>JAABUT010000213.1_pt1 | contig 109503 bp, 99 predicted proteins | sample 5559281 | NCBI WGS metagenome assembly JAABUT01 (sample SAMN10711880, study PRJNA513359) | rock metagenome | isolation source: Antarctica rocks | place: Antarctica: Victoria Land, Ricker Hills nord | collected 2016-01-04 | reverse complement strand
GATGGGGTTTGTGTGTAGTGGGAAGGAGGTGAGGGAGGATGCGGTGTTTTTCGCTGGTTGAAGCGAAGGTATTGGAGGCGTAGCACACGCCTGGGGTTCTGGGGATGAGTGGAGTAACTTGAGAGATGGTGGGTGTGTGAAAGAAGACTTTAGTGTAGGAAGGTGTAATTAGGGTAGATGCCGCCTGGGTTCCGTGATAGATTCGAAAATAGACCTTTTAAATATAGCTGTCCCTTACGTACGACGAGGGAGAGATTGACAGGACGATTACGGAGATATATTTGCAAATGTGGTTGCGTCGTCCCCACCCTCGACAAATACTAATCTACACCCTCTACCTCACTCGCTGTCTATCTACGCTATGCTACCTTCCTCATGCCCACCACCTCGCTAACTCGCTAAGTCGCTAAATCCATACGCTAGAAAGGTATCTACAATATCTATCCGCACCACAAACTCGCTAAATCCCTTTATACAACACCAAATTTCGTACAAATCTCCAGGATCAGATCAGACACCGTCATCGCTAGACCGAAGACGCCAGCTCGAGGGCGTGAACATCCACTCCTCCTCCTCGCCACCCTCAATATCCACCATGTTCTCGTTCTCTTTGCCACCATCAACGTCTCCATGCTTGACCTCCTCGACCTCCCGCTTCACCACCATCCCCGGACCCTGATCATACTGTCTTAATACCTCACAACTAGCATCCCCCTCAATTACAACCCCGCCCTTCTCAACTTTCGCGAGGACCTCCTTACCCGCAGGTTTTCTCTCTCCAGTGAGCGGGTCCCATACCCAGCCCACCCTCAGCCATCGCCATCGCAGGTACGCTCGAAGTTCCTTATCAAGGGGCAGTACTCTGGCCCATTCGCCTTGCATTTGCTCGTCCTTGTCATCGTCCTTGTCACTTTGTGCAAGAGGGTCCATTTTGATTGGTAAACCTCGCAGTCTGTCGCGGCAGAAGATGCGCCAGCTATCGATTGCGTAAGCGCCGATGCCGGGTAGGTGTCCTACTTCCCACGCAACGCGTGAATCTTCGTCCGGAATCGGACCGTTACCTACTGGAATATCTTTGCCGTCATTGCGGTTTGGGTAGTGGAGACGGCGGTAGCGCTTGCCTTCTTCAGGTGGATGGGTAAGCCAGGCTTCGGCAAGCGCAATGCACTTCTTCGCTCGCTGATTTTGTAATCCCAGATGCTGAAAGAACCCAACGACATCTTCGAGCTTCGCTTCTGCGAGAGCTTCAGGAGTAGGGTAGCGCGTCATGAGGGCGTGGTAGACAGGCATGGCGACTGTGCCGCGGGTCTTATTGAGGAAGATGACGGCGATGAAGAGGCGGAAGGGGTCGTGCTGGAGGGATTCCTGAACAAGGCCGAAAGTGGGGGAGGCTAGGGGGGGAAAAGGAATGCAGGAGATTGGGCCTGTCTTGGGTCGTTTCTGGGGAGGTTTGGGAAAGTATCGGGAGGTTGTAGGACGTTTGGATCCGTGAGGCGCGACTGACTTGTTTAAGAACGGAGCTTCGAGTAGCTTATAGTCTGCCCCGTTTCCACGCTCGATGTGCTCAGCGCGTGGCGTTGAAGGAAAAACCGGGCTCGAGGGAGCACTGGAGAGGGGGCTGGAGCTCGAGCTGTAGCTGTAGCGGAGGGTCCTCCTTGACGCTGCCGTCGGGGTTGACTGGAAAAGACGAGATATATGGCGTGATCGTCCATAATCCGATTCAGCGTCCGCAACATCATTTGGCGTTGAATAAGGAGGGCCTGGATCTAACAGCAAACACGGCAATGAAGCTGATGAGACGCCAACAGTGTTGCGTCTGGACCTTCGCGTAGGTATAACGGGTTTCGAACAACTCGGTGTCTGCTGCAGACATGACCGAGGGGAATCTTGATAAATCAATCTGCCTTTCTCCTTAGATTTAGGTGACAGGGGGGTTAGAAGGCCGAAGTTCGACCAAGTGTTTCTTGTAATTCTGCATGGAACGGACTTGGCACGTTCAACGGCCACACGCCGAGACAAGTGCCGTGACCGCTCATAGTCTGATTCAACTTCCTGCTTGATTCTAGGCGGTGTCCTGGGGAACACAGGACTCGTGGGGGCGCTTGACAAGGGGCTGCTAGAAGTGCTTGACGGGAGATATATCGTGTAGAACTGATCTGTCTTCGTAGAGCTAGGTATGACTACGCTCATCTGTTGGTGGGCTGACTCAATCTCCAAAGCTCTTGTGGCTGGCTCGCTGTCGTTCATGGACACCCCCTCATCAGCAGCGGTCATGCTCACTGAATCATCGGAGAGTGAAAACCCGATCTTTTTGGGCTGGGAAGGTCCTCTGGCTTTGAATGTCCGTTGGACTTGCGCTTTCTTTTTTTGGAATCAGTCTTTTCTTCAATCTCCTCAGCAGCTACGGATTTTCTCTTCTTTGTTTTCTTCGAGTTACTCTCTGCCTTTGCAACGTTTGTTTTGTCTTCATTCATGGCTTTCCGTTCTGCTGCCATCCCCTTCAAGTCATCTCTCATTTCCTTGCTCGCTCCTTTGTACTTCCCTTGATTGTACAAGTCAATTGCATATTCATTGATATAATCTCTTGAGGCCCGTAGTTCTGCGTCGAACGCTATCGATCTCTTCTTAGCTTCCTCTAAGTCCTTTCTGGATTTGTCTGCAGTTTGGCTATGCTCATGCGGATCTCGCTCATTGGATATGAGGAAGTTCTGATGAGCTTCCGCTTCGGACTTAGGGTCATTCGGCCCTTTCGTTGGTGGTGCTATGATATTGTTTGGACCAGCGCCATCAGAACTTAGGTTGTGGTTCGTAGCCAAAGGTTCTTGGGTTTTTGAATTATCCTTAGCTGCTTGCCTCTTGGCTTTCTTCCTCTCCCTTCTCTTGGCTTTTGGATCTGCCTTACTCTTTTCAGCCGCTACTGAAATATGCTGCGCCAAAGGTGAATCCTGCGCCTTCGGCTTGGTCTCCTGAACTGTCCTATCGACTTTAGTTCGTCTGTCTGGCCCTTGAATCCTACTTGCATGGAGCTGTGGTGTTTGTGTCTGGTGTCCATTCCCCTTAGTCTTTGGCGGTTCCTCCTTTGCATCCACGGAATAAACTTGTTGATGTCCTGACTGAATATCCAATATACCTTTTGTCTCGATTGATGGTAGAACTTCTGAGCTCGTAGACTTGATAACGCTGGCCGCAGAAGTCCGTTTTAATGCTTCCTTCGAATCATCTAGCTCATCCCCCAGAGCCGAGTTCTCACTGTCATATTCCTCCTCTCCACACATTGCTCGAGCCTTGACTGTCTGCGATTTCGCCTGCGCCTTCGAAAGATTTTGAGCTCTAGCAAAGTCATACACATCTCTCTCGAACTTCCTCCGTTCCGAAGTGGTGTATTGGGAGAGAGATTGCTGGGCAAAGAATGGATGACGACGGATGAAGTGGTTCATTAACTTTGCGGCTGAAGGACTGGACTTGGTGGCGCTCGTGCTTGCTATATGGTGCGTTAGCGTGATATGAGCAAGACATGACCAACACACACTTGGAGCTTTGTCTAGTTTGGCTTGGATTTCGGGAGGCGATGTCTCGACATCCGTAAGTTTTTGGCCCACGGGAGCTAGTTGTGACCAAAAGGCCATTTCCTCTTTACTGACACCTTCAATATCGAAGTCGTCATACAAATTCGCATCGTCTTCCTCGTCAAGTAATCTATCGCTATCTGTTAAGGTCTTGAGGCGTGAGCTGCTTGGTGGGCTCATATCTTGGTCGAAATTTCCCCGAGATTCTTTGGTCTTTGGTGATTTTCGTTTAGGCGACAAAGGGCAACCATCATCACTAACATCTTCGACGTAATATCCGAAAAAATCACTTGGGGCCGAGTGGAGTGGGTTGCCACTATTTCTGCCCATCTTCTCAAGATTCCAGACTTTGGACTTGGTGCAATGTGCACTTGAACAGTTTTCGCTCAACTTATTCACCATGGTACATTGAGTTCATATAGCGGTTCCTATACCAGACAGTATTCAGAAGAAGCTCCCACGGCAGGGTACGCATTCAATTGACTTGGAAGCTGTGGTTGCTCTGGGTTTAGGGGTTGTGGGTGACTGGCAGGAAATTATCATACTGCAGCTGAAGGTCGGAGATGCTGGATGACGCGCTGCAACACGCGCTTAATTATGCAGAGCGCGTCAAGTGTACAACTCTACCTTACGAGAAAAACAGGTGGGTGACAGATTTTATGTGAAGATATAAATCTAACAAAGTTCTATTAATGAAGGTTCTACATTATTTGTGGTATTGCAGCTAAGAAGATACAGACCCTCTGTCAAGTGGGTAATTGCAAACAAGTGTAGAAATTGTCACTGAAATATCTATATAGCCTGCTGCCTAACTTCTCTTCATACTGCAACTCACATCCATCAGAATTTCATTGGCACCCACAAAACATCATGTCTTCATCATCGCTCAAGCTTGATAGCCTGCCTATTGAGATCCTACGCCGAATTGCTACATTTTCGCCCTGCGAGGCTATACTTGCGCTGATGGAGGTTAGCAGAATTCTCCATCGATCATGCAATGATCGTCTAGTTTTCAAATCCATCATGGACTACCATAACAAACGCCGTTCTCTGAAATGGCAGGGTCCTAAATTGACGATTGAGTCTCCGACATCCTCATGGGCCCGCTACGCTCTGGCGGACTCTAAAGCTATTAAATTGCCAACCGATCCTCTCATTGACAAGTTTGTCAGCTGGGCGCCACAACTGGCGGCTTCAAACCGTAAGTTTTATGATAAGACCAAACTCTGCGGCTAGTAAACTTACCCCATAGATCCCATGGTCGACTTTCCAACCGCGTTAAGCCTGTTCACTACCTTTGCTAGCTTTGAATGGGCATCGGTAGACGATAAGCAAGCGTTGGCTTTCTGTATCGGAACAGGACTCATGTCCAAGACTACAGATGACTTCTCGACCTCGCAATGTCCGCAAAGGCTAAAGCGCTATTTGCTCAAGCCCCTGTATGAGCCTGAAAATGCGCCTGAGCTATCCATTGAAAACCCTGAGATGCTATTGCAGAAGTATGTTGAAGCAATCATGGCCGTGGGCGTTTTCGCCATGTTGCTTCGGGACAATATCAGCCGGGGGTTCGTACTCAGTCCCCACAGGTTTAAACATCCTGGTTTACCACCTACAGCGCTGATCGTTCCAAATGCCAAAGACATACCATTCCTCTCCATGATGGACTTACCTCTCCCTTTTGCTCTCACTACCCCTAGAGAACTTGCGACGTGCCATTTGCCCAAGATGACGAGCCGAGAGTTTCTCGAAGACGGAGAGTGGATTGGCTTTTACTCAATTTCAAGACAGATTGAGGAGCGTGTTTCTTTTGACCCGCCGATGCACGGTATTCGATTCTCGGCGAGTGCGAACGATGATTGTCCAACCATATTATACCTCCATGCCACTGGGAAGGATGGTGTAGACCCCTTTGACCTGGACGGACTAGTTGAACAGAAATCTGGGAAGGTGATGCTGACAAAGCGGTATAACCAGTTCAATATCTGGTACTGGTCCAGCATCATGACTCCATATGGAATCGTCGGTACTTGGGGATCGAGGGGCTACGGTGGCTGGGTTTGGTTATGGAAGGTCGGTTGGACCAACGACGCGTTGAATACTGATGCTGGCCCACTACTTGAGGAACCTAAACAAACGGCATTATGAATTATGCGTAGTACACTGGGCAGTTTGGGAAAAGGAAGAACGCAAGCTGGAGGATATCTCGTGAACATCTAGCCGCTCCTCATGGCGGAAGATATTCAAGAGTCAAATCTATTATCCATTTCGAGGGTATTTGCCGTAGCTAAGAATCTAACACGGAGCATGGAAAGCGAATGTATAAGGGTTATTGGACGATGTATTATCTCTAAGAAATGAAAAAAAGCGCCGATGTCAGTAACAGCCAAGGGGTATATCCATTGCGCCGGAACCTCAGATAAGATTGGGAACGAAGACCCCCAAGAGAAGTACCAGAGATGAAAGGGAGATAGTAGCCGTATTTCTGTACCCGGAGCTCTTCGTTGCCGATGTCGCAGTTGTTGATGTCGCAAAAGATGACGGTGAGTTGGATGATAGCAATGCCGAAGTCGAGCTAGTAGAGGAACCTGACGTAGATGCCGAGGAAGCTGAACCGCTTGGAGTTGATGCTGCCAAGCTGCTGGATTGGGATGTTTCCGTAACCGTAGCATTCGCAGAATGATTGAGGTACGGTGACACTCGCGCAGACGCAGGATCGGTTACGGTTGCGTCAGGCGATGGTGTAATTCTACCAGCACCCCCTCCTGTAGTCGCTTGGCTGCTCATTGCCAGGGTGGAGCTTGTTGCAGTAGCCGTAACGTCATAGCCAGACACCTCCTGGGTTACTGGATCCACAAAGCCATCTATAGTCTCTATCGCTGATCTACCGCCGGCCGGGGTGCAGTACGAGGATGACAGGGTGGGCAAAGGTGTAGCATCAGGGTTGAGATCGGTTGGATAGAGGTTGTTAGCTGTCAAACAGCTGTTGCAACTATGATTGACTATCAGCGACGGTTACAACTATCAGACAAAGGGATTATGTAGCGCACGCATATAGGTGGCTCCAATAGTCCCCATTGCAAACGCAGTCTCTGACTTTCTGTGCGTTCTGAGGCGTATCATTTGCTTCTAAGCTTGCTTGGTCCATGCCGATTATTAATAGGCATTGATCGCCAATTGTATTCGACTGAGCACAGTCCCCAGTATCATTGAGGCAAATGGAAGTATCGGCTTGCCGTATCCATAGCTGGTGTGGTTTTGGGAGTAGCTGGCGCTCATGGGCTACAGCAGCCCCGAGGAAAGTTCCAAAGATTATCGAGACATAGGTTAGAGCATGGTATTGTTGCATGTTCGCCGATGATCTGACTATAGTAATTCAATTGGACGCCAGAGGCCCTGAGGGAGCGGTTTGTTGTTCAACTGCAAAACCGCGCTAATGGAAGGGGGCAAAATAATCGAATCTAAAGATCTACCTGATAAGATGCAAGATAAGATCAGATCAGATCAGATTAGCAACAACTACTCGGTGCTATCTTTTTGGTGGTTTGCTTCCTTTTTGTCGAATACTCGGCACAATTGTGGTTTCTAATAGGTGAAGGTAGACTTTGTATGGCGTGTTTTGACTTGATAGTCAGCGCACAGCAACGTCCACGTCAGTAATCGACTACAGCACCATGTCTTCCTCTTGTGCGTCGAGGACTGAGATGATTATATTCTGCGCGTGGGCCCTACTCGCCACAGTCACGCTCGCGGCCCAAGTTTTCCTTGGATCTTCTGCTTCTGAGAGAACTAACCACGACAGACTGGGAGCCGTCGCCTCCGAGAATAGAATATGCAGCCAAATTGGGATCAACCTAATTGAAGCCGGGGGCAATGCCGCCGACGCTCTAGTCGGAACAACCTTTTGCGTGGGAGTCATAGGAATGTACCATAGTGGTATTGGTGGCGGAGGATTCGTCCTTGTTCGATCGCCCAACGGTACCTATGAAGCCATCGACTTCCGAGAAACGGCACCTGCTGCCGCTTTCGAGGACATGTACAAGAACAACGTCGAGGGCTCCGTATATGGTGGGCTTGCTAGGTGTGTTTCTAGATATTTCTTTACAAAAGCTAGCTAACGAGAGCCCAGTGGAATCCCAGGAGAAGTCCGTGGTCTTGAGTACCTTCACACCCACTACGGAGTCCTTCCTTGGGCGGATGTGGTCAGGCCAGCGGTAAAGATCGCTCGGGATGGATTTGTTGTCTCTTACGATCTCCTTCGATTCATGGGCTTTGCAACCCAGGATTTCGATTTCCTCGCCAAAGACAATAATTGGGCAATTGACTTTGCTCCCAATGGGACAAGGTTGGGACTAGGAGATACCATCTATCGCCAAAGATACGCAGATACGTTGGAGAAAATAGCGGTGGAAGGCGCAGAGGCGTTCTACACCGGCTCGATGGCCGAAGCAACCATAAAGGCTGTGCTGGGAACTAATGGGACTATGACAGCGGGAGATCTACGGAACTATGCCGTTGTCTCTCGACCGGCCGTGAGGATCAGCTACCATGGGTTTGACATTTATGGTTGTGGTGCCCCTGCTAGTGGAGCCGTGGCTTTGAACGTGCTGAAGACACTTGAGGGCTACGAAGACTTGGGGAACCAAGAGACGCTAAATCTTAATACCCACCGACTTGATGAAGCTATGAGGTTTGGGTACGGGAAGAGGACAGAACTTGGAGATCCAGATTTCTTGCATGGTTTGTACGAATTCGAAGCGGATATGCTTGACGCTACGTCCGCGGCGGCGATAAGAGCCAAGATCTCAGACCACCATACCCAGAATGTATCGGCCTACGATCCCAACGGTTTCGAAAGCGCTGAAACACATGGAACATCCCATATAGTCACAGCAGATTCCTCTGGATTAGCTACATCTTTGACTACTACAATCAACTTGCTATTCGGTTCGCGGGTACTGGTGCCTGAGACTGGTATCATCATGAACAATGAGATGAATGATTTCTCAATCCCACACGTAAAAAATGCTTTTGGCTATTTGCCAACTCCAGCCAACTATATCAGGCCTAACAAACGCTCTCTATCATCAATAACCCCTCTCATAGTTGAGCATTCATCAAACCACTCTTTGTTTGCGGTTCTTGGTGCCGCTGGGGGCTCTCGAATCATTACGGCCACCATTCAAAACGCTCTGGATGTTATCGATCGTAACATGACAGCGCATGAAGCCCTAGCTAGGCCGCGGCTTCATGACCAGTTGATTCCCAATCAGGTTGCCTTCGAGTGGGAATACGACAACAGCACTGTGAAGTTTATGAAAGAGCGAGGCCACAACGTTACATGGGTACCACCAGTGTACAGTAGCGCGCAGGCCCTGAAAATTTCTCCGAACGGCTCTTTCGAGGCTGCCGGTGAGCCAAGACAAAAAGACTCGGCAGGTCTCACGATATGAATAAACCTAGGCACAAGAACGTCATTTGTAGATCATCTGTCTTTGTGGCGACCCTCAGAACGAGCGGCAAATTTGATCAAGATGACGGGTTCCAGGCCGTTCTTCTGCCGAGTTTTTCTTGTTGCATAAGCTTGTAAATTGAATCCAAAGGTGGCATAGAAGTTCCCCAAAAGCGCAGGATACGGCTACTAATCTTGGCGAGCACAAATCTTTTCCGCATCAAAGAGAAGAACAAAGACAGAATTTTGACTTGAATGCACACGGTCAAAAAATGGTAATCGGTATGGAACCTGTGCAGCGCATCATATACTATCGACTTAAGCTGAGGCTTACAATGGCTGCCATAAACGGATCAGTCGCCCGTTATTCAAGAGTATAAGCCCCCACCGCAGTGATTACCTCATCGCTGTATTAAAATCTATGGCCTCGGAAACTTCCTTGTCTCTTACTGATCCGGTTCTCCAGATAAAAACGCCTATGTCGCCTTCATACCCTGGAAATCGAGGATGAGACAGAAATCGTCAGCTCTCAAGTCTAGCTTGCAAGGAGGTGTACTCAATATTGCACAACTCAAGCAAAGTAGACAAACTGGTATGAACGAATTAAACATACCGAATTGGTACCACCCACTGTCACCTACATAACGACAATTTGAGAGAATCTTCAACAAATCGTCGTATGGGTCCTTCCGGGTCGCTACATCGTTATTGTCCGGCCAGTGCAGACTGGGGTCTCCTGGTAGCTCTCCAGGATCGAAAAAGCCACGCATAACAATAGCAACCGTGCAGGAACCTGCGATTTTCTGTCATTGGCACGTTCTGATAATCAGGCCACTCGGACCTTGATCGTAGAAGACTAATTTTAGCGTGAATACCCACTTACCGGAGGTGAATCTGAGAGGGGTCTGAATTTTCTCAAAACGCGTTGTCGGCACGGCATCATTGCCCATATACTCTACGAGTTGCTCTGGCTCATGAGTTTCTATCATTTCTTTCCAGAACTTGTGTCTTGCGTTGAAGCAATCTGTGATCTGATAGCCTTTATCGCGACCTATCCATTCCCTGCTATTGGTACAATGATACTTCGGACTGTGGGTCGGACTTGAGACGTTGAGCGTGTGTTGCAATCGTGTCATATTCGGACTTGGCAAACCGCCCGTGGTATTGACGTCTCCCATAATCACCGCGCTAGATACTCGAGAGATGAGGAGCCAAAGAACTACGAATGTCCGCGCTATGACAGAACGAAAGGATGAAGAAGACGCAGGATGAAGACCCATGATTGATAGCGCCTAGTCATATCCTGAGTGACAGACTTCGGAGCGAGACGTGCAAGACATATAAATATGTGTGTTTGAAATCCCCATCTCACTGGTACTGGACGAGGATAATCTTTCGGACCATCCCACGTTAGACCTATAATTAGCATGGCCAATCGAAAAAGTTGGCGTCGAGTCCGTACATCCTCTCGTGTCGGCAGGACTATACAAGCTATAAGCGCTCAACGGCTGTAGGGGGTTTCCCCCGAAACACCTCATATCTCGGTTCCTTAGCCGCTTATGCGCTATTGCTTTTCCTGGATTTCAAGGTTTCCCCAGATTGTTTTGCGGTTCATTTCCCTGACGAAATCTGCTATAAGATTGTCAACATCGACAATGTCTCTTTATCTCTCCAATATCGGTTCTTGATCCCATGACTAAATCTATAGTACACGAGCTCATCGTTCACTCCCCTCATCCGCCCGATATACCCGCCGCCTACCATATCTCCTATGTACCGGCTACTCTCTCCGAAATCAATCGCTTATTTTACCCATCACCCACAGTTCAGTCCCTTCTCTTTGTTAGACAAGAGACGGGCGCCGCAATATAATATCCCGGTTGTGTCTGAACAACGCATGAGTACAACTCCACCTCTTGGCTGAGCTACAGCTGGAAAAAAAGTACGGTACTATTTCTGTCATAGGATGATCCAGCCTAACTATCCCCTACACACTAGTTACAGCATCATAACCGGGTCGACATCATCTCGGGACACCTCCTATGCAGCAACACATAACATCAGTCCGCCTGCCGCTGATGACGACTTGTCACTACCAGAAAAAGAGAGCGATTACTGGAACAAGAGCTCGTCCTATATCTATTTGCCTGCACAACTTATGCTGTCTGATTAAGGCAATATCACTTGGTCTATCGTGGTTGTCTCTGCACAAGCTGTATGACCCGATTCTAAGCAACTACAATATCCTAAGCCGAGAGAATCTTGGACTATCTTTACACCCGTCTCTTTTAAAACTTACGCGGTTCTAATGAAGCGCCTGTTTTGGGACGCTGAGCTAGCTTTAGTATGTGACTCATGGAAGAATATAGTACTACTAGTGCATGTTTCACCCGTGAATTAGGGGTGAGATGTTCTGATTAGTAGCAAAAGAAAAATCTGAAAGCTACCTTACTTATCGATTGATGTAGCATTTTCTCTACTTGGGATTAGCTCACATGAACTGACCAAGAATAACTTGCACTACGAGATTACTCGACATTCTACCTTTCATCTTAACCCTCCACTTCTCTTGACCCTCTTGAAAAGTACGGTCCAGCATGTCGGGTCATCAATCACCATGAAGAGACACTGCTTGGATAGATTGGCCTAGGCATGCGAGTGGTAAACCCCCGGTATGAGAGCAATTAGATGGTTCAATATGGGTTATGTTCTTCCAACGAAGTGGGACATCCGTCCAAGGCTTCTAGGAGATTTGAGTGCTGCGGTAGTTCGTATGTCTCCCAATCTTCGCGGCAAATTGTCCTTGTTAGTTACCTTTAAGACTCAGAGCGCACGAGGTACATGTGTGAAATTCTTATGCTAGAAATGAGCCTGAGCCTACCAGAATCGCCCATGTGCCCAAGACGCCGTGATCGCTACCCCGGGGAACTTAAAGAGCGGGCAAGCGCAACTGAATGTTGCTCGGCAACATACACAGAAACGTGCAATGCCAGGTCTTGTTGTTCGTCAGCTTGCAAAGACGAAGTATTTGATGCAGCGTACATGTCTGTCGCTAGCGACATTGAGCTGGGTAATGTGTTAACACAGCATGTCATCCCCAAGACTATCAGCTTCACTTGCGTTGGCTACAAGAACAAGATCCCTGTAGTAAACCGCTCCCATTCGAAGGTGAGGATCCCCAAGATGAGGCTTGTGCTGTCCCGGGCGGAATCTAATACCGAGAACACTGTTGAAGATCTTGAAAAACTCATCAGAGGTTTAGGTCTGCAGAGACCATGGACATAGCAAATAAGGTGACTATGTGGTCTTTGACAAATCGAGGACATCGACCACCAAAAACCCTGCGGTCGAAATCGGCCTTCGACGAGTGAAAGCCTGTGTTTGAAAGTAAGTCGATCATAGAGAGTCTCATCTCATAAACCAGGCATTTTGTTTCTCCTGCTATTAGTATTTCTCTCGATGATTCCAACATTATTCCCTCTGGAATCGGCAACATGGAATCGATCATAGTGTAGAAGTTGAAGGAGCTTACTGCAAACGATTGATAGGCGTGGTAATCCCATGCGATGGCGTTGAAGGACCTCCTTATTACTGCTGGTTCTCCGAAGAGGTCTCACAGTCTTTTTGTGTTACACTTGTCTGCAACCTGATCGCAGCATATGGCCTCGAAGATGCTGCACTGTTTGATACTTCACCTGGGCTCTCAGATATCAGGATCAGAAGCTGTTACTTCTAGACGTTGCGAAGACCGTTCATAGAAGGGTCATCCTAATTTTGTTTGATCGATAACCTATATTTTACTTGCTGTTCTTTTTGCAAGCCGAGTGTTTGAAAGGGCAGAAACACTGCCTGTGCATGCCGGGTTGGGAAACTTATTAGCGATCCGCCAAGTAGTCCTTGTTGCATGGCAGACGAAATGGGAAACATAAAGGGACTCTTGATGAAATTGTGAGTTGGGAATATCATCGGGTTTTAGCTCGCGGGGGTTTGGAAAAGTTGGTCGGAAAAAATTCTTCGCTTATTAGCGTGTGCAGAAAGGTATCGAATCCTTGGCATCGCGCCCCCCCTCAATTTACTATTGAATTCAGACATTCTTGATATCTCGAAACCTTTGAAGCCTATTTTTGTGTTCAAACAGCAAGTAAAAATGAAGCTATTCAAAAGCACTTACTGACCTGTCAAATAGCTATTCGCTTCAAAATAGTTAGACTGACCGCCGGGTCGAGTTTCGGTACCAACCTTCTGACCCGGCCCGAGTACTCGGTATCAACCTTCTGACCCGGTCCGAATACTCGGTTCCAACATTCTGACTCGGCCTGATATCGACCCCGGATCGATACCAGATCCGGATTCCCGATTCGACTCGCCAAGAAATCGAAATTGATGTCAAATGCCAAGATTTACTATTTTTGAATCTATTACGTCATTATATTTGAAAGACTTACGTGAAACAAATGAATCTATTTCTCTTCTCATTGTTTGCATTATCTTGTTGCATTATCAATAAAATATATTGCAAGATGTTTGATTCTGATAAGACATATAAATTATCAAGATCTTCGATCGAGAAAGAATCTAATTTCTTAATCGTTCATTCATTTACTTTCAATAGTCTTCATTCTAATGAATTTGCAAGTTAAGATTCACGAAACATCAATCAGAATTTCGTTGAAAAGAAATGAACTCTTCAAGAAGCGATGAATAGAATTCATCGCGATACTTCTCTTCTAATATTAAGAGAGAATAATCAGTATGTTGAGTGAAGTGCTGATATCAATGCTCAATTTCAACAATGATGACTACAAATATCTGTTGACGAAAGTGTCATCAACAAGACTCAAAGAAAGATAGATAATTCACTTTGAACTAAGAAGATCGAAGTAAATAAACAATTCGACATCTGAAACAAGTTTATTCAAATGATCTTGACGTTGAAAGAATATTCTAAGATTTCATGCAAGAATTGTCTTAAAATTCTAGATCATTCTACGACTATTGATGAATCTAGTACGTTCAATATGATCAAGCATCTCAAGTCAAATGCTTGTCAGAAATGAAAACGACTTAATTCTCTTTCACAGCTTAAAATATCTTTCAATCATGTAAGTTCAATATGATAATGCAAATAGATAATGAAAAGTTGATGTATTTATAGAAGAAAAGTCATATCAACTTATCATCTCAATTCAATTAACAGAATTGAGAAAAGATATTATGTCAGATCTTTGTTGCACTGAATTTGTCTTTTTGAATCATTGAAAACAAGCATTTTTGACAGTTACTACAAATGCTTCGTTCAAAAATTACTCTTGTGCATTGCACTAAATTGTCAAACATGATTTTCTTGAAATATGATGAAATTCAAGCAAAGATAAAGCAAGATTTAAAAGAGTCACGACAGATTTCTATTGCATTGAATGCATGATCTAGTTCTCAAAAAGTCGTTTATCTGAAAGTTTTGATATATTGAATGAATGCTACATTTCAATATCGTGAACATTTCATTGAATTTACATCTTTTCAAGTTGAGCATACTGATCATCATTTAATGCAAGAGCTGTTCAAGATTTTGAATACATACGACATTAAAAACAAGCTTTTTGATGTTGTTATCAATAATGCAAGCAACAATGACACTTTAAAGAAGAAGCTTGAAAGAGCATTCAATTGATGTGACATTTCATGAAATAAAGCACAAAACTCAATATCTTGTATGACTCATATCATCAATCTAATGACTCAAGAGTTTATCAGAGCTATTGAATCAGAAACTTTAAATGACAATTTCGTTGTGTCATTAGACAATGATTAAGTCAAGAATGTAATCACAAGCAATGATCTTTGCACTGTTGTCAAGAAGATATTTATCAAGTTGATAATGCAAAAAGATAATGCATTTATTAATCAGTGAAACAGATTCGCGCTCTTACTATTGTCATCAACAGTTCTTCTCAACGAAAGCTTCACTTTCTAAAGCTTCAAGTCACAAGATCTTGAAAATTGATACAAGACATTTGCATTCGCTGAAACTCTATTTATTTGATGCTTCAACGTGCATATCAACTGCGCAACACAATCAATATATGAGTTGAGAAATTCTTGATAAATGCAAAGATTCAAGCTATTCAATTAAAGAAGAACAAATGATCACTAGTATTGCTTATTGACAATATGTTAAATTCTTTCTATGAATTAACTTTGATTGTGTCTAGAATCATTAATGTTGACATACATTTAGAATTTCAAATGTTTGATGCTCTTTTCAATCATCTCAATGTTATTGAGACGATAGTACGCAATAATGCATGTACTTCACAAGCACTTGTTCTTCGAGCTTGCGAACTAACTTCTAACAAGCTTGCAAAGTACTATTTCAAGATGAAGAGCAAAGATGAACTGATATACAATCTTGCTATGATTTTAAATTCTACTCAAAAGCTGAATTTGTATCAAGATTGAGATGCAAATGAGAATGATTCTCATTTTTATTACGACAAGTACAGAAAAGAGTTCAAGAACTATTTTCATCATCATTATGAAGAAAGAATTACAATTGCAGAAGTCAGAGCGCAAGTGACTAGTGATGTTGATCAGATAATACAATATGATAATGCAATTGATCATTTATTAACAATGCTATAGTCTGTTGTGATGATTACATGAACTCTTCTTTAAAGAACTCAACGTCGCTCTGTATCTGTTAGTGAAGATGATTGATATCTTTGTACTAATGCTATTGTCAAGAAGTTTTCAACATAAAAGTATTGAAGAGACAACGTCTTGAACTATTCAAGATTGACTCAAATGACTAAGAATGTTCTTTCATGTTCAATATTCTCTATAGATATTGAATGAATATTCAATCTTGCAAGAAGAGTTTGTTGATGAGATCAATCACAAATGACTTTAGAATCAGTTGAACAGATAATGCTTCTCAAGTATTATAATCATATCATGAACTTGAATTCTGAAAAGACTATCATCAAAGCATGAAATATTTATTGCAGAGAAAAAGATGAAGATAACGCGATTAATGAATCTGATGATTTTTTCAAGACAGATTTGCAGAATGTTTTATGTTTTATTAATGTTTAAATGTTTAATATCATTTCATTTTATGTTGCTTTTGCATTGTCAATGTATGTAATATGATAATACACTTACAAAATAATGCAAAGAGATAATGCAGTTCGTAGAGTGTATTGCTATGCTAGATAGCTTGATTTGATCAAGTTATCATGAATACTATTTCTATTCATGATTCAACTAAATTTCAAGATTATGCATTAAAGTTGTTACGATTCTAGCTACGCATCTATGTTGATAGCTATGTTGATGACTATGTTGATGACTATGTTTCTGACTATCGTCGATCGCTCGTCACTAGGCTATCAAGTTGTTTCGAAGCCAACCCTATTCAGGATTAGCTTATGTTCTTCTGAGTCATATAGATAGTCGATTCTTCTCTTCTAGATACTTTTTTTCCTTAGCATTTATATACTCGTTACATTACACTCATATGACTCGCTCTATGCTGATCTCTAACAAAAGTCTTCATGAATATCAAATCTCTCTGCTGAATGATTACTCACTTAACATGAATAGCAAGAAGATTGCTATTTGCATATGTAAAGCATGATATTAGTAAATGTTGTAAAACATCAAGAGTAATGCAAATGAGTAATACATTTACTGACAAGAAATTCACATAGAAATGCTTCTGTGATCTTCTGAAGAGCAAGCAAAGTCGAAGCTTGAATTCTGTAGTTTTCATCGCTCATTTTCAAACTAAGTTAATTCATATCAATCTCATTCTGAAGAATTTCTCATACTAGTCTTTCGAATGAGATCTTAGATATTAACAAATTCGCAGCTTTCTGATAATGATGAATTTCTTGAAAAGTGATGATTTCTGACTTTCATTTTCTCTTTGTCTGTTGCAATATATTAGCTGTTGATTGCTTGATGCATTATCTGTTTGCATTATCTTCTCAATTCTATTTATCTTGTCTTCAAGCAAGATCTTGCTTTCAGACATAATCTTATGATCTTGTCTTGATTCTTTCTCAATTCGATTTAATGAATATTTATCATCATGAGTTGACTTTCTCAAATCATCATGCAATGCATCTTCGCTCGACTTTCGTTCTAAATCAAGTCTGTCAGCAATGCGCAACAAGAAATGCATTATCTAAATGCATTATCTGTCTGCTTGCAACACGTCATGAATATGATGTAGATTATTCAATCACGATTTGAAAAGTTGCAATAATTGAGTGAAAATTGCAATAATTGAGTAGAAGATAGCAATAATTGAGTAGAGTGAAAGCAAAGTGAAGTATGATGTTAACAAAAGATGATGACTGAACAAACTGTGTTAATAGTATCACTTTTATGATAAATGTGTTGATTATATCACTATTATGATGAATGTGTTGATTGCATCACTGAGATAATGATTGTGATGATTGCAGTTCTAAGATGATGAATGAATTTCAAAATTCAGCTCTAACTCTAATTTATTTACATCTCACATTTATTCTAACATTAACTTTATCTACACTTCATGTTTATTCTAACTCTAACTTTATTTACGTTTCACATCTATTTTAACTCTAACGTTGTTCAACATCACTATCAGATAAGAAGATTGTTATGCATTATTTATATGCATTATCATTGAGACTAATCAAGATTGCAGAATGTTCAATCTATTTATCAAGTTGCAATTCATTACGAGTAGAAATTGAGTCGTTAAATGAAATGAAGATCAAAAAACTCTTTATATCAAGCAGAATGCAGATCAAGTCATTCTTCATAAGAAATTGACAAAGCTGAGAGTCATCAGCGTATATTAGAAAGTCTCGAAAGAGAAGCAGATGAACATGAAAAGCAATATGCAAGATACGATTACAGATAATCGAGTGAGAAAGAGTCTGCATGATAATGCATTTGAGTAATACATATGTGTTTCAAAAGCTGATTGTATAATAGCTCAATGCTTTGAGATGAATTTAATGAAGAAGATGAGAAAGAAAAAGACTGCAAAGCGAGCGAAGCTTGAAGCAATAGTCATGAAGACGACGTTCAATACTACTTCTACTGTTGATGTATGTACTATGTTTGATGTGAAAGACAAGACTAACGTATGCATTAAACTATTGCACAACAAGATGAACTTAAGAAAAACATGTCAAGATACATGATATTTACTATTGAACTAATTCAGCAACGCATTTTACATCATGAAGAATTGAATGAATTGAAGATGATGAATGATTCAAATGTCATACAAGAATTCAACAAATTCATGAGCGCATTTTTGAATGAAAAAAATGCGATTGATTGAAAGATAGTTAATTCACTAGATTCATCAGATGATGAATCTGATGATATCATCAAGATTGATGATGATGACAAGAAGATGAAATTTAGCAAGAGAAATGATGATGCAGATATGATTGAGAATGAGAATGAGTATGAGAAGAAGTACGAGAAGAAGAAGAAGAATGATGAGATAATAGTGATCTCAGATTAGCAGTAGTAAATGAACAAGCATGAATTTTCTTTCATCAATTGCATTACTCTGTTGCATTATCAAACATTCAGATAAATATTAGTAGTACTTTGCTTCATGTCTTGATGAATCGAGTCGAGAATTTCAAGTTGATACTTGATTTCAATCTTTTGACTTGACTTGAATACTCAGATCAAATCTTCTGACTTGACTTGAATACTCAAGTCAAGAATTCTGACTCAAATCGAGTCTTGATAAGTTGAGTACTTGACTTGAACTTAAGTATTTGACTTGATGCAATCAGTCTAAAAATAGTACATCTTCTACTACTACATTGACGCTCTCTGACTATCATTGAAGAGATTCACTGTCATTTTGATATCGTTTATAATATACAAGAGAATTTATTTATATATCATTTCTCATGCATTAAGTCTCAGTTTCAACTCAAGAGCATTTCTCGAAAGATTTTTTCAGTCATTGAAGACTCTTTTATTGCATATTTAAAGCAACAGTCATTGTTAGAAACTAGGCTAGAAACTATTAATATAGAAGAATGATATTATTATTACTACTCAAGATGATCACGATCAACTTGAGTGACTTAATAAAATCTAAATACAAAACAATATATTAAATAATGTATAAGATGAAAGATAAAGAGTGAAAGAAAAGAATGAAAACTTGACTTTTATATACATAAATCAAGCAGAATCAAGACTAAACAATAGTTTTATTGACTTAAGATTGCAAAAGTACATGTATATGATTAAAACAGAATTACTGAAGTTAAATTAAGATGATGATGATTAAATTAATAATTTAATTCATTGAATTGTAAAACAGATTCAATGAATTTAAGATTTTAACAATTTATAATTAATTTTAATCATTATATAATTAACTTAAGTGAATTGATTGTAAATTAATTAAAATAAGTTCTGATTTATGCTTTAAACTTGAATGATGATTTGACATCATGACAGTAACTTTTCTCTTCAAGATTGAGTTTCTAAAAGATGATGAAGAGAAATAAGATGAAATGAGAAAAAATTAAAGATGAAGATGAAGATTGAAATGAGACAAAAGTTAATGTAAATGCATTTTAATGTGATAATGCACAAATGACTGAAATAAATTTGAGTTACATCTGAATCAGATTTGAGCAAGATATTTAAGTCAGATCTAAATAAAAGAAAGATGAAATACAGTTTAATATAATAATGCACAGATGAAACTTAGACTGATCATTGAGTTGAGTTTCGAGTTGACATTTTGAATTCAACTCAATTCAAAGTTGAATTGCTCACATTTTCAACTCAATTCAATTCGATTTGACTGAGAATTAAGTCAACTCAATTTGACTCATCAAGAATTCAAGCTTGATGTCAAGAAAGCTAAATATAAAATTTTTTCCGACTTTTGCATTATCTTTTTGCATTATCTTTTTGATAGAAAGTCATGAAGGAAAAACATGAAGATCGTTTGATAGAAAGTTCTAAAGAGAAACATAAAGAGAAACATGAAGAGAAACATGAAGAGAAACATGAAGAGAAACATGAAGAAGAACATAAAGAAAAACATGAAGAAAAATATGAAGAGAAACATGAAGAAAAACATAAAGAGAAACATGAAGATTGTTTGATAGAAAGTCATGATGAGAAAACATGAAGATCATTTGACTTTGATAGAGAGTCATGACGGAAAAACATGGTAGAAAGTCATGAAGAAAAATCATGTAGACTGTTCAATCAAGCTATTTACATCTATTTAATATCTTGTTGAATCAAGTCGAGTTTTCAAATCAAGCTTCTTAACTCAATTCAAGTTCTTGAGTTCAACTTCTCAACTTAACTCAACACTTTTTCAAAAAAATTTCAACTTAACTTGATACTTTTTAAGTCGAGTACTCAACTCAAACTTAAGTACTCAACTTAACGTGATCAGTCTAATGAAACTAAAATACATTTGAGTCACATTTAAATTAGATTTAAACAAGATGTTTAAGTCAGATTTAAACAAGATCTAAGTCAGATCTGAGCTGAATTAAAATAATGAAGATTGAATTTAAAGTTCTTGATATTGACATTGAAATATCACACATGATAATACATGTGATTCTTCAATGACAGAATTAATGAGATAATATTCATTAAATGCTTGCTCACAATTATTCAGAAAATAAAAAGACTTTCAAATAAAAAAGTGATCTTCTCAATCAATGTAATACTTAAACAGAGATGAATTATAACATTTATCATGCTTAAAGTTTAATATGCTGTTTACATATCAGAAGATCAGCAATAAAACTCATTTATATGCAATGTTGATTACAAATTTACTGTTTAACTACAGTAAAGTTTAAAGATTATCAAAAGTTTGAATGACATCAAGACATTGCATGATAATGAAGCATTATATGTTGATTGCATGCAGAGTTTTTGCAATCATGCAGACTTTAATAATCTCAATGAGCATGTTACAAGCAATTTGCACGCAGATGAGAAAGTCAAATAGAACGCAGTACTACAAGAAAAATCGCTTATGAAAATCATTTAATTCAGTATCTTGTCATTGCAATGACAAGAACTGAGACAAAACACTTTCATGTTTGATTTGTTAAAGATGATTAGCAGAAAGAACTTAAATCATGAACATTCTTTAAATTTACATGCTAACTACATATAAATCTTGTTAAGACTGCGTGTTTGTTACTACAACATAAGCAATTCACAAGATTTATTAAGTTTAATATAAGCAAACTTGAGAGTTTCATTAATATCATTTAACAGACGTTCAAATACAGACATTTTATACATAAGTGATATGCTGATGAAAAAACTTCGTTAAAAGAAGAGAAACACAAGCAAGTTAATAAATAATGATTGAACTACGCTGTTTGATTAAAAGTGTAGCATATGAACATTTTTGCAAAATATGATTGATCTGCATGAAAGAAATTTCTACAAATAACATGAAATAAATGAGTTGCACATCTTACAAGTGAAGTGAGCGTCTGCAAAGTATGATATACAATGATGATGATTATCAATCTTAAGAATTTCATCTCTTCATTGAACTTTGATTCTTGAATGTCTTGATGATAAAATCAATCTCTAGTTGAAAACATCATCTGTATAGCTTAAAAGAACAGTAATGCATGTTAATATGATTAAAGAAGAAATTGACTGCAATACACATGCATATTGCAGATGAAACATCTGTAATTCATGCTTAAGAAGTAAACTGTTGAAATTTAAATAGTGAAAGATTTTATTCATTTTGAACTGTGAATCTGTTACAAGAAAACTCTTTGAGTAATTTTTCAAGTTTAAGAGAAAAATCAGCATAGAGATTGTGCTCTATGTATGTTGCATGCAACGTATACAACATATTTTCAATAAACAACTCATGAAACTCATTAAGTTCAACATGAGCAAACTTAAGAGTCTCATTAATATTGTTTAACAGACGTTCAAACACAGACATTTTATACATGAGCAATACATTGATGAGAAAACTTCGTTAAAAGAAGAGAAACATAAGTGAGTTAGTAAAGAATGATTGAACTACACTGTCTGATTAGAAGTGTAGCATATGAACATTTTTGCAAAACATAATTGATCTGCATGAGAAAAATCTTTACAAATAATGCAAAATAGATGAGTTGCACATCTTACAAGTGAAGTGAGCATTTGCGAAGCATGATATACAATGACAACAATTGTTAATCTTAAGAATTTCATTTCTTCACTGAGTTCTGACTCTTGAATTCTTGATGATAAAGTTAATCTTTAGTTGAAAACATCATCTGTATAGCTTAAAAGAACAGTAGCACATGTCAATATGATTAAAGAAGAAATCAACTGTGATATGCATGCATATCACTGATGAAACGTCTGCAATTCATGCTTAAAAAGTAAACTGTCAAAATTTAAACAGTGAAAGATTTCATTCATCTTGAACTATGAATTTGTCATAAGAAAACTCTTTGAGTAATCTTTTAAGTTTAAGAGAAAAATCAGCATAAAAGTTGTGCTTTATGTATGTTGCATGCAATGTATACAATATATTTTTAATAAACTTACGCATTTTACTAGAAAATTGAAAAGATTTGACATGATAATTAACATATAAATAGAAAGCTCAGTTATTAAATTGAAATTAAACGTACAAGTTCTAAAAATGCAACTGAACATGAAACTGCAATGAGATGTGCATATTTGATAAATAAAGACGAATCACATTACAAAAATGCTGACACTTAGTTGTCTTAAAGTCTTTACATGAGAAGCTATTTTCACAAAAGCGAAACAAGTATACTCAATAGTAATGAGATCAGAAATTGCATTTGAAGCGTCAGTTTGACATCAGCGTGACAAGAAAAATGAACTGTTAAGCAAAGAATGCAGATTAGAAACACTTCAGAATCAGACTCTGCATCACGTAACAGAGATGTTCAAAAGAGTAAGCATCAAAACTTTAGAAACAAAAACATATATAAGCTCACTACATGTTCATTTGAACATGTTATAAAACAAGATCACGTTACACAATTGTATCAATAATTGAACGTAAGAAATCAGATAAGCATGCAAACTAATACATGTTCATTTAACGAAAGTTATTCACGTCATTTCTCAATTACTCATCATCAAGAAAATAATACTTCTGAATGTCTTCATTCAAGAAAATGCAAAGATACAGTTGAGATGCAGATGATGCATTCTCTTCTTCACAATGATTTCAACAAGCGATAGCATTGCAATAACGCAGTATCACAAAGATCAATGAAATCAACGATGAAAAAAGTACAGAGAACGTGTTGCAAACATTAATGCAATCTCAGCACAAAGATTGCATCTGAGCAATAAGATGATAAAGATGCATGATGATCTTCAGAAAGCAGAAAGCACTTTTGCAATGCACATCAGAATTGAACGCATAGATCTGAATATTTATCTGCACTTTAGAAATGTTTCAGACATAAATAGCTTGCAATGCAACTGCAAATAAAGTCATCAAATGATGAAGCATGTACTCATGCATTGCTTGAACTGATTGCATTTGCAATCAAGAATGCTACAAGATGCTGACTTCTTAAACTATCAAATAATCATCATCATCACGAAGAGTTTCAAAGCAATAGCGAAGATGATGATGAAAATGAAGCTCTTGAAGCAATTTAGAGTGACTAAAACATTTATTCTTTAACATGCAATCAATGTAAACAAATTTGATACATAGTTTCAAAACTCACTGTTTGTTACGAGCGTATCAAGATCAATAAGAATGAACAAGGCTGAAGCTCTAATCAATTCGCAGTGCACGCTAGCGAGTACTCTGCGTAATGATTAGAACTAGTCAATGATCTGATCGAGATCTGACTCAGGTTTGACTCAGATATGACTCAACATCTTTTTTCTTTCTCAACATTCTTTTCTTTCATCAACATCTTGTTCATCTACATTATTTTCTTTTCATGTCACAAACACATTTCTTTCAAGTCTAGTGCAGTCTTTAAACATTACATAAATAGAAGCTTTTGTATCAATCTTCTTCTGTATTCTTAATATTCAGTTATAACTATCTTTAAAGATCAAGCACTATCAATTCTGATCTTCATTGATTGTATCATCTAAACACGATTCTGACATTATATTAAGAATTCGTTAATCACACGATACTGATCTCATTACTCATTTAATCAACTCGTACCGACGAATCAAGTCTAAAGAAATTTGTTTATCTGATGATTCAATCTTGAAAGACAAGAACAACATCAGAGAATTCATAAAATCAACGAGAACATACAATCATTAAATTGCTAGAAGATCTATCGCTTATTCAGTATACATTCATTCAAAATCGATTAATAAAATCTATGATAAAGAATCTTCGTGAATTGCTAGAGAATCAAATCAATCAAGAGAATTACAATAAAGAATCTTCGTGAATTGCTTCAAGATTAATCATTCTCAGAAACATTTTCTTTGTTGAACAAACATACATCTTTCTTTTTTCAATCATCAAGCATCGTCATTCATTCAATCTTCTTTCAAACAATTCTTATTTTCTTCACTATGACATTTAAGAACACATCTGATAAAGATAAAGCTCTCATTAATTTCTTGCAATAAACATGTTCACAAGCTTTCTCTTCTATCATCGATTCACAACATGCTTCTTCAATCATTGCTTTCAACGAATTAAACGCTGAAATCATCATACATGATGATATAAAAGTATGAAAGAAACGTATCTATGCTCTTAATAAAGAAACAGATCATCTCGTCAAGATGAAACAACGAGACAAGAGCGAAATTCAACAGTTGAAAGCAAAACTACAAGCTTTCAATGCTATCACAGTCAATGTAATCATCATTGCTTTCTCAATTATCATCTACTTCAAATGATCTAAATATCACAAAATACTTGACTCTTCAATGTTCATTGATGAAAAGAACTCTACTTGAGAGAACTGATTTCTTGACATACGAGAGAAGCTAACAATAAACGTTGATATCTTTTCAAATGAACTCTACAAGCTGAGCTACATTCACTCTCGACTAGCAGATGACATCGTCGAAGTCACTCAAGTCAGATGCAATCTCAACTGTAACAATCTTTATCTGACTGTCAATGAACTTCTAGAGAAACTAGCTCAATCGTTTCATGATTCTGATAAGAAAGACAACTATCGTAGAAAATATATTAATCTGATTCAAAAATCAAAGAAATTCAGCAATTTCTTTAATCAGTTTCAACGACTATACATCTATCTGAAGTATCAGAAGAATGTACTAGTCATTGATCTAAAGAATAAAATAAACTCTCGTCTTTGAATCTTTTGAACAGCTCAGATGAAGTCACTCATTAAGCTATCAGATATTCAAAACTATCTGATTCGCTTGAACAATGAACATAAAGCAGTTCGAGAGATCAAGAACAAACTACTCAAACATGATGATTCAAAAATCATCATTTCTAGAGTAATTATTGCTGTTCAGTCTTCGACTTTGAAGTCTGACTGATCAAAGTCGCGCAGCGCAGTTTTGACTAGCATCAAGAATGCGAATGTTCTAGTTGAAATCTGCTTCGTATGTCTGTTTCAAACATGTTTGAATCGATCAGAGTTCAGATCTAACTCTAATCAATTTGATTAAAGCAAGTCATGATGCTATGCCTAGTTTGAATCTAGCGCATCTCTGTTGAATTCTTCAAGTCATCTTCAGCACTTCTTTTCGTTGTTCAGCACTTTCTTCATTCACTTCTTTCATCATTCTTTTAGACAAACACATCTGACATATTACATCACATCTGTATTGAGTCTAGCGCAGTCTCAAGTCATTATTTATAGAAGAGCTTGTACTCTTTCTCTTCTGTATTCTTAATGTCTTGTTATAACTATCTTTAAAGAGCAATACATACATATCAGTCTCAAGTCTCTTTGATTGAATGATCTAGACATGATCTCAACATTACATTAAGAATCTCGTTTATCATACGATACAGATATTCATTACTCGTTCAATATACTTGTTTAGACAGATCGAGTTTAAAGAAATTCGTTTACCTGATGATCAACGTAATCGAAAGACAAAACAACACTAGAAAATCTATAGAATCAACAGCGAAACTGATTGAATTGCTAGACGACTTACAGCTCATTAAGTACGCATCATTCATCTCAATTAATAGAATCAGCGATAAAGAATCTTCATTGATTGCTAGAGAATCAAATCGATCAAGAGAATCAATCAACTTTCAAATCAAACAACAAAAACAACTTTATCTTCTATTGTTGAGCATTGCTCTTCGCTCGATTTCTTTCTTTTAAAACATTCATTCAATTCAATCTCTTCTTTCTCTCTCATCATGTCTCGTCTCTTCAAAGAGTATTTCGAAGCTTCATTCTTCATTGTCAAAGATAACGACTCATTCGCTGAAATCATAACATCTTCTATAACTATGAAAGCTTTGAAGAAACGATGTGAAGAGCTGAAAGCTAGACTACAAGCTAGAGAAATTATCTCGTCATTGTCAATCTACTTTGAGTGTTCTAGATCTTAGAAAATACTTGATTCTTCGTTGTTCACTGATGAAAAGAATTCTATTTGAGAGAACTGATATAAAAAAGTTCAGAACAAGCTGAAAATCAACGTCGATCTCTTTTCAAGTGAATGAGTCAAACTGAGCTATGTACATTTCAGATTATTTGACGATGCAGCTGAGATTACTCAGTCAAGACGCGAACGTGACTGTTTCAATTCATACAAGATCATCAATGAGCTTTTGAAAGAGTTATCTCAGTTGTTCAATGACTCAGATAAAGAAGTCAACTTTCGTAGAAACTACTACAACTTGATTCAAGAACAGAAGAAATTCAGCGAGTTTTATACTCAATTTCAACAACTATTCTTCTATCTAGACTATCAAGAAAAACAGCTGATCATCAATCTAAAGAATAAAATAAACTTTCAACTTCAATTTGCTTGAATAACTCAATTGATTTAACTCAGTACTCTGAAAGAAATTCGTTTCTATCTCATTCGATTGAATAACGATCAACGAGCTATTCAAGAGATCAAGAATAGAGAAGCAATGATCAAAGCTTAAACAACTAAACAGATTATCTTCGTTGAAGAATCAGTCAAAGCTATTCGTAGAATCATAGAAATGAAGATGATTGATCAGTCAAAATCACACGACGCTGTTTTGACTAACGTCAAAGAAAATGACTTACTAATTGAAAACTGCTTTCTATTTCATAAGTCTGATCATACTTCTAAAGAGTGCTCAAATAGATCATTCAGAATTAATGCATTAAATGACAAGTTTGATCATTCTTTGAACTTCAATTCAAAGTCTGATTCAAAAAACTAATCATCTTTTTCAGAATTATCAAAGAGATAGAGATCATTTCTTTGTGCAATCTAATCGACGAAATTTCATCTATCAAAGAGAACTACTTCGAAAAGTCATTTCTAGTTGATGTCACTCTATTCTCGCAAGGCGAATTCTTCAAGCTATGATCTCTGATAGATAATAACTCGACAATTTACATCTTGATTCATACAAAGTTAGTCGATCAAATATGTCAGAAGCTTGAAATTCAACTCATATGACTAGCTAAAGAGAAGTTAATAAGAGAATATGACGAAAAGCTGACAAAGAAGATCATTATTCATAAAATTCTATTCAATCTCACAATCGAGAGTCATAAGAAATTGACTGTTTCAATGTTAATAGCTGATATAGATCATCATGACGTCATATTAGAAAAGTTCTGAATGAACAAAAATGAAATACTACTAGATATGCAAAACGATGTCATCGTTTTTTTGAATCAATTAAAAGCTTTCATTTCTGTTTTTTTGATGTCAGTCAGAGCTTCACACTCAAAATGATCATGATCATCAAATTCTTCTATCAGTTCAGTTCTCAAAGTGCTTCAACAACTTGCTTCTACTGCTTCGAAAAAGAACTTTTTTATGTTCAGTATGAGAACTGCATCTTTTCATGCATTGATTAAACGATCAAAGAAGAATCGCATCGAGATTTTCGTTATGTCGATCGAAGATATTGATAGAAAAATAGTCTACAACACTCAATGCAAACTGAACATTTTAGACGTCACTTTCATCAATGCATCAGCTCAAAATCTAGAAGACATCAAAGTCAAGCGCGTCAACTATTGAAAGCTCAATGTCATTATCAAAAGAAATTGCTACTCTCTATTGCTCATAGATGAGATGATTGACAAAATCATTGACTGCAAGCATCTGATTCAACTAAATATAATTTTCGCTTTCAACAAACTTCGTATGCACTTTGATAGTGAGAACTATACGATCTTCATTATCGCTCTAGAAGCATACAAATCAAAGATTCTATCATTTGAATTAACAAATGATTCGATCTCGTTTCAGCAATATATGAATGATGTTCTATGAAACTTTCTAAATGACTTCTGTCAAGCTTATTTAGACGACATTCTCATATACAGCAAGATTCAAAAGAAGCATAAATAACATGTCAAGATGATACTAGATCATCTACGAGACACTGATCTGCAGATAAATATTTGAAAGTGCAAATTCAACGTAGAAGAAACAGTCTTCTTAGAAGTCATAGTATCAGAACAAGATCTTTGCATAAACTCTATCAAAGTGAAAGCTATAGTCAATTGAGCTACATTTACTAATTTAAAAGAGATACAAGACTTTGTTGACTTCGTCAATTTCTATCAACGCTTCATCAAGAACTTTTCAAAACTAATCAAGTCATTCACTCAGCTGATTTGAAAAGACACGTCTTTTGTTTGAAATGAAGTCTGCGTCGAAGTCTTTGACAATTTAAAGAAGCAGATCAGCTCGATCTCAGTTCTACGTCATTTCGATGTCAAACGTCAAGCTATTTTAAAAATCGATACATTCAACTATGTAAAAGACGACATACTATCTCAGTACAATGACGAGAATGTGCTTCATTCAATAGTCTTCTATAGCAAGAGCATGATTTCAGCTGAATGCAATTATCACATCTATGACAAGAAATTGCTAGCTATTATTTGATGCTTCAAACACTGATGACTTGAACTAAAAGATACTGAGCTATCTATTCAGATGTTTACTGATCATCAGACTTTGAAGATCTTTATGAAAAATAAACAGCTGACTTGATGACAAGCGAACTATCTGAATATTCTATTGAAGTTTAACTTTCAGATTATCTTTTGATCAGGCAAAACAAACATCAAAGTCGATGCTTTAACTAGAATGTTGATGATCGATAGTTTTGAATCAGCTAAAGAAATAGATGATCATTTTTAGACTATACTGATCTCGAATCGAATAGACGTTTTATTGATTGAGTTCAAAATCGAATCTGAATACGAGATTAATCTCTATCAACGCGTACGTCTAGTCAATCAGAAGAATGAACTATGCAATGAGTATTGACAAGCTATGAACAAAGATGAACTGAAGCTTCATGACATGAAGCTAAAGAACTGTCAAATCATTGACAACGTTTTATTCAAAAAGAGTCTACTATGAGTGTTAAAACAAATGCATACGAAATTGCTTCAAGAGATTCATGATCAATCATCAATCTTGCACTCTGACATTAAATGAATGATTGATCTAGTTCAACGCTTCTACTATTGATCAGATTATCAAGCAACTATTTAACAATACATTTGAAACTGTCATGTCTGTCAGCGAAGCAAAGCATCTCAAGATGATACAAATAATTTGCTTCAGTTTCTATTGATTTCTCAGCAGCGTTGACAAGATATAGCTATGAACTTCATCACTGAGCTATCTCTATCGAAAAACTATAACGTCATTTGCATGATCATATGTCGTCTCTTCAAAGAACATCACTATGTTTCTTGTCATTAAGAAGACAATGACATCTCAATCAAAGAAACAGTATGAATCATGCTATGAAACGTCTATTGACTTCATGATCTATTCAGTTCTATCGTTTCAAATAAAGACTTTCAGTTCATATCAATCATGTGACAAAGTCTTTGTAAATGACTGAAGATCAAAGTCAATCTATCAACAGTTTATCATTCAGAAATCAATGATCAGTTGAAACAAGCTAATCAAGATGTTGAACGCGAACTTCAAATTTACTGCAATTACATGCAGAATGACTGAGCTAAATGACTTTCAATGATGAAATTCAGTGATAATTTCAATACATTCTCGACTATCTTGATGATTTCTTTCTACTTCAATAAAGACTTTCACTCTCGAATGAGTTTCGATTTAGATACGACTGATTATGAAACAACTCGTCAATGTATTAAGACTAGAAAGATTGATGATATTGTCACTTGAATGAGCGAACTTCTTATCTTCAATCATTAACAATTGAAAAAGATCAAGCAGATCATTGAAGCTCAGATGAACAAGCATAGACGAGACGTCATCTATGAAGTAAATGATCAAGTTTGATTAGTCTTCGAAAACATCAAAATCACTAGATCATGCAAAGATTTGAAAGATAAGCAGCTCAATCTTTATTCAATCACAGTCAAAGTTGAGATCTTCTATCATCTTCAGCTATCTAGAAGCATGAAGTATATACATTCAATGTTCAGCTCAAAGTATCTACGATTTTCACTCAACGACTCTTTATCAAGACAACACTCTGAGTTCTTTAAATCAATGATCATTGAAGAGAATGAAGAGCACTGAGAAGTAGATGATATATTGAACTTCAGATGATATAGAGAAAGACTACAATATAAGATCAAATGAATTGAGATAGATTGTGATGACGAATGATACTATGTTAATAAAGAGAAATTCAATAACTCAAAGAAAGTTCTGAATGAATTTCACAAGCTATACTTGAATAAGTCGCACTAAATTGAAAACACGATGAATTTTTTTGCTTTTATTTCTTTTCTATTCATGCAAACATGAATGTTTGAAGAAAAGAATAATGTTATGAACATGTTTGAAACGATCAGAGTTCAGATCTAACTTTAATCAATTTGATTAAAGCAAGTCATGATGCTATGTCTAGTTTGAATCTAGCGCATTTCTTCAAGTCATTCTCAGCACTTCTTCTCGTTGTTCAGCACTTTCTTCATTCACTTCTTTCATCATGCTTTTAAACAAACACATCTGACATATTACATCACATCTGTATCGAGTCTAGCGCAATCTCAAGCTATTATTTATAGAAGAGCTTGCACTCTTTCTCTTCTGTATTCTTAATGTCTTGTTATAGCTATCTCTAAAAAGCAATACATACATATCAGTTTCAAGCTTCTTTGATTGAATGATCTAGACATGATTTCAACAAAGACTAAGCTGATCATCGAAGCTCAAATCAATAAACATAGATGAGACATCATCTACGAGATAAATGATCAGATTTGACTATCTTTCAGAAACGTCAAAATCATGAGATCATGCAAGAATTTGAAAGACAAACAGCTAGATTTCTACTCAATCATTGTTAAAGTTGAAACTTTCTATCATCTTCATCTATCTACAAGCATGAAGCATATACATTCAATGTTCAGCTTGAAGTTACTATGATCGTATTCAGAAGACTCTCTATCAGAACAACATTCAGAATCACTCAGATTAATCATTATCAAAGACGATGAACATTGAGAGATAGACAATATATTGAACTTCAGACGCTATTAAGATCGAATACAGTATAAAGTCAAATGAAAAAATCTAGATAAAGATGACGAATGATACTATGTCAATAAAGAAAAATTCGATGACTCAGAGAAAGTTTTGAATGAATTTCATAAGCTATATTCAAGCAAATCGCGCTAAATATCGAAATAACTATCAACAAAAGCAAGCAAAGAAACTACATTCATGCGAACATGAATTTTCAAAGAAGAGAATAATGTTACGAGTGTATCAAGATTGATAAGACTGAACAAGACTGAAGCTTTAATCAATTTGCAGTGCACACTAGCGAGTACTCTGCATAATGATTAGAACTAGTCAATGATCTAGTTGAGATCTGACCTAAATCTGACTCAGATTTGACTCAAATATGACTCAACACTCTTTTTCTTTCTCAACACTCTTTTCTTTCATCAACATCTTGTTCATTTATATCATCTTTTTTTCATGTCATAAACACATCTTTTTCAAGTTTAACGCAGTCTTTGAACATTACATAAATAGAAGCTTTTGTATCAATCTTCTTTAGTATTCTTAATATTCAGTTATAGCTATTTCTAAAGATCAAGCAAAATCAACTCTGATCTTCATTGATTGTATCATTTAAACACGATTCTGATACTGCGCAACTTTGATCAGTCAGACTTTGAAGTCAAAGACTGAACAGCAATAGTTGCTCTAGAAATGATGATCTTTGAATCATCATGTTTGAGTAGTTTGTTCTTGATCTTTCAAACTGCTCTATGTTCATTGTTCAAGTGAATCAAATAGTTTTGAATATTTGATAACTTGATGAGTGACTTCATCTGAGCTGTTCAAAAGATTCAAAGATGAGAGTTTATTTTATTCTTTCAATCAATGACTAGTACATTCTTCTGATACTTTAAATAGATGTATAGTTGTTGAAACTGATTAAAGAAATCGCTGAATTTCTTTGATTCTTGAATCAAATTAATATATTTTCTACGATAGTTGTCTTTCTTATCAGAGTCATGAAATGATTGAGCTAGTTTCTTTAGAAATTCATTGACAGTCAGATAAAAATTGTCACAGTCGAAATCATGTTTGACTTGAGTGACTTCAATGATGTCATCTGCTAGTTGAAAGTTAATGTAGCTCAGCTTGTAGAGTTCATTTGAAAAGATGTTGATGTTCATTGCTAGCTTCTCTCATATGTCAAGAGATTAGTTCTTTCAAGTAGAATTCTTTTCATCAGTGAACATTGAAAAGTCGAGTATTTTGTGATATTTAGATCATTCGAAGTAGATGACAATCGAGAAAGCAGTGATGATTACATTGACTGTGATAGCAGTGAAAGCTTGTAGTTTTGCTTTTAACTGTTGAATTTCGCTCTTGTCTCGTTGTTTCATCTCGATGAGATGATCTGTTTCTTTATTAAGAACATAAATACATTTCTTTCATACTTTCATATCATCGAGTATGATGATTTCAGCATTCAATTCGTTGAAAGCAATGAATGAAGAAGTGTGTTGTGAGTTGATGATAAAAGAGAAAGTTTGTGAACATGTTTATTGCAAAAAGTCAACGAAAGCTTTATTTTTGTCAGATGTGTTCTTAAATGACATAGTGAAGAAGATGAGAATTGATTTGAACTGAACGAAGAACGAAGCTCAGTAGTTTTGTGAAGAAAGATGAATGTTTGTTCAACAAAAAAGATGTTTGTGAAAGCAATTGATCTTGAAGCAATTCACGAAAATTCTTCATCATAATTCTCTTGATTGATTTGATTCTCTAGCAATTCACGAAGATTCTTTATCATAGATTTTATTAATCGATTTTGAATGAATATATACTGAATAAGCGATAGATTTTCTAGCAATTTAATGATTGTATGTTCTCGTTGATTTTATGAATTCTCTGATGTTGTTCTTGTCTTTCAAGATTGAATCATCAGATAAACAAATTTCTTTAGACTTGATTCGTTTGTACGAGTTGATTGAATGAGTAATGAGATCAGTATCGTGTGATTAACGAATTCTTAATATAATGTCAGAATCGTGTCTAAATGATACAATCAATGAAGATCAGAATTGATAGTGCTTGATCTTTAAAGATAGTTATAACTGAATATTAAGAATACAGAAGAAGATTGATACAAAAGCTTCTATTTATGTAATGTTCAAAGACTGTGCTAGACTCGAAAGAAATGTGTTTGTGACATGAAAAGAAGATGATGTAAATGAACAAGATGTTGATGAAAGAAAAGAATGTTGAAAAAGAAAAAGAATGTTGAAAAAGAAAAAGAGTGTTGAGTCATATCTGAGTCAAATCTGAGTCAGATCTAGATCAGATCTTGACTAAATCATTAACTAGTTCTAATCAGTCTTGATATACTTGTAACACTATCTCAGTTGCAGTCACGACTGCAGATCATCACAACTTTCACAAACGAGTTTGATTTACAGAATGAACAGAACTTGAAACAGCGTCAGTCTTTCAGATCAAACTCGAATTAAACAACTCAGAACAGAGAATATGATCAGAACTCAGACTCATATCATGAATTTCAGAAACATAACTTTCGAAAAGAATATCAGCAATGATCACAAAGAGTCTATCAGATCAGTGTCGTTGACGAGAATACAAGCAATGATATTATCAATTTAGAAAAGAAATTCTATCATGATGAAGATATGCACTCAGAAAATGATGTTTATGACAATTCTTATGACGAGTTCTACGAGTCAGAGAAAGCTTATGATGGTCAGAATGTTAATTTCGTCGCGATGATTGAAAGAAATATTCTCAAACACATATGCGCGACGTGTAAAGACAGTTTCACGTCAAAGACAAAGCTATTTAAGCATCTGAGAAAGACTCATTGATCAAACAAAGATTCACTCGTTGAGAAGCTTGTATTGATCATGATCAATAATGTACTGTTGAATGATACTCATCAAATTATACAATCTTCAGTACGATCTGATGAATCTTATGAAGACATTGACTATGCTTTTCAAGAAGTGCATTATGCTACAGTCAAGACATCTTTTGACAATGATGTTTTTCATGATATCTGCATCGATTTCGACAATTCTATTATCATGATCAATAGAAAATTTCTTTTGAATAGTATTTTGAATCTTCAGATTCAAACTATGAAATTCTCGATCTCAATTAGAAACGTAAGTAACAAATTGATCAACACTAATGAATTTGCTATCGTAAGAATTCATCTGAATGAACTTGCAAACGAAAAACTCGCTATCACTGTTCTTATCATAGAAGTACATTTAGTAGATCAACTAAATGTCAATATGCTTGTTGAAATGAATGTAATCAGTTCAGAGCACATAATACTGAATTTGCATCATCAATGAATGATCATCGAAAGCTGTCAAAATCTGATGATCAATATTAACAGCAAAGCTCGTCTTTATTCTAACACTAGACGCATCATTCAAGCTCAAAAATCAATAAGTCTTTTATCAGAACTGACAACATCAGTTCTCGTCTTCTTTAATGAAAGAAGTTTATCTGATGATCGAGATTTCTTATTTGAATCTCAATACAGTTGAGATTTAAAGTATGATGATGACGTTTTCGCTCACGTTGTGAACATCGATCTGTCTTTCGTTCAGATTCAAAATGCGACAAAGAGTTCAATAACTTTGTCACGCAAAATCAAATTAGACTTCGTCATCAAGTACAACATCACTCAAGAATGTTACATGATCATGTCTTCAGATGCAAATCTGACAGCATATGAATGAATGAATTGAAACGAAGAAAAAGTTAGAAGAAATTGTGTGAACAAGAGTGTTATCATGATGATGATCACTCACATCGTTGCGTTCAATGCTATTTTCGAAATTGATCTCAAACTTGAAATCATTCTCTTCAATGATGTCACTATATACGAGTTTAATTCTTTGAAATTAGTCAATCTGATCGACGAATATCAAGATCTTTTCAAAGATAAAGACATGATGATTGCAATATTCAAGAAAGAATGAATGTCGATTATCTTGAAATCAAATGCAATTCTCAAACTCACGCGCATATACTCTGTAGAAAGAAAGAAAAGAGAGATTATTGATTTTACGCTCAACAAATTGCATGAGAAGAGCAAGATGAGATTTTCGATTCAACTCATCAATTTCAATTCTTCAGTATTTGTAATTTGAAGAAATCTTTCAGATAATACTTGCAAAGAACGCATGATCATAGATTTGAGAGATTTCAACGAAATGATCAAGATTAATAGCTATTCAATGAAACAACAAAGCGAAATCATTGCAGTCATCGCGAAATACTCTCATATCTTCATCGTAGATGCAATCAACTACTGTCATCAATTTCTTGTTCATCGATCGAATCATTCTAAATTCATCATCGTAAGTTACAGAGAACAAGAGAAATTTAATGTGATTCTTATGAAATACAAGAGATCATTCTCGTATGTACAAAGGCAAACTGACGCAATGCTGCGTTCATATTGAAAATTTATTCGTGCTTACATCGATGATATCATCATTTTCTCGCTCATCTTGAAGAATAATCTTCAACATTTACAAGACGTTTTTGATCTATTTCGCGCTTGACGTGTAAGTCTGATCTCTAATAAGAGCTTTCTGAGCTACTCTTTGATCATCTTGTTAGATCAACGAGTCGATAGTTTGAGAATGTTCACTTTCAAGAACAAAATAAAAGTCATTATCTCTCTTCAATTTTCAGACAATCTACGAAATTTAGAAACGTTTTTAAATCTCATTGAATGACTTCGTTTCTTAATATCATGATATGCTCAACGAGCATGATTCTTGCAGGAAAGAAAAACGATTCTATTCAAAGAAGTGTCAAACATCAAAGATAGCAAAGTTATTTAAAGACGTATAACAGATAAACAATTCTATGAATCAATGAATAGAAAGCTCAAGACTTTTATCGATCTCAAAAACGTCTTTAGTGTGTCAACTTTTCTCGCTCATTTCGATTCAAAACGTCAGCTTTATATCGATCTTGACGCATTCAAGACTTGAGATTTCGCTTTCATGATATATCACGTCAAAGACTTTGTCGCTGACAACACTAAACTCATTTCTCGTATCTTCGTCAAGCTCATTCTGTTTCTCAACAGAATGTTGAATATTGCAGAAGCTAACTACTGATCAACGAAGCTAGAAGTTGCAAACATCGTCTGAATCATCAAAAGAGTTCGTCATTTGATCGATTTCACAGACGTTTCTTTGATCATTATTTATATCAATCATTTGACAGCTATATCAATATCAAGACAAACAAGTCTTTTCACTTCAAGTATCAACAAACTTAATCTTAGATTGATGCATGTCTCTTAATATCTTTTGAGTTTCAATATTGTCATACGTCACAAAGTCAAGAAAGTGAACGTTGTTTCAGATGCTTTATTTCGTTTGAAGATCAACGTTGCACTCAACACTCTGAACGAGACGAAGATTCTTGATGTACTTTACGAAAATTCAGTAGAGATTCTAAGTCTCATGAATATCGAATTTCAACTCATATTTCATGTAACATTGATAAAAATGAAGAATAAATTCAAGACACGTCTGAAGAATGAATACTGTTACGAGCATATCAAGACTGATTAGAGCTAGTCAATGATTTAGTCGAGATCTGATCTAGATCTGACTCAGATTTGACTCAAATATGATTCAACACTCTTTTTCTTTCTCAACACTCTTTTTCTTTTTCAACATTCTTTTCTTTCATCAACATCTTGTTCATCTACATCATCTTCTTTTCATGTCACAAACACATCTCTTTCAAGTCTAATGCAGTCTCTGAACATTACATAAATAAAAGCTTTTGTATCAATCTTCTTCTGTATTCTTAATATTCAGTTATAACTATCTCTAAAGATCAAGCACTATCAATCTCGATCTTCATTGATTGTATCATTTAAGCATGATCATGACATTATATTAAGAATTCGTTAATTACACGATACTGATTTCATTACTCATTCAACATACTCATACAAACAGAATGAGTCTAAAGAAATTCATTTATCTGATGATTGATGACAATCAAAAGACAGAACAACACTAGAAGATTGAATAGAATCAACGACAAGACTGTTTGAATTGCTAGACTACTTATCGCTCATTAAGTACGCAAAGTTCACTTGATTACGAGAATCACGATAAAGAATCAATCAATCAACAAACAAATCTCATCTTCTTTGTTGAAGATTAAACATCATTTCATACGTCTTTCTTTTTCAATTGTTGAGTATCGTCATTCGTTTGATTCTCTTTCAAACAAATCTCATCATGCTTAGTCATTCATTTACTGAAGAGCGTTCTGAAGAATTTCGAAATCGTTTCTTTCAAATCTCTGATGCTGATTCATCAAAATCACGAATGAAATCATTAAGTGCTGCGTCATTCATTCATGAAGATGACGAATCATTCGCTGAAACAATAATATCTTTCGTGTTCTATGAAATCTGAAAGACTCGAAGTCTAGTTCTTGATAAAGAAACAGATCGACTCTACAAGTTAAATAAACAACAAGAAGACGAAATCAAAGAGTTGAAGACAAGACTTCAAACTAAAGAAAACACTTCTTCTGATTTCATTTACTCTGAGCGTTCTAAATCTCAAAAAATACCTGATTCTTCGCTGTTTACTGATGAAAAGAACTCTACTTAAGAGAACTGATACGAAAAAATTCAGAATAAACTAGAGATCAACGTCGATCTCTTTTTTAATGAACGAGTCAAATTGAGCTATATACATTCTAGATTATTCAATGACACAGCTGAGATCACTCAGACTAGATGTGAACGTGACTGTGTCAATCTTTATAGAATCATCGAAGATCTTTTGAAAGAGTTAGCTCAGTTGTTCAATGATTCAAATAAGAAAGTCAACTTTCGTAAAGAATACTACAACTTGATTCAAGAATTCAAGAAATTCAATGAATTCTATACTCAGTTTCAACGTTTATCTTTCTATCTAGACTATCACAAGAAGCAACTGATCATTGATCTGAAAGATAAAATCAACTCTCGTCTTCAATTTGTTTGAGTAGATCAACTAGTTCAATCTGATTCTCTAAAAGAAATTCATTTCTATCTGATTCATTTGAATAATGATCAGTGAGTCATTCAAGAGATCAAGAACAAAATCAAACACGTTGATGATGTTTCAAAAACTATTTTTCATAAAGCGACTGTTATCATTCAATCTGTCGATCATTCAAAGTCTGATCAGTCAAAAACTCGCATGATGCGATTTTAACTAACGTCAAGAAAGCAGACGTTCTAGTCAAAATCTGTTTCATATATCATAAATCAGATCATAGCTTTAGAGAGTGCTTGAATCGATCTATTAGAATCAATGCAGTGAATAAAGAATATGATTGCTTTGATTTCAATTTTAATTTCGATTTCGATTCAAAAAACTAGTCATCTCTTCAAAAGTCATTGAAGAGATAGAGATTATATCTTTGTGCAAACTAGACGAAATTCTATCGAAAGAAAATTACTTTGAAAAGTCGTTTTTAATTGATGCTCATCTCATCTATCAGAAATGATCTTTCAGCCTTCATCTTCTAATAGACAGTGATTCAGTTATCTACATAATCATACATTTCAATCTAGTCAATAAAGTATGCAAGAAACTGAAAATTCAATTTATATCACTGACAAAAGAGAAGCTAATAAGAGATTATGATGAGAAAATATCTAAGAAGACAATCACTCATAAAATTCTATTCAATCTCATCATCAAAAGTCATAAGAAATTGACTGTATTAATGTTGATAGTTAATATCAATCATCATGAAGTCATATTGAGTAAGCTCTGAATGAATAAAAACGAAATATTACTGAATATGCGAAACGACGTCATTGTTTTTTCGAATCAATTGAATACTTCTATTTCGATTTTTTCGATTTCGCTCAATTCAAAGCACTCAAGTTGATCGCGATCAACTTTGTTCTCTTCAATCACTCAGACTAAGACTTCTATGATGCTCAAACGATTTATTTCAATCACTGCTCAGAAAAAGTCATTCTTGATTCAAAGCATAAACATCGCTTCGTTTAAAACACTGTTGAATCGTTCAAAAAAGAACAAAATCAAAGTCTTTGCTCTATTCATGATGAACATCAATAGAAAAATCGCGTACAATACTCAGTGCAATTTGAACGCTTTAAACGTCTTTTCAATCAATGAAATGACTCAGAATTTAAAAGACATTAAAGCAAAGCTGTCTTCAAAATATCACGAGTTTCTAGATGTTTTTGATTGAGTTCAATCAAATAAACTACTCTCTCATCGCTTCTATGATCATAAAATCAAGCTCATCAGTGATTCAACATTCTCTCACTGTTGAATCTATCAAATGTTCTCTGTTAAACTTCTGAAAGTAAAGAAGTACTTAAACAAGAATCTGTTGAAGAGATTCATTACTTCTAGTCAGATCTTCTATTTCTTCTTCGTTCTATTCGCTCTCAAAGCAAATAAAGATCTTCGATTCTGCGTAAACTATTAAAAGCTAGATGTCATTTTCAAAAGAAATAAATATTCTCTATCGCTGATAAATGAGATCATTGATAAAATAATGAGTTGTAAGCATCTGACTAAATTGAACATCATATCAGCGTTCAACAAACTTCGAATGCACTTTAATAATGAGAATTACATCACTTTTATCATTGCTTTAAAAGCATATAAATACAAGATGCTATTATTCAAACTGACTAATGAATCAATCTTCTTTGAGCAATATATAAATGATGTTTTATGAAACTTTCTGAACGACTTTTGTCAAGTCTATCTAGATGACATTCTCATCTATAGCAAAACGAGAAAGAAACATAGAGATCACGTCAAACTAGTATTGAGTCAACTACGTGAAGCTGAACTGCAAATGAATATTCAAAAGTGCAAATTCAATGTAGAAAAGACTGTCTTTCTAGAAGTCATCATATCAGAACTAGATCTTCGTATGAATCTCAGCAAGATGACAGTCATAGTCAGCTGAATCACTTCGATCAATCTAAAAGAAATTCAGAACTTCGTGAAATTTGTTAACTTCTATCGTCGTTTCATTAAGAACTTCTTGAAGCTAGTCAAATCATTTACTCAGCTGACTAGAAAGAACACATCTTTTGTTTGAAATGATATCTGTGTTCAAGCTTTTGACAATTTAAAGAAACAAGTCAGTTCAGTCTCAATACTTTGTCACTTTGATTTCAAACAACAAGCTATTCTGAAGATTAATGCTTTGAACTATGTAAAAGATGAAATACTATCTCAGTATGATAATGAGAAAGTTCTTCATTCGATAACTTTCTACAGTAAAAGCATGATTCTCGCTGAAATCAATTATCACATCTATGACAAGAAATTGCTAGTCATTATTTGATGTTTCGAACATTGATAATTTAAGCTGAAATGCACTGAACTACTCATTCAGATGTTCATTGATCATCAGACTTTGAAGATCTTCATGAAAAACAAACAGTTGAGTCAACAACAAGTCAACTATCTGAACATTCTATTGAAGTTCAACTTTCAGATCATCTTTAGATCAGGCAAAATAAACACTAAAATCAATGCTTTAATCAGAATGCTTTTAGCAAATGTCTCTGAATTAGTTCAACGTTTTGAAAATCATTTTCAGACTATTCTGATCTTTGATAAAGTTAATGTTTTATCTGTTGAATTGAAAGCAAATCTCTATCAATGAGTATGTATGATCAATTCAATCGCTATGAAAAAGAAGATTTTTCAAATGATACATGATGATCATCATCATGTGAATTTTCATTGATCATATGATTGCATTTCACGCTCGCTGTACGTTAAGCATCTGAATAGACGACTGAAAACTTATATCAATCATTGCTCTGAGTGTAATCTCAATCAGACAAAGCGTCATAGATTCTACGAGTCTTTACAACTCATAATCAACTCGCTCATATCACATCACATCATCATCATGAATTTCATCGTGACACTCTTCGTAACTAAGAACGATTTAGACTTATTACTTACAATAACATGTAAATTCTCGAAGAGAATTTTGTTGTTGTCTGAGAAAATGATAAACACTGTCAAGAATTGAGTTCTTTGTCTTATTTCAATTCTAATGACTCACGAGTGAGACATTTCTTGCGTCATCATCAGCGATAAAGACTTCAAATTCATGTCGTTGTTTTGAAGATTCATGTTTGAAAGATTGAGCATCACGTTGCTTACGTTTATCTTGTATCATTCACAAATGAATGAAATGTTCAAGCAAATGAATCAGACAATCGAAATCGTCATTCGATTCTTTGTCATCACAAATTCAGATGAAGACTGAATCATCGTACTATTTTATTTACAAGATACGACAAACAATTTCAAAAATCAATCGACGAAAGTTGCGCTCAACGAAGTTCTTTACGATTAAACAGTTAAAGACACAGTTGATCTATTGCATACATTCAACTTATCATTCGAGAACTACACGTGACTACGTCAAATGAAAAGAAACGAAGCTGATAACGTCATGATCTTCGCAAATGTCATCATGAAAATCAGATATGATAAATCTCATAAATTCATTAAAATAAAGCTCAATGACAACGTCTATTTACATTTACATCACGAATATAAGATTTCTGACATCGAGAATCGAAAGCTGACATTACAAAGAGTGAGATCATTCAAGATATTAGAAATGATACTCAATGATTTAGTCTGCAAATTGACGTTATCTTCAATCATGAAGATACATTCAATCATCAGCATAGCTCAGCTGAAATCAGTCTTCGAAGATCAGAATCTCTACAATAGAGTTCAAAATGACGAATCTTCTTTCATATGAAAGAAAAATAATCAAGAGACACTTAAGTACGAGATAGAGTGACTCATTTATCATTTCACATTTTGAGATCAACGTCAATATCTGATCAAATGAAGAGAATATGACAATGAGCACAACGCATGATACTTCGTCGACGATTTGAAAAACGCAGTGAAACTGGTTGAGCAATACGAAACGAGACATTCTTCTCAAGATTGAATTTGCACTTGAGAAAGAGCTCGTCTATCTTAAATCGTCGAATGATGCTTTCTAACATTTTTACACTAAGAAAGAACTATTACTTTTTGAATATTCACTTTTTCACAAATATTCACTTATCACTAGCTTGAATATTCACAACAATAATCAATCTTCTTTCATGTTCATCTCATCTACATTTTACAAATCATTGACATCAATCATATTCACATACACTTTTCTCATCAACGCATATTTATTTTGATCATATCATATCTTTGAAACAATATCATTGCAAGTTGAATTGAAGTTTCACGTCAGAACAAAATGACGTCTAGTTCTGCAACTTGTAAAACAATCAGAAGCAATCTCATCAAGACTGCTTTCAAAAAGATCAATGATGACAAGTCATTAAACATGATCAACTTCAAGATCACTATTGATATGACTGTAGATGACAAAAATGTAGAAATCTCAGCTAAGATTAAGAAGAGCGTGTTGTTTAAAGATGAGAACGTAACGACTTTGAATTCGCTCATCAGCGCAACGATTACTCATCGTTCTATTTATCAAATTTATAACACGAGCGCTTCTCAATCAAAATTGATTAGCGTTTCAATAAATAACATCAAAATGAATCTTTTCGCATCATATTCTTTGTACGACACATACATGAATTGTGATTTCGACAAAATCGAATCGAAATATCTATTGTCAGCGAAAACAATTCTCTTTAACTATTGAGTGTGAAAAAGTCTGAACGTGAGAATATCAGATTTCAAAGAGTGAAACGTCAATTTTGTCAAACGTGATCTACGAGTCAATAAAGTTCTCGACGATCGTCTCGTCGTCACTTTCGCTCACACAATCAAAACGTGACACTATATAGTGATGTACAAAAACATCAAACTACATGAAGATTATGAAAGACATCTGAGATGATTTCAGATACTTAATTGAAAGCTCGAGAAGAAGCTCATGATTTTCATCGAGCGCTCAGCTATTCAAGTCTACGTCAATAAAATTCTCTTTTCACTAAATCTGCTGAGAATCGAATTGATTCATCGAAACTTGATCTCGATCTCTTTCATGTGATCTGAAATCTACACTTTCGATGATCAAAAATTCTTCTCAGTCAGCAGCTCTACATTGATCGACGCATCTATCGAAGTTATGATTGTCATTGACGACAGCGCATCTAAGCGTAGAATTGCAACGTTTGACAGTTCATCAAAGAAGATCAAGATCTCATTCGAAAAGAAGATCAAGAACGATAAATATCTCATGATGAGCTTCAGCGAGAATGAGCAGAATCTCAAGAATGAGCTTTAATACATTTCTCTAAGCAAATTCAATGAACTTTATGAGAATGTTGAGAGTTTTCAACGCATGAGCTACATCTTGCTGCGCGAACTTAAGAACGAGATCATCAACGTGACTACATACAATGAAACTATCACAGAATTGTATAAGAACAATTGAATTTTGCATCGATCACTGATCAAGAATATATTGACTTTGAACGACATCAAGATTATTGTACAAGATCATGAGAAAAATATCGAGTGAAGTTTCGCTTTCTTTTCACGATTACAGAATTGATACTCGATCTATTTCATTTACTACTCTGTTTCTTCACGACGAGAATGTCATTCTTTTTTTCAAAATGAGAAAACTGTTATGATCTCGCTCGAGAATACTTTCGAGCTCACTCTCGAACTCACTTTCGAGTTCATTCATGATTTCTTTCTATTTTAGTCATGATAATATATAAATATCTCAATCTTAGATAAAGAATATCATGTCTTCACTCATACATAGTTCTGATCGTACGACTTTCATAACATTCAATAACTCAGAGAAAGTTTTGAATGAATTTCATAAGCTATATTCAAGCAAACTGCGCTAAATGACGAAATAACTATCAACAAAAGTGAGCAAATGAACTACATTCATGCAAACATGAATTTTCAAAGAAAGAAATAATGTTATGAGCATATCAAGATCGATAAGACTGAACAAGACTGAAGCTCTAATCAATTTGCAATGCATGCTAGCGAGTATTTTATGTAATGATTAAAACTAGTCAATGATCTGATTGAGATTTGACTCAGATTTAACTCAGATATGACTTAATATCTTTTTTCTTTCTTAACATTCTTTTCTTTCATCAACATCTTGTTCATCTACATCATCTTTTTTTCATGTCATAAACATATCTCTTTCAAGTCTAACACAGTCTTTGAACATTACATAAATAGAAGCTTTTGTATTAATCTTCTTCTGTATTCTTAATATTCAGTTATAGCTATCTTTAAAGATCAAGCACTATCAACTCTGATCTTCATTGATTGTATCATTTAAACATGATTCTGACATTTACTACTGAGTTACTCACACTTCTTTATAACACAATCGCTTGTGATCATTAAGTCAATTAAATTTTTCAGATAAATTCATTGATACAATTGACTTTGACTGACTGATTTCATGATATCAAATTTGTAGTTGATAATACTCTTGCAATGAGCAAAGCTTTGTTTGTTATATATATTTCATAAGAACATAGTTTTTGCAAAATTAAACTTTGACTTTAGTTTTCATCAGTTCATAGCTGAGACTTCTGTTCATCAAGAAAAATTTAATTGAGCAAAGTCAAGAAATGATTATATTTCTTAGTTGATTAATCATGTAGCATTATTGACTTTGATGATTCTGTATATGCTCTGAAACATAAACATAATACATATACATTGTTTGATTTTTGTCTGCAATGAGATTGAATCAGTTTCAAATATCTTCAACTTTCACGTTTGAAATAGTATTCTGCTACTTTCATTTCTTTATGCAAGAAATTCTTCTTGTAAATCGAATTGTATGAATCTCAGTTGTTGAAGTTGTTAATGTAGAAGAACTTGTTTTTGTTTAACTTATTATGATTATCATTTACTGATACAACATGCACACTTCTCAGAATTGTATGCAAATGAAAAAATCAACTAACTTTGAGTGAACGAGAATTTTTGACATTATCTTTAAATCAGTGCTTTATCTCAATCATTTCATGCACAGCATGTTGAGTTTTCTCATTGCAAGATTTGAGTAGTTTGACGAGAGCATCATTGTGTCGTAGCTCATTATTCTTATTGTCTTGATGCAACGAATTTATAATATTTAACGAGGGGACGGCTAGAAGACTACTGTTTTCAACTGGTTCGAACGCTACTTTCAAGACTCTTTTCGCTAGATGATCGCTGCCGAGGCCGAAGCTATAGAGGCTATTACTAGCGAGGTAGGGGGCCGTACAGGCGTAAAGAAGCGGGATTACACAGGCAGATTTCTCTAGAGCTTCAATTGCTACCTCATCAAGACAATTTTTCAAAGGTATAAATTACTAGGACTGTCTGATGACTGCCCACAGCAAATACATTACTTTTGGTGGGGATTTTGGTGGGGGATTGGGCCACTCCTGTTGGTGATCAACGCTAAGGGCCGATTTCTGCATGCACGATACGCATGCGAAAGAATTGCAAGCGACTCTTTGACGGAGGTCAGGCTGTCGGTGCCCGGCATCACATTGCGCGGAGGCTTCGGCACGCATTCGGCTATGCTCGAAGGGATACGGGAGGACTTGACATCTCGTTTGGAGGCAATCATGGAACCACTGCAGCTCATACCGAAGACAACGAGCATTCAGCTTCGTCAAAACGAATGCCAGATTGCCGAAAGCTTGAGGAACGTGTTTCTGAATTGTTTTCGATAAAGTTCTTGCTTCGCGGAGGCGACTACATACGGATGTGGAAGCTGATGAATGCGCAATTCAATACTGAGAGGCTGCTCAAGGCCAGCGAAGTTGCGGAAGAAAGACAACGATGACTCGACACTAGATTTGATATATTTACATAGATATGGGCAGGCAAGTTTTCGAAGTGGCTCGATTTGGAGAGCGGAACGGAGCATGGTATCCTGTGTGGGTGCCATGCTATACCATTCAAGAGCATTTTCGACCTGACTGGCGGGAAACATCCCATGGCATTGCCTCTTGCCGCCTTTGCGAGATCTCGAACTACCATACCTAAGAGAGAGGAGGGGGTGGTTTGGTAAGTGGATGCTGCGATGGAGAAGGCAAGGAGATTGCATTGTGATAATACTTTGTCGAGCTATTCGAGGTTTAAGGAGGCCGTTTAAAGTGAGACTGCCCTTACACTGAATGTATTGGCTGTTTTGGGTCATCCTTCACAAGCATAGCGTTTTAAAGTCCGACCTTCCGTCAGGTTGCTTTGTCGTTTCGGTACTGCATCCTCTAGAACCACCATATTCCTCGTCTCTTACGTTAGTCCAACTCCACCAATCGTGGACCTCTAAAAAAACCTGTAACCTCCGCAGTATCTCTAGTTTCTTAGAGGCCACTGCCCTTCAACCCAATTAGTAGTCCTGTGATGAACGGCCTATATTCCTGGTAGTCCTACGTCTTGTTGAAATAAGCTGGGGAAACGCTGGATCGTTCTACTTTGCGTTTTGACTTGCAGCGCGTGTTGTGCCATTCAGCATGCCGCACGATGTCACCAACTGGCTCTCCCGGGACTCCGTCCATACCATGAACGTGCGCTCCAGGGGGGTCAGAAACGGAGATTTGTTGGGCGATCTGAGACTCGACGATCCCATATGCTCCACTGGCCTCACTAGACTTATCTGCCTCATCATCGGTCTCTTCCTGACGTACCTCCTCCTCGAATAATCCAACGTATTTTTGGCTATCTACTTGTCCAACTGCTTCGAAGTATTGATCCAAAGTGTTACTCGGCACGCTATTTTTGTCTAGCCATACCAGCTTCTCGAAACCCCGAAGCAAGCCTTCTGGCAGTTGGCGTTCTGCAGGTGACTTGAAAAGTTCGGCTGACAGCCGAAGAATCTGCGCTAGCTGTATTGCATCGACTACCGCGGAGTGATTTTGGTCAACAAGTGAATCCTGTGGAAAGAGGATCCGAAAGAGAACTGGCTGACTCCAGCTCTTTAATTTTATTGCTTGTCCAAGAAGCTTCTGAATCGGTTTGATCAAAGCGTAACCCTTGCTTGTTGAAAGAAGGCCCTGGCTCTCGTAGCCACATTGCTCAAGAAGTAGATGTACGTTCTTCATATCAAGTAGAGAATGGGAATGCATGCTGTACTCGACAATTTTGTCATTCGGCCCGAATTGGCAGTCTTCAAGCTGTTCTACCATCTCATTTGCATTGCGGACTTGGTGAACATGCTTGGCCGTCGATGATTTTTTACCCAGTCCCCATGGCCCAAGCTTTCTGGACGCATTCATTGCCCTGTGATCGTCGTCAAAGGAAACGTTAACAGCGATCTGACCGGTTTTAATGTTAACAAACGCCACTTCTGTAACCTTAAGCGCTCCCCCCATCCGAGGCTGGTAGAACTCTGTATCCAATGCGTATAAACTAGGCGCATTCGGATTTGGATCTGTAATAGCCAACAGAATCTCCGCCAAATCAGAGTTTTGACACATAAAGTTTCGATGAGCCATTTCATGCTGAAGCCTTAAGCCATCCAGGTTTCCTATCAAACTCTTCGACATTTTGGGAGGTCCATTTGGGCGTCCAGAAGCTAGATTAATGAAATGTGGAATCATCATGTAGTGCATATCGCAGTATATTCCAAGATCTCGCCACGATGAGCGCTGACAATCTTTGGCTCGACAGAAGCGTTTGTCCGTCTGAATGGTAGAGAAAACGAAAATGCCGGATCGTCCCGATGCCATGCTAGCTTTCATCACGTCACAATGTAGACACCTGGGTGAGAGTTTGAAGCAGTAAAAGAGGCTGTTTGGCAATTTAGTGCGCAAATGGGGCACAAGTAGCGCAGTGTCGAGGCTCAGCGTCATGCCGAAAGGACACTTTTCGTCAAAAAGTGAGGGAAATACTGCTCCAAATTCCCTTTTCACTGACAGTGGTCCAATGCATGGGGCATTGAGCATTGACATGTCCTGCCAATACTTAGTGCACTGGACTAGAACACGTTAATGTGACTTCCACGCGTTGGAGAAGACAAGTCTCTTACATGCCAGGTCGTTTCTCTCTCTGACAGTAAGGGCGGAGATCCCCATGGAACTTCGAAATTGAGGATCCACACATGGCAGGGTAAGTGAGGGGTCTTGACCAGCTTGAAACTCCGAAGCCCGGCTCAAGATCGCTACCGTTTGTACGGCCTCATGTAACTCTCCTCTTTGTTTTTGGGGGAAAAGGTTCGATTTCGAGATATCCGTGCCTGGCTTCGGCGGAACTAGAAGAAGCTGAGGCTGATCATGGGCCCTGAAAATGTGAACAAGAAGAGAGGCCTTACTATGAGACTCCCATTCACAGTATTCACAGCGCAATTTGCTTCTCCCAACATGGAATTCCTGGTAATGACTGCTCAACCCTGATTTTTTGGAGAACGACTTGTTACACCCAGGGTGCGTGCATGGAACCCTCTCGAGAGAGGCGGTTGTGACTTTCAGGTGTACTCTTTGATAGTGCGAGCGCTGATTATGCCTGTTACCGAATCTTCTTCCACATCCTGGGTAGTCGCATTGCGTAGGTATTTGTGGAGGTCTTCTAGGCTGGCCCAGGTGCTTCCCTTGAAAGTGGTCTCTCATAGAAGCTTTACTTGAGAGCATCTTACCACATCCTGGATATTTGCATTGCGTTCGAGACGGTTGATCGGAGTGTTGGGATTGATAGTGCTGCCTCATACTATAAATGTTACCCAAAATTTTGACACATCCTGGGTGTTTGCATTGCTCTGGCTGTTGACTTAATGTCTGTCGACCTAAATGCACTGTATTGTAGTGTCTCGTCATCGATCTGGAGAGCAGGATTTTGCCACACCCCGGGTGCTTGCATTGCATTGGCTGTCGACCATAAGCGCGTTGTGGTCGCCCCAAATGCACTGCCTCGTAATGGGCTTCCGCGTTCCATCTGGAGGATAGAATTTTGCCACATCCTAGGTGCTCACAATACACTGGCTGTTGACTTGGGCTGCGCTCACCTAAATGTATCATCTTGTAATGTGCCGTCGCAGTCCTCTTGGAGGATAGGCTCTTTCCACAGCCGGGATACTTACATTTCACTGGTCGCTGTGCATGGGCCCTTCGAGTTACTTTGCGAATGGCCATGCTGGGTTGCGAATCTGAGGAGATTTGGGTTCAATTGTTGCTTTGCTTGAACATGGGGTACTGGTTCTGGGGACCTCTCAGCGCGTTTATGTAGCCGATTACGCAAGCGCGGAAGGCGGCAATCACACATAGTAGGCCGCTATGTTAAATTGTGGGCTAAATGATACATCTTTCAGCCTACAACTCCAATGGCTTCACATACTGCGTCACAAAAGTATCTTAGCACGCGTGGAGGTTCCTATGATGTACGTCAAACTTCTAGTTACTTTGCAAATGCTAAAATTGCATAGCTCTCCTTCGAGGAAGTTCTTCTTAAAGGCCTTGCGCGCGACAACGGATTATTTATACCAGAGGCTATTCCCTCTTTACCACTGAATTGGCAGAATGACTGGCTTAATCTATCATTTGAAGAGCTCGCCTTTCAAATCTTCAGCTTATACATTTCGACAGCCGAAGTCCCGTCAGCCGCCCTCAAGAACATTGTACATAAATCGTATTCGAATTTCAGGGTACCGAGCGTTACACCTACGATAACGCTGGATAGCGATAGAAAAATTCATTTGCTAGAGCTATTTCATGGGCCGACTTTTGCGTTCAAGGATGTGGCGTTGCAGTTCTTAGGGAACATGTTCGAGTTCTTTCTTGTTAGAAGGAATGTAGGTAAGACGAGGGGAGATCGTGAGCACTTAACGGTTATCGGAGCCACAAGTGGAGATACTGGATCAGCTGCGATATACGGTTTGCGAAGCAAGAAAGACGTCTCGATGTTCATTATGTATCCGACTGGGAAAGTAAGCTCGCTACAGGAGGCGCAGATGACTACGGTCACAGATGAGAATGGTGTGTCTTCGATGTCCTGACATTAAGCTATACCTTTGGTTGCACTCGTAGCCGCTTCGTGAATCCCAACATTGAGCTTAGCTAAGAATACCGTCTGTAGTACACTGTTTAAGCGTCGACGGGACGTTTGACGATTGTCAGGTACGCCGCTCTTCTCTATCCATCATAATACAATTCACTAAGGAGATATAACAGGATCTCGTAAAAGCGCTCTTCGCCGACCCCATGATAAATCAAACCCAAAGACTCGCTGCAGTGAATTCGATCAATTGGGCGAGAATTCTGGCCCAAATAACATATTACTTCGCATCCTACTTTTCGCTAATTCGTTCCGGTACATTCATTCCCTCGACCGATCATATCCGGTTTGTCACCCCCACAGGAAACTTCGGGAATGTTTTGGCTGGATACTTTGCGAAGCGAATGGGTCTCCCTATATCGAAATCTATCATTGCCACAAACGAGAACGATATCCTTCACCGCTTCTGGCAGACTGGAGTTTACAAGAAGCACTGCTGCAGAGGGGATTCAAGTAGGAGAGGGTTCAAACCCGAGGCTGAGGGCGTGAAGGAGACGTTGTCCCCAGCGATGGACATTCTGGTAAGTAGTAATTTCGAGCGGCTTTTGTGGTTCATCGCGTACGATGTCTACGGCTCTACTAAGGGAGATATACGGGAAGCCAGACAAGCGGCGGGTATGAAGGTTAAGGAGTGGCAGATAGACTTAAGGACAAAAGGAGAGTTTGGCGTGGAGAGAAAAGTGCTGGATGCGGCAAATGCGGATTTTACATCAGAGCGGGTTTCGGATGCTGAAACGGTAGCCACTATTCACGATATCTACGGATGGTTCAACACTCCGGGCTCGAAAGGCTACATCTTGGATCCGCATTCTGCTATTGGAATGACTGCGGCTTTACGATCAGCAAAGGCGGCGACGGGCATACATATTGTGGCCCTGTCAACAGCACACCCGGCCAAATTCAGTCATGCCGTGAAGCTGGCACTTGTAGAGGAGAAAGAATTTCAATTCAACGATATCCTGCCCTCTCAATTTGTTGGAATGGAGGATCTTCCGAGGAGACTCAGATGTATACAAAAAAGCGGCGGTTTGGACAGCGTAAGGGCGATCATTGTAGAAGAGGTAGAAAAAGAAAAGAACAGGACATCCGTATGAAATTCTGGGTATCTGTTCGAGTTCCCAAGAATATAATTCTAGTCATCCTTTATAATGAATTTGGCTGGCGAGATGAACACAGTGATATTTTATTCTTTGTTCTGACTCTTAACTTTCTCGGTAATAACATAACCAGGAACATATCAAAGTGAGCAAAGAGACGAAAATTTTGCGAAGGTGACAAGATCTACTACAGTATGCCCTCCAACAGTCCAATTGAAAAGAGCCCTCAAATGGTAGAGCATGGTGCACCCAAGGCCTAGAAATAGGGATATACGCTTTTCCGTAACCGCGAAATCCGTTTGCGTATCGCGTCATGGGATAATGGTTCAAGTTGTTCTTATAAACTTCCAGCGGCCCTTTTACGGGTATCTAGTTGTCGACAAATTGTCGACACTCAAAAAACTTTTAAGGCATCGTACATTCGGAACGGTCGATATAACCTCGTCGAGGAGCTGTAAACGTAAAGTACACTATGGTAGAATGGAACTCACCGTCAAAGCGGTCTTATAGGCTGACTTGTCTCTATCCAAACGTCCTTCGTAGATCCGGAGACGGATCTCAAGAGATAGTTCTAGAGATGCAGCCATTGTCGCTGGACAACGTTTGTATGAATCGAGAAGGAGCCTGGATCGACTCCTGTCATCATATGGACTAGATCTGGGGCGACGAAAGTTAGAAGGAAGAGTTCACGCTTCAAAAGCAAATGTATTTCTCACTTTGAACAGAGACTTCACTTGATCAGAGACCGATATAGCTGAAAAGGCTTGATTCGATTCCTTATTTTTAGTGTTGAATTGTGGAAAATGCAGGAACAGGCTGTATATTGGCAATAAAACGCTGTGCATCATATAAAGCACCAGTGAGGTCCATCCCGAAATGGATCAAGGCGAGAATGTGTCGCGTTAAAGGCAGCTCTACGTGCATAGAGATCAATTGAAGCATGTCGTCTCATCTGCTACAGTGCAATTCCCGAATATGATCGTAATTAGAGAGGATTACTCTGACTTTTCTTAAGGCCAGCTGGTTGGTCTTCATTAGTGCAAATCATGACTGTATGCACTTGTAAATTCTCCATTGCTATAGATTTTGCTTAGGCTACGACTGTTCATGCAGGAGTGTACTGACTGCAACCTCACCGATAGCGGATTCAAATTCAAGATCTCCATCGTCGTTTACGCTCACTCGTTCAGAACAGAAGCACTCGGCGTTAGGCATTGATCTTCTGGGCTCATACCCGCTATGTCACCCCTTGGCAGTGAATATTTCGATTGACGAAGACGTGCCTTGTAATAGACCCGATGAAACAAGCGCAGTCCCCCGCAGGAAGCGAAGACACTAGGGTAATTTTATCATCTTTGGACGAGTCTAGTTCTTTGCTCAACTACAGGGTATTTGCTTCTATCTAGAGTCGTATCAAACGAAAAGGGTACCCAAAGAAAACTGCTGCTACCCTAAGAAAGCGACTGGCGTTGGCCCAAAACTTGATGGCCTTGAAGCTCAACTCAATACCCTCTTCTTCCTCCAATCCTGAAGTAAGGTTGGCTTCGTGAGACGAGTACTGTCTATCTATGAAGGCTGCTATTGAATGAGGTATTTCTTACGGGGCCTTCCACGGCCTTTTCTTATATGCCATTCCTCAGTAATTTCTCCTTTCCAATTCTGCTTCCGGTAAACAGTGGTCAACCGAGATGATCGACGAGTTAGGGTGTAGGGCGCGCAGCTGATGCCTGAACGTAAGCGGTGTCGTCCTCGAGCGAAAGTAGCGGCGATGTAAAACGGTGTCTTTTGAGCCGGCAGTTGGGGGCGGCACTCTTTACGGAGCTTCTCGCCAATACGCTGGCGTTTGCGCTAGATCGGTGAAACACTTTTAATACTATCGCTGGTATCCTTCTACTCTTGTGTTGTCGTCGGCTTTGTGGCCGATATCTATGCTTTGTTTCTCTTCCGCGTCCTGTGTAGCGAACTGCTCGGTACTGACCTGGACTGTACGCGTGATGAATGTAGATATATCGTTTTCGGTGCGACTGTTAGAAGGGAGGACAGGGACAGAGGGATCAGGTCTGGCGGAATAGGAGGAGGAGGCGGTAACGCAGGAAGGGGTAGCCGTAGAAGACGAGGCTTCCGTCTTCCCTTGAAAAGGTCTAGTAGTCAATTTAGGTCAGTACTCGAATATCTTGCACGGGAAATAAAACCTTATATGTTTTCTAGGCCTGCGGTAGAAACGAACTGTTACCATGTATTATTCGAGCGTTTGAGTGAGAAGTCCTCATCTTCATTTACGATTGCATCGCTGATATCGATGAAATCGTTGAAGAAATCTGGGAAAGGTAAATATAATGAGGAAAATCACAAAGCGAGAGATGTACTTTCAGTGCTTGTCATTTTTAATTACTAGTGACCAAGCAAAAATTGGACCTGAAGGTAGCGCGACGGGCAAGACGGTCAGATCGTTGTCAATATTCGGACTGAAATTGTTTGTGGGAACCGTAGACGTAGCTTTTCCAGCAGGAACAGTCGCCTTATCTGGCGGGTTCCAGGAATGAACGGAGTCCCTATTAATAAAGGCCATGGGTTTGACTCAAAGGAAGGGTGTAGGAAATGAGACTGAGAGAAAACAGGATGGGAAATGATGGTATTATATAGTGCAGTAGTCGCATCAGGTGTATTACTCTGAGACACGGACTAGCGATCCCCACTCTGTTGGTATTGAACGTTCAATGAACGTCGAATTATGAGTGATCAATTCCTTTCGAGACCGAGTCTGCCGCAAGCCGGTGTCATCACGTCAGGCTTGCCCTAACCTGCTTTTGGAAGGAAACCCATGGTCTTTCTCGCCGCTAAGCCCCTACGAATATCACCAAACAACTTGGTAGGCAAAACTGCGGCTCCAAAAAGCTCCACGTCAGCTGTTTACACTTGATCGATCCTAATCTAAGATCCTGCCGCAGCCGAGGCAGACACGGACAAGCTGCCATTGATCGTGCGGGGGCCAACGTTCCTTCCAACCGAGATCCTGCCATGAGTTCAGGGAGAGCCGTCCTGCTAGGCAACAGGACCTGTGAATGTGACCGCCGTTTCTTTGTCCTGCAATCTACCGCTCAAGGATTTACCAAGAGCTTCGCCTGGGCTAATGCCATGGAGGATTGCTTGGGACAGCCGGTAGTTGAACGGCTGTCGGCGTAGGAAAGAGCGTAGAAGCGTGCATCTAGGCTTGCAGTATAGCCCAAATTGGATTGACCTTCGTTCGAGCTGAGACATGGAAACATAATTCGGCGAATAGGAGCAGCGCTTGTAGGGCCGAAATCAGCCCGATGTATTGTAGAGGCGAGGCAATCGGCGATCGGGGGTCGAAGACAGTAGAAGGGAGGAGCAGCGACGGTATTTATGCATTGGGGGATTTGTGGAAGATGAAGAAACAACGAGAAAATAACAACGAGAAAATAACAACGAGAAAATAACACTCAGTATCTACTTTCAGGTGTTTGGACGTCCCAATTCGGGGGGCTTTGAAGCCGCTTTACGGTGCCAGAACATCGCGGGCAAAAGACTCGTACCGGCAAAACTATTGAGCCGAACTCGATTGAGAAACAAGGATCTGCTAGTCTCAGATGCCCTCTGCCCTCGCAAGGGTTGCGCTCCCTCGTGGATTGCACTCCATTTCTGGCTTACAACCACAAAGATATCCTTCCCAATTTACCGCCGACCGGGTCTTGGGGCAGTGAACATAAGTACAGGACATGGCACCTCTCACTACGCTGTATCTATCCTCCTCCTTCGAATCTCTCCATCCTCTACCCTCAATCGCAGCGTCGCGCAATCCCTTTTCGCTTTTCGTTCTTGTCTGTACAACACATCTCGTTCGCTATCGTTCTTTTCTATGATCGCAAAATTGTCATCAGAGTTCACAGCTACTTTATCATGCTCTGTCTGTCCTTCGCAATAGCAGCCATTCATTATGCAAACACGGCGAAAAACTGTCAGATTGTTTCTCAGCTTTTACATTCAACAGCGCAGAGAACTCGCAGAGCAGAAACGAACTTCTTCAAGGTCTGTCGACAACACGAAGAAGAGTCTGACATCTGTGATAGTAAAGATCAAAAGGTAGAATATTCTTGATCTTCTACGTGTCATGACTGTCGAATACTAATGAAGACTCTAGACATTGTTACGAACTCGAGAAGCGCTCGAACATCTTTTTGAAAGAAGCAGAGTCGTCGAATTTCAAAGTCTTCTTGCTATGAATCATGAATAATTACAAGAGAATAAGAGCAGCCTCAAGTTTGAAAAATTACTGACGAGTTTTACGAATGCACATTCTTGATAAGACTGATCGAGTTTTCAGTAAGAGCGACAAGAGAGACATTCGCAATGTAAGAAATGTTTTGAGATCAGAATGAACTTGACTGATCGCTCGACCTCAGTATATCAAACATCTTGAGATTCAGTTTCGTCTTCGTACACTTCTCATGAAAAAACTCGTCGCAGATTGCAATGATTTGTACCTTTGACTCTATACTCACTGAGTCATTGATGATTCGATATTTTCGAATGAGCGTCAGCGAGTTCAGCATTTCGCAGAAATACTTATGAGCGAATTCTTCGATTGTAGACTGTGCTCTCTCTTTGACATCAGAGTCAAGCTTGATCTTCTCAACATCGATGATCTCAGTTTGAGCGATACTACAACAATTGAAGATCACGATATGAACAGCAATCATGAAGACGACATCTGAATGATTGTTGATTCTGACTGCGAAGTTGATAGCAAGCTCATCAGACTTCATGATCATGATGATGAAGACTATAGCAAATCTAATATTGCTTATTGTCACGATTCTAGTCTTGTCAGACTCAGTCTTCTAGTCTTGTCAGATCTATTCTCGCTTCGTTATCTTGACTAGTCTCTATTGAGCCTAGCGTCGACTGAGAAACACACATATGTAGTCAGCTTCTTTTCTGTAGCTATCTTTCTTTCTTAGCATTTATCTTCTAGTTAAATGACATCTCTATCTGACTCGTTCTAGACAGATCTCTAACATTAGATAAATGCTCATCATTTACTACTTTGCTATCGATGAATAGATGATACAAAACAATCTATTCAGTAAGAAAAATTTGCAAGAAATTCTTTAAATTTGCATCATCATTTTAGATCATCAGAGATTCTTCGATTCTACACTCATTTTCATCATTCTATTCACAAGAAATTCTTTAAATAAAGCACTCAATTATTATCTGAAATTCACAAGAAATTCTTTGAATTTTCACTCATCAAAAAACATCAATTCAAAACATCAATCTCTCATTTATTCTTATCTCAACTACTTCTATCTTCTTTCATCATGACATGCAATGTCAAGTCAGTTGAGTCTCAAACAATTCATCTGCTTAAAAGCATTGTCAGTAGAAGAATTTCACTTCTACTCATTGATGCTTCAGTTGAAGTTGAGAAAACTGTTATTGCATGAAATATAAACATCGAAGAACAACTGTTTCATTGAGTTAGCAATCAACTCAATGAAATCATCAATATGCTGAACGAACTTTGAAGTCAGCGAGACTTGACTTTACAACTCAATGAACACTGATTTCTCATACAAGATGATCGCAAAAAAAGAGCAAAACAACTAAAAGTTGCTTTTGATAAAAATGATGAGCTAGAGAAAAAGATCAGTCAGCTACAAGGCGAGCGATTAAACTTCAGAGCGAAACAACATTAGACTGATCAATTTATGTCTCATCAAGATACTCAGTCAGCTGAGCAACAAGTGAATCAGAAAGAAACTTTTATGATTTCAGTTTCAATTCATCATTTCAAAGTTGAACGAAGCTTGACTTTTGAAGCTCACTCTCAATGAGAATCTTCTACTCTATCTGAAAATGAGAATGATCATCACAAGTTCATTGAGCTTTCAAATTCACTCATCTTCATCAAAACAAATGATTCTATTTGAGAAATATGAAACATCAAAATAGCTAACAAGCTTGATGTTAATGCGAATCATTATTCTACTGAAAAGATTCATATTGTCTATGTGATTTTCAGACTAGAAGACGATGCTGATCAGCAAATTTATGCAAAGCATCATGTTGATGCTTTCTCATTTTATTATAAGTGTATCAAGACTGAACAAGACTGAAGCTTTAATCAATTTGCAATGCACGCTAGTGAGTATTTTGCGTAATGATTAGAATTAATCAACGATCTAGTTGAGATCTGATCTAGATCTGACTCAGATTTGACTCAGATATGACTCAGCATCTTTTTTCTTCTCTAGCATCTTCTAATCAGCTTCTATTGTCTTCTAAATAAACACACTTCTTTGTGTTACGAGTAGTCAACAGATTTCTATAACAAACACATTTCTTTGTGTCACAAACATCTTTCAAATCAACATCTTTCTTGTGTTTCAACACGTCTTCTTTGAGACTAGCGTTGATCTGAGTAACTACTATATAGAGTGTGTTCTTCTTGTCTTTTGTATCTTCTTTCTTCTGTATTCTTAAAGTCTTAGTTATAACTATCTCTATCGATTAAACATTCTAGTCACGCACGCACTCTGATTAGTTTCTAGACATGATCTCAACACATTCTATCAATTACTATCAGAGCTACTGAAACATCTGAAAGAAATTTACGAAGATCAGAATCTGATTCAAAAGTGTCATTGCAAATATGTTGCTCTGAAGCAGCTCAACAAGTCATTCAGCTTTTTCTATTCAAAATTCACTAGAATATTCAGCTTTCTAAACTACGACGATATCATTTTGATGAACGACATTTAGAATAAAATCAACAATCATCTTCGAAACGTGTTATCAGTTTGTCTCATAAAGTTTAGCTCGTTTAATAAGCTCAAGATCTTTCTTCAAGATGTGAATAACAAACAACAAGTCAATTATCAGCTACGTGATGAGCAATGAACAGTCAAATTGATAGCAGCTTCAAAAAAACGTTTTGTTTCTTCGTTGACATCAGTTTCAACTACTAGCTATGTTCAACTCACTACTTTTTTCATTCTTGAATCTGAATGATCAAGAATGTCAATCATCTGCTTCAACTGCAAAGTATCGAGTCATCTTTCAAAGAACTGCTTTCAGCTGAAGACTAGTACTTCAACATCTTGTACATTCATCTCTTGTCTCAATGAGATTGTCATGTTGAAAGAAAAGAAGAAATTATTTACAGAGAAATTGAAGAATGAGACAAAAAACTAGTGACTTTCATCAAAGATGCAATGAAAGATGTGTTAATTTCTTCAACAATGAGCAGCTCAAATGATTTCTTTGCTTTGAAATCTTTGACTACTGAATGTGTACTATCTAGCAATGAAATTAGTTACTAAAGTCATTGATTGACATTGAAACAGCTGACTATTCGTTCATTGATGAATTAATCGCGCAGAATGTTTGTGATCATTTGCAAATTGAATCTTTATCTTTAATCAAGCTCAAATCAATAAGAGAATTTGATGATCATTATGCAAAAAAGCTCATTACTCATGCGATTTATTTGAATCTAACTGTTCAAGATCATATGAAACGTTTCGTCTCTATGCTGATCACTCAATTAGATCAACATCAGATGATTCTTGAAAAAACATGAATGAACAAGATTGAGATGACTATTGATATGAGAAATGATCGTCTTCAATTTTCTAGTTTCGAAGCTCATATCAAAGCTTTTATCAAAGCTCATTCAACTGTTCTTTCAAGCAAGAAAATCGCGATAGAACTGAAGAGTTCAATCTTTACTCAAATACTAAAGAGATTTATCTCTTCTGTCATCACTCGACTCAGCGAGAAGTTATCTTCATTCAGTAAAATCGTGAAATTATTTAATTCAGTCAACTTCGCTTCGTCTTTCAATTCAATGAACATAGCAATGATAAAGACTGCAGCATATAAATCACTAGTCAAATGATCGAATGTGACTACTTTTGCGATCATCATCACGAAAATCAATTGACTTCTAAAAACAGCTAGAAATCAACTCGAAGATGTAAATCTACAAGAGCTTTCACATGAAGAGATCTTGAAAGAAGTCAAAGTTAAGCTTTCTTTGAAATATCATGACTATCTAGATGTGTTTGATCGAGCGATGACTGATCAACTATTTTCTCATCGTCTCTATAATCATAAAATTGAGTTAATCAACAAGAAAACATCTTCTTGAAGTCATCTCTATCATATATTTGATCACAAGCTTCAAAAGATAAAGAACTATCTGATTGAACATCTAAATAAAGACTTCATATCTTCTAGCTCAGCTTCATATGCTTCGCTCATACTATTCATCGAAAAGAAAGACGATAGCTTGCATTTCTGTATAAACTACAGAAAGCTCAATGCTTTGATCAAATGAAATCGCTACTTCTTACTGCTAATAGACGAAACTCTCACTTGTATTCAAGATAGCAAGTATCTGATTCAATTAAACATCATTGTCATCTTCAACAAACTGCATATGCATTTGAACAGCGAAGATTTGACTATCTTTATCATCTCTTTTGATTTCTACAAATATCACGTTATGTCTTTTGAATTAATCAACGACTCGACTTTCTATCAACACTATATGAACGACGTGCTATTTGATTATCTTCATCAGTTTTGTCAGATTTATCTAAATGATATTATCATCTACAGCAAAACACTGAAGAAACATAAGCAACACGTACGATTAATTCTACATAGACTACGAGAGACTGATCTTCAGATGAATATAAACAAATGCAAGTTTCATGTTCAGAAGATCTTCTTTCTGAAACTATTGCTATTCATTGAAGAACTAAAGATAAATCTCAGAAAAGTATAAACAGTAGTTGAATGATCTACTTCTACAAATCTCACTCAGATGCAGTTCTTCGTTGACTTTTGCAATTTCTATCAACGTTTTATAAAAAACTTTTCGAAAATTGTTCATTCTTTGATTCAACTAACTCAAAAAGAGATGATATTTGAATGAAATCAAGCTTGTCAAATGATTTTTGATCATATGAAGAAATAAATGATTGAAGCTTTTATTCTTCGTTATTTTGATCAGAATAGAAAGACTATTCTTGAAACAGACTCATTCAACTACGTCAATGATGATATACTTTCTCAGTATGACGACGAAGAAACATTGCATTCAATGATTTACTACAGCAAGAATCTGAGTCTTGCTGAGTGCAATTACAAGATTTATGACAAGAAACTACTAGCAATTATTCATGTCTTCAAGCATTGATGATCTGAGCTGAAATTGACTGAGCTACTCATCAAGATGTTCACTAATCATCAAGCTTTAACGTTATTAATGAAAGATAAAGAGCTAAGTAGACATCAAATGCGCTGAATACAAAAGCTTGTTGACTTCAATTTTAAAATCATGTATTGCTCAGACAAATAAAACATCAAAGTCGATGCATTGACTCGTCAAGTCAATTCAGTTTCTAGAAGTCTTGAGAATGAATGATGTCGCTATCAGCAAACTACAATTCTCACATTGAATTGAATGAAAATCGTTGATTTAAAGAAGAACATTGATGAATCAATCTATAAACAGATTCTTGAAATTAATGAAATCAACAAGAATTGTATGTTACTTCGCGAAGCAATAGCAAGAGACGAAACACAATATGAAGATATCAAATTAAAGAATTGTTGAACTCAGAATGAAATCTTGTATCATGATAGTCAGCTATGAGTCTCATTCAATGAGCTTCTACAAATGAATCTGATTCGTGAAATACATGATCAATCATTAGTTGATTATTCTGATATTCTTAGAACTGTGAAAGTCATAAAGCGAAACTACTATTGATCATTCATGCGAAAAACGATAGATCGATATATTTAAAACTGTTATATCTGTCAACGCTCAAAGACATTTAGAAATAAATCAAATGACTTGCTTCAATCTCTATCAATATCTGAACAGCGATGACAAGACATAGCAATGAACTTCATTATTAATCTATTTAATTCAAGCGAGTACAATGTTATTCTGATGATCATTTGCAAATTGTCAAAAGAAAGACATTATATTTCTTGCATCATTGATGATGAAAATATCACTGTCAAAAAGACAGCTGAAATGCTGATTCAATGAGTATATTGAACTCATGATTTATCAAGCTTCATAGTATCTGATCGAGATTCGCAATTCATCTCTATACTATGAAAGTTTCTTTGCAAACGACTGAGCATTTTTCTTCGATTGTTCATCATCTATCATTCTCAGATCAATGATCAAAGCAAATGAGTCAATCAGAACATCAAGCGATATCTTTGATTCTTTTGTTTGTATATGCAGAACGATTGATGTTACGATTCTAGCTATGCATCTTCATTTATAACTATGTTGATGACTATGTTGATGACTATGTTGATGATTATTCTGAAAGCTATCGTTGATCGCTTGTTGCTAAAGCATAGACTTGTTTCAAAGTCAACTTTATTCAGAGTTAGCTTATGTTCTTCTGAGTCATATAAATAGTCGATTTTTCTCTTCTAGATACTTTTCTTTCTTAGCATTTATATACTCATTACATTACATTCATATGACTCACTCTATGCTGATCTTTAACATTATATAAATGCTTCTTCATTACAGACAAAGAGAAATAATTTGCATCAACTTCATCAAGTGCTTCTGCTCGATTCACACGACTATCGACTTTGATCTAGTCGACTTGCAACTGTGCAGCAGCACTCATTTTTCTTTTCTTGTGAGCTGATTCAGCAAGAATAAACAAAAGATTTGAACTTGTGTGCTGATCAGCGAGTATAAACAAACGATTGAAATCATTCAACTAGATCAAAGATCAGCGAATTAATCATTCATTCAAATTCGCAAGAAATTTTTCGAATTTGTTGAACAATCAAACAAGATCAGTCATAAAACTGCGTGAAGTCTTTATCTCAAGAAGCAAACTCTCAGTGAGTCTGCTTCAATGACATCATCAATGCAATAATCTTCTTATTACTCTATCTATCAGTGAATCAATTCGCTTATCAGTTCACATGCAACTAGTGATTCTGCTTCAATGACATGTTTGATAGTGAGTCTGCTACAAAGACAGATAATGATTGATCTTTTGATTAAGTCAATCAATGAATGAAACAAGTCTTACTATGTAGTAAATCTGAATCAGAAGTGAGTCTGCTTCAATGACATGATCAATGCGATGATTTATCTACTCACATCACTCTATCTATCAGTGAATCAATCTATCTCGAGTTTCTGTTCAACTAGTGAGTCTGCTTCAATGACATCATCAATGCAATGATCTTCTCATCACTCTATCTATCAGTGAATTGATTCGTCTATCAGTTCACATGCAATTAGTGAGTCTGCTTCAATGACATCTTTCGTTAATACAATGATTTATCTATTCACATCATTTTATCTATCAGTGAATCAATCTGTTAACTTGTTTGTATGCAACTAGTGAGTCTGCTTCAATGACACTTCTATCTTGCATAGTGAGTTTGCTACAATAGACATTTCGATTCTACACAAGACTAAGAAAATACATTTATGCAAATATGAATCATTGAAGAAGAAAAGTAATGTTACGATTCTAGCTACGCATCTTCATTGATAGCTATGTTGATAACTATGTTGATGACTATGTTGATGACTATTCTGAGAACTATCGTCAATCGCTCATTGCTAGAATATAAACTTGTTTTGAAGTCAACTTTATTCAGAGTTAACTTATGTTCTTCTGAGTCATATAAATAGTCAACTCTTCTCTTCTAGATACTTTTCTTTCTTAGCATTTATATACTCGTTACATTACACTCATATGACTCGCTCTATGCTGATCTCTAACAATTGATCTAAGTGACTGCTCATGATTGAGTTTGTTGATAATAACATCTTGTCATCAGTCATCTTCTTGACTCTCTTTTTCATGAACAAGAACTTTCATTCTCATATAAGTTTTGACTCTGACATCATCGAGTATGAAAGCATTCATGAACGCTTGCAAGTTGATCAAGTCAAGAATATATCTGAACAAATGAACAAGACATTGATCTTCGCTTGTGAAGCTCTGATTAAAACATGAAAACAAATGATGAATCAAGCTAATAAGTATAGAAAGAAAATCAATTACAAGATCAAATCAAAGATGTTTCTGAATGAAAGAAACATCATTACAGCGAGATTTTTCAAGAAGCTAGATGATAAAATGCTCAATTCTTTCATCAATTTAGATTTTGTTGACTCTTCATATAAACTGAAATTATCAGAGTTTATACATGTTCATGATGTATTTCATTCTGATCTGCTTCACTCTGTCGTTGATGATCTTTTGTCTGATCAAAAGAATGAATTCTCAGATTCAATAGTGATAAATGATGAAGATGAGTGAGAAATCGATGATATATTGAATTCTTGTTGATATCAAAGATGACTTCAGTATAAAGTCAAATGAAATAACTATGACAATGATCTCAATTGATACAACGCTGATGACGACGAATTTATGAACACTCAGAAGATCATTGATGATTTTCATATTCAATACTCAAACAAATCGCACTAATCAACAATTCAATCAATCATGATTTAACAAATCTGAGTCTGTGAAATTATGATTGAACAATCAATTGAGTCGAGCAGAAAATACATTCATGTGAACATGAATCATTGAAGAAAAAAAGTAATGTTACGATTCTAGTCTTGTCAGACTCAGTCTTCTAATCTTGTCAGATTTATTCTTGCTTCATCATCTTGACTAGTTTTTATTGAGTCTAGCGTTGACTGAGAAATACACATATGTAATCAGCTTCTTTTTTGTAACTATCTTTCTTTCTTAGCATTTATCTATTAGTTAAATGACACTCATATGACTCACTCTATGCTCACTTCTAACAATTCTCACTGCTCAGCTGAAATTGCAAAGCTACAGACTCATCAATATTGCAAAAGAAACATCATTGTACAATCAAAAGATGACAGCGCAAGCTTAATTAAGTTTTTACAAAATCAGACTGTGACAAACTATGATTGAAAAAAGTTGAAAGTGACATTTTTGAAAGATCAATACAATCATCTTTGACTCACAGTTCTCTGTCTCTTCGAATCAAAAGAACTCAATGATTGATGAATCTGCAATGTGTCATAAATATAATATTTCTGAACAAGTTGAGATTGTGCGCTGAATATGTCAGTCAGCGATCAATCTCACAGATGAGAAAGTACTCACTTGAAGAATCAAAGACATTGAAGCTTTGATGATTTTATGTCGTCAACAGAAAACTCAGCGTCACGATCAATTGAAGCGAAGCATTGAACAAGAAGAATCAAAAACATCTGCAGATAATATGAAAGAGAATATCGTGAATTCATTTCTCATAAAGTGCAAGTCAAAGCAATGCATCTTTTGTCTGAGTGATGATCACAAGCTTTACAAGAAGCGAACTTTTGAGTATAGTAAAGTAAACAAGATGTTGAATAAGATTGAGAAGCACTTGAAGACTTTTGCATCAAATGATAAGATCTCATGTTTGCATTTGTGATGCAAGGCAGTCAAACTAATTCTGTCAAATGTCATGACTTTCAAGAATCATACTGCGAAAGTGCATAAGATAGTATTGCGTGAATAGACTCTACTTGCTCTTTCTATATTCTGTTTATTGTATTTAGTCTCATCAATTTTGCATGTATTTTCTGTGTACTGATGATTCAATGATCGATATATTGACTGCTGTGAACTATATACTCTGACTTTATGTTCAATGTCTTACGTCTCTTCGCTTTGATGCTGCTGAGAGATGATGAAGAAGCAGAATAGTAGCTCAATCTGTTTGAAGAAAGATTTTGACTGATTTTCTCTTCAAACAATCTGATTCGAAGATTGTATATATCTCGACTCTCATTTTCAGCAGACATCAACAGATTATCTATTAATGATTGAATTTTATCGTTCTCTTTGCTCATAATCACTTTAGATCGTTCCTTCATTCCTTTAAACTCTGCACGTCATTTCTCATCTCAGTGTCGACCAAAGGGCTTGAGATAGGGTCGATGAAGGTCAAATTTCCATCGAAATCAATCTCAAAGAATCTAAGTTGTAGAAGTGTCTGTAGACCATGAATGATCGTCTCGATCCCAAGATCCTGACGTACCAAGTTGTTAAGATTTTCTAGTTTTCGCACGTTGAAACATGTTCTCGGCTTCTTTCATCTTGCCTTGATCCCTGTACAGGTTTCCTAGATTGTTGACCGTATCAAGCGTCGACGTGTGCTCAGGACCCCAGGCCTTTTCGTACCCTGTCAATGCTCGCAGGTACATGTTCTCGGCTTCTTTCATCTTGCCTTGAAATGCGATTGAGGAATGGCAGAAGCATGCACTAGCGGCGAGTCCAGCTGTGATAACCGACTTTTTATGGGAAAGCGATATATTCAACAGAGTTTCAACGCTGTGTGACCGATGGCTTCAAAGGGCAGCCGGGAAAGAGGATGATGCAGTGGTAAGGAAGCTGCTGGCGGCAAACGCCGACGTCAACGCCGCCGCTGCTACTGATCATGGTCGGACGGCATTGCAGGCGGCCGCTGAACGAGGGCACCTTGAGGTAGTAGAGAGGCTGCTGGCGGGAAACGCCGACGTCAACGCCGCCGCTGCTGCTGATTATCGTGGTCGGACGGCATTGCAGGCGGCCGCTGAACGAGGGCAACTTGAGGTGGTGAAGAGACTGCTGGCGGCAAACGCCGACGTCAACGCCGCTGCTGCTGATGATGATGGTCGGACGGCATTGCAGACGGCCGCTGGGCATGAAGCCATCATGATGGTTCTACAAGCGGCTGCAGAGCCTCAATAATGCTACCTACCATCTTACCTACCGCCATAATGTTTGATCGCTCTATATAATGTCTTACAAAATTCTTTCAGTTTTCAGAAGATCTGTTCAAATATTGTGTGTAAGACAATGGCCGATCTTGTGCCTTCGCAGATAATTGAGTGATATGAAGTCGAGTGATCGTCGATAGTTAGCGTCGAATTGTACTCAGGTACAGCGATTTCACCTGACCATGCTTCTTGAAATGAAGGTACGACTGTAGTATTCAGTAGCGCTCACTTAGCGAGGATTCGAGATATCTACTCATCTCTTGTTTCCCTATGACCATTGTATGAATTGAGTGTCAGTCGTTGACCATCAGAAACAATGTAAATGTACATATTTCTGTAGCGCAGGGCTTCAATGGTCTCGACATAGTCTCTATTTATCGCATTAGGGCGAGATGCTATACCAACAATTAGAAGCATGAAAAATGCCTACTGAACATATTCTTGCTCGATGAAGTACGTATCTATGTCCAATGCCTCGTGATATTAAAAGATTTGGTAAAGATCATTCACGGCGATAATTCGTTTAGGAAGTTCAGCGAGATATAAAGCAGTATCATGCTATCAGAATAAATTACATAGAATTGTAAGGTTGGCTTTAACTGCAAGGTAGCTCACAATAGCTGTGCAATATGCTGACGCTCTATCGATCTTGAGAAATGTAGCAGTCAACGTCAATGACCAATTCCAAGGGTTTCAGTCATATAGTCTGAGTCTCGTTGATGATCGTGTTCAACAGAGTCAAGAAGTGCGAGCAATTCTATAGCTTGAGCGAACGAAGCCTGATAGTATTCAGATCATGTTACATCTCCTTGATTGCAAATTGAAAGGATATCGTCGAAAGCGATAAGCTGTCATCAACTGTTTTTTGAGAGTCTTGCTGTCGTCATCAATGTTAACTGCATGAGTTTCACACGCAGAAATTCGAACAACAACACAGAAAACAAAATTCAGCAAGTTGTCAGATTCAACTTCATAGTTGAATTGATTTAGAGTAAGAAGGCAATGAGTCAATCACATTTCATGACTGCGTAACCTTTATTTTTGTGAAGCGCGTTGAGCTAAACTGTTATATTAGCATTTCTTGAATGACGTCTTCTTGCGCTCTCATTTTCTGCATCGTCGACTTCTTGCTTTAGAGTGCACATCACAATATTACAACGACGTTTTAATTAGATGTCATCATGTCAAGATGCACTGATAAATGTATTTCTTCATATTCTAATGATCTATCGAAAGTCAGTAAAGACACTTCATATATGGCTCTTCTTACAAGCAAATCGCTTTACCACGAATTCATCGCATTTATGCAACGACGTCATCGTTTGAGCCTCACACAGTTCAGACAAGTTTCACTATTTAGTCTATCTTTTATAAAATATCGAGATATCATATAAAGTTCGCGTCGATGCAGAAGTATCATGCTGTTAACTGATAATATCAAACACATTTTTTAAAGTATTGTAATAGATAACTTACTGAACGTTTCTTTATCAAGTCAATCTCTCTGATGTCTTCTTTCAAAATCATATCGAGATTGAGATGATCTACGAAACTTCAGATTCTGTATCTTGCATTGAATAACTCATTAACTTTGTAATCTGTGAGAATGATCATCTTCAAAACTACATGACATCTAATGTGACATAAGTCATGATTGGTCTAAGAACGAGTATCTGCTTAGAGAGAAAAGTAAGAAGATTTGATGATCTCTCATAATTCTTAATCAATAACGCTGAGAGCGCTCTTCTTACAATAAAAAATCGACGCGTCTGAATTTGAAGCGAATGTTTGCAGACAGTTTATGTTAACGTGCATCATAGTTTTTTGATATGATTTCAGACATCTCTACTCTATACGTCTGCGACTATTTTACTTGAATTGATGAGACGCTACAATGATCGAACACAATCTTCAATTGCAGTTCAGAATGAATGACATAGAAGTCAACAAAACATTTGATGGAAATTGCGAAGAAGCTGACGAGAATGTGCAAATTGAAGCGAGAAAGCAAAGAGACATTTACGCAAAGTAAGATGCTTTCACAAAACATCTGTTTCGATTAAGTTAATTCATATAGATATCAGAATTGTGAAAACCGCATCAAAGATCAAGAGAAGAATGATACAAAAGAGACAGAGACTAGTGTCTACGATGAACTGTAAAAGGTGTGCATTGAGCATTCAGTCAGCAACTATTGATCAGCAAAAGGGCAAATCTTTCGTGCGAAGCAATTCAAATTTCTTTTAAGATCGACCAAGATTCTGTCTTCAGCAATCGCGATCGAAGAGAAAGTTCTGTTGTTATAATCTATGATCTACGAATGTCGAAAGCTGCGAGTGATATATCAGTCATTGTGAATGAACTAGGCAGAACTTGTCGTTATAAAACGATGTATCAAACGTTAGATGTGACAGAACAAAAGAATCATCGTTCTGACAAGATGTTTATGAAAGATGCATCATTACAGCATTCTAGAGACATGACTGTATGTTACAATGACGTGAATAGAGATGTTCGACAGAAGAAGGAACAAGATTGAGAGAGAAGGGTAAATAAAAGAAAGAACTGACGCAAAGAAAGATTCAGAGAGTGAAACGCTCTGAGAGTTGAATCTACTGCTTCAGATTCGAACTGCTGTCATCAATTGATTTGATCAAGGCTGTTAGAAAGCTTCTTTATCGTCGTTTTACATTATTAAATAGCCGCAAAGAACAGTCTTGTTCTCAGCTCAATTCTTTTTCCGTAATACTCTGAATGATTGACTCGTGCAAAGCGAATAGAATGAGGCATACCGAGTTGAGTGAACTAAAGGTTGTTGTCGAAAAGGATAGTGTTAAACTGAGGTCATCAGATGAAGTCGAGAGTTTTCTGCCATGATAATGATACATCATCGAGCTGCTTGATGATGTAGCGGCGAGATGCAAGAGCTACGAGGGGTTGATATCTGATTGAAGATAAGCTTGAGTGATGCAAATTACGCTCATATAAAAGTCATCAGTCACTGCTTTGAAGCGAGTCAGTTCAAATCAGGTATGAGATGTTCTTTCTCAAGACAGTCATCAAGATTCAAATCACAGAGCTCTATTCGAGGTTGGTCGAATTAAGCTAAGCTTTTCCCACTTGCATGGTGAAGTCTGACGCGTGCATTGACTTCTTTAAACCGTAGTCTTGTCTTAAGCTCTCTTTCGATCGAACGATGTTGACTGTGATCTCGAGTTCATGTATGTATCAGAAGATTTTTACGTGTGTCTAAAAGTCGTCTGATAAGTGATCAATCTGCTGCTCAGAGTTTCTCTTAGTGAGATTGAAAATGATAATTGCAAGCTTTCTGACATTAAGGGTCTTCGTTGTCACTAGACCTTCTGTAAAGAGTGCTTAAGTGTGAAGACGAGATTGCCTTTCCTGCTGGTAAAGAAAACGGGGTGATCAGATGTCTGAGGTTTGAAGTAGTATTAGACTTGGGTGAAAGTGATACTGCCGAAGATAGACTCGAGAAGATCGTTCGCGAAAGAAGAAAAGAACGACGGTCGAGAACGAAAACCTTCGAGCTGTCGATTGTTCAACACCTACGTTGAAAGCTTGAGCGATCGTGACATAATGAAGTAGATTGAACGCTACATTGAATATGAAAGAAAGAGAGAATTTCAAAAGCGAGAGCTAAGAGTCATGAGCAAGAAATTGATTCACGCTTCAGTCATCTGTGGCTGCTTTTCAGACGGTCACGCACAATTAAATGCTATCGATGAAATAAGCTAGCTTGTATGTCATAATGTCGTACTTTCATCTCATTGTGAAGTGCAACTCGCACAATTTATCAATTCGATTGTACAGCTTACCATTCTCTGACACAAGATCGTTCAGAACTTGAATCGCTTTGACGAACAAGAAATTTGGGCAAACAGAGGATTTGAGGGAACAGAGAATCTGAGCGAACAGGAAATTTGAGGGAACAGAGAATTTGAGGGAACAGAAGATTTTGACGAACAAGAGATTTGAGGGAACAGGGAATCTGAGGGAACAGAGAATCTGAGCGAACAAGAAATCTGAGCGAACAAGGAATTTGAGAAAATAGAGAATCTGAGCGAACAAGAGATCTGAGCGAACAAGAGATTTGAGGGAATAGAGGATCTGAGCGAACAAGGATAGGAAATTTAGGATTTGAGGGAATAAACCAAGCATCGTATACAAGTTCTACTTGGGGTTTAAAGTATGGTGAACTCTCTATGTCATCTTCTTCTGCGTCATGATAGCTATTGTTTGATTCACTGTTTTCGTTTGCATCAGAGCAACTCTGTTCCTTGGCTTGATTAACCTGACATGATCAAGAAGAGAACTTCGCTTTCTTGCTGTGACAAACATCTTCACGATTTGAGTTGTGTTGAATTTTTGCCTTGATGTCATGTAGTTGTAAGCGCTGAGAGGTACAGAGGCTGAATACTAAATATAGTAGACCACTCAACGCCGTCATATAAGCGTCAAGAAGAGTCTAAAATCGAGCACTCGTTTCGTCTCACCCTTGTTACCGTTTTTGCCGCTCTTATTCGGCTACGTTCTCTCGATCAGAAACATCGTTTCAGATGCTTCTTGACATCGTAACACAATCTTCTTACCTGCTCTCATCTTCAAACGCGAACTACCTTGAGACTGGTCACAAGTTGACATAAATCACCCACGAAAAGAGTGTCAAGTCACGTGACGGAAGAAGAATGTCTTCAGGCACAGAACTTTCTTAGCTCTGTCACGTGATTATGAATTTCATACAACCGAAAAATGGAACTTCTTTTCTTTATCGTCATTTCAGATTATTAAATCGCCACAAAAGAACTGTCTTGCTTTCGACTCTATTCTTCTTTCTTATACTGTGAATGATTGACTTGTGCAAAGCGAATAAGATGAGGCACATCGAGTTGAGGGGAACAGAAGGCTGTTGTCGAAAAGAATAGTGTTGAACTGAATCTTCGATCGTAGCGGGTCATATGGTATGAACAATATCGCTCTCTCTCGATACAAAGACTTCTAAATTAACGTCTATCTACGGAAATCGATTCTAAATGAATATCATCAACAGCCGCTTCGCTTATCGCGGCACTCTAACACTCGCAAAGCAATTCTCCTCAACTTTTTGACTGAAATAACAACGTCACATCGCCTTTCTACCACTATCAACCCTTTCAACATCTAATCAAATCTACCACCCTCGCCTCTCAAACTCTGCTTTCAAATTCATCGTTCGTATCACTCTCGTCACAGCCTGATGATTCATCTCACCCACAGTAGCTTCACACTGCGAACATCTAGTCGTCTGCATCGGCATGTCACACTCGCTCACTGTAAAAGAATGTTCATTAGCGCAGTAATACCAGTGTTCTGTATCTTGAAAGCTCTGCGCCATGGCCGCGTACACGGCTGCCTTTTCCCAATTCGCCACGGGCGCGTAGAACGTCATGTCGCGAAGCATTTTCTCTGCTTCAGACACTTCCGCTGGCATGTCGACTGTTTGGCCCGGGTAGGTATTGCAGATGGTGCGTGCGAGGTGGAGTTGGTCGCGGGCACGGTCGACGAGGGTGGTCATCTCTGCGTCAGAGTGGCTGGCTGAGCGCTCGCGTTCTAAGGCGACGAAGCGAACCCAGTATAGAAGATCTTCGACTTCGTGTGCGGGTTGTTGTCGGGATCGGAACTCTTGGATCAGGTTCTCGCAGTCTTTTCGATTGAGGGCAAGGCTGAGATGAAGATCTCGAAGGTTCTTCCCTGAGACTGTTCCGGCGCTGTGAATGACAAAGTCGAGGAGTATGGCGTAGTCGCAGCGGAGGAGTAGGACTGTTGCTAGGAGCCGGTTGCGAACTTGAAGTACGAAGGGTACGTCAGTGATTTCGGTGTTGACTTCACGATGTTTGCGGACGTCTCGTACGAGATCGTGGATGCGGCTGATAGGTTGTTCTGCTTCGTCGACCTCCTTAAGAAATCTTCTAATGACAATGCGAAGCAAGAAGATATTCTTGTATCTAGCATCTGCTTTGCGAGCCTTGAGAACCGCCTTTATCTGTTGATCACGAGATCCGACAAGCCGAATGGGTTCGAGGGAAAGCCTGTCAAGCGCTGAAGACAACTGCGTCTGTTCAAGCAGCGAAGATTTGAAGGTTTGCTTTTCAGTGACGAACTCTCGAAGTTCGGCCTCTGCCTGCTTCATCTTGAAGGCCAAGGGAACAAACTGAGAGTTTGCCCAAACAATAAATTTCTTGGTCGCCTCGTCGATTCACGCTCGTCGAACTATGCGGCCATACCTATCGATATTGCGAAGAGGACTACGGCACATAGGACAACTTTTCAGCTTCGAGGTAGAGAATGGAATCGAACTCGACTTCAATGCGATGATCGAGTTCTCAGCATTGATGTCATCAGAGATGATGTAGTATTTTGCGATCTTCATGTGACCATTCATGCTTTCTAAGGTGAGAATGTGACCACAAGATGGTATAATACAAGGGTTTTCGTCTAGATCAATCTCGGCGTAGGTGAATCCCATGATATAGTCAACCGTCATATCCTTGATCGACTTACCGGCGCACTTCTGACAGTATCGAGTCTCTGAACATATCTCTCCGCAGACAGAAGAACACTCATGGTCACAACTAAGTTTCAAGGAGCAGCCTTTGGAACACGGAAGCAGGTCACAGAGCATCGCGCATGGCAATTTGCACGCCCCTCGATGTGAACAGAACCAGGAGCAGTTTTCGACGCAAGGAATACAAGGCTCGTGACACTTCTTGCTGCATCGCGAGTGACTGCATCGAACGTCGCACGGCTTCAAGCAAAGCCGACATGGTTTATCCCCGTGGCAGGCTTCTGAGCACGCATGGCTGCAGGTGATGTACTGTCTACCACATGAAGTCTTGCAGATATCGTGACTGATGTTCGAAATACGATCATCTTCATCTCTTGTGTTGCAAATTTTGCAAGTGTGTTTGCAGTTGTGATCACACCCGAGAGCGACGCTGCATGTGACGTTGCATGAATAACTTGCTGCAAGTGACAGTTCGTAGCAACGAATCTTTACGATGTGATCGCAGCTCGGCATAACAGTTTCGACTGAGACATGACATGAAACAGTTTCTGGAGCCTGCGCTCGATGGCATGCCAACCATGCTTGAACGTGCTCACAAGTAAGGGTGATATTCGGTACCTGAATTTGACATTTCGAATCGCAAGAGTCTTCGCAAACCTTCGAGCAGGCGTGATCACAGCCTTTCTTGATCCTTTGGCAGCGCTCGAGGCATCGAACGAAATTATGTAGCGGTTCGGAATGGCATTTATTGATACAGGCATGTTCGCAACTAAGTCGTGAGATACACTTTCTGTTGCAGCCATCCTCGAGCGCGAAAATGAAGAAGTCGTCAGGCTTTGACATCTCGATTGATGTCTTCTTGTGTCGAGAGCAACAAAGCGCTAGAGTCTGACCTAGATTTTCGTCCTTTTCGAGAATCGTGATAACCTTATTCCACATAGAAATAGAACGTGCAGTATGTTTGTTGCCGATGATATACATTCCGTGACGAGCGCGACTTAGCAAGACGTTGATGCGATTCGACGTTTTTAGAAATTCACACTTTCTCTCATCGTTACTTCGAACCAATGAGATAATAACAACTTTTGCTTCTTCTTCCTGAAAATTGTTCACACTAGCGATTCTCAAAGCATTCAGCAACGTTGTCTTGCGAATATTATCTTTGATTGCAACTGTCTCTTCTTCATTGTCGTTCTTCAATCTCTTCGTCTCTAACTCTTCTAGATCTCGATCATCAATCACGATGGCGAAGAAGAATCGTAGACGCTGTTTGAGCTTCTGCAACTGTCTCAAATAAGAAGTCAGAACTGCAATATCTTCGTTTTGATAGATTTCTTGACGGACGAGATGAAAGATCAGAGCAGCTGTCATTTCTACTTTTCAGGCATTAGTCTTGGAAAATGACTGCGTTAAGTTCGAGGGTGAAGCATTCTTCTTCTCGTTATGATCGAGCCAGAAGAGACGTTTCCGCATTTCGTCGACTTCTGAATAAGTGAATACTGATGAATGATCTTGCAACTTAGAATAGAGCGTGAATCTAATCAACTTCGCAATCGACGAATACATTCGACGCTGAACCTTCAGCGAACTGTAAGGAAGCTTCGGGTATTCAGATTGAGAATGTACAAGTCGTTCGAAAAGCGAGATATTCAAAGAGAACTTTGCACCCCTCGAGTTGTCACATTGAAATTCGTAGTTGTTGATCTGAAATCTTAGCTGCTCGTGATTCTCAATAAGAATGGCATGCTCGACCGAAGGCAGAAGTGCCGTGAGAGTATGTGCTTTCAATACTTCGCTCGCCTCTTCAAACACTACCACTTTTGCTCGCACTTGACGAAGAATATCTAAGTTTCGTGCCAGGCCAGTGATTGTGACATCAATGACATGCGCGCGAAGTAGACAACGCAGATCTAGCTTCTGATGACACTTTTTGAGCGAATCTCTGATGTGATTGTATGAGTGAAGAACGTGTAGAAAACGGCGGGTGAGTTTCATAGTGCTTTGATGAACCCAGTATTTGTGCAGAGTCGATCGCTCGAGATCAGACATCTTCATTAAATTGACATTGAGAAGCTTCGGAACTGAACGAAGTGAGGCAATGCGCTGAAGTGCTCCTTTGACTCAGCTATTCAAAACATTGAACTTCTTACGACGTACCTTTCGGAACTCATGTTCGTCAACTTCTCGTTCGAAAAGTTGTGTGAAGTGACTGTTGTGATGATCTTCAAGATATTCTTTGACATTGCTTCAGTGGGTTGAATTCATTAGGCCTGGCATGAGCTTCTCAATCTGATCAAGAGTGCTATCTAACTTTGCATAAAGTTGATATTTCTCATACTCTTCGATCTTTGTGAGCCTGACTTCCTTTGAGATATGATGAAGGTTCAAGCTCTGAAGGAGTTCGGATTTCGATCGCGATCTCAAACGAACAAGCTGCTCCACGCCGTCCTTAATCAGATGCTCGAGGAGTTGGTCGAGAGCGTGATTTGTGTAGCATACACAAATTATTGGCCCAAGCTTAGCTGCATCACGATTTTCCAGTAATGCTTTAATAATAGCGACATCGATGTAGCTCTTGCCGATGCCTGAGAGGCCTTGAATTAGCGCAAGACAACTTCTTAAAGCATTTATGGTAGACAGCTGCTGCGCATCGTCGAGTGTGGATTTCTCGCGTAGTGTGGTATCGTCGAAGGGCTGTCCGGATGTAAGTCTCAGCCGCTCTTCTTCAGTCAAGGTCTCCAGATTGAAGGTGAAGCCAGGCCTGCGAGAGTACGCAGGTGCGAGTAGGTCGACATCTTCGGCATATTGTATGTCGGGGACGATGAATTGAGAGAAAGGGAGATCGAGGGTGCGACTCATTTTTTGAAGTGCTTGCAGTGTCGGTTGGAAAGACGGTAGCAGAATTCCTGAAAACTCGACAAGCGATTGTCGTAGCTTATGAGCCTTTCCGAGATGACAGTTGATTCAAGTAATATCTTCCGAATTATTCTTCATCGGGCTAAGCATTAAAGTGGCTCGGTCAGCATGTCTAAAAAGATTCGGCCGCTCATCGAAGACTCTTGAATATCCGGCTGATCGACCCTCACGTTCTTCCTCGTCATTTCTCTGCTTTGATGGAGGTGTCGAAGCAGGATCGCAAATAGAGAAGAAAATAGCACGACCTGTGGAAGAGACAAAGCATACAAAAGCATCGATCTGTAACTGTTTGGTATTTCCCCACCACTCTTCTCGCTTCCTGGCTCCCTTCTTCGTCAGTGCGGAAGGTTGGTCAAATTCAGCCACAACCTGAAGCCCTTTCTTCCGATCGAATTCAAGTCGAAGCAGAGCGACCTTGTGATAGGTGATATTCCGAACGCCTTTGTTCTGTCGCTGCGGTGGCGGCTGGGCATTGGGGGGCTTGTCAAGTCGCTTACATTCTATCTGAACCGCGTCTCGGAGTTGACCAACTGTATCTTCTCGTAGAAGTCTAAATTGTCGGTCGAGTAAGCCCGCCAGACCAGGAAGATGGTGCTTCGTAGAATCGCTCGGAGGTAGGTACTCCAACCGTGGGGACAGAATTTCTTCGGTAGTCGGCAGGATCTTGATGTCGAAGATATTTGCGTGATCGTTATCGTGTCGTGGACCTAGCTCGGATAATACGCCAGGAAGGTCTTGACCTAATTCGAAAACCGGTCGATGGTTCTTTTGCTCTACAGGACGGCCTCCGGACAATGGCATTGCGGCTTCAAGACCAAGTCGTTGGCGAACACGGGCTAGGTTTCGACTTCCGGCCTGCAGGAGTTGTTCCGGAACACAGGCTGAAAAGTCGTTCACAATCGACGTGAACTCCGTAATGACCTGGGCGCTTTGGTTTAACTTCACGATTCTTTCCAGCACTGCTAAGCTCGCTGTTACCGCAACCGAAGTTAGGTCTTCGTCTTTGACCGTTTCGTCCCAAGCAAGGGCACCAAGAGCGGAAGTCGTAGACTTGAACAGATTGATGGCACGACGACCATTTGGGCCGAAAAGAAACGTGCAAATGGTATCGAGTGGTGTCTCCAAAATCAGGGACGACAGAATGTCCGGGTGAGAAATGGTTCGAAAAAAGGGAAGAGTTCTGTTCTTGAAGATACGCAGCCTCGTTTCTAGCTCAACGCCATCGACCTTTTCATCTGCAAGAGCCTTGATCATGACCAGCTCTTCCTCAGTCGCTAGCTTCTTGATAATCTGTTGCCCAGTTTCTGTATGCTCTTTGCTAGTAAGGTCCCAGCTCACCTTGAAGAACTTCCCAATCTCCACAGCTTGGAACCGCGTATTCTGCCTCGGTATAAGGAACGTCCACTCTCGAAAGCCGATTTCGAATTCGGTCTGCGGTCGTGACCTAGCGGTAGACTGCGATGGTTGTGTACTGGCACCGTTCTTACCCGCCATAGTCTCATGTGAGAACTTGCACTGCTGCCCTTTGAAGCAACCCTTCGGTGTCCCTAAGTATGGGCATGGTTCGCGATGAGGTGCTATGGACGTGGGCTTGAAGTCGTGACTGAACTTGCATCTGTTTCCGTATTTACATTTCCCGCGTATAAAATCGAAGCAGGGCTTACTACTAGACAAGCTGGGTCAGATCATTTCCTTCTGTATCAAATTGGTTCCACTTACGCACTAGCCTCTGCCATACTGGTTCGAAAGAGCTAGGCTTAGTGGCACTGGGCGGAGGAATGGCGACGAGAGTGAAAGCAAAGCTATAGGAATCACGGAATATTATTAATAGAGGTAGCACCGTGGTAGAGATCTTTTATAGTACGGCGAGGCTACTGTTCGTATTTCAGAAAAAGCGAAAGTGCTGCGGATACTCCAAAAGAGAATTCGTCACTCTTCGAAGTCAGCTCCGGAAGGTTCGAGCTGCAGGTGACGTCTGCAACACCAGTCGATGGAAGTGTAGCTTAGGTGAGTAATACTTATGAGGCAGTCTTAAGGCCATAATAGAGGTTTTGATTCATCTGCACAGAAGGACAAGAATGGCAGGTGGCCATCTACCGATTGAAGTCTATACGACTAGATGAATGCAGATGAATACGAGGAATTCTGCACCAGCCAATCCGATACAGAGCTCCCCGCTTCTTGCTCAGCGCGTCAACCATGGATCTTTGTCGCCTTATGTAGTAAGACATGAAGGAAATCTTCAGGTCTGTTATGTTTATGGCAGAAGGCTTCTATCAATCATTCATTTCTCAAACCAAGAACTTTCATCAGTAGTACATCAAAATGTGCAAAGAATTGGGTTACATAATAAACCACGTCTTTCTCCCTCCGAAACTGCCGCAAAAAAATGACAATGACTTTACGAAGAGAGCTTCTGTGATAGAAGAGTTGCTGGTAGCATTAAGATCGCTCCAAGATCATATTTCGGAGCAGGAGCGCTCGGAATGGGTTCCTTGCATCAAGATGGTCAGCAATATGCTCGAGCTACGGGACCACTTTGGAGGACTGGTGGCCGGAAAACTAGAAACAACGCTGAGGAAAATGGTTGATGGAGGTATGCATGAACCAGTCTTTGGGGACAAAACAGGTATTTAACATTGGTTGTGTTGATTTAGATATCCTCGGGTTGCACATTCGCGGCCAGAACGCAGGGCTCATCGTCCGGAGATCTTCAGACCAATATTCATTCGAGTCGTTCGAAGTCTCGCCAACCAACAAGGCCGTTATCGAGACTAGGGGCCGGCTGCGACGGTGCTTTCCCGGTCCAGCCGTGATGATCAGCCAAGACCGAATCGCGGATGCCAGCTTTCTCGAGCCGCTGGCGGAATTACTCGCGAAACTTGATGCTGAGACGCCTGAGGAAGCATTGCCATTTACAATAAAGGCACACACGAAGGTCATCGAGACAAGGGACACGGCGCACCCGAGGTTTGTCACTGAGATGCTCACCGGCATTCTACGAGCCATTGGGCAGCCGCTCGATGTCCATCGCATCTACAAGCACACACGCGACGATGTTCTGTGGAAGGATGCACTCAAACCGTGGCGACGTTCCCCTTTGTGGCTGTTCCTTCGCGTTGCATTGCAGACGAGTCTCATGCGTAAAGATGATGAAGAGCCGCACATGCGGTACAAGTCATTTATGCTCTTCTTCTTGACTCACGTCTTGGAAGGCGCCCTGGAAGCTTCTCTGCCGAGCGATGTGCTCTTTGTTATGACAGCAAAGATCAGCCGCCGTGCGCTGAAACTTGAAGCAGTGGATGGAACGCCCTGGTTGCAGTATGTAGAGACGACAATGGGGGCTGTCCAACAAGAACTGATTCGCAGATGGCATTCGGTGGAGAATAATCCGGATCCCCTGGGGACGCAACGGAACTGGCTCCCATCGCAGCTGTCTTTCCTCCGCGATACTCAACTAACGCTCTCAAAGTTGCGGCCGTACCTGGCGAAAGTGTCATCGCGGTCGGCGTCACCTCCAACCTACCACTGTTTTACGTCGGATTGTGGTCGTCGCATCTCGCAGTGCAGCTCAAGTCTGCCGGAGTTGGATCTCTTAACGGGGATGAAAGGGGACCAAGTCCGTCTCTATCTTGCAGATCTGGAACTCTGGGTGCGTGATTCTCTTCCTGGCTGGCTGCGAGTATACATGAAACATAAAGACGCCTGCACGGCTCTCTCAGAGGTCATTGATACCTACACATCGGCAGCTTCTTCCGCATATACAGACATGCCAGAAGACATTTCTCTGATGCTCCTTACCTCAATGGACCTGTGGGTTGCGCTTGACAAGTGTGCGCTGCACCATTGCGATTTATTACGCGACTACGATCCGGGGTTCCCGCCGTCGCTGTTCGAGCCGTTGCTGTTGCCCAAGAAGCCTCAGATGGAACGACTATTCCACGTTGAGCAATATCTCGCAACAAGAAGAAAAGCAGCTGTACCGGGATTCCCCTCCATCTTTCGGTCTGTCGACACAACGAAGAGCTTTGCCGTGCGGTATTTCCAGGAGTCGCCACATCACCAGGAATTGCGACGGAAGGTCGAGGCGGAAGCGAAGAATGAACGGTCTCAAAAAATATCCGAGCTCGCGAAGAAACGTCAACGGTATCACGAGCTGATGAAACAGTCGGACGGAATGAATTGCCAATATGTCTCTCGATGGCGAAGACGTCAACAAGTTTCTGAGCACAGCAACTCCTGTCAGAAATGCCAGCTAAATTCAACGGCCAGGGGACTCACAATTGACGTTCATGAGTGGCCACTTCCGGAGAAAGACTTGGAGGCGAAGGCCGCGGTATTCGAGCTCGATATGCCAACCGTTGTATCCATATGGCGGGATACCACATATAGCATTCTTGTCGACATGCTGTCTTTTGAACTTGGCGCTCAAACTCCACGTCGAGGCAAAGGCAAAGGCAAGCAGCAAGGGGTATACCCCCTTCGCAGCTACGCCGGTTTACAAAAATTCGTTAAAGCGGAGGCAGGCCGACTTCAACTCGCATCGACAACAAAACCCTTTATCATCTCGCACTATCGGTATAAGAAAATCTCTCAGGCCAATGAAACCAACGTATGCGTCAACAACGGCTTGAACTATACTTTGTTCGATTCGAAGGAAACGAGATGGACGGAAGAGCTTCTAGGTTGCTGCGATGTGCGTGAAAAGTGCACACTCAAGCTTTCAGCTGGGCCGTACAGGGGACTGCAATACACCGTAAAGAACACGATTCACACCTCTAATGAGGTGATTGCGAGCCAAGCTGAGTGTTCGGACGCGCTGACAATGCATGAGTTCTACGCCTTTGGAACTTTGCGGTCAGGTCATCGACTGCAGTGGCGGAACATCGCTCGCGAACTCATCGCTCGTGTCCTCAATTTTAGTTGCCACGAGACACACACTCTGATCACCCAGGCTGCATGGCAGGTAGGCCCTTTCAGTAAGGAAGAGGTCTGTCGAGAATCCCACATCGACCTTGAAGAGGAGGAATTTGGGAAATCATTGCTGTCGGCTTTGGAGGATGCAGTCGGAACGATCGAAGGCAACTGGCAGGGTGCTGCAGCGGCACGTACTTTTGTCGCTCTTGCAGCTCGATTACTCTCTCTCTCTACCTGTAACATGGTTCACGAGAGTTGCTTTCGTTTTCTGCGAAGAGCACGAGAAATTTCATTGCGCTGGACCCGTGAATTGGGGCAGAAGTTGCAGGGAGGACAGAAGGAGGAGGAGCAGAAAATCTTGAATGCACGGGCACTTGAAATGGCCTTGACCTGTCATGGGACGTTTGACGTCGATCTGCACCATCTTCCCAATCTACTCAAGTCGGACGAAGATATTGCAGTCGTGACTGAATGCTCAATCATCGTGCACGATCGATGCCCGGTTGCGACGGACGATCTGTCTGCATCAGTAAAAACACTATTGCAACGACATTGGAGGCTATCATACGTTCTCGAACCACTTCTGCGCAAGCGGATTCTAGAGGTCCGCAATGGTCTTGATAGTACAGTCGGTCGGCTTTGGGCGGGATATATGCCAGGAACCCCATGGACCGCCTTGGAAACACCCAGCGAGCGATGGCTCGTGACAGAAACGTCTAGTAAAGGTGGTCGGTCGTCAATGCTGGTCCATTACAACGTACTGGACGGAAGTCTGCTTGTCAATGGATCGCCGCTCACAAGACTTCCCCGCTCGTACGAATCACATTCGACTTTCCGTCGACTATTTGGCGAGGTAAAGTAACATCTTCCATTCAGAGAAGCAAGGAAAGGAGGGCTAATTGATAGATGCGCGAGACAGAAAGTTCTTGATGTTGTCCCGTCATCTCAGGATGGAATGGTTTTCGAAGCTCGAAATAAGTTATTTGACCACCAGGTAAATGTTACTCTTTCTTTTTTACCCTTCTTGTGGACGGGATTGTGTATGACAGCACTACTCGTGTTGCTAATGAATACCATAACAGTTATATTTTGGCATGCACGACTCCGAACTCATCATTCAGGCAAGAAAACAGGGACGGCTCTACGAACTGCTCCCAGTGCACGCTCTAGAAGGCGATTTCCCTCAGGCTTTCGTCCAAGGTTACGCGCATTGGCTGGAAGTTAAGACAGGCTTCGTTGAATGGCGACCGTTACTCAATGCTTGGACGCCGACATCACAGAACTGGCAGATGCGATCCGGCAGCCAAGGGGAAGAACTGTTGATCCGTGGTTCGTCGAAATTAATAGACCTTCATACGCCCACAGCAAAGGCAGTGTCAACAATCCTGAGTCCGTTAGAACATGCGACCCATATAAACATAACACTCAACTGCAAGACAGAAGTATTGGAGGTGCACTTGCCACGGCTGAAGCTCGACTTTTTTTTGAGAAAAGGTGCCACGCACCTTGAATCGAAGCAATTCCGTAGGATGACCGTGGATGCAAACCAATCGCTCGGCACCCTGACCGGACTGGTCAATAAGCTTGTCCTTCGGGGGAATAACGACTCGTTGCGCAGCGTCATCATCCCTCACGGCGACGTTCTGTTCAAACCAGAGGAACCCCACGTACGTGTACATATTGACACCTCAACGGAGCACGTTTCGTATTATCTCTACCACATTGACTGTCAAATCGGACGACTTGTCGACAACGGCAGCCTTAAGAGCAAGCTGTTCAAGTGTTATCTTCACGCTATAACAGCTCACTGTCTGACCGACGAACTCACCGGTCGGACTGGCACCGAAGAAGCCCTCTTCACACTAGCATCTCCCTCTGTCCGATCTTTTCCCAGGCTTGAGCAAATGGAAATCGATCTGTTGATGCTCCTTGCACGACTGACCCCGCGCCGTCAGTATTACCCGCAGAATCTCCGGGTGATGCAGGAAGTAGAATGGGAAACACTGTCTTCACTTTCGCAGCACAATTCCTTTTGCAAATCCGTGCGGTCAATCTTTGAGCAAGCGAGAACGTTCGGTCTATTTCATGAAACGCCCACGGAACTATCGGATGCAGAAATCTGCGGCGACCAACACTTGCCCGAGAGGGCTGCCATCCGGGATTCTACATATCGCGTACATGGATTTGGGGCAGAGGATCACACAGCAGAACATGATGTCGTTTATATCGGCCGAGACAATGTCTCAAATAGCGTACAAGAGTTCCAGGTTTGTCGAATTGCAAAGCTGGTCGACGGCTGGTCTGCAAACTTGAGAGGATGTTCACAGTTGCTCCATGAGATTGAGGCATGGGGGAAGCCGGTCCTCGGTTGCAGAATAGAAAATTCCTTCCCTCTAGACTACGACATGAAATGGCTAGATCCACCTGCCGAGTTTCTACCTACAGATTGGTGTACGCTACAAACTACCTTATCTAACAGTGCGATCGAAAAAGATAAACACAGAATCATGATGTTTCTATCCACCCTAAGTTATTCGCAGCATGCGAAAAGAGAGCTTGTCGAGACGCTTTTGGCTTTCGCAACGGTCCCCGAACTTCGTACAATAAGACCGCCGGACTATATGTCGTTCGAACTATCGCATGGCTTTGAACCAGACAGGAAGAAATTGGTGGATGTGGTTAAAAACAGGGCGCGGCCGTTTCATTCATGTCCAGAATCCAGCCTGCCTCAGCTCTCTCATGAGACTTGGGAAGACGCTGATGAGCGTCGGAGGGACAAGCACCAAGCGGCAGTGGAAGAATGTCTCGGCATCTTCGCGGATGCTCTCATCTATCAATGGCCCGCGCCAAATGTGTCGTGCGACCCTATAGACACTCTTTTGAACACCTACATTTCCGTAAAGGAGGCCACAGAGGATGCACAGATCTGGTTTCAAAGCTGGTATCGCAATGCCAAGTTCAAAGAGTATATCGGCAAAACGCAAGATATACTAGACAATCTGAATGCCGGAGATCAAAACCTGCTGCTATACTCCTTTCCGCAGCCCCGCTACCATTACTGTCCAAAGCAGAGTCATATCGAATTTGATGACATCATGGGGAGATCTGCTCCCAGCCTTTCTCCGGCTCGCCTTGAAAACTTTGATTCCTGGGTCAGTCAGCAAGACGAAGATGAGGAGGATCACGGCAAACTCAACTCACTCTTAGAGCGTCTGAAGTCGGAATCTTCAGGTCGTTATGAGCAACGATACGCCAATGATTTGTTGGAGAGCTTCGACGCACTTCACGGCAGTGCAGATGGCAGACTCAGCGGATCACCAAAGACGCTACGGCCACTGCTAAAACAACATTTAACCCTGTGCAAGAACCACGTCGATCATGTGTATCAGACGATTTGTAATCGCCTTCAGGAAGAATCGTCCATGACGCGTCGGCTAGCTTGTCGGGCGAAAATGTGGCCCCGCTTGTCAACCACCTCGCTCCTCCAACATCTAGCAGGCGGCAAGGTAGTGTCGTTGCGCGGCGATTGGAAAAGTGCTTTGATTGAGTATGGAGTTGCCATATCGAATCTGCAACGGGCCGAGCGCCTCCTTACGTGTATCGGAAACGATTTAGAACTGCTGAGCGAACTCAGTAACCCGGGCCATCGAGGTTGGGACCCAATACGATATCCGGACTGGCTGCTCCTCGAAATCGAAAACAATATCTTGATCCGACGGGTGCAAATTCAAATTGCCCGAGAAATGATTTCACCGTCGTCTGGTGCGAACTCGATCTTGCAGCTGAATATGGGCGAAGGAAAGTCGTCCGTCATCGTTCCCATTGTGGCTGCGGCTCTAGCAGATGGAAAGAAGCTTGTGCGGGTCGTTGTCCTCAAACCACTGTCAACCCAGATGTTCCACGTGCTGCTGAGGAAGCTTGGTGGCTTGCTTGGCAGACGCATCTTCCACATGCCGATCTCACGATCGGTCCGGTTGGACGTGCACAAGGCGAGGCAAATCCGAAACCTATGCGAAGAATGTATGCACACTGGTGGGATACTTCTCGTCCAGCCGGAACACCTACTGTCATTTGAACTGATGGGCCTCGAACGACTTCTGTCTGGTGAATCGGAGCTGGGTAACGTCCTGACCCAGACTCAACTTTGGTTGGAGGATAATTCGCGTGATATCCTAGACGAAAGTGATGAAATTTTGAGTGTTCGGTTCGAGCTTGTTTACACCATGGGCCTGCAACGCGCAATTGAGTTTAGCCCGGACCGATGGACCATCATCGAGCATGTCTTAGGACTTGTGAGCCGCTTTGCACAGTCAGTCCTTCAACTTTTCCCGCAAGGCTTAGAGCTACGACCTGTGTGCACTGGAGGCTTCCCTCGCGTACGAATTCTGATGCATTCCGCCACCGATAAACTTCTAGAGATGGTGGCAAGAGAGGTGTGTGAAGAAGGCCTGCCGGGAGTGCGCGTGTCACATCTCCCCCAACACGTGCGAGCGGTCCTGTTTAGGTTTCTTACGGATCCAGACATGCGCGAAGCCGACACCGAGCCATTGCAGCATCACGTTTTTGGTGTTGACTCGATGAGGAGGAGCTTGCTTCTTCTCAAAGGCCTGATCGCTGGAGGGGTCCTGGCCTTTGCTCTGCAACAGAAGCGATGGCGCGTTAACTACGGACTTGACCTCTCACGGACCATGCTTGCTGTACCATATCGCGCAAAGGACAATCCAGCAACGCGAGCTGAGTTCAGCCACCCCGATGCCACCATCGTACTAACTTGTCTAAGTTATTACTACGGTGGCCTTTCGGATGAGCAGTTACACACCGCCTTCGAAAAGCTACTTTTGTGCGATAATGCCCAAGAGGAATATGAATGCTGGGTTCAAGATGCTTCTAAGTTACCGGTTGCGTTTCGACAATTGACTGGCATCAATCTGAGCGATCCTGCGCAGTGTTCTCAGATGGTCTTCCCTTCGTTACGGCTCGCCAAAAGTGCAATCGACTTCTACATGTCACGTATTGTCTTTCCGAAGGAGATGAAAGAATTTCCAAACAAGCTGTCTTCTTCGGGCTGGGACATCGCACGAGCGAAAGTTCACCCGACGACGGGTTTCAGTGGGACAAATGACAGCAGATACATATTACCATTGTCCATAAGTCAGTGTGATCTCCCGCCGCAGCTTCACACAAATGCTGCAGTGCTCGACTGTCTGCTACGGCCCGAAAACTCTTTTAAGCACGCTATGCAGGAGTCCAGAAAGGAAAGCCTCGATGCAGAATCGTTACTGCAAATAGTCGTCAGGTCGGAGCCGCCCGTGCGGGTAATTCTCGATGTGGGAGCTCAAGTTTTGGAGTGGAAGAACGAGGAAGTCGCACGTACATGGCTCTTGCGCGTTCCGGCGTCAGACGCACAGGCAGCCGTGTTCTTCGATGATCATAACGATCTGTCAGTCTTGAGCCGTGACGGTATCGCGGAATCGCTGATGATTTCCCCTTTTGCGAAGCAGATGGACCAGTGCCTAGTGTACCTCGACGAGGCTCATACCCGAGGGACGGACTTGAAGCTACCGATGAATTACCGGGCCGTTGTGACTCTGGGGCCTGACCTCGCCAAGGATCGACTTGTGCAGGGTATGACCTGATCCAATTAATTCTGTTTCCCACTGCTAACTCAAACAGCGTGCATGCGAATGCGGAAGTTAGGAAAAGGCCAATCAGTCATGTTTTGCGGGCCCATGGAAGTTGAACGTAAAATTCTCCACTGCAGCGGCAAAACCCAGCGCGACACCATCGAGGTAGCCGACGTGTTACAATGGAGCATTTCGGAAACCTGCATCAACACAAAAAAATGCATTCCGCTGTGGGCGACACAAGGGATACGGCATCAGCGTCGCCATATAGCATATTCGGAGTCTTCAAACGACAGAGGCAAAGGCGCTACTTTGGAGATCGCAAAGTTATTGCTCGAAGCTGAGGCGCAAACACTCCAGGATCGATACGGATTTGGAGGACGAAGATCGGAAGAACAAGTCTTGTTACATGGCGTGGAGGAAGTAGCACTCTTAAAACGTGAGACGCAAGTGGAAGCCATTCGGGCCAAATGTCGAGAATTTGGACTGACATCGCTCAACAACGCAACGCTTCGAGAGGAGCAGGAGCGTGAGCTGTCACCAGAGAACGAGCAGGAGCGACAAGTTGAACGTCCACCGGCACTTACACCCAAAAATCACAGTGTTCATCCAGATGTGAAGCGCTTTGTTTACCAGGGAATCCTTGACCATTGTTCAGACGCCTTTCAGCCAGCCTTCGAGCTTTTCGGCAACACAAGCGCCATCGAATGTCTTGAAAAGGAAACATGGCCGGTGCATTTGCTGATCACGGCCGACTTTGCCCAGACGGTACACGCTTCAGGAAACCAGCTTTTGGACTCGTTTCTTAGGCCTGTTCAATGGGTCGCGAGCAGAAAGAACCGCAACGCGGTCGACTGCGTGGTGCTTAGCCCGTACGAAGCTCACGAATTATTGCCATATATACGCCAGCACAACACCGTCATCCTACACATGTATTCACCTCGTGTCAGTATGTCTGTGCGTACACTAGAAGATCTTTCATTCTGCGCCATTCCTGCGGTATCCAAATGTTGGGCCCAACCCCCTTTCGTCATGCAGCTAAATTTATTTGCCGGTCAGCTCTATCTGAGAAGCTACGAGGAGTATCTTTCGGTCTGTCAATTCTTAGGACTGTGTTTTCGCCCGCGGTATGCGCAGGTTGAGGTCGCCTGCGATGGATTCATCAGTCCAACAAGCAGGCCAGAATTTGACGCAGTCATGGAGAGAGAATGTCCTTTTAGGGTCAGTCCAGTTGGGTTTCTGAGAATACTGATGGCGTTGAGAAGGAAAGGGCAGAATTTCCAAAAGTCTCACATTGGTAGAATTCTGCACGGAGAATCGCTTGCCAGGGAACAGTTCCAAGAAGTTCGAGTCGGACTCAGATAGAGATAGCGCAAGACTAAAAGGCTAGCTCGGCACCTTCCGTGCTTCGCCAGGCAGTAGAGAAGCTGCGAAGATTCTAGAAACTTCGATTTGATCTTAGTCTTTTATTGTCTGGGCCTAATTACACCCATACTAAAATGCGACGGCCACAAGTCATTTGTTCTGTACTTCTCTCTTGAATGAGATCTTGAGTATTGGAAGAGAATCTCCACTATCTCGCTAAATGCCTACATCCCGGTTAGCTTGATGATAATTCAAACTGTATCACTACCAGAGATGGAAAGGATGCCAGGTCACGTGACGGAAGTTCTCTGGGCGCGCCCAAAAAACTTCCTTAGCTTGATCCGTCAAGTCGTTTCATACAAGTTAGTTATTTATAAGTTTGAAATTGTTGCTATTTAAAAACCTGATATTCATGTGACTGACAGCCAAAAAGTGAGCCACCTGTTCAGGGTCAAACGCGTGCCCACTTTCATAATTTCATTGAATGCTTAAACCATGACACAACTAGCATAAGAACGTGAAAGCCTACAATGAAAAGGAAGAGAGGTGCTTCTGGATTGATTGCGCCGTCGCGCTGGAACAACAGCAAGATATATTATACCAAGCATTTGCCGGCCTCCGTCGACATTGCCATGCAATGCAGGACGAAACTCATTCTCGAAGTCTTTAAATAGCAGATTGACAGGCAAATGATACGGTGATTCCTAAGCTCGATTTAGCTCAGGATCGACGTATCGAGTTCGTACATACAATCTCTGTTATCGTGGGACTGGAAAAGGCACTAAAAAGGTACGCCAAAGGCACAATTTACGCCTCTGGTATCCGGTCTGCATAACTTTACACGTGCGTGTTTTGTTGAACAATACAGCTCTCAATTTGTTAATATGTTGACAAAATGAAGGTGCGATGACAGAATCTCTCTTCTCAAAATTAACGATCAGGCGAGAAACGGGGATCGATTGATACGATTCGAGGCGTCGGATTCTTGCGTTGTCTCTTTTCATTTTGAAGCATCAGAACGCAGTTATGGATAACCAGCCGAACGAGTTCAAGAAAGCGTCGCGTTTGATTATGCATATCGTCGAAAAGATGTCAGCTTTCCTCACCGAGTCTAACGAAAGCGTTTATGATCGACAAATGAACGGGCATAAAGTGCCTATCCAATGACAAAGCAAGATGCCCGCAATGCGTCTCGTATACGAAAACCCACAATTCAGAATACCTAAAGATTCGTCCAAAGTCTCCAGTCATGTACGCTTGACTCATTATTATCTGTTCCCACCTCTGAGTTGTGGACATACATATATTGTGTCAACCCCGAAACCATCCTCAATCTATAGGGTTATTTTAACCTAGAAGAAAGACGGCTTGGAGATTGGCTAGGCTTGAAAGACAAAGCCTCCAATAGCATTCGAACTTCTCCTCTTGGCGTCCAGCCCCTGGCACTGCGTTTATCGTTGTAATATTCGAACACCTTCGTTCCTAAGTCTGCTGTGAGGCTCAGATTCTTCTTTGGAGGTGTGACCGGTGTGGGATTACGTCTTTATCTTGTACGTACGAGTGCCAAGCTCTCAGGTCATGTTTATCTGACCGTGGGAAAGAAGCAAGCTGTATTAATCCGACGAATACACGTAATACCTTTCCCGGCAATCATTCCTCTCATTCCTCAACTAAAGCATTGACAATCGCAGGAGGATCACAATGATTGACGATATCATGAAGTGAGTAATCACTTCAATTCAGCAAGCACAATTCTAATGGACTAGTCGGTTTGACTTCAAACCAATGGTTTTCACTTTAGCAATTGATCGAGGCTGCTAAAGTATATAGGTGGCTTCTTAAGTGTAGTAGGCCGTCTTCGTCGTGGTGATGGTGACGTACTATTTATAGAGCTGTTTGATTGATTAGGGTTGATTTAGCGGAATCCTAGGGGTAGAAAAGTGCCTTCATGATTTGAAAAGATATGCTGTTTTTATTAACCTCTTCGTATCATCCGTTTGCTCTCCTTTCGTCATTTGGGACCGTGGTAATCGATAATGGCTCTAGACCAACGAGCTTCCTGATCACACGAGTGCCCACTCATGTACATTCAAGACAAAGGCTTTTTGATTCGACATACGGAGATCCAACGCGAACATCTTTGCTCAGCTGCGTAACACGAGCGCGGGGTCTTCAGATTAGCATAACGAGTGCCCGACATAGAACGAGACGTGGTCCAGAATGGGTCTGCTACATATGACTATGGACTGGATGGGCTCGGAGACTGATTGTGCAGCTGAAATTGACTGAGTGACGAATTTGAGTGGTCGGTTGTGAATGCGTCTACAGGGATATATCCGTTTGGACAACAAGTCTTTTCTAGACTGCCAATCGGCAGCCTTGGCTGCAGCTTCCAATCGTTTTCCGACCATATCTTCTTTATCTGTCCCTATATCCGTCTTCTGCTAACGACACAACTTGTGATACTTTCATCTCGCAATGTCTTCTATCCAGGAATTGCATTCTATGGAGAGTCTTCGGACAGCTGAGCAAATTCAGCTTCTAGATCTGGTCGACTCTCTTCGTGCGGAAGGCTTGAGTGAGTTCACAGCTCTACCTCAGCTGATCGTCTGTGGAGACCAATCAAGCGGCAAGAGCTCCCTGCTTGAAGCAATCTCTGGGATCCCGTTCCCGAGGAAAGATAATCTCTGCACACGATTCGCGACAGAAGTCATCTTACGTAGGGCTTCAGACTCTGAAATCACAGTTTCTCTGATATGTTTGGGGCCCCATCAAAAAACCATATATTTAACCTTTGTTGTATAGGTGCCGGGGAAGAGTAGATCGTCGGCCGACCAAGATCGCCTTTGGCGGTTTCGACAAGAAGTATCTTCCTACAATGACTTTGTAACACTCTTCGAGCAGGCTAAAGATGTCATGGATCTTTTGTCTGTTGGTGAAAATGCTTTCTCCGTAGATATTTTACGAATCGAAATCTCAGGACCGAAACAGCCACAGCTAACCATTGTTGATCTTCCTGGCTTGATACATTCACATGGCAAGCATCAAATCGAGCATGATGTAAATCTTGTTACGAGCCTGGTTGCCAAATACATGGCAAATCCAAGCAGTATTATCTTAGCAGTGGTCTCTGCTAAAAATGACTTCCCAAACCAAATCGTACGACTCCTAATTTTATCTCCCTGACCATATTTAACATGATCTGCTTTCTAGATTCTCAAACGGGCTAGAGAGGTTGATCCTCAAGGTCTACGAACTCTAGGTGTCATTACCAAGCCAGATCAGCTTGGAAATGGCACTGATGGCGAGAAGATCTTTTTGAGTCTTGCCAGGAACGAGCAAGTTGAATTTCATCTGAGTTGGCATGTAGTCAGGAATCCGGACACTGGGGCGAGCAGCGGGACCCAAGACCGAGATGTAATCGAGAAGCAATTCTTCGCCGAGAGCAATTTTCGGTCCCTCTCGGCCACAAACCTTGGTATCGAACATCTACGCCAACGACTCAGCATGGTCCTCTTTGATCAAATCAAGGCCGAGCTTCCACAATTAATCGAAGATATCGAATCTGACATATCGAGCTGTCATCGGGGGCTGGAAAAGCTAGGCCCTGCCCGTATAACTCTCGATGATCAGAAGAATTTTCTAGTTGATCTGAGCGATGATTTTCAGAAACTCTGCGACGCTGCGATCAAAGGCGACTACGAGCATGACTTTTTTGCAGACCGGTCTCTGTTTGATAGACGTCTCTCGGCTATGATCGTCAACTTGAGAATGAATTTCGAAGAAAAGATCCGGACGAAAGGAACACGGTGGGAGATCGTACAGAGTGCAAGCCGTAAGAAAGATTGCCGGACCCGGGGGCAGGCAATTGAAGAAGTGCGCAAGTTGTTGAGAATGAGTCGTGAACGTGAAGTACGAACTCCTTTCCATTTTGAATACCCAATATGCACTAATTAGGTGCTTGGTTAGTTGCCGGGCTTCCCAAATCCATTATTAGTTGGTGAAATCTTCCGCGAGTACAGTGGGCCTTGGGAAGGTTTGGCGCGCCGATACATCAACGACGTCTGGGACACCACTAAGAGTTTCGTGAAGCAAGCATTGCAGTATTTAACAGACGCCACGGTTAGCGATGCCTTACTACGGTACCTACTCGATCCCATCATGGATAATAAGCTGAAGTTGGCTTATATTAAACTTGATGAGTTGATTTCAATTCACAAAGAGCACCCTGAAACAAGAAATCACTACTTCACAGATATGTACAACGCACTTCAACGAAAGCAATCTGAGACCGAGACCACCAATGTGCTTAAAAAAGCATTTGCACATCGAAGCGAGATAACAGAAGATGACATTCCGTCTCTTGTGGCTACGCTGCAGCAGAAGCCTGAAGCTAATATGAACCTTGTTGCTGCCGAATCCACATACAATGCAATGAAGACATTCTACAAGGTAGTAAAGTCGAAATTCATGCTGTTAATGCTCTCCTACTAATTTCCAACTTTAGGTTTCGATGAAACTATTCATCGACAATGTGCCAAATCTGGTCGTTCGAGCGATTATCGCTTCCCAGTTGACATCTATGCTTTGTCCCAAGTCAGTCTTTGCGATGGACCACTACATAGTGACAAAGATTGCCTCAGAATCAGAAGACAAGAAACTTCAACGTCAAAAAATAAGCGAAAAGCTCAAGGCCTTGGAAGCTGGCAACACTCTTTGCAAACAGTATGCTCATCGTGTGACTTCTGATCAGTCGCTGTCAGATCCTATCCTTTTATAAACTCTTCCGCTCACAAATACAGTCCGAGCTCCACAAGATTCGCCGATAACCAGGCAGAGAAGACTATCATCAGGTCTATCATCGAAAGCGTCGTCGATTGCAGAAAGCTTGGCAGAAGGAATCTCAGAAGATGAAGCCTCGGATTCTGCGAATTCTGAAGCAAAGTATGAAGTTCCGAGGCACAGAAAGATCTGAATCGGTGTGTGAGATCTAATCGCTATAAATAGTGATTTATCAGTTTGAAAATAATGTCTTTCTTAGTTTAATAGCTATATCAAATGGAATGATTCATGGTTGATGACTACATTCATGTCTCTGCCTACACATCGATAACTACATGTTACGAAAAACGGAAGCCCCTTGCCATGTTATACCGAAAGTAATGAACTCGATCATGTTCATATCACCAAGTTGACTGTCCGAAACAAAGTGACTACCTCCAGCACATTGGTAGCCTTCTACCTACTTGATCCACTGGAAGCCTACCAGACAGACATCAATAGCCCTCAGTTTCCTTCTTCTTCTTCTCCTCCTCCGCTGCGCGAACTACTGCTTCCGCTTGTTGACGCAGAGCCGGGCTTCGCCAAAAGCTCTTCCATAATAGTGTAGCCCTAAATGCATTGTCTGCGATGGCTCTGGCAAGCAATGTGAGCACTGAATTACACAAAAGCGGTCCAGGCTGTAAATCCTCGTGCACAGAGTGTTCTGGCCTGTTCTTCAAATCAGTGGTTACAACAAATTCGGGCGACTACGGTCTCAGGCGTCCACGTCATGTATTTTGCATCTCGTACGACTTGTATTGCAAACTCTGCTTTTCCGTGTTCGTTTCGAAAGGTTTCAAACTTCATGTTCTATTCGAAGTCATCTTAGTTCATGATCTTTCCTTGTCGCGGCTTAGACTAGGAGAGTGTACTTACCGAGTAATAAAGACCTCGGTTGGTGTGATGGTGGTGATGGTGTTTCAAAAACGAAATCTTCGTCAAATTGGAATTTTTTATATACACTGATTCTTAACAAATCTTGTCCCACATTCCTAAGGTTCAACATCGATGTGAGCAACCTGAAGAGAAAACGTCTGCTCTGGTTGGAGAAGCTTCCATGACAAAATGTGGAATGTGGCTGGAGCTGTTTTCATTACTAACCTTCGCTGATCGAGCGAAGACAGCGGGCGTCACTACTTTCCCAGATGGCCTCCGACATGCACCTCGGCCTCTCTCATACGAGATGAAAAAGGAGCATTATGCTGTAAATGCTTTGAGCATTTTCTTATCATCCCATCCGTTCACTTTCAGTACGTGCGAAGCCTACTTCTGCTGAGCGAGATGGCTTTCTTGAATATCAGAGCTTCAACTTTGGCCGTCACCAGCAACTTCAATATTTCACGAATAAAGTCTTTCGCACGCGGCTTCGAAGGATCGCTCGCTGCGCAGTGAATGACGAAGACCTGTGACAATCTGAGACTGTGATCCATCTGCACAGAAGGACAAGAATGGCAGGTGGCCATCTATCGATTGAAGTCTATACGACTAGATAAATGCAGATGAATACGAGGAATTCTGCACCAGTCAATCCGATACAGAGTTCCCCGCTTCTTGCTCAGCGCATCAATCATGAATCTTTGTCGCCTTACGTAATAAGACATGAAGAAAATCTTCAGCTCTGTTATGTTCATGGTAGAAGGCTCACATCGATACAGGTGTTTATCTTAGGCAGACTGGGGAGGATGTTGTGCCAGGCGTGACAGCTGCTTCCCAGATTGCCTCTTTCCGACCTTTCTGAAATACAACTCTTTGGCCTGTGCTGCATTACCCACGTTTTCAGAATTCACTCACTCAAGCTTTCTAAAATGCCAGAACCCGAACTTGAGATCTTGAGGAAAAGGCTAGGGAACTGGAAGGTTCTCCTCTCCCCAAAAGCCCTCAAGAGCATTCAGAGCTTGGGTCGTTCCGGTTAAGTCCTTCCTATACATCGATACCTCTCAACCAACAGTGCTGACAAGTAGAACAGGGAATTTCGAACCTATCGAAGAGAAGTTGCGCGATTTGACCTCCGGGTCGTGGTCTTGCCATCTCGCCGGCACTGAACAGCAGAGGAAGAAGCTAAGAGTTCATCTTGCCATCACACAATGCAATTCGCAAATCTTGATTCTGTGGCAAATCGATGTTGCATTGGACGGTGCGACCCAGACCGAGAGCCAGCTGGTGAAGGTTTGGAAGATCGGCATCAAGACAGAAGTGTCGCAGTCCATCGGCCGTGTGATCCTACTCCAGAAATCATACGCGATCGAACATGTCGCGCGATGTCGCCAGAAACCACGGGAGAATACTGACAGAAAATCCATTCCAACGCTCTTCCCTTGCTGTTCAGATACTGCGAAGCCTGGAGCGAGACGGCAAGGACTGGACATCCGAACGGTTGACCGAGAAGTCCTCGAGATGGTCAACCGTTCCTACACACTCATCGAACCGATGATTCGCTCGGTTCTGGCCAACGACTTTTGGGCAGAGTTCCCATTTGACTTTTCTGGAGACGAAACACGCATCATTCTTCATGTTGGTACATCCAGTCTAATCTTAGGTCGGAGCGATACAGGAAAGACAACCTGTCTTGTGTTTAAGCTACTCGCAAAGTATGCAGCTGGCTGTGTCGTCACAGAGGAACGATCGCCAAGACAGTTGCTTCTCACGAGATCATCCGAGCTCGCTACTAAGCTCAAAGACTACATTAGTAGGCTGATGAGAACATTAAGAGCGAACACTATAGACCAAGGCGAGCAGCAGGGGAGAGAGTTCCCGTCGCCAGTTGTTGAGGATGACGATGATCGTTGCGACACTGTCTTTGAACTGCAAAACGACTCGTTCCCCCTTGTTTGTACATTTGATCGCTTTTTACAACTCTTGAAGAACACTATTAAAAGTGTGGATCAGGAAGGGTTCCCTGCCACAGACCGTGACGATGATGCTCTGCAAAAAGAGCAGTCGGAGCAGTCGAACTCGTCAGAAGGAGAATATTCACAGTGGCAACCACCAGCGAAGGACGCGATCACTCAATTTATTGACTTCCAGTCTTTCAGATTGGATTACTGGCCTAGATTCCCAGCCGCTCTGGTCAGAAATCTTCCAATTGAACTTGCTTTCGCCGAGATCATGGGAGTAATCAAGGGCTCTATATCATCTCGAGCCACGCTCAAACCTCTCTCCCGTAAAGAATACTTGGAGCTGAGCAGCAGAGTGGCCCCAACTTTCACCCTTGAAAGTGAAAAGTCCCGAGTATATGACGTATTCGAGAAGTATCACGCCTTAAAGCTTCGCCGACAGGAATTAGACGGCGTAGACCGTGTGATAAAGCTGATCAGGGCGGTGAGGGAAAATCAGAGACTCAAAAATTATCTTGAAGTTGCGTTCAATGAGATCTACATCGATGAAGTACAAGATCTGCGATACCTCGATATCGAATTGCTGCTAAGCATAATCAACGAAGGTCGTGCATTTCATTTCGCCGGGGATACCGCACAAACCATCTCGCAAGATTCACACTTCCGCTTTCAGGACATCAAGGCACTATTCTACGACCATTTCGCCGCTGCAGCCTCGCTGATGAACCAGCCTGAGCTCGCGCGACCTCAGCTCTTTATGTTGGCGAAAAATTACCGCTCGCACCAAGGCATCCTCGGTCTGGCATCCCTTGTAATGAAGATGCTGTGGAACGGCTTTCCGGAGACCGTTGACAAACTCGAGCCTGAGGTCGGACAGATTCACGGGCCGATCCCTGTCTTTTTTTTGAGTTGTAACGTCCAAATGCTGGTATCGAGTGATACGCGTTCCGCCGACCAGCCTAAGCAAACTCTTGACTTCGGTGCCGAACAAGAAATCATCGTGCGTGACCAGAGTACTAAAGCCAGACTCCAAGCGGAACTCAAGGGCAAGGCTCTGATTCTTACCGTCCTCCAAAGCAAGGGGATGGAATTTGAAGATGTCTTCCTGTGGAACTTTTTCACCGACTCTCCCTACCCTAGTGGTTGGAGGTGTCTGGATACCTTGAAGACCAAGTCGGGAAACTTTGACTCTACGAAGCACGCAGAAATGTGCTCCGAGCTTAAGCAGTTTTATGTCGTCATCACCAGAGCACGCATCCGCCTGTCAATTATTGAGAGCGAAGAAGTCTTGGCTGCACGAGTAGCAGACCTCCTGAAGCAGGATGTGTCATCGCCCTTGGTTGAAGTGACGACGTCGTCGGATCCAGATTTTCTCAAGGAGCTCATCTCTTTACGATCTATCTCGCACGATCCTAAAAGATGGTCGGACAGAGAATGGGAGCTGGTGCAGCGCAAGCAGTATGAAGATGCTGCCATCTGCTTTCGCAGAGCCAAAGACGAACGCGGAGAGACTTGCGCCACAGCTTATATCTTCGAGGAGAAAGGAAGGCGCTTAGCTTCGATAGAGGATGCCGAAGCAGCCCGAGATTGCTTCAGGTCTGCGGCTCAGAAGTTCATGAACTTGGAAATGGTCGCAGAAGCGGTCCGAAATCTTGAGAAAATGGAAGAGTACAAAGAAGCAGCTTGGCTGTGGGCTCGACATGGGAAGCCTGGTAAAGCAGCACCGTTGTTTGCAAAAGCACGCATGTTTAGCGAAGCTTCAGACCACTACCACCAAGCTCTTAGCTATGATAAGGCAGCAGATACCCTCCGGCACGGCGATTTGACTGAGGAGTTGGTATCGTATGTCACAACGAATCAAAAGAAGCTGAGCTTAAAGAGCTTTCAAAGTCACAGCCGTTTTTGTATCCTCCTCCTGAAGCAAAGAAAGATAGGCTCTAATCTCCTTGCATCGGCAATTAAATTGCTTGGATCTCCTACCGAACAGGAGCACGCTTTCATTGGGTATGAGATGCATGATCAACTTGGGGACCTCTACGCAGATCAGGGGAAGTTCAAAGAGCGTCTCCTACTCCTCTCTAGAACCGGAAAGCTTGATCGTGCATTGAAGGCAGTTGGCGATCTTAATATCTCTGACACTAAAAATCTTCAAGATATTATCCGAACAATCCAGAACTACTATTTTGCCGGCCGAATCGTTTGTCCAAGTTTCGATGACGTGAACGTTTCAGTTCAGCTTCGATCCTCAAACTCTGACTGAATAAACGCTCAGCGATTGATCACAAGTAAGCAGCGAAATCCCATTTTCGAACAGGTAGAAGCTATGAACGACGGAGTAGTAAAAGCTTTCCTTCAGCTTCACACACTTCTCAATCTCAGACTGGTTGATAGCATATCGGCCCTGAATGGAATCCCCTTCGAAGCCATTGAAGCAGCTTCCAGGAAGGCCGAGATTATTTCCTCGCAACCCGAAAGCACCCACGATCCACTCATCTTGCTGCTCACTGGGATTATGGAATTCGACCATGAGACAAAGCCATTTGTCCTACTCCCTTGATCTCCTCTTCACGAGGGTGCGGCTAATGCCAACGCCGATGAATATTCAAGGCTAGCAAAGCAATGATTCTTGCGTGAACTGGGACGTACCATGCTTGCGCTGGACACAATACTAAGGAAGCTATGGAAATCCGAGTGGCCAGTGAGATGTGCATATTTTTTGGCTCGAGGATTCTGCGATCGCATCAAAGACCGGAGCTGTCTTTACCTGCACGAGAAAGTTAAAGCATCCGATTGTAACAAAAAGATGTCATCCTTGATCAAAATCAACGCCACTTTCTGCAGTCTCACAGCTACGCATCGCAAGGAACTCATGGAAGAACATTTCCAGGAAAAGTTTTTTGGGCTTAGACGTCATTGACTCGAGAGCCTTCTTCGAGAATTGACATTCGTTTCCTCATTCGAACAATGTGCTCAGACTATCACCGAAGCTCAATCGAAGATTCTAAGTAGTAGACAAAATCCACGGCAGAACAAAAGACTTTTCGTCCTTGCAGCCAGTATTGAAGGCCTTCTGTTTCACAGGTTGGACAAAGGTTGGAAGAAGAGAAATGATCTCTCTTCTTTGTTCGAGCAGATCCAAGTCTCACAAATTCTTGGTACATGAACCTCTGTTCATCCCTTTGAGAACGATAAACCAACTGACTTGGTTTAGGCTATAATGTTCAGGACCGATTCGCCCGATGTCTTTTCTACAAGCTATTCAGATCTGCAGACTTGCAATTCCAACGGCGCCAACTATGGGCACTTCAAAATCTCGAAAACAACATGGGAAACCCAGATGCTTCGGCATTCCAGGAAAGCCTTCGGAAATTCACATTCCAGCTTCCCCTTGCGAGTATCAATCAGTTTTCGTCTTTCCATTCCATGACGGCTGTCTTCGAATTTCTCACCACCTATCTGATTTTCCGGTCATGTCCTGTTGCAGTCCTTATACCGCAGTCCTGGATAAGCATCCATTTGCCCTGGTTTGCTCACGTTGGGCAATCTCCGTTAACAAGAGAGATATCAAACCGTGACTTGCGAACCTACGCAAGTAGCTTACTTGAGTTGACCACATGCTACTGCCAGCTTCTGTCACACCTTGGTTCGCTCCCGGGCCCCAGTTTCCGTCTCGATGTGAGCAGCTATCCGTCTCGCCTTCTGCATCGGCGAAACACAGAGCTTCTTGCTCTTGTCATTGTCAATCTGGGACTCAGCAACGCCGGAGTGAAGGGCTTCAAAGAAGTGTGGGGAAGAGTGTGTCAGGTGTGTGCGATTCCCTAGGTCTGCCAATGCAGCTTATGATCAAACTAGGTCTTCTCCCTTCCCTACATTAGAGCTCTTCATCTTCAACACAATATCATACCAGAGCTCTTAGAGAAACTCGTCAGATCCTACGAAGCCTACGATGGCAAGGACTGCATAAAGTTCGTCAGGAAGACCAACGGCAAACATGTGGCTGAGAGCAAGCTACAGAAACTCGGCGTACAAGCCGTTTCACTAGGTGAGCTCATCTTCACAACTTCCGCGTCTCGCGAATTCTCGCAGGCTCTACCGTCAAACGAGACTGAGGCGCAAGACTTGCGTCGCTTGGAAGCAGTTGAGAGAATCCAGCAATTCTGGCGATCTCAATATCCCAAATTACTAGAAAGGAGAGCCTTCTTAAAGACCCCTGTGGGTAGACTATACGCCCGTTTCTCGGAGATTTGCAAGCAAAGCACCGCATCGAAGATGATGCGCTATTTTCTCACCGGGTACGGGGTCGGGCTTTATGAAAACATCCGCGGTATAAGCAGCACAGCATTCGAGCTCCAACAGCGAGCAGTCAACCTACTTATCAGCCTTCCACAAGAGCAGTTCGAGCACGTCGACGAAGTTATTAAGCGAGTGAGCGGCATCGAGGAATCGTTGGAGAATGTCGCCAAAACTATTTCCATGGATCGTCTCGAGGAATTAGCTGAAGGAGAATTGAATGAGGCGCAGCGGCTGTTTCGAAATGCTGACTCCGTGCTCCGAGGAGTAGCAAGTGATATGCGTGAGGCTACGAAAATGATGGAAGCTATCAAAGGAACAGATTAGATGTGAGGCAGGACGACTCCAGTGACGAACATGGGTCTAGAGGGTAGAGCTGGACCCGACGATGAACCTTGTTCACCATCCCCTTGTGTGCCCACCATTTTGTAGATCTTGATAAGAAGCAGTTGGTCCAAGCGAGCGTAAGACCTCGGCCAGAAACCTAGCTGCAAAGACGCGACTTTAAATATCGAAGGGCTGACTACACAAATCTTTTTTTTGATGAGCCGTTGCTAATCTCTCGAACCTGACTTCAGTGAGAGTGATGCGAAACCAAGAACGATCCAAAATGAAACACGAGTAGCCAAGAGCAAGAGAAGCCGGGAGACAAGCGTAAATTTCAACCTTACATTTTCGCGAGGGCTTAGCCTAGTCTTGGATTCACTTTTGCAGCTCTACATAATTTTGAATTCCTGACCAACACTTGTTCTCGTGCCCGGTGACCTCAATCGTCAGTAACCCAAATGCATCCAAAAATACACACGCTATCGCTTCCAGAATCATCAATAATATCCTGATCTCGTCTCTTTCTGGTGTTTATCCTTGTTCATGTTTTCTTCATCGGCATCATTTTTCGTCTTTTGAGATCTCTGCAATTTCGTCTCACGCAAATCTAACTTCAGGCCAGTCTCATGGCGTAGCCTCGTTTCGGTGGAAGTTTTGAGCTTAAGTTTACAAAGCATATACAAATGCCATATCCATAAGTCTTTCTCATATTCTCACCGTGCCCCACCCTTTTCACACTTAAGGCACCTTAGCTGTGTCGGCTCAACTGGCTGACGACGACCACATTGGCTACAGTCTAGATCTACCGCAAATTCTGGAACGTCAAGACAAGTTCCTTTGAACTGTATTCGCATCGCATCGTCTGATTGAAACTGCTCAATGTTGGATCTCGCATGGCGAAACGTGACGTTTCAAAGCTCTCGATTAGATTCAGGAGTCAACTTGTACACCTTAGCAATTGATCGTAGAAAGACTTGCGGGACCCAATCTCTTTCCAATCTACCCTCATATTTTTGCGTAGCAAGTCTCGAGAGCCCAGGGGCTTGGTATTTGTCACCAAGTGCATACATTTCAGCGTGTAGTTCCAACATTGATAATGGCTCCTCTTTACCTTCGTCACCTTCGGTAGGGTCGAAGTAGTCCCCGCAATAAAAGAAGTCCATAAGTCTTCGGGCAAGATAAAAGTGGTCGTCCGTGAGATCGACTTTCCTAAGCTTCTCTACGGTAAACGATCGAAATTAACTGTCCGTCATATTGCAGGCTTTATATCCACTCACTTAAAAATCCCCTGTGCACGCGGCGAGAAAGAAATCTGATTGAGAGCATAGTATAATGCGATGCGCTTGTAAGATGTACAATGGTCGCAAAGTACTTCAAGAACAGTACACGTAAGTACGTGGAAGGAGTAGACAGGATTCTACCGTTATTGAAGGAGTTAAAGCCCGATTTACCTCCTGTTGAGGGCCAAGACCGGCAGCGAACAGAATAGACTTGAACACGAAATCATATGTAATCAGCATTCCTGTTGATTGCCATTAGGTATTACTACTCGTGCAAAACTGATCACGTGTTGGGACTCCGAATGTCTTCGTCCAGAGATGATGTGCTATCTCAACTTCATAATTCCAGGAGTAGACCTAACTAACGGGTGAGCTAATTTCCAACTTTTCATATACCTAACTGGATTCATTCTGAAATCAAAGAGGCGACCTCATCGCAATCCCAGTAAATGCAAAATCAAAGCCAAAGCTCAAACCAGACGAGAGCGAATCTTTGTTGATTCATACAGTCAGTCCGCCTTGAGCCTTTGCGGCGCGACAAAGCTCTGTTACCAGTCTCCTCGCTCCTGGCACTTTCAAACCTGTTCCCACCACGAAAACCACCTCTGGACCCCTCTTCAGATCTTGCTCCGTCATTTGTCCAATCTCGTGGCCCATGGGACTTTCTTCTCCGTAGAGCACGACGTTCGGACGGAGTCTGCCGATGCCAAGTTGTCGTTTCCCCATCCTTTCTCGTTTCAGAGTAACCTCTCGGCACCGGTCACAGTCTGGCAGATCTGACCCGTGAAACCGATCAGACACGAGTGGCCCATTCCAGCCACAATACTGACACAATGCCTCATCTATCCGTCCGTGAAGCTGCACGGTCTTTTCCCAAAGATTAGGAAGACGATGCTCGATGCAATCAATGTTCTGTGTGTAATGTCGAAGAAGACGACCATTGTGGGCGAGTCCGTCCAAGAAACGGTGAAAAGAGGTGAGCTTCGCCTGAGCAGAAAGCCTTCTCATGTCGCGAACCATCGCATGAAAGCGATCAGTGTCGATCGACGAGTTGTAAACAGATATATCAAAAGAAATTCGAGCCGACTTTTGTATGGTTTGAAAATCAGAAACTTTGAGACCATCATTAGATTCGTCGTGATCGAAGCAATAATAGAGACTCACTGCCTGCATTCACGAAAATCTCAGCGTCGCTGATGATCACGACTTTCTTTGTTTTCTGCAAAAGTAATCTCAAGGCAGATATCGTCTTTGCTTCATTGTCGCTCAACGACTGCGTAATTTCAATACTCTGAAAGACGTTTGAAGATGCAGATCAAATGAACTTCTTCGATTTCACAACTTGAGAAGATTTCTTTGAAGAATCTTATCTTTCGCTCAATAGCTTATCTTTGACAGTTCTACGTCTTGACATGATCGAGATTTCGCTACGAGACTGACAGAGTTCGATGTAAAGCGAGTTCAGATTGACTTGTAGAAAGAAATGAATAGAACAGATCTTTCTTTTATATTCAATGATCACGCTAGTGTTAATCAGAACTCAACTGTCTCATCTTAGACAGCGTCAGACTGTGCTGATGTAGAACAAATCAACTGTCAAAGATCAATCATGACTTGCAATATGATTGAATTTTCATGCATTATAAATTGAAGCATCTTTGAATCTGCTTGATGAAGTGTTCACGTTGAAAAAAAGATCAAGATTCGTTGCAAATCATCAAGTGCTTTTTAAGTTGAAGCTCATGTCATCTGATCAATGATCTCTATTGATGATTTTCACTTCACAAGTAAACAGAAATAACTTTATGACTGTGATCAGTTTGTAAATCTCAGAATTTGTAAAAAATTAAAACACATCATTAACTCATCATTCATATTTCAACTACTAGTTAAACATATGCAATGTTCAAGTTACAGCTGATTTGAACAGCGCTTTTTTGATAAAGCAATATATGTCAGAATCGTGTTTAAATGATACAATCAATGAAGATCAGAATTGATAGTGCTTGATCTTTAGAAATAGCTATAACTGAATATTAAGAATACAGAAGAAAATTGATACAAAAGCTTCTATTTATGTAATGTTCAAAGACTGTGCTAAACTCAAAAGAAATGTGTTTGTGACATGAAAAGAAAATGATGTAGATGAACAAGATGTTGAGAAAGAAAAAGAATGTTGAGAAAGAAAAAGAGTGTTGAGAAAGAAAAAGAATGTTGAGCTCTATCTGAGTCAAATCTGAGCCAGATCTCGACTAGATCATTGACTAGCTTTAATCATTACACAGATTACTCACTAGCGTGCATTGCAAATTGATTAAAGCTTCAGTCTTGTTCAGTCTTATTGATCTTGATACGTTTGTAACATTACTTCTTTCTTCGAAAATTTATGTTTGCATGAATGTAGTTCATTTGCTCATTTTTTGTTGATAGTTATTTTGATATTTAGCTTGATTTGCTTGAATATAGCTTATGAAATTCATTCAAAACTTTCTCTGAGTCATTGAATTCTTCTTTATCGACATAGTATCATTTGTTGTCTCTATCTAGATCTTTTCATTTGACTTTGTACTGTATTTGATCTCGATAGCATCTGAAGTTCAATACATCATCTATCTTTCAATGTTCATTGTCTTTGATAGTGATTGATCTGAGTGATTCTGAATGTTGTTCTGATAGAAAGTCTTCTGAACATGATCATAGTAGCTTTGAGTTGAACATTGAATGCAGATGCTTCATGCTGATTGATAGATGAAGATGATAGAAGATACTCACTTTAGCAGTGATTTAATAAAGATTTAGCTGTTTATCTTTCAAATCTTTGCAGAGTCTCATTGTCTTGACGTTTCTGAAAAATAGTCAAACTCAGTCATTTACTTCATATGTGACATCTCATTTATATTTATTGATGTGAACTTTGATAGTCAGCTTCGTCTTTTTCAATTGTTGATGATCGAAGTTCAGTAACTCTTTCATTCAAATGACAATATCATTTGCTTTTCTAGTTTCAAATCATTCACAAGTTGTTTTGTAGTCAGTCATATCTGAATCAAAACTCATTCGAAAGTAAAATTCTTTATTGAAGTAGAAGAAAATCATTGAATTGATTGAGAAGATATTGAAATTGTCGCTGAATTTCATCATAGATATTAATCTAACTCAGTTGTTCTGCATGTAATTGCAGTAGATTCTAAGTTCGCATTCAACGTCTTGATTGACTTGTTTCGATTGATCATTGATCTCAGAATGATAAACTGTAAATAAACTAGCTGTGATTCTCAGTCACTTGCAAAGACTTTTTCACATAGTTGATATGAATTGAAAATCTCTGTTTGAAACAATAAAACTGTTACGATTCTAGCTACGCATTTATGTTGATAGCTATGTTGATGACTATGTTGATGACTATGTTTCTGACTATCGTCGATCGCTCGTCACTAGACTATCGAGTTGTTTCGAAGTCAATTCTATTCAGAGTTAGCTTATGTTCTTCTGAGTCATATAAATAGCCGATTCTTCTCTTCTAGATACTTTTCTTTCTTAGCATTTATATACTCGTTACCTTACATTCATATGACTCGCTCTATGCTGACTTCTAACAAGAACTGAGTAAATCATGCAGTTAATAAACGTTTTATAGCATGATTCAAATCATTTCTTCGACTGAGATGTCATCATCTTCTCAATGACAGAAAACATAGTGATGTTTTTTGATGAGATGACATATGATTGTGCAAATGATGTTATAGTCTTCTGACAAAGATAGTTCAGTGATGAAGTTCATAGTTATATTTTTTCAGCGTTTCTGTGAAATTGAAAGAGAATGATGAAGTTCATTGATGCTATTTCTAGAAGCTTTGCTTCGCTGACAAGCATGACAGTTTCAAATGTATCATCAAATAGTAGCTCAATGATCTGATTAATAGTAGAAATGCTGAACTAGATCAATAATTCATTTATTGTCGAGATGAAAGATTAAAGATTGATCATGCACTTCTTGTAGTAATTTCGTGTGCATGTTCTCAGAGACTCACAGTAGATCTTTTCTAAATAGAACATCATCAATGATTTCGCAGTTCTTCAGTTTAGTAATATGAAATTTGAGTTTGTTCTCGTTCATAGCTTGTTTATATTCACTGCAGAGTTCATCTGTTTGATTGATCATACATACTCATTGATAGAGATTTGCTTTCAATTCAATAAATAGAACTTCAACTTTATTGAGAATCAGAATAGTCTGAAAATGATCTTCAAGACGTTGAGCTAATTCAAAGACGTTCGCTAGAAACATTCTGATTAAAGCATTGATTTTAGTGTTGATTTTGTCTGATCTAAAGATGATCTGAAAGTTGAACTTCAATAGAATGTTCAAATAGTTGACTTGTCATTGACTCAACTGTTTATTTTTCATGAAGATCTTCAAAGTCTGATGATCAATGAACATCTGAATGAGTAGTTTAATGCATTTCAGCTTAAGTCATCAGTGTTCGAAGCATTGAATAATGACTAGCAGTTTCTTGTCATAAATGTGATAATTGATTTCAGCGAGAATCATGCTTTTGCTGTAGAAGATCACTGAATGAAGAACTTTCTTATCATCATACTGAGATAGTATTTCATCTTTTACATAGTTTAAAGCATCGATTTTCAGAATAGCTTGTCATTTAGAATCAAAATGACGAAGTATTGAGATCAAGCTGACTTGTTTCTTTAAATTGTCAAAGACTTGAATACAAATCTCGTTTCATACAAAAGACGTGTTCTTTCTAGTCAGCTGAGTGAATGATTTGACTAGTTTCAAGAAGTTCTTAATGAAACGATGATAGAAGTTAATAAATCTCACGAAGCTCTGAATTTCTTTTAGATTGATTGAAGTAATTCAGCTGACTATGACTGTCACTTTGCTGAGATTCATACAAAGATTTAGTTCTGATATGATAACTTCTAGAAAGACAGTCTCTTTTACATTGAATTTGCACTTTCAAATATTCATCTGCAGTTCAGCTTCATATCATAATGTCAGATCATCATTTCAGCTCAGAGCATAAAATATGTCGTCAATTCAATCTAATATTATTGATATCTTAGAAAGTCTTGATTCATCAAACTAAGTCATTAATCTAGTCATCATCATCTTAGTCTAGTCACATCAAAATCTGTTTCATGTCTTTGCAATCTTAAATCATAAAACTGCTGCTCAGTTCTGACATTACTCAATTCATGTATATAAAAGTTGAGTTCTCGTTCTGTTCTTTCATTTCATCTTGTACATTATCTGATGTATTGTTCTGTATCTAATTCAAGTAATATAATAATCAATTCTTTATATTGATAAAATCTTTAATTCAATTTAGTTTTTGACATTATGAAAGATCTACACTTTCTGCAACGTTTTCATATGTTGAAATCTTGTCTAGTTATTCTTTCACTTAAATGAAGTTGTTTCATAATTTCTTGATCAATGATGAGCATGCTGTTAAACAGTTTGCTCAAAGTATGATCGAAAATTTAGTTGAGATTTTTCGCGCAATGCAAGAGCTTCAAAATCAAGTTTGATAACATGATGTTATCATCTTGTTCTTATTCATCATTCTCAATTCTTCAATTTATATGAAGTTGAATTCTCAGTTTCTTGCAATGATAGCTCAGATCGTTGCACAAATCTTGAATAATCAATCTCTTTTCATTGTTCACTTCTTTGCAAACTCTGTCACTGTCATCATTGCTTCTAGATTCAAGAAGCTTCTTGACATATTTGAATATGAGAGAAACAAAGATTGATTGAATGTATGAAAGCAGAGTCTGATACAGCGCATGAACGTGAACGATGATTATTATCTCTCTCATCATGTCAAGATCATTTATGTCGAGTCATGACTCATCATAGATAAGAAGACTTACAATTTAATGAGTCAATATTGAGTCAATGATCTTTGTATCATTTTCATCTTCATAGATTGATGACATAAGTTGCATCATTGCTGCAACAATTCTTTCAAGATGAAAGATGCTCATTTATATTTTCGCGAAACTCTGAAGCAAAACATGAATAGCTTTGCTGACTACTACAATCTCTTCTATCAAAAGAAAGAATATTCTTTGATGAAAGATTTCTTGTTGATTGATTGTCTGAAGCACAATGTCAATTATTTCACTCAAATTGTTGCTCTCTTCTGACGAAATTTCGATGAAACTCAATTATTCATCTTTCATCAATGAGTTCAAGCATTCTCTGACATCAACGAAGAGCTTCAGCAGCTTAAGCATCGTCAATCTCGCTTTGTCTTTGTCATCATTTCATTCATCAAAGTCAAGAGCATCTTTGCATCAATTAATAACTCTTTGAGTTCAAAGATCATCATCTTTGTGACTGTTGTTTTGACAGTATCTTCGTCTTTTTCTCTCTTGTTTCTCAATGAGTCAATGAATTTAAGCTTTGTCATTATCATTGTTCAAAATAAGACTCTGATCATTTCTGAGATCAAGAAAATCTGCAACAAGTGAAAGCTATGCTACTACTGCAAATTGCAACATTCAAGCAAAATCATTAAAGAATGCTCAAATAAGAAGCTCTTCACTCTGCATATCATGAACATCTACAACAGTGATGTCATCAATATAAATGAAGAAGTCTCGCTGTTTATGAAAAAAGTTTAGTTTCTGAGCTAAGTCATGCTCAGAAATCTGTATACATATTATTTTGTCTACTAGTCTCAATCTTTTCACTCTCACTTCAATCATATAAAAAGTTTTCTGCTAAATTTGTCTTGAAACTCTTTGAATTCAATTCGACATTTAAAGATAGTCACATGATAGTATTTTGTATTCTACGTCAAGCTCAATCTAGAGTTCTCGCTCTCGTTCTGATTGATAGTGAAATCTCTGCTTATGTCTTTATGAATAAATTCTTTGCGTAACAACATCATCTTTTCTTGCATTAATTAACTCATTCTTGCAGACTTCAAGAATTTAATGATCAAGTCACTTTAATTGATGACATTACTTATGTTGTTGAAATCACAATGATTCTTGATGAACACATCAAGAGACTATTCTTTTATGTCACTGAATTAAGTTAATATCTCATCATCATGAGTCTATCATGACTTCATCATCACGTCATTGATGTCAATTTTGAGCACAATATTCTCATCTTGTCTTTCTTCTTTTGTCTTAATCATTGTTACTCATTTCTCATCAAGATCTATGATCTTAATCAACAAGAAGAAAATTTCTCATTTGAAGTTAACAAAGTAGCTTTCTCTCAATCTCATTCTCAATTCGCTCATAAGAAGCAATTCAGTTCACGAATCATTTACAAGAAGTAATTCAGTCTACAGATTGTTACGATTCTAGCTACGCATCTTCGTTGATGACTATGTTGATGATCATGTTGATGACTATTCTGAGAACTATCGTCGATCGCTCGTCGCTAGAGCATAGACTTGTTTCGAAGTCAATTCTATTCAGAGTTAACTTATGTTCTTCTGAGTCATATAGATAGTCGACTCTTCTCTTCTAGATACTTTTCTTTCTTAGCATTTATATACTCGTTACATTACACTCATATGACTTGTTCTATGCTGATCTCTAACACAGATTGCTCACAAGAAGCAATTCAGTACTCAGTTCGCTTGCAAGAAGCAATCTAGTTTCTCATTCACTTGAAAGAAGTAACTCAGTTTTCAGTTCGCTCGCAAGAAGCAATCTAGTCTCTCATTCACTTGAAAGAAGCAATTCAGTTTTCAGTTTGCTTGCAAGAAGCAATTCAATTTTCAATTTGCTTGCATGAAGTAACTCAGTTTTTCATCTGTTCACAAGAAG
>JAABUT010000212.1_pt1 | contig 109541 bp, 112 predicted proteins | sample 5559281 | NCBI WGS metagenome assembly JAABUT01 (sample SAMN10711880, study PRJNA513359) | rock metagenome | isolation source: Antarctica rocks | place: Antarctica: Victoria Land, Ricker Hills nord | collected 2016-01-04 | reverse complement strand
TTAGTAGGAGTGTCATGATGGTTGTAGTGATCCTCTGGTTCCATGGTTCTCGGAAAAATGAGTAGTAAATTTGGTGGTTGGGTGCGGGGAAAATTTGTGAGTCCGGCTTTTTTTGCTACCCGCGTGGGTTGGTACTGGGATAACTGTCCATTCCGCATTTTCCAGACGCTAAAAATAGCAAAAGGGATCTGGAATCAGACGCGTCCTCACGTGCACACAAAGTGCCCGCGCCTCGTTGTCGCGGAGATTTGAACCCCTGCAATACTGAACATTCGGCAACGTTTGGGCTCTTTAAGCATTAATCTTTCCGGAAGTACATAGGTCAGATTAGCAGTCAAATCAGAGACCTCAAATTCTCCACTCCCTGTCGACGTAGAAACCTAGCTTCTTCATGAGACATGGAGGACGACGACAACGATGACCAAAGTCTGAGCCCCGACCTTATCGTGGACCTGTTCAATAGCTGACCGTCAATTGCTCATATAGTGAATCTGGAGGAAGAGCAAGAGGATGAACAAATGCAGGAGAAGATCATAAATGAAGAATACAAGACCTGGAAGAAGAATGCGCCCTTTCTCTACGACCTAATGCTGAGCACCGCGCTTGAATGGCCTACACTTACAACCCAATGGCTTCCAGATATACAATCGTAGTTTCTCCAAAGTTCAAAAAAAATGTTATGATACTAATAAACCATAGCGTTCCTGACAAAGACTATTGCACCCATCGACTCTTGCTTGGTACACACACTTCAAACGAAGCGCAGAATTATCTACAAATTGCCCATGTGCAGCTACCAAACCTTGTCACACTCGACGCTACAGATTACGATGAAGACCGCGAAGAAATCGGTGGTTACGGAGGGGGAGCGGCCAAGAAGACTCCAGTCATGGAAGTCAAATTCCACATCGTGCAAAAGATTGACCACGAGGGGGAAGTAAATAAGGCGAGGTATCAGCCTCAAAATCCGAACGTCATTGCGACTATGTGTACAGATGGAAGAGTCATGATCTGGGATAGAACAAAACACCCTAGCATACCCACGGGACAAGTGAATCCTCAGATGGAGCTTCTTGGCCACACCATAGAAGGATTTGGTTTATGCTGGAACCCACACGAGGCAGGCCATCTAGCCACTGGAAGTGAGGATAAGACGGTGCGATTATGGTAGGCAACTGCATCTCCAATAACATCCCAGCCGCTGATTACAGTAGGGACATAACAAAGTTCACGTCCAACAACAAAGCAATCCATGCTGCTAGAACTTATACACACCATACCGCCATTGTAAACGATGTCCAATATCATCCTCTGCACGCTTCACTCATTGGTACCGTCTCAGATGACCTGACTCTCCAGATCCTTGATGTGCGCAATCCCACGACGACAGCGTCAGCGACACAAGCTGTTGATGGGCATTCAGATGCTATCAACGCCTTGTCATTCAATCCAGCATCAGAATATGTCCTGGCAACGGGATCGGCAGATAAAACTATAGGCATTTGGGACTTGCGAAACCTCAAATCCAAGCTGCACCCTCTAATAGGTCATGATGACTCAGTTACATCTTTGGCATGGCATCCTTTCGAAGAAGCCATACTAGGGAGCTCAAGCTACGACCGGCGTATCATTTTCTGGGATCTCAGCCGTATGGGTGAAGAACAAACCCCCGAAGATGCAGAAGATGGCCCGCCGGAGTTGTAAGTACCAGATAAGAATCGGACTTGAATGGAATGCTAATTATTCTCTCAAGGCTTTTCATGCATGGTGGCCATACAAACCGTATTGCGGACTTTAGTTGGAACATGAACGACCCTTGGGTCTTATGCAGCGCAGCGGAGGACAATCTAATACAGGTATGGAAGGTAGCAAATGCCATTGTAGGAAAAGATGCAGATGATGTACCTATCGAGGAACTGGAACAATGAAATGCACGAGCACCATGACCTCCGCTTGTGTAAGGTATTGAATAATATAGTGAGCCATCTAGCCAAGGCGACGTGGTAGTAGCTGGAGGTAGAGAGCACGGGATTGCTCTCCCCATTTTATGTATTAGTTGAGCGACATTTGAATGGATACGGCTGTCTCCTCGGCGCTCAATGAAAGACTTGCAGACACTTGCATGTTCATCGAGGAAGATACCTTATTGTCTATACATAAAATATGATACCACAAGCAAGAAAGGTAGATAAACCCGGTAATGTACTGTACCGTCAGCAAGTGTCGGATTGTTTCTGACCGCTCCGGGTAATCAAACTTTCTCTGACCATGGCGTGACACCATTAAGCAAACATTTTCTCTATATATCTATTATGTTCTACATGCTTATTGCTGCTCTTTGACCTCATCAGTAAATGGCCTGCCCTCTGTCAGCCAAATCCGAGGGCTTTTAGTTAGAGCAGGGAAGGCAGAAAAGGGCTAATCTTCAAGTATGGATCCCCCACCGTCGGCTCCTAAGCCGAAGTCTGTATTGCCATCTCAACTCCGTAACGGCGGCTCACCATTGCGTTCCTCAAGGCGCCCCTCAGTTGGTCACAAAGAGCGAGCAAGGCTCGCAGCTTCAATAGTCGCCTCACACCAACCAATACCACCAATTGCTCTTCGTACTTTGGCAGACCCAGTTGTCAATGATCACGAAGATGACTCAGATGGCGCATCGAAGCCTTCAGCAATTCCGAATGGGCTTTCAGAGCTGGAAGTAGAAGCTAGGGATCCTAGGGATAAAGCACCGCCTACCCCTCCACCTTCAGATCGACCGGCTAGTCCGTATACCTTGAACCCCCCAATCGATTTTGATGGGTTAAGCTGGCCAAGTGAGTACCCCTAAGACTTCACGTTCAAGGATATCTCTGAAGCTTATGCATAGGTCTCGGGACAAGAGAACGCTTAGAAGCTACTCCTCAGCAAGCAGAGGAACGTCTGCGGAAGCTTGAAGGTGCTATTACAACCATACTTGAATGCATTGGTGAGGACCCAGAACGTGAAGGTCTCCGGGGCACACCAGAAAGATCCGCAAAGGCTATGCTTTTTTTCACCAAAGGCTATGAAGAGAATGTGCGGGATTTGGTCAATGGAGCTGTTTTCCATGAAGACCATGATGAGTTAGTGATTGTAAAAGACATTGAAGTCTTTTCGTTATGTGAGCACCACATGGTTCCATTTACAGGCAAGGTGGGCTACTTCTCCATGCCCTCCTATTCAGTTTGGCATTGATTATTGACCTTTCTTCCAGATACACATCGGATACATCCCCAATCGGCGAGTCTTAGGACTTTCTAAGTTGGCGCGGCTTGCAGAAATGTTCTCACGCCGACTTCAAGTCCAGGAACGGCTGACGAAGCAAGTAGCACTTGCCATTGCAGAAGTTCTGAAACCTCAGGGTGTAGCCGTTGTAATGGAGTCTAGTCACCTGTGCATGGTCATGAGGGGAGTACAAAAGCCTGGAGCAACTACGACCACGAGTTGCATGCTCGGCTGCATGCGGTCGAGTGCGAAAACACGGGAAGAATTTCTAAGTCTATTAAATCGAAGATGATCTTTGCTGTGTTCTGCTATGTCAACACTCTATCTCGGTTAATGGAGTTGAAATGTTTGGTAGGGGAGCATACTGCAAGCATTGACTGGAGTTGACGGTGTTCATCCACTACGTCAAGACCAAGTGCTGGAGCGACGACACCCTGGCGGCTATCTCATCTCTCTTTGACCAGTGGTTTGCCGTTCAACAGGCACGGGGTTCCTCTGCTGTATAGAAACCACATACCAGCAATGGTTGAATCGTGCATAAAGATAATACATACTACCTTAGTAGACCAACCATGGACGAATATCATCATGGGCCACTTGCATGCGATCAACCCACCACACCGAGATATCAGACTGCTTGATTTATACATCAAAGATCTTGCAATGGCAAGGTATCAAGTCACATGCCTGAAAGTTATGTTTCAGATTCACATGACAGTGTTGCTAAGGCATCACATCACACTAAGTCAACAATACTGCTCCTTTGGACAATAGAACGTCAACAAGCCTAGTTTGTATAACAATATATCACATGTTCAAAACTTTAGCTGCGTTCTTTCTTAACATACATTTCTCATTCACCTCTTATCCTGATACAATGCAACAGTATTAATATGTTGCTCCACCGGGTTCGTCCGTTCAGAGCTATCCGAGTGTATTTGGCGGATTGGAGACAATACTAACATCTCAACGTCCACTCATATAATTCACGTTCCGCCTCTAGCCAACGATGGCTCTTCCTCTGAGTAAAATACTCAATGACACCAACAAGTCACCACGGCGGAAGCGGAAGCGGAAGCGTGTGGATTCTGACGATGAAGACAACGACGACGCCTATCCATTCGGCTCAGATCTCGACGCCCCACAGACGCCAATCAAGGTCCATGCGAGGTCCCCCGCTGACTATCAAGTGAACCACGACGGAGGGAGGACCGCGAAATACAGTCTTAAACCACCCCTGACCTTCTCTCCCCAAAAAGGTTCTCTTTACAACCGGCGCGCCAGCAGATCCCCCACTCGTGTCCCAAATCTCCCAACACCACCCCTGAGCCTACCTCGCCCCCCCGGCTTCCGGTTTCCCTCCCCTTCTCCACCAACCCCTGAGCTTGACTTGCGCGAATTCAGCGTCTTCAAAGCCCTCCTCAAGCACCCGGATCTGACATTCGAAATGACCAAACATCTGGACATTGAGGACCTTATTTCCCTTTACGCCATCAGCAAGGACTTCCACATCCTTGCCAACACCTGCTTCACGACCATGATCCTCGGGCAAAGCGTTGGAAAAGCAGCAGAGTCCAGTCGGACGTTCATTTTCAAATGTTACAAAGACCTCTGCACGATCGACCCCGCCGCTCGTCCCAATGAGAGTGTCGTCGCTCGCCCCAGGGAAAGCGGCCCTTTGACGAATGCTGCAAGCGTCACCGGTCTTACGTCGATCGCGGACGAAAGCATCCGCAGCGTCCCCTCCTTCCGCTGGCTCCGCATGGTTCTCTATCGCGAATCGGTCGTCGGAGGCATCCTCGGTTGCTTAGCAGCAGAAGGTCACCAGCTCCCCAAGCGGGCAAGCTCGGTGCTCAAGAAGTTATGGTTCACCCTCGACATCAGCGACAACGCACGTAGAATCGGGTTGATGCACAACAAGCGGTTCTGGGGCAACAAGGACCTCTTCATCGCCACCATGTTCTTCTTGAAACTGGATATGCGTCTCACAGATCCCATGACCGGCAACGGGGAGACGGGGTTGCGCAAACTCCTCTTGGCCCAGCGCAGTCTCACAACCCTGCTGCACGCCCTGCAACGCCGCACTTTGACCTCTCAACTCGAACTCCTTCGCCTCATCATCCAGCACCATTACAGGCCCCCTCGCAGCTTAAACGGCCAATCCGTGTGTGGTATCCCGGCCGGAGAGATCGGAAAACTGCAGTACGAGGGATGGGGTGTCGGAAAGCCGAGCCTGTTCATCCCGGTGGAGCAACTGGTGATGAGAGAAGCCGTGAGAAGGGGTTTGGGGCTTGAGCGATACTTTATGGATATGATGTTGCACGGGTACATAGACAAGAACACCTGGGAGGACGTATGGACCCCTAAACAAGTGAAGGCGCGCAAGGCCAGAGAGCGTGAAGAGGCGAGGCAGAGGGGTGAAGAGGTTGAAGGGGGTGAGTCTCCGGATAGGAAGAGGGATGCCGAGGGGAGTGATAGTAGCGACGAGGAGGAGGAGGAGGAGGGGGAGGAAAGTAGTGTGGGGGAGTTGGATGATGGTGTTGGGGAGATTAATTGGGAGGGTTGTGATATTACTTCCGCCTAAGAGCTCCGTTCTGTGCTGCTGGGCAATTGGGTAGTGGCGGATGAAGGAAGTTGTCGGGAATCTCGAAATCATGCCTGGTATTCTTTCGAGCCGCCGTAAGTCGCTAAGTCTATAGATCAGTCAGGTACAGGACGTCACCGGATTAGTGAAGGTCATCATGGGTATAGCACCAGTGGCAAAGGAAAACAAGAAGTTCGAATGCAGTATTCGAAAACCCCGATCTGTGGATACCAACACTCGTGTTATGGTGTCTTTGAAGCGTGCAAGGCCAACGTCGAGTTTAATTCTTGGATTGTAAAGAGAGGGGAAGCTTACTGTTACTAACACTGAGCGGCGAAGATTGAACGTACAGCTTCAAAATAACCCATAAGATCAAAACACCATGGCGTCCCTCCATAAAACCCTTATCCGACCTATCCCAAAAATTCCTCATTCCCAACCTATGAGTTTCCTAAACCCATTTTGACCTAACGTTCCTCTGCTCCATCCCCCATGCCTCATTAAAACCAGAAACATGCCTTCATTGCTCTCGTAACCCCTTCGTACGCTTCCGCTCAATCATTTCAAGACCAAAACCATCCCTTCTTCTTCGCCTGCTGGGCAATTCCTTCTCCCCTATACTTCTTCGAGGCGTCCTTAGCTTCGCCAACTAGGAATGGCTGGGCTGATCCAGGACCCTCCGCCTGCAATCCATGGGACGTATGCAGCGTCTCCGTGCTCTCTTCCCGTCCATCCGCGAACCTCTTCTTCAACATGACTCTTGTATGTACACTGCCATCAGGAAAGGTGTTGCGCTCAGTGGTGGTGAGGGTGGAGATGATGGCTGGGTTGGGATCGTCTGCTAGTATTGACGCAGCGGGGGTTTGAGAGGTAGTGGGACTGGAGTTAGACGTAGGTGTGGGGGCTGGCGGGGAAGGCGTCGCCTGAGGGTACTGGGTGCCTAGAAAGCGTTCGTAAAGGTCCAACTCTGTAATTTCGTCCGGTCCAGTCTCGTTATCAGGATTTGTTGCATCCATCGTCTCCCTGTTTCCTGGATTGCTCCCATATATCTCTAACGATTTTCCAACCCTATCTCTCCATTCTCCAAATGATCCTCTTTCAGACTTCTCCCGATCCGGCAAATCTCCTTTGATCTGTACGCCCGTTAGATCCTCAAACGCGCGTCGCCATGCCACAGGGCGGTCCTGCAAACTAAAATCGTGCTCGAGACGGAGAGGAGAGTAGGGGCTCCACAGCACATAGCCGAATATGGGCCCGCCAATGAGGCGATTGAGGTGGGAGGAGACAGTTGATGGAGTAGAGTCATACAAAGGGTTGTTTGAGGATGGCTGGGGCGTCTGGTTCCGAAGAGGGACTTCTTGATCGCCCGGACGGTAGGGACCTCTCATGGCTTCTTGTTCATATCCACTCTCGGGGCCGGTTATTCTCTCCACATCTCTCTGGCCTTGGGTTACTTCTTGACTGGCCAGCCTAGCCATCCTCCTAGCCAGCCTAACCAGGCCTCTTATCTCCTCCCCCTCTGGTGAATTACTCATCCACCCAATGCCGGTTTGGCAGTAATCCTGGTTGTTTTCATCGGTTGTAGGAGGTGCAAATCCACTGTTCCCATGATGTGCCTTGGGTAAGGTATCCGAAATGCGCATTTGCTCCTTGGCCTCTTGATCATTCCGCTGTCGTTCCTCAGCGGCTCCCCGCTGCCAATGAGCATCATTGAAATTCGAGCGGGATCTTGTCGATGATGGAAACGAGATAGGGGGCCCTAGGATATTGTACCAGAGAGATGCCATTTGCTCGTCGGCAAAGCGACGAAAGGCAACGAAAGGGTTTAATTCTTGGTCATGTCGTGGTTGAGGATGACTGTCATCTCTAGATGAGGCCATGGTATCGAGACACGAGTATTGTTGTTTGGAAGATGGTGGGACGTGGAGCTATATACCTTACTTTAGGTATGCATGGTGGGGCTCTAGTACATAATTGAAGTATGTAGTGGCGGTGTTTGAAGTCTACGCGGAACGCCAGTTCTAATTGGATCGGAGAGCTTGCTTTTTAGCTCATACCTGACAGTAATATGATACCTGTAAAAATACCGTAAGATATCTCGTAAGTTCCAACAACGTCGAACAGAGATCAACAAGCCCCCGAAAATCATCCGAGGAACCCCGTTGCGGTATCTGAATATACTTGGGTATATACATCTTGCCCCAAACGATCGGACGGAGATGTTGGGGTAAGGAACAAATGTCAATCACGAGGTTGTAATCAGCATCGATGTCTCGTCAATAACGAATCCCTCGTGAAGTCCATAACCATGTCGTTTCCATCAATTCTTTCCTCATGCCAGCCATTTCACGTTTTCTATAACTGCGCTCTCGGGCGGTCCTCGTACCTTGGGCACAGACGGAATTAGTAAGCGGAAGAACGATACAGGTTGCCTACTTACTTCGCCCAAGCTTCATCGAATCCCGCCGAGCGAACCCAAGTGTCTCCAGTATCTTCAACGGAGTCAATAGCTAGAAACAACATTAGCAAACGATTGTGGGGGAGAACACAACAGACTCACCCATATGCCCTAGTTGGAGCCACATCTTGCCTGCTATCCTGAAGTTCTGATCATCCTCAAACGGCTCGCAAACCTGCTCTCCATGGGCCAAGGCTCGGATGAGCTTGGCCGCATGGCCATCATCGTTATGTTTGCGAACCCGCTCAAATACTCCAGCCCAAGGGCTAGCGTTTTTGGGCTTATAATGCCGGATTTCGTCCATGAGTGGCTTTGGTGACCTGCGCGATGCATATAGAGTCAAGTCAAAACGGCCTTTCCATTCCAGAAGCCGGACCTTGTTTGCGTTACTCAACCATGGCTGCTTGAGGAAAGCATTTGAAAATATCGAGCAATTGACGGCGTGCATATAGTAGAAATCGAATTTGATCTGTTTTGGAGGATGCTGAGCACCTCCAGTAAAGTATACTGCTTCGATTTCAGCGTCTCTTCAATTGTGGTTCATATCACGTCACCAAGAAACTTGCTTGTAAAGGGAATGAGTATCGGATAAAACGGTCGTAATACCTGCAGCATTAATCATTTCCGCGGTTTTGGCCTCCAACTCATCGCTTCTCACCGTCCGTTGACTCGCATACTTGATCATCTCGTCCGGAGCACGGGTAATGAGGCCATCACGAATCTTGTTCGCATCGTCCCAATGAGCAGCTGTGCTGAGCTTTTTGTCAGCGCGAATTTCGTCAAGAATCTCCACCATGCTCTTCGATTTATCAGCCGAGGAAGCCTTTTCAGCCGCAAGCAAGAGAGGGCCAATCCAGTTGTCATGTACGGCAGCTTGTGCGAGACCTTCGGCGATAATAGCTGGCTGCTTAAACTCGACACCAAAACCAAGGTGGATGATTGGGTGTAGGAAGCCTTTACGGTTGGTCAATGACGGTTGGCGTGTTATATAGCCACATTGAAAAGATATCTCGAGAAGAATGCAATTCAAACCGAAGAGGTTTTGATCGAGAGGAATAAGGGCGTCGCAGAAGCTTACCAGCATGCAGTCGTACAAGCATATCGTCAGCTCTCTCATCGCCCTTGAGAACATACTCTTTGATGACTTCTTCATACCCTTTCTTATCTATCTCGTCTTGGAAGAAAACAAGATAGTCGTGATAATATCTTTCATTCCCTAAATAATCATGGAACTTTTGATAGTCACGCAGGTTCTCTAGGATGTTATCATCAATAGGCTGGGGGGGCCTTTGATACGACTTGTTACGGTCATAGTGTTGCTGTATCTCAGTCGCAGTTGCTCCCAGAGCGTAAAGAGTTAAGGTATGATGAGCGATGTGATCTATGAACGATCAGTGCAAGTAGCGACGTCAGTGGGTTTGGGGAAATGAAATAAAGCGGCCAGAGAGAGTCGACGAAAACTGCGAAGTGATGGCAAAGATACTGGGCCTATCGCGGTAATCATACGTACTATGAAAGCCCTCCTGATTAAAAAATATATGATGATGCTCGTGGTTGTCCTGAAGTACCTCCGACGCCTTGGCAGCAGCCTCTTTGGTAATACCAGGTGTATGGAAAACCCCACAGTCGTTCAATGATAATTGAATCTTGGAGGAAGTAGCCATGTTGGATAGCTCAATCGGCGAATGGTTGAGAGAAAAGCCTCTTTGATAATACAGAGGGTGAAGAGGGGTTTTCAGAGCTATGAAGTTGCAGGGCTTGTACCACCGAAGCGCTGGTGAACCAAACCTCATGCTTTGTCATACAACCGCCTTCCAGGTTGGGCATGGAGATCGAACGTCATCGTAAGGGCGCGACTACCTTTTTACTACACAAAGGTACCGACTTTAGCATCCAGAGCGAACAGTCCTCTGGCGACTATTGTGCATGCTTGCAACTTGTGCGAAGCTGTACCGGACTTCTCAGTTCTCTTCCTAATACTTCCATACAGTATGATTTACAGAGTTGCTGTAAAATCTATCTGAGGGAGGTATATCTGCCGCCATAATGATACGAATCTAGCTGAACCTTTTGCACCAAGTCATCACCGTGACATGCCTTCTCTGCAAACGCCTATCGCTATGCAAATGAACGAAACTCTTCCTAGGATTGCAGTTCACTGTGTCCTATAACTCCAAGCGCTGTGATTTTCGCTTTTGCTGCTCACGAGCCATCTTCTTGAATAAGGGATTGTGTTTACCCTTCAGTTCCTTATTTCTGCTCTTGTTGTACTCAATGTACGCCTAGAGGATGAGTCAGTCAGCATGTAATCTTCAGGCATAAAGCAGCCGGTATCTTACCATGTCCTGTCCTCCACTCAGTTCACTGAGCATCCCAGCTGTTCTCTTTGCCCCCTTCTTGCCCCGTGGCCGCGCTCCGAAAAGATCACCATCTATTTTCTCCAAATTGGCCGTAGTCTCATTCTGCAACATCACCTCCTGAAGAATTTCTCTTCTTTCAGCAGGAGATGCATAGGCGAGACCCGGGAGATCCTCGATGCCCTGCAAATGCGTGATGACCTTAAAGGCATAGCCCTGATCTACAAGGAAAGCTTGCCGCTTCGAAGAATAGTACATTTCTTGGGTGTCCTTGGACACTAAGGAATAGAAAAAAGCATTGAAGCCTTCGTCATTGCGTCGCTTCGCTCGGAGAATACGACCAAGGCGCTGAGCCTCTTGCCGGCGAGATCCGTAATGTGATGAGATCTGGATCAGACAAGTAGCTTCGGGTAGATCGAGTGAGGTGTCTCCGATCTTTGATAGGAAGATTGTATTGACCTGTTCACTGTGTTGGAAGTTCTCAAGAACCCGTAGGCGTTCGTTTTGAGGAGTTCCGCCGTAGATGAAAAATTTCTTCAGCTTCAACGCGTATTTTTCCAAGGCATACACGTTGTCAGAAAATACAATCACTTTGTCCCCACGCTTCTCGTGATAATCAATCAGGAATTGACAAGCCTGAAACTTTCTCGGATTCATGATGTATAGAAGCGCGCGTTTACGAGACGACTCGCGAAGATATTCCTGGTAAAACTCAGTCGTCATAGGACACCACACCTCAGCACATTGTACTTTGGCAATGTGGCCTTGTTCTGCCAACTCCATCCAGTTCGCCTCGTAGAGCTTGGGTCCAATCAGAAAATTGAGATCTGTGATCTTATCATCCTCCCGAAGCAATGTAGCGGTAAGGCCAAGCTTTGAATGGGAGAATATCGTATGCGTTACCTTCCGGAAGATATCTGCTGGTACCACGTGCACCTCGTCGAGTATCATCAGCCCCCATTCCCTCTCTCGCATGAAATTCATCATTTTCTCTGCGTCATGAGATCGTGACCTTGTCTGCGTAACCATTGAGTAAGTGGACACAATAATGCCTGTATTACCTGAGAATTTCTCCTTGTGATCTGAGGTGAATATTGCGATGTCATTAGGGTTGATGTTGGACCATTTCAGAAATTCATTGCGCCATTGAACCACCGACATGGAGCTTGTACATAAGATGACGATCCCTTTTCTTATTGTACAGGCAGCAGTAATGCCTACGAGGGTCTTCCCAGCGCCGCAAGGCAGGACAATAAGGCCGCTTCTCGCGCGACCATTACTAAACATTTTACTCAAGCTCTTCTCTTGATAGCTCCGTATAGTGGTATTCGGCCTTAGGTCAATATCTAGGTTTGCATTTACTTGGTCGTTATGGAAATCGTATTCTTCAAGTAAGGGATGCTCTATCTCAATGCATCGTTTTTTAAGTGTATCGATATGTTCTCCTGATATTTCTATGGAATGAATGTGCTTCTCGTCATCGTCATCCTCTTCATCCTCTTCTCGCAAAGTAAGGAAGATGTCGTCCTCTGTTACAGGGCCACCATGGTCGTCGTTTGCAGCTGATCGATTTTGCCCTTGCAAATCTGGTTGTTGCTTAACACCAGCGGCATCTCGTGTCCCAGGAATCACAATGTCTGGCAATTTTGAAACCTTCTCCGTAATGATGTCCCCACTACCCTCTACTCTAAGACTTGCGATGACCTCGTCTTGCACCAGCGTCTGTAGTGTTCTACTATCGGCCGTTTCGAGAAAATATCGATTATACTTCAGTACCAGTTTGGCCTTGCCATACGATTGAGTGCAAGTAATGATGAAGTACTTTAACTCTTCAGTAAGAGGTGTTTTTGATAGCCGGTCGAGGAAGTTGATAATATCATTGGGCAAGAGCCCCACCGAAACGGCGGCGTACAGGCTGTGTGCAGTCAAGGCATACTCATGTAGGAATGTTGGCCGAGATAGTGGCTCAGCAATTGTTGTTAAGAAGTCTTGTGCCTGAGCAGCAAGTGGAGAGAAACTCTCAAGCGTAATGCGTGCCTTCCTTGCGTCTATCCAGAGTGGGCGATTCTCATGATCGGGCTTGAGAGATAAGGAGGAGAGATCTCTAATTCCATTGTGCTTAATGTCAGGGTCGGATACCTTACTTTGGTTCTTACTTCGGCTTTTGAGTGAGTCGATAGAAAATAGTGCCTTTATCTTCTTAAGGCTCTGAGCCTCGTTCTCGCTCGGCTCTTCGCCCTCTTGAGAATATTCATCACTACTACTGATACTCTGAGGTGTAGCTGCGCCTGATGTAGGTCTTTTTGATGGCCTTGCGCCTCGGACACTGGTGGCCGCTTTCCGCTTAGAGGCCATCATAAGTAACAGACAGCCAACAGCTACCTGAGAGGTATCGACACTCAAGCAAATTCTATCAGCTGCCCATGACAGCAGAGATGTAAATAGTGGGGTGGGTACCTCACTGTAATGACGGTGGAGATGTGATGTGACCTGGAGGCAACGGAGGAGTGTACCTTATTTGTAGCTGCGGGATGAGTCAGCAATGACGGTCTCAAGAAATGACACCAAAAGTTCTCGGACTGCGCTAATGCACCCTCATACAATTTTGTATGTATTCAAATAAATAGCGCTGGAGAAGATTACAGTTCCTCACCAAAATCTTGATAAATAAATCTATTCTATCATCTATGGACTTCAGCAGCTTCCTAAGCAGCTGTCTCAATGTCACCGTCCATAATCATGCCCAACAATGGAAGAAATATGACGCCGGCTCAGAGATTTCAAGCCATGATCTTGGCTGAGGCGGGAATATCACGTCACATACAGCAAATTATCGAAGGAGAAGGAGGTAATGGCCATAGAGGAGGTAAATCAGGAGGTGACATACGGCCCTATAACAGGACCGAGCGGAAGGAGCGATATCAGCGCCGTAAGGCAGGTAGGAGGCCTGGCGGTAGCTAGGTGGAGGTCGATGAGGTGGAGGTCGACGAGGTGGAAGCCGATGAGGAGGTTGATGAGAAGGACTGGTAAATTTGGTGTTGTGGCTGGGACTGTAATCTTCTCCGGCGCTATTTATTTCAATACATACAAAATTGTATGGGGGTGCATTAGCGCGGTCCGAGAACTTTTGGTGTCAATCTCCGTAACCTCTTCATAAACTCCAATCGCAACAATGTTCCTGCTTACTTTTATTACAAATTAGTCGCGTGTGACAATCATGAATACAGTAGGTCGGCATCTTTGTGAACACTCTATGATAACTGACAGAGGCAGATTCGGTCGACATGGTACGTCTATCCGCTCTACTTACGTAGCTTTACTGAATTGTTACCAGGATTGGATGGGGAACTCTCATAGTTGGTATGATCACCAAGTATTGGACAGCTGCGTTTACTGATCGGATCCTCTTCAGCCGGTGGAGGGGCGTACTTCTTTGCGAAGCGATCAATCAATGCCGATAAAAAAGCACGCCATGAAGCTGATTTAAAGCGCCGAAGACTCACCGAATCACTTGAGCTCAGCTCGAAATCTCCATCGACTAAAGAAAAGCGTCGGAAAGCTGTTGATCATACCAGCAGCCCTAGTAGCGAAGCCAGTCATGATACTGCTCCTACACGGCATGAGGTAGAGGTTGAGGCACAAAAGGCTCGTGAGAAGCCCAAGTATGAGGCGAGCGAACCATTTCGGGCAAGGAAAGGAGATCGATTCAGCTAGAGACACAACCTACAGGGTTTTTGGGAGTGAGACTAATACCTCGAGAACTTTGGCGGAAATCGGTACGGCCATCCTTCAGTCAGCTCGATTGACATCTTGTGCTCCTTGTAACGGCATTCCAGCAAATAATACCTGAAGTCAAACAACCAGATCAGACGTGTTTTCAGGAGGCTAAGACTGCGGTATAGCTCGGCGAGATCTTGTAAGTGGGACTGAGGAAAAGGATTGATATTGGTCATGTTCTGAATCTTGGTGTATTCAGACAGCGGGTTCTTGGTTAGAGGCTCGTCAACTAGAAGATTTCAGCTTTCAAGTTGTTTTAGCAGCAACTCTGTATATACGCCTATCAATTATTAATTTTCTTAACATACCGACGTAATTGATCAGGGTATTCAAGAGGGTATCGTATAACCTCTTATGGTAGACATTCCTCAGGTTAAGATCGTCAGGAACGGTGGTTGTTATGGAAGCTCGCTAGCGTTGTAGATCACACCCATCACTCTACATTGCCTTACAATCACCAGCCAGCTTGTAGGTACCGTCGCGCTCACTAATACGCCATACCTGTGGAGCATACAAATACCACTATTCAAATATTCTGCCCTGAACTCACTTCACTGACCTTCCATTGGGATCGTCGACTACATTCGCCATGGCTTCTCATTCCCTTGCCATCGCAAAGGCTTCATTTTCTGCAAGCATGATGAGACCCGATCCAACTTCAGTTCCACGGATGGACATTGCCCGCTTCCATACTGCACTGGAAGCACTCCTGGGAAAATGCTCTCCGGCGAACATCGAGGTTTGAAGGCTGAATCTTGACTGAGTGATGAGAAGGCTAAACGCAAACCCGAGAACAGCTCTGTAAGGAATGGCTTCTGAAATATGCCGCATCATCTACAACGAGGATTGTAGCGACTGGGAAATATTTGGTGGCACTTGCAAGTTCTCTTGAAAAGACCGCAAATAAGGATAATTCAACATCGAAGGAAAAGATACTATCGCCTCGGAGACGACAAGTACATATTCTCTATCTCTTGAATGACTTGCTTCATCACACCAAGTACCATGCCGTTCCTTCTACGGCCTACTCAACCTTAAGCAGCAACTTACAATCCTATCTCGTCGATCTCGTTGGGGCAGCATCTACGTACGATCCAGAAAGATATCCAAACCATCATGAAAAGATACAGGACCTCCTCAGACTTTGGGACCAAAAGGGGTATTATCAGTCATCCTACATCAACAAGTTACGGGTGGCTGTCGCAAATTCAGCTAGCCTTGGCGATTCGTGGAGACCAAAGCCTGTAAACGGGGGCCAAGATGATGAATTCATTGAGACTTCTACAGGTAAACAAGATGCGCCCTATATCATGCCGGCAAGCCATGGGGAATTCTCAACACCATATTATGATCTTCCAGCTGGCAACCTTCTACCTCACATTATCCCTAATTCGACAGTACCAATAAACCCCCAGCAGGTGAAACCTCTTCAATTTAATGCCAGACCTGCAGATGAGAGCTTGATAATGGCCGTCAAGAGCTTCATGAAGGAGGTTGATTCTTTCACTACGACCATTGGGAGCGACGAGGAAGGTATCGGGATGGACATTGACGAACTGGGGCAACCTATCATTCGAAATGAGGAGAACGGCGAGTTTATTCGTGGCGAAGGATACTATGGATGGTCTAAGGCTTTCTGTGTGAGAATGAAAAGGCGGCATGATGGCACTGAGATTAGTGACGAATCGGCCAGAAGGAGTGACAGTATAGACAGGAGTACAAGTCCTCGCAAGCGGAGAAGATACAGTTCCTCCGGGAGTAGCAGGAGGTCCTATTCTAGTTCACGCAGCGTGTCCAGGTCACCACGGCATAGGTCTCGCACGAGGTCACCTTTTCGGCAACGGTCAAGCTCTTATTCCCCCCCACCGGTCGTGGCATCACCTCAGGAACCTCGGCCAATGTCGACAGCTACCATAGCTTCCTCATTACCGCCACAATCACAAACTTCGTCTCGTCCTTTACCTACCCCCTTGCCCCACGATCTAACGCGGGGCTTCCCTCTTGGTCCTGGTGGACTTCCAATCCCGCCTCCCCCACCCAATTACAGAGGTCCTTGGCCACCGCCTCCACCGCCGCTACCACCGGGCAGAGGTCCGCTACCACAAGGGAACTCGCTCCTCAACTTCCCTCCTTTCGTTCCGCCACCGCTGGCACCACCAATAGGACCTGGGGGTCTTTCAAGCGGAGGCCCACCTCCGTTACCATATGCCATGACTGGTCCTCAAGCCCAGATCCCACACAGCTCTGGCGGATGGGGCCCTCAACAAAACAGGGGGTACCCCGCTTCTGCAACTCAACCACCGTACAGTGGACAGTACCCGAGTGGCAGAGGCAGGGGGCATAGGGGTGGCTGAGAATGACAGCAAGCAGTGCTGTACGGACTGCTCGAGCTTTGTGCCTGAGCTGGGCAGACTGAAATCGGGTGGAGTGGGTATTGGGCCAGCCTATTCTGGAAGGCCCAGACAAACAAGCTGTTACGACTGTTGGGTGGTGAGCTGCGAAGGCAGGCAAGATGAAGCGATGTCGGGCCCAGATCTTTCCTTCCGGGCGGGTAATATCTAGGAAGGGCAATTAATGGAATGAAATCAGCGGAAATAGATTGATATGCGTCCTATGTGCCGAGGACCGGCTCCATCTCCGGTGCTCGACATGGTGTGCCAGATTAGAGAGACTTCCATCGCGATTTCATTAATTACATGTAGACTAGGAGTAGCCATGTTGCTCAAGATTGAAGACCGAATGCATCATGTGATTGGGTCCCAGTCTTTGAACGACCGTGCCAGTGAGGGCTATTGCCCTGGATACTTACTTCGGGGTGGTTCAGGAAAGAGCGTTGGCCTTTCCTGGGTTTTTGTGAGGAGGCAACGGTAAGGTAGGTATTCTACGTTGTTACCGCCCAACCAGGATCGACTTCTAAGATTTCATTTTCCCTTCATCCTAAGAAGCCTTCCTGACCATTTCCGTACTCGCTACAAAGGTCTCTCTAGGTAGCCATGTAGTCCTTGGCTACCTTATGCAACCCTCCTTATCCTTTTGCCAACACCTACAGGCTACAGTACTTGAGCAGGACCTCATACACCGACTCCTCGGCAGCCACTAGAACTACCTCTATTCTTCGGCGTTTGGGCGTTGCCGTAGTCGACCGATCGCGCTGGCCTACTCTCCGGCTTCCGGAACCAGTGCGAAAAGCGAAGTTGATCACCTGAAGGCATACGTCATCTCTACGAACTAAAATCCAGGTCCAGCGGTCGTTGTTTACTGCCTTATCTGCTCTCATAGGCAAGTAAGGTATGATACACACCACGACACTCACACCGGAAAATTCAATTATGCAGGGCGAGGACAACAATAACAATTATATGAATACGACGTCCTGGTCTGATCGACAGACTGCAGTTCATCATCTCAGGCACCTTACGGAGTATCACTTACGACGGACTTCTCACTACTTATCTACTCATTATTCTGCTCTACCCTGGTCCAGGTACTTTCTACAGCTTTAGTTGCATGCAAAACCCGCGTTCGGCCTTGAGTCTCAGAGAGAGAGAGAGAGAGAGAGAGAGAGAGAGAGAAAGAGAGAGAGAAAGACACACGCCTTCCCTACTTTATCCTCCCACGCATTTCTCCCACGCTCAGCCAGCCCGCAGCACCAAACAACGCACACACCTCCACACTCCACACTTTACCCCACGCTCCACCACCCACCACCCACCACCCACCTGCAGCCTGCATCCTGCATCCTGCATAGCATACCCTTTTTACCATCCACCAGTGCATCAATCCAACTTGGTTCACGACTCCTCACTGGACTACATGCTGGGCACGGACGACAAGCCTCCTTATACTTAGCTGGCCGAGTAATGTATGCTGTCTGTCGTAATATCATTATTCAGTCGGCCTTTCGTTTAAGTTCAACCACTGTAGTCTCTTTCTAACCCATCGTTCATTCCCGTGCTGACATTGCAAACCGCTTCTTCGTTTCCTTCCTTTGTTCTGCCTTGGCTTGTCTACCGATTCAGGACCGCTTTGTGCCCGAGTCCTTCCTCAGCAGCTCTCTTTTGTGTTATTTCCTGACCGCAAAATACCCTTCCCCAACGTCTGATTACGTCCAACCACGTGCATGGAACAATTGGGAATGAACCGAACAAACTTGACCTTCTACCGTCCGCCTGCTTATTTCCCTCCGCAAAGATCACCATTGCTTGCATTGCCGCACTGCTCATTGAAAACTGTGTCGAGCGTTGCCTAAACCGAGCATTGTGCTTGCCGCCGTCAATTCTGTGCCTACCATTTAGCGTCCACAAGACCTTCTATCCAGCGTGAGCTGATTAATGATCTTCGCTATGGAGCAGTCCATGACACTCATGTCCGCCCAGATCCACTTTGTTGTAAGTCTGCGATGGTTGACAGCCAACGCTCAAGATGTGGGCGCCAGCAGTCTCCGAGCAGCGCCTAACCTTGCATTGTGGTGAGACTGACGGAGAAACGTCGCACTCGGCTGATTCGATCTGAGCCATCTAGGAAGCTCAACTAAGCCTGATACACATTCCGTTAGCCCAGTATCATCATTTCTTGCAACCGATCCTCAAGCTACTCTTCCCAGAGGCAACTCACGATGCCAGCGCCAGCGCGGATTCTACCAGGTCGTTCGAGGCTACCGTCTCGTGGGCAAACCGGCACTCGTTTTTGAATGTGTCAATAACACCAATTGAGTGCTCCATTGTGTGCTCCAAGGATCTGGCTCAATCGTTATTCCTCCCTGTGCTTTCTCAAGCATCAAGAGCGGCTGTAGAGCCCGGCTGCGCTACAATCTCATCCGAAGATTTCGTCGTGATCTCGGTCGTAGGAGAAGGTCTCGAAGCTGGACAGCGGGTGCTGGAGCTTACGAGCCCTCTAGCTCTGGCTGGCATGTTCGTGCCCGTTCAATTTCGTTATTCTCGAGGTAGAAGGTGCTAAAAGTTGGTAGTTCCATATTCTTTATCACCACGTATTTTTCGGATTACATTTTGGTGCCTGCAAAGTCTCGCGGGCAGGTCATTGGTGCCCTCGAGGATCGCGGTTTTGCTTTTGAGAAGAATGCGGAAGCCTACATTAACCCTGCCGCTCATCGTCGTCAAACGTCGTCTACATCATCACTTAGCACTGGATCCCCTTCAACGCCTCCACCCACAACTGTAAGTGAATTACAAACCCGGACTTTTGCTCTGCTCAAGCGCCACCACATTAGCCCACAAGTCGATGTTGATATTCGTCTCGTTCAGTGCGCGGGTCTCCCTGGCCAACCCGGCAAGGTCTCAAAGGATGAGCTCGGACTTCAACTGGGAATTATCAAATGCCTCGTCCACCACCCAAAGTTTCTGAGTCTCACTTTAACCGAGGACGAACCTGCTTCTTTGCTGTTGGAAAAGCGACTCGTATCCGATTTCGGTGACGGCCGTGATGTTCTTGTTGGTAGCATGGAAGATTACCTAAAACCCATCATCCTGGATCTCGAACCGCTGCCACTCGAGGCTACCGGGATTGTCTGTGGCGTGGCGAGCAAGTTAGTTGGACGTGCTGGTGGACATCTGATTGAAACTATCGACATGTCGTATCTGAGTACAGCCCGGGCTGGCACAGTTATGGTCAACGAAAAGGTCTTGGAGCAGGCAATGGAGGCCTTGGGAGTAGAAGAAACCGGGGCCGTTGGGCATTGATTCAAGAATATCCTGAGTAAAGGATAGGCCAGGGTCTTTCGCAAGGGAGTGAGTATTGGGTGTGGCAAAAAATTTCAAAAGTGTATTCAAGATGGCTGCCCTGGTAGCTCAACGTGCGATCACATTGATCATTGGTCTATCAAGACGAGTATCCGTACGCTGATTCAAGCTCAAGTCTTGTTGTATGTCTTCGGAGTAGTCCAATCGGCAAATGTTTGCAAAAACTGGCAGCATTCGCAGCAGGCCGTGTGAGCATCCCATCAAAACGGGTAGGGATCGAGCTATATTCCAGCACCGGATGCTTCTCGATTTTTCTATCTGTCCTATCAAAGAAAATCTATTTTCAAGATTGACGGCCTCCGAAATGATTTGAATGCGATTTTCACTTTACTACGGAAGAGGCCTACCGATGCCTCGTACGCTCTGCTCCCACTTTATATCTCACAACGGCATACCCCAAACCGAGACGGTGCCTAAATATCGTTAGCATAATCCTCTCAGGCAGTCCTACCACTGGACTAACCATCCACACCAGCACTAGCCCACTCCTTCCTCGCCCCATTGCAAGCAACAGCACTGGCAACCTTGCCGCCATGCGCTTTCAACTTCTCGATTACCTTTCCCTCCAACGAATCCCACGCATACAACTGCCCGTCCTCACTTCCGCTAATCACCACCGCGTCCGCCAACCCCAGACAAGATCTGACGCGGTAATCTTTGTTTGTGTGACCCCTGTAGCTCTGTAGCATCTGTCCGTTGCCTTTGTCCATCAATCGGATCGTCGAATCCAACGTAGAGACTAAGACAGCATTTCCGTCTTGGGTTTGCTCGACAGAGGTGATGGGTGCTGTATAACAAACATCCACTGGGTCAGCGAAAGCATAAAGACATTGATAGTGACGGGGACGATGAGCCAACATACGCCCAATAACATCCGCAAATACCATCCCCATCCTCAAATCATACACCCTCATCCTCCCGTCCACACTCCCGGTCACAATGTCATGTCCCCCCACCCATAGCCCACTGACACTGTCCCTCGCCTCCTCAAACACCTGTATCGGCTTCACACTCTGACTCTTACAATCCCAAAGCCTTACGCTCGCATCAAAACTCCCAGAAACCACCACACTATCCCCCTCCCCGCCAAATGCCACGCAATTCACCCTGCCCACATGCCCTCCGAATCTCCTTAGTGTTCGCGCAGTGGCAACATCCCAAAGGAAGACCTGCCGGTCCCCGCCGACGGAGGCGAAGCGCGCGTTGTCGTCGGTGACGGCGATGTCGAGGACTTCGTAGCCGTGCGCGGCGTAGGTTTGGACGAGGCCGGATTTGGGGGTTGACGGGTGGGATTTGGAAGGGTTGTAGAGGTGGATGGTGCGGTCAGAGGAGCCGGTGAGGACCTGATTTGCCAGGGAGGGATTGGTTAGTGAAAGGTTGAAGGAGGGCTAGGATTGTCGAGGGAAGGGTGGGGGGGGGGGGGGGGGGAAGGGTACGTATTGGCCTAGGCCGGCGGAGTAGGTTACACAATGGACGGGTCCTGGAGGGTGGTGAGACTGCGCTTCGGATGGAGAGGCTTGCGGGGTGAGTACGGACCAGTATGCCCGGTGAGCTTGGTGATCTCACGGTTGGGGAAGATCATTACATGTTTGAGATGTAATATTATACGGGAAGACAAGCTCGGAGGCAGGTGCTGGGTCAAGGTGATGTTCTACGATTCATGACTGTGCGGTAAAACAGAAAGTCACGGATCCGCGGCCTTCATATGCAGGAAGGTTTTCGTGTTCAAGCTTTAAATTATCTAAATGGGCGAACACTTGATACCATTGCCGGGTGAAGCCCATACAGCGGGTAGCTCCTAGACCGAAGGATACTGCAGTAGAAAGGATTGGGGAATCATGAGCTTACTGACGACAGATAGAACAAGAAGACAGTCTAAGAAGAGAGAATTAAGCACCTGCGTTACTGCGCTCGTTCTCCATGAGGAACCAAGTCCAGCGCTTTTGATTACCCACATAATTTTCACTCATCCGCACTTAACGGCCGCGACCATGGCTTCGCTGTACGCTACCCTGCATCTGCTCTAGCTCCTGTTCGAGGTTTTTGATTCTATCATATTGATTAGCTGGGATTTTACTCGAATTATTTGACCAAGGCGTACGCTGCGTGGGTACTCTCAAGATCCTTGTTCAGACGGTCGCGTTCAGAGATGAGCTTTTGCTCCCATTGTCTGAACCTGTTCTCTTCAACCTTGACCTGCTCCGTAAATCTCTTACGTAGGCTCTCTTCTTCTTCTTTGAATTTTGGGTTGTCAAGCTTCCGCGGACGAGCTTCACCAAATTTCCTCGTCTCCATTTGTTGGGCTCGGTATGCCTCATAATGCATCTCCTCGGTAGTGTGAATCAGGTCTAGCATGTGGGTTCGGATGAGGATAGACCGCAGCTTCTTGAAATCGCAATGGTCCTCATTCTCAACCTCTGCAACACCCCATGAATATTGACGCCCTTTCAAGACGCGGCCGTCTCCAGTCTTCACATCCTTTTCTGAACCAATCACTGCAAAAGGTATGGCTGCCATTAAGCTTCGGGCATGCTGAGCAGCGGCCTCATCATCTTCTTCAAGCGGTGGCTGATAGATCTTTATGCCCTGCGCTTCAACCACGGCTCGAATCTATTGCACAAGTCAGCTCAAGACCTGTGTCCCACGGGAAAGATTCCTGCCCACTCTCTGCTTGAACCGAGCAAGGTCTGCAGGGCTCAGGGTATCCGCCTTGGCCACAACTGGAATGAGGTTGACCCTGGAGCTCAAGCGCTTCATTACTTCGATGTCCAAGGGTTTTAACGTGTGACCGGTAGGTCTGATGAAGTACAGACAGGCATGAACTCGGAGATCAATTTTATCAACGCGACGAGGTTGTTGCTCTTGAAGCATGTAAGACTCATGTTGGTCATCCAGAAACTCGATAATTGGCATCCACGAATCGCGGTTGTTCACATAATCCCCAAATCCAGGTGTGTCAATGACCGTAAGGCGAACTATTAGACGATCAGCTCCGGGACGCTATGAATTGCGCGGGACGCGCTATACCTTTGAAGAACTTTTCTTCGAGTTCGGCCTTGGTAATTTCTATTTCAACAGTCTTGTCCACTTGCTTTGCATGACGACGTCTATGGTCCGCGTAATTTTTGATAGTTGTAGAGAACAAGGTATTGATGAAAGTTGTTTTGCCCAGTCCCGATTCGCCCGCAACCTAGAACAGTTCAGCTTTAGCACTTAAGCTACATTTCGAGAATTAGAGATATCTGGTACCATAATCGTAAAAGCTGCTCCTCGCTTGGCAACAATTTTGTGTCTATCATGATATATTTAGCCTCTTTGCGCTTTGGTGAAGTTGGGGGTAGAATAGACTGTGCACCTTTGGTTTGGAAGCTATTTAGATGGCGTCAGCAATCAGAGGTCAGTCCCCAAGCACAGCGAAGATAGGCGTCAGTATTTACTTACATTGGCGATTCCAATCGGCGAAGCCGCCTCGGACGCTGCTGGTGCCATGTTCGAGGCTTCCGTTGAAGATTGACAATGACTTGAGGATGAGATTTCTCCAGATAGCCTCAAACACTGAAGCAGCTAAATGTAAGACTCTTGGAGTGGGTATGGTGCAGTGGACCTTGGTGTGACAGTACGAAGCGATTCACTCACAAACAAAATGTGGTGGTTAAGGGGATACAAACGCTGGAGTCTAATCCAGATTAAGGAAGCTTTGGTGGTCTGAGCCTTGTCGCTAGAACTAGTTCCTGTAACATTACGTTAGTTTCCGGTTAGATAATACATATCACCACTACAGATTTCTTCTTTAATCGAGCAAATGATAGTATTACTGGAGAAAATGTCACGCATATAATCCAAGGTTATGAAGACCGATTTCAAGGTATGTGGCCCACCCGTATTTCATCCTTAGAAACTCACGCTCGTGATAAGTTTTCAAATCTACTAGGCACAGTTTACTGCAAAGGGAACCTCCTCTTTACTCCCGATGGCACTTGTCTTCTCTCACCAGTAGGGAATCGGGTGACATGTTTTGATCTGATCAAGTAGGGTCCCAGACCTTCTCCTATTACCCGCTGGCCCTGTATCCTGTAGCTAATATTTCTAGCAATAAGTCATACACCCTTCCATTTTCCCACCAAAGAAATATATCTCGCATAGCCCTAACCCCACGCGGGAACCTTCTGCTTTCAGTCGATGAGGATGGTCGCGCAATACTCACCAACTTCCCGCGACGGATCACCTTACACCACTTTTCCTTCCAAGGGACTGTTACTGCCTTAGCCTTTTCGCCATCAGGTCGCCATTTCGCTGTTGGTCTTGGACGCTTTGTAGAAGTCTGGAACACGCCGCCGGTTCTAGAGTCGAATGCGGGCTCAGAGAACGGACTTGAATTTGCCCCCTTCATTCGACATAGGGTGTATGCTGGACATCATGACACTGTGCAAAACCTGGAATGGTCAAGCGATTCACGTTTCTTCTTGAGTGCCGCGAAAGATCTCACAGCCAGAATATGGAGCCTTGATCCTGAGGAAGGTTTCGTTCCTACAACCTTAGCGGGTCATCGGGAAGGACTCCTTGGAGCCTGGTTTTCAAAAGATCAAGAAGCGGTAATCTTCAATGCGTTCTCCGGACATAGGAATACTAGCTTATACAACTCGTAGATCTATACTATCAGCCAGGATGGTGCTCTGTTTCAATGGCAATATTCTCGTAAAGGGCTAATCATTGACGACGTTGATACGCTTGGCGACGATGACTCTCCGGACCGGTGGAGGATTGTTCAACGGCATTATTTTATGCAGATCAACGCGAAGATAAAATGTGCAGCTTATCATGCCAAATCCAACCTTTTTGTCGCAGGTTTCTCCAATGGCTTGTTCGTCTTATACGAACTACCCGAATTCAGCACGATCCACACATTGAGGTAAGTTGCTCTGAAAGGGCTCTACCACAGACTGCCAATCCGCTCACTCGGAGACAGCATATCCCAAAACGAAATAGACTACGTGAGCATCAATAAGTCCGGGGAATGGTTAGCCTTCGGAGCCTCGAAGCTCGGCCAGCTGCTTGTATGGGAATGGCAATCTGAGTCATACATCCTGAAGCAGCAGGGACACTTCGATTCGATGAATGCTTTAGTATACTCTCCCGACGGCCAGCGCATTATCACCACCGCGGACGATGGTAAGATAAAGGTGTGGGACACACAGTCGGGCTTCTGTATAGTCACCTTCACTGAGCATTCAAGTGGCGTCACTGCATGCGAATTTGCTAAAAGAGGCAATGTACTATTCACATCAAGTCTTGACGGGTCAGTCAGAGCCTGGGATCTCATAAGATTTCGAAATTTTAGAACATTCACCGCCCCAACGCGATTGTCTTTCTCTTCAATTGCTGTTGACCCTAGTGGTGAAGTGGTGTGTGCAGGTTCCCTTGATTCGTTTGAAATACATATATGGTCTGTCCAAACCGGTCAATTACTTGATCAGCTATCAGGGCATGAAGGCCCTGTTGGTTCGTTGGCCTTCGCCCCTTCCGGTGACACCCTCGTAAGTGGCAGTTGGGACCATACGGTACGCTTATGGAGCATCTTCAGTCGAACTCAAACCAGTGAGCCGCTACAACTCCTGGCCGACGTCCTTCATGTTGCGTTCCGACCCGACTCAAAACAAGTGGCGGTTTCTACCCTGGATGGACAACTCACATTCTGGTCAGTATCTGAAGCCACCCAAGAAACTGGTGTTGACGGCCGCCGAGACGTTTCTGGAGGTCGGAAGCTTACAGATCGGCGAACTGCGGCCAACGCTGCAGGGACCAAGGCTTTTAACTGTATAGCTTACAGTACAGACGGCACTTGCGTGATCGCAGGTGGGAACTCGAAGTACGTATGTCTTTACGATGTACAATCCGCTACGCTGGTCAAAAAATTTACCGTGTCCGTCAACCTCTCCTTGGATGGCACTCAAGAATTCCTCAACAGCCGTAGACTTACCGAAGCCGGTCCTACGGGTTTGCTAGACCAGGAAGGCGAGGCGTCGGACCTCGAAAATCGCATTGACCGTACCTTGCCCGGCGCCAGTCGTGGCCATCTCTCGGCCAGGAGGACAAGACCAGAAGTACGTGTACCGGGCGTTGCATTTTCTCCTACCGGAAGAGCCTTCTGTGCGGCATCTACAGAGGGCTTGTTGGTCTACTCCCTCGATAGCGCCTTGCAATTCGATCCCTTCGATCTCGATATCAACGTTACGCCAGCTACCACTCTTGCGGCTGTTGATGAGAAAGACTACCTACTTGCCCTCGTCATGGCCTTTCGACTCAACGAGAAACCCTTGATCCGCCGGATTTACCAAGCTATCCCTATTGACGATGTGGCCCTGGTTGTCAAACATCTGCCCACGGTATATCTTGCTCGACTTTTAAGATTCGTCGCTCAAGCGACTGATGAAAGCCCACATCTCGAATTCAACCTTCGGTGGATCGAGTCGCTGTTGATAGCACATGGAGCTTACCTGAAGGATTGTAGCGCTTCGTTCGCGGCCGAGTTAAGGACGGTCCAAAAAGCGGTTTCAAAGATCCAAGCCGATCTGGCAAAGATGGCAGATGATAACATCTATGCGCTCGATTACCTCCTTCTACAATCAACGACTAGCCAAGATCGAACGAGCGGAAAGCGTACCGGGGCTATCACCAATGGCAATGGCTATGCTGAGGATTCAATAGAAATCGAGGGCGAATGGATTGGGATTGGTGACGAGGAGGATGGTGATAGAGTCTAGCATAGGCTAATTACTGGGGTCAAATATCAAATCTTGAATGATCTGACACGTTGATGCGCCGACCCATTTCTGTGGGATTGAATCTGATTGACAACGGCAGATAAGTGGCTATCCTATCATAACCTTCCCGCCATAACACTCAGCTAAATCCCGATTTTGGATCTGAAGAACTCGCACGGTTCAATCATCGTCCACTTTAGCCCGCTTTGACGTCCTCGACTCTGGCTCCTCTATACCATATCGTTTCTTACCCGCCGCACCCCCAGTTGCATCCCTAATCAAGCCATCGATATTGAATGGATCCGAATCTTTCTCAAATTGCACCGGCCCTTCCCGTGCCTATAGTGAATCATCCCACTCAGCAAGCGTACAATCACACAGAGATCATAATCACTCACCTCAGCGTCAGCAGCACCCCTGAAACCCTCCTTTGGCTTACCGAGCACCTCAAACCGGTTACTCTTTTGTAACTTCTCATACTCTGTTCCAGCAACTTCCTCATCTACGTCATCGTCCATATTCGCACGCGGCCGATATATGCTGCTTATAGCGTCTTGCGCCGCAAACAGCGGTTTGTCATACGCCTGATCTTCGTTGAAACCTGTATCGAAACCACTGGTCTGATTGAATAGCCTTGAATCCCACATCGACTCTGAAGACTGCGTTGGTTTAGCTAAGCCTAACGCTACTTTCTCGGAGATGTCTCGATTTTGCTCCCTGGCGATCATTTGAATTCTTCGTTCCGTGCCCATACGTGACTGTCGCAGTTGTTTTTCGTTCTCCTGCCTTCTCTCGCGTCGCATTTGCTCTCGCTCTCTCGCAGCTTCATAGTCCTCACTGTTTGACCGACTCGAAGACGATGCTGAACGACTCCTGCTGCCACTGTATGACCTTGCTCGAGACTGCCGCCTACCTGTCATTGCTCTTTCTTCTCGAGCCTTCTGAGCCAGCATTCGTAGCTGATCCTCTTTCTGCATTCTCTCTTTCTCGGCAAGCTTCTGCTGCATCTGTGCACGTTGTTTTACCTCTTCTCTTGCATGCCTGTCGGCAGTGAAAAGCGCTTCCGCGAACTGAGCAAATTTGTCGTTAATAGTAACATCTTGCAAGCCGCGCCCATCTGCAGCCAACCTTTTGTCGAGAGGAACTGTGTAACCCTTTGGGTTCTTCCAATTGGAGACAGGTGGCGGTATTTTCCAGGCTTCCTGGTCTTCCGCGGTCAGCTTACGCGGCGGCGAATGCATTACGGGCGGCGGCGGTGACGGAGGTCCCCGAGGGATCTTCTTGTGTTTGAATTTTGGAGGTTCCATTGGGTCCTTCTGCCTCTCGACGATTTTCATAATCCTATCGTTCTTGCGCGCGACGTCTCCCATTTGGTTTGCCGGCGTGTATCTAACATATGTTGGATCATTCCTTGTTATTCCCTGCACATTTTTGGGCTTCTGAGCAGCCACTGCACCATTGACCAAAGTCTCCAAGGCTTTCTTGGTTTTTTCCGTCTGTGCAGCAACGTCTTCCTCCGATGGCCGATCTAGTGAGATCTCGCTCACATCTGCTCGCTGCCGAAGAGGAATGAGATCTTTGAATGAGGCATGTACAATCCGCTTATCGTTGTGGCCTTGCCGTGCGATGGCATCATACTTGACCTTGCCTTCAGCATCTACCTGAACAGTGAGCGCATTCAAGCTTGTCGATGATTTTCTGCCCATGTCGAGAGGATACTGTGCTACAGGAATCTCTGGGAACGCGCCGCCGTCACCGTAATCTTCTGCTGTTCGTGGGCGCCATCCTGCTCGTGCCCGATATGCTGGTGGCCCAGTTCGCTAACGGATTTTTAGTATTTATTGGCTGCTTTGTTCTCCATATTGGTGAGCTCACCTTAAGGACAATTTGCAGTTCGTCAAGTGCTCCTGCTCCAAGGATCCGGGGGCCTTTCGATTGTGTGTGACTTGGTAGCTGTTCGTGTTCACCCGTGTATTTTGGCTTAGGCAAGGCCTTAGCTAGTGATGTTGCGATTGTTGTCATTTTTCTCGACGCCGAAGATCGCTGCGTAAGTGTAATTTCTCACAACCACATTTATCCTTCAATGATTTCCAACTTCACTGTTGAGGCCACAGATGAGACTGACTGGCGTCAAACGCGGCAGCGCTACATGTACAAGCTCTAACATACCAATTTGATACAGAAGTGGTTTGGAATACGACACTAGCTGGGATTCATTACAACACAAATACATAATTACGAACAAGGTAGCGAAGCAGACCTAAATGATTACAATTCATCCTTCATATTCCCATACCAAGTCTTCCCTGTATTTGGAATCGTTCGAAGCACCTTTTCAATACGAGTAACCTAGTCTATGCCTTGAATGAGTGACATATGCGTTGATTGCGAAAAGTATAGATCTGTCGCTCAAGAATCACGGCTCGCGGCAAATATGGACTGATTGCCAATGAAGGAACCCTGAAAATTCAAACATCAGCTACTGCTGCCCGAGAAGCCAAATACCTAGCTCGAACAAGTTCGACATCTTCAATCTGATGGCTTACCATGTATACAAGATTCCGCAGCTTGACTCTCCATTCGTCGTTCTTTCTCACCCAGGTATCCTGATACTGCCCGTATGCATACAGAGCCTATCTCGCGCACGGAAGGTTAGTGGCTTATTAACCCAAGTAGAGAGTGACGAATTTTTCTTATCATGACAACAGTATAGCCGAAACGTTGAAGCGTACCTGCCCAGAGAAGTCCCCTTGACCGAAGTGGGTGGCAGTAAAATAGGTAAGACTCTTTGCCTCACGACCTTCATCGAGCACATCGATAACCTGCGTTGCAAACGAATGTTGGGTAGTCACGTAAAATAGACTTTCACTCAGCACTTCTTGCAGGTGGGAGAGGCCCGTAATGACGTTCAACGGAGCGGAATAATTGGCGACTACATCGCAAGTGAAAACACGATCGAGTGCGGCAAAGTTCTTAGAGTCAATAGAAAGTGGATAGAGGGCAAGAGTGTTATGTATTTGCAATTGGGCTGTTGGATCCTGTGGAAGAGCTGCTGCTGCGTAAGCGGCTGGCAAAGAAAACGGTTCCGTGGGAGAAGAAGAATTCGGTAGGTGAAGAGGATCAATGATGCAAGCGCCGTTTCGTGGACGCTTCTGGCCGATTACACCGGCGTCCATAAGTAAGAGCAATACAAAGGAACGAAAATATAGTCCCAAAGATTGATGCATTCTAGGATTGAGGGAAAGACCTGGGTCTTGTATGCAGATATGCAGTGCAATAGGACCTGTAGGCAAATCGATGCTACACTTCCCAAAGAGACAAGAATAACACAGAATTAAAATGTGAAGAGATGAGCGCGCACTACAGTACGAGTATAGGAGGTACTCAAGACTGTACCTAGACTGCAGTGTTTCTTCTGCTGCCGCTGAACGGTCCCGGGAAAGCCCTTCCGGCACTTACAGACGCCTAAAGTACATCACAGTACTTTACTTCTTTCGAGCTTGAAGGCAGCGTTGATTTGGTCGATGAAATGTTCATCAGAAAAAGGTAAGAAGCAGAAGAATAGCGAAGCTGTTGTGCTTCTGAAAAATGGCCCCATCAATTCTATCTTTGTCTAGTGGGTAGAGCACGTGATTCGCCCGATCACAATCAAACGGCAGTCTCGTCATACCACACCATCAGAGATTGACTACCCAGTAAGGTACTTCGTATATGGAGGCAAGTACCTATCGTTCGTCACGTTCGTAAAGAAAATGCCATCTAATCTGTCGGTCATGCAGTGCGATGATGTCATATATAGTCGAGCATCCACCAGGAAGCATACAGTAAGCGGCTAAGCATAACGTTACCTTACCTTATCCCTTTGACCGCCACAAGGTAGGCCACCCCCTTTGATCAACAGCTAGGCCAATATTGGTAGCAGCTTGACCAGATGGGGTACGGGTGCTTAATAAAGGTTACCACTAAACATACACCCCTTTTTACTACACATACACCCCTTTTTACTACATATACACCCCTTTTTACTAAATATACGCCCCCCCCCAAGATAGGTTTAGCGGTTACTCAACTAGGTCTAGCGGTTACCCAACTAGGTCTAGCAGCTCAATAATCATAACAACGCGCACACGTTCTTTCATCAACCGACTACCTACCACCCACCCTACCTCATCGCCGCCATGGATCTTGCACCCCCCCCGGTGGGTGAGCTCTATGTGAGTCACGAGGAGCTCATCGTCGCCGCCAATACATGGGCTAGAGAACTCTACTCAACGCGAGCCAAGCCAATTTGAACGCGTTGAAGCGCATCTGCAGCAACGGGCTGAGCAAGAGCTAGGGCAAACACCAGCGAGGGGTAGGGGTAGGGGTAGAGGTAGAGGTAGAGGTAGAGGTAGAGGGCTAGGTCGAGGAGGTGAAGGGGGTGAAGGGGTGCCGATGAAGCTTCGGCTGAACCTCTATCCGAACATCAGCAGGAAGCTTCAAACGGTGGAGGCTTCTATGGGGTGTTTCAAATTTGATATGTAGTTTAAATCAGCTTCGAAGAACATATCGACCCCAAAGATACTTCATTTCTGGTGAGCCGTTCATATGGAATCAAGTATCTGTATGGTGTCTGTTTTTGAGCTGCTAGACCTAGTTGAGTGACCGCTAAACCTATCTGGGGGGGGCGTATATGTAGTAAAAAGGGGTGTATGTTTAGTGGTAACCTTAATAAACCGCGCTGTCGCCGACTCGCCGAATCCAGATAAATGTTCATATGCTTAGTCATTGGTGGGGTCCCCCTACTCGCATCGTAGATCATAGGGGGTGGCCGACCTTGTGGCGGTCAAAGGGATACCTTACTCCGTAGTACTGATATTATGTTTTCTTGTGACGAAGGGTATGCCGCTTATTGTACGTTGAGTTCTGCAATCGCGTGTTTGGTGGGGCCGCTTATGACACCCAAGTGATTGTACATTCCACCTATTTCGACCGGTTGAGATCACCTCGTGGGTCAGCGAAGATGAAGTCAAGCCTTTTCTATCTTGAAATCACATATTATGCCCATGCTGTTGCAGCGCATATAAACTCGAGGCAGATTTCTGGCGTACCACCTTACGTCTATACATATGGTGCTGCCTGGTTTTTTAAAATCTTGGAATCCATGCTAATCATAATTATAGCTCCAATGGTCTATCTTGACCAGAATGAGCTGTACCTCCCGTCAGATCTTCAAGCCCACCTCGACAACACGTATCCCGCGTTCAGCTACGCGGTCATTAACAATGGGCCATCCTCTTTCGATCTATCAAACTTGGACCAGCTCAATACTGTTGGCAATTGCAGTGTGACAGACTTCGATGCTTGTCCAATATATCTAACCTCAAAAGGTAATGTGACAGCGAATCCACAATGGCTGTATGGCGTACTGCCAGACCCTGAAACACATGAGACCCAAGGGGTTAAGTCTTGCGCCGTTATAGTCAATGATCGTGGTAGTGGAATTGTTGATGCCTTTTACATGTACTTCTACGCGTTCAATTTAGGTAATACAGTATATGGACAGAATCTGGGAAACCACGTAGGAGATTGGGAGCATTCTATGCTTAGATTTGAAGATGGAAAGCCGTCGGCCATGTGGTTTAGTCAACACGATGTAAGTCAACGCCCCAGCCCAAAGCTGCAACTCAAGCACAGGTATGTTCTCGATCTCGTACACGTAATAATGTGCAACAGAGTGGCCAGGCTTTCACGTATGAGGCTGTCTCTAAAATTGGCACTCGTCCCATTATTTATAGTGCGATTGGAACTCATGCCAACTACGCCGTACCGGGAACCCATTCCAGGTTCATCGCATCTGCTACTGTCAATGATACTACTTCCGCAGGGCTTCTCTGGGACCCGATTCTTTCTGCATACTCTTATACTCTAATTCAAGCTACCGCTACCAATAGCACATTCGTTGGATCCGAGTCTTCCACACCTGCATCTTGGCTCTCGTTTCTTGGTCGATGGGGTGACGAGCAGTACCTTGACAGTGATCCTCGGCAGCTTGACTTCCTGAATCTCAACGTCACTTGGAGATACGAATCAGGGCCCACGGGACCTCAAGACAAGAGTTTGAATCGTACCGAGGTCTGTCCGGACGACGCAAAAGCTTGTACTACGTTGAGCATGTTACCTGCGGTCAGCGGCTCTAACATCCTGAGTACAGTAATCAGATTGAGCCCTATGACCACGACTAGTAGTATTACAGCGCAGGTCGCGAGCTCTGCAATTCATTCCTCCATAGCGACTGCGACTTCTGGTTCGAGCAGCACCAATGTTGCTCGAATGCTCAAAGCCGGAGTAGATAGAGCGGGAATCCTAATTGTTGTGGCACTGGTATTGTAGGCTTCTCAGATTGGATGCTTCTTCTGTGGGGCGATCTGATCCTACGGCAGTCTGAACAGACTGTGGAATGTAGATACCAGGTCTCCCGCCGCAGCAAAGCCTGAAAGTGCGTCGATTCCTTGTGTCTCACTGTTTGATTAGGGCTCAATACGCTGAGAAACATGGACACCCGTGTCGGAGCCTCGTCTCTCGGTCCCAATAAATCTGAGGCCTACTCAGGGATTGTTAACTTTCTCTCGATCACAGAATACTCACATTCTCGTATGCCATTGGCCGAAATTCGGCTCGAATCAGCATCACATTACCAATATGCAATTTCAGCCACTCATCCTTGTTGTCCGTACTTGCTTGGTTTCTTAGCTTTCCCAACCTTGCTACAACTTGGAGAATCGAGCATTTAAGCATAAAGTCTCCGGTGAAAAATAATTCTCAATGCTATCAGGACAGCTCAAGCAAAAACATCAAGCACCGTCATAAGCCTCGGCGTCGACATTTCTTCAAGATTCTGGCAAAAGCGATATCTCGCACGCAGCTTAATATCAGTGTGCTTTCGCCACTTCACGGATCTTTATGACCTTGTATTCCATCTAATCGTCAATTTTCGGTCAACGTTTTCCTAAAGTGCCTGCATTTTCCCGGTAAAGCTTCTCGAAGATCATGCGCATCACTGTTCTGACAAAGCTCACGTAATACCGCTTAGCCTTGCTACTAGATCAGCCAGTGCTCACACGCTTCCGAATGAGTCAGTACTTACACTGCCACTACACTTCCTGCAATCGAGTGTCTCTCGAAGAACGATTACAGCTAGATCAAAGAAAATCTAGCAAAAATCAATTCGAGAGCCTAGGCTACCAGTAACTGAAAGGTATTCATAGATGAATAGATACTGATGTTGATAGCGTTGACGAATGATCTACCACCATCTTAATTTTATTATAATAAGCTTGCTTGATTTCGTGTCATCGCATTCTGAATTGGTATTTCAAGGTACGTAACCATGTTTTCATCCTCTCTCTCAAGTGACTTATGCTTAACTGAGTGTGAGTGAAAGGAAGCAGCAAACGATGTCTAAGCAGAGATTGAGATTTACTGAATTTTCTTAAACGAAGAGTAGATAGTCTACATTGTCATTCTTGCAATCAGTGCTCAGCACGCATTGCTATGCTAGATTCTGCTAGCTAATTGAGCGATTTGATCAAAGAATCAACTGTTGCTGAAAGCTCAATATATCAATTTTGAGATTTCTTCTTTCTATTTCAAATTCAGTCAAGAGTTGATGATATTTTGATCATTCAAATTTTAGATTTGAAAACTCAAAATATATTAAAGTTTCTTGCATTCATGAACAACATCATTTGTTTGCTTGTCACTTTCAGATGCACTTTTCGTTCAGTTGCAACGACTTTACTTGTGATTTTTTTTCAATAACTTAACTATTTAAATTGCATAGTTCTTGCACTTTTGATTTAATTGCATCTTCATTAATGAAATTTCAACTTCTATTTGCATAGCATTTATTGATGATGTTTGAAACACACTCAGAATTTTTCATAATGCAGTGTTTTGCAGTTTATGAAATTTGATTAAGTAGCTTTTTTAATTATTTTATCATATTTCAACATCATAATTGCTAATAAATATGATACATGTCAGATATAACTGCTTTTCTGATTTGATATTTAGTTTTCACTCACTATTCAATAATTTAAACAATGAGTATAATGTTTTTGTGACTATCATGATTTAACTGATAACAAGATTCATTTATATGTAATGTTAATTATGAATCTTTTGATTCTATTCTGTGTTCAAATAAAAGTCAGAAGAGTCAAGAAATCTTAATTCAATGCAATTTGAATGATGTTAAAACATTGTGTAAGCAAAAAAGTTAATTATGCAGAGTTTTCATTTACGTGACAAACTACAGCATTTTCTTTAACAGTCACAATCAATTTACAAAGAAGATTAATGACATATTGATATCAGTAAAAGATGAAAAGATATTTAGTGAAAAAATCAATCTCAGTATGAAAGTTGTGATTACAAGTGATTGAAGAATTTGCAACTTATTGATCATGTTGATATACTGAAACATTTTCATCACATCAATAATATCATTAAATAATTAATGAAAAGATATCAGATAAAATAGTTGATCTCAATTTGAAAGTCGTGATTACAATACTTGAAGAAGTAATGATTCATTGATCACACTGATATATTGAAAGAGCTTGAACTCATCTTTTTTACTTAATATCAAGTCATACATTTATTTATGTGAAAAATCAAGAGTGCAGAAGAATGATCAGAATGCATTCTTTTCTATTGATTGTTAGAATCATGTCTAAATAATACAATCAATGAAGATCAGAGTTGATAGTGCTTGATCTTTAAAGATAGCTATAACTGAATATTAAGAATACAGAAGAAGATTGATACAAAAGCTTCTATTTATGTAATGTTCAAAGACTGCATTAAACTTGAAAGAAATGTGTTTGTGACATGAAAAGAAGATGATGTAGATGAACAAAATGTTGATGAAAGAAAAAAGTATTGAGAAAGAAAAAGAGTGTTGAGTCATATCTGAGTCAAATCTGAGTCAGATCTAGATCAGATCTCAACTAAATTATTAACTAGTTCTAATCAATCTTGATATGCTTGTAACATTACTTTTCTCTTCGAAAATTCATGTTCACATGAATGTAGTTCATTTGCTCACTTCTGTTGATAGTTATTTCAATATTTAGCGCGATTTGTTTGAATATAACTTATGAAATTCATTCGAAACTTTCTATGAGTCATCGAATTTTTCTTTATCAACATAGTATCATTTGTTGTTTCTATTTAAATCTTTTCATTTGACTTTGTACTGTATTTGATCTCAATAGCGTCTGAAGTTCAATATATCATTTATCTTTCAATGTTCATTGTCTTTGATAGTGATTGATCTGAGTGATTCTGAATGCTGTTCTGATAAAGAGTCTTTTGAATATGATTGTAGTAACTTCAAGCTGAACATCGAATGCAGATGCTTCATGCTGACTGATAAATGAAGATGATAGAATGTACTCACTTTAACAGTGATTTGATAAAGATTTAGCTGTTTGTCTTTCAAATCTTTGCAGAATCTCATTGTCTTGACGTTTTTGAAAGATAGTCAAACTCAGTCATTTACTTCATATATGATGTTTTGTTTATGTTTATTGATTTGAACTTCAATGATCAGCTTCATCTTTTTCAATTGTTAATGATCGAAGCTCAGTAACTCTTTCATTCAAATGACAATATCATTTGTCTTTCTAGCTTCAAGTCGTTCACAAGTCATTTTGTAGTCAGTTGTATCTGAATTGAAACTCATTCAAGAGTGAAATTCTTTATTGAAGTAGAAGAAAGTCATTGAAGTGATTAAGAAAATATTGAAATTGTTGCTGAATTTCATCATAGATATTTATTTAGCTCAATCATTCTGCATGTAATTGCAGTAGATTCTAAGTTCACATTCAATGTCTTGATTGACTCATTTTGATTGATCATTGATTTCAGAATGATAAACTGTAAATAAACTAGCTGTGATTCTCAGTCATTTGCAAAAACTCTTTCACATAGTTGATATGAATTGAAAGTCTTTGTTTGAAACAATAGAACTGAGTAAATCATGCAGTCAATAAACGTTTTATAGCATGATTTAAATCGTTTCTTCAACTAAGATGTCATTGTCTTCTCAATGACAAAGAACATAGTGATGTTCTTTAATGAGACAACATATGATTGTGCAAATGATGTTATAGTTTTCTGACAGAGATAACTCAGTAATGAAGTTCATAACTATATCTTTTCAGCGTTTCTGTGAAATCAAAAAAGAATGATGAAGTTCATTAATGCTATTTCTAGAGACTTTGCTTCGCTGACAAGCATGACAGTTTTAAATGTATCATTGAATAGTAACTTGATGATCTGATCAATAGTAGAAACGCTGAACTAGATCAATGATTCATTTATTGTCAAAATAAGAGATTAAAGATTGATCATGCACTTCTTGTAGTAATTTCATGTGTATGTTCTCAGAGATTCACAGTAGATCTTTTCTAAATAGAACGTCATCAATGATTTTACAGTTCTTCAGTTTAGTGATATGAAATTTAAGCTTGTTATCATTTATAGCTTGTCTATATTTGCTGCAGAGCTCATCTGTTTGATTGATCATACATACTCATTGATAGAAATTTGCTTTGAGTTCAACAGATAAAACATTGACTCTATCAGAGATCAGAATAGTCTGAAAACAATCTTCAAGATGCTAAGCTGATTCAGAAACGTTTGCTAAAGACATTCTGATTAAAGCATCAACTTTAGTGTTTGTTTTGCCTGATCTAAAAATGATCTGAAAGTTGAACTTCAATCGACAATGAGATTCATCTGTACATGATGTCAATCACGAATCTTTTGATTCTATTCTGTGTTTGAATAAAAGTCAGAAAAGTCAAGAGATCTCAATTTGATGCAGTTTGAATGATGTTAGAACGTTACGTGATCAGAAAAGTCATCATGCAGAGTTTTCACTCATGCAACAACATTCTTTCTAACAGTCACAATCGATCTATGAAGAAGATTAATGACATGTCAATGTCAAAAAGATGAAAAGATATCTAGTGAAAAAGTTGATCTCGATATGAGAGTTGTGACTACAAGTGATTGAAGAATTTGCAATTCATTGATCATGTCAATATATTGAAACGTCTTCATCACATCGACAGTGTCATTGAGTAATTGATGAAAAGATATCAGATAGAATAGTCAATCTCAGTCTGAAAGTTGTGATTACAGTGCTTGAAGAAGTAGTGATTCGTCGATCACGCTAATATACTGAAGAGACTTGAACTCATCTTCTTTACTTGACGTCAAGTCATACATTTATCTACGTGAAAAATTGAGAGCGCAGAAGAATGATCAGAATGCATTCTCTTTTATTAATCAGAGTCAATCATTGAACGATTGCAATTGCATGTTTATACTAACAATTCATTTAACGTCTACGTGACATAAGTCAAATCAAAAGAAGAAAAGAGTTACTCAGTACAATCACAATCTATCTTCTCATCATATGCATCTCTCTTTCATCACATATTTCTCTGCGTAATGAATGATAATCATTAAGTAAAAGAACGCAGCTCTATGTACGTTATAATTACAAGCATCATGAATGCAAAGAAAACGTCTTTCATCTTTGAATCAAGAATTAAATCAAGACATTGTTGTATAAAATATCATCAATAAAGAGCAGAGCAAAGACGATGCGTCATAAATGAACAACACAGACACTCATTAAGAGTTTACTTGAGCATCACACGCTGAATAGAAGCTATAGATGCAAACTTGATACATAGTCTTATGATCATTGTTTCAACGACGCGAAGTCATCATATAGATGATGAGTGATTTTCTTTCTCAGAGAGTTTTGTTCACTCGATATAAATAGCATAAAGTCTCTCATGAATCGAGTTTAAATTGATGTCATAAGAATGTATGAATTCAAATTAAATCAAATCAAATCAAAGTTGAACTTCAATAAAATGTTCAGATAGTTGACTTGTTGTTGACTCAACTGTTTATTTTTCATGAAGATCTTCAAAGTCTGATGATTGATGAACATCTGAATGAGTAGTTCAATGCATTTCAGCTTGAGTTTTCAGTGTTCAAAGCATCAAATAATGACTAGCAATTTCTTGTCATAAATGTGATAATTGATTTCAGCGAAAATCATGCTTTTGCTGTAGAAAATCATTGAATGAAGAACTTTCTCATCATCATACTGAGATAGTATTTCATCTTTTACATAGTTCAAAGCATTGATTTTCAGAATAGCTTGTTGTTTAGAATTAAAATGACGAAGTACTGAAGTCAAGCTGACTTGTTTCTTTAGATTATCAAAGACTTGAACACAGATCTCATTTTATACAAAAGATGTGTTCTTTCTAGTCAGTTGAGTGAATGATTTGACTAGCTTCAAGAGGTTTTTAATAAAACAATGATAAAAGTTAACAAATTTCACGAAGTTCTGAATTTCTTTTAGATTGATCAAAGTGATTCAGCTGACTATGACTGTCATCTTGCTGAGATTTATACGAAGATCTAGTTCTGATACAATGACTTCTAGAAAGACAGTCTCTTTTACATCAAATTTGCACTTTTGAATATTCATCTGCAGTTCAGCTTCGCGTAGTCGTTTCAATACTAGTTTGACGTGATCTTTATGTTTCTTTCTTGTTTTGCTATAGATGAGAATGTCATCTAGATAGACTTGACAAAAGTCGTTCAGAAAGTTTCATAAAACATCATTCATATATTGCTGAAAGAAGATCAATTCATTAGTCAGTTTGAATGATAGCATTCTGTATTTATATGCTTCTAAAGCAGTGATAAAGATGATGTAATTCTCATTATTGAGATGCATTTGAAGTTTGTTGAACGCTGATATGATGTTCAATTTAGTCAGATGCTTGCAACTTATTATTTTATCAATGATCTCATTTATCAGCAGTAAAGAATATTTATTTCTTTTAAAATAACATTTAGCTTTCAATAGTTCACGCAGAATCAAAGATCTTCATTTGCTTTGAGAATGAATAGAACGAAGAAGAAATAGAAGATCTGACTGAAAGTGATGAATTTCTTCAACAGATTCTCATTTAAGTACTTCTTTACTTTCAGAAGTTTGACAGAAAACATTTGATATGCTCAACAGTGAGAAAACGTTGAATCATTGATGAGTTCAATTTTATGATCGTAGAAGTGATGAAAGAATAGTTTATTCAATTGAGCTTGATCAAAAACATTTAGAAACTCATGATATTTCAATGACAGCTTCGCTTTAATATCTTTCAAATTCTGAGTCGTTTCATTGATTGAAGAGACGTTTAAAGCGTTCAAATTGCACTGAGTATTGTACGCGATTTTTGTTAGAAATCAGCATAGAGCGAGTCATATGAGTGTAATGTAACAAGTATATAAATGCTAAGAAAGAAAAGTATTTAGAAGAAAAGAATTGACTATTTATATGACTCAGAGAAACATAAGCTAACTCTGAATAAAGTTGACTTTGAAACAGTTTGATAGTCTAGTGACGAGCGATTGATAATAGTCATGAACATAGTCATTAACATAGTCATCAACATAGTTATCAACATAGATGCGTAGCTAAAATCGTAACAGTATTTTCTCTCTTCAATGATTCATGTTTGCATGAATGTATTTTCTTAGTCTTGTGTAAAATCGAAATGTCTATTGTAGCAGACTCACTATGTAAAGAAGAATCAATTTGCTCAGCAAAGAGATTGATTATTGACTGATATCATTGAAGCAGACTCACTAGAAGAAGATTGACTAGCTCAGCGAAGAGATCAACTATTGACTGATGTCATTGAAGCAGACTCACTGATTGACTTGCTCATTGAAGAGATTGACTTTGAGCTCGTCATTGTAGCAGACTCACTAGTTGCATGTGAATGTATGATCAGATTCACTGATGAGTAGAGCGATGAGAGCGAGTAGATCATTGCATTGAGAATAGATGTCATTGAAGCAGACTCACTAGTTGCACGTGAACTGATAGACAAATCGATTCACTGATAGATAGAGTGATGTGAATAGATAGATCATTGCATTGACGAAAGATGTCATTGTAGCAGACTCACTAGTTGCACATGAATGAGTAGGCGAATCGATTCACTGATGAGTAAAATAATGAGAAGATAAATCATTGCATTGACAGTGTCATTGAAGCAGACTCACTGATCAACTTGCTCATCAAAGAGATTAACTTTGAGCTCATCATTATAGCAGACTCACTAGTTGCATGTGAATGTATGATCAGATTCACTGATGAATAAAACGATGAAAGTGAGTAGATCATTGCATTGAGAATAGATATCATTGAAGCAGACTCACTAGTTGCATGTGAACTGATAGATGAATTGATTTACTGATAAATAGAGTGATGAGAAAATCATTGCATTGACGATGTCATTGAAGCAGACTCACTGAGAGTTTGCTTCTCAAGATAGAGACTTCACGCAGTTCTATGACTGATATCGTTTGATTATTCAACAAATTCAAAAAATCTCTTGTAAATCTGAATGAATGATTAATTCGCTGATCTTTGACCTAGTCAAATGATTTCAATCGTTTATTTATACTCGCTGATCAGCGCATGAGTTTGAATCTTTTGTTTATTCTCGCTGAGTCAATTCATGAGAAAGAAGAATGAGTGTCTGCATGATCACAAGTTGACTAGATCAAAGTCAATAATCATGTAAATCAAGCAAAGCAAGTTGATGCAGATTATTTCACTTCATCTGTAACAAAGAAGCATTTATATAATGTTAGAAATCAGCATAGAGCGAGTCATATGAGTGTAATGTAATGAGTATATAAATGCTAAGAAAGAAAAGTATCTGGAAGAAAAGAGTTGACTATTTATATGACTCAAAGAAACATAAGCTAACTCTGAATAAAGTTGACTTCGAAACAATTCAATAGTCTAGTGACGAGCGATCAATGATAGTCATCAACATAGTCATCAACATAGTCATCAACATAGTTATCAACATAGTTATCAACATAGTTATCAACATAGATGCGTAGCTAGAATCATAACAATTTTTCTATTTATGTTCATCATGAATAAAGCAAAGACTTTGATTTTGTTCTTCTTTGAATGATTCAACAATGTTTTAAACGAAGTGATGTTTATGCTTTGAATCGAGAATGACTCTTTCTGAACAATGATTGAAACAAGTCGTTTAAGCATTGTAGAGATCTTAATCTGAATGATTGAAGAGAGCAAAGTTGATCGCGATCAACTTGAGTGCTTGAAATTGAGCGAAATCGAAAAAATCAAAATAGAAGTATTCAATTGATTTGAAAAAACAATGACGTTGTTTTGCATATTCAGTAATATTTCGTTTTTATTCATTCAGAGCTTACTCAATATGACTTTATGATGATTGATATCAACTATCAACATTGATACAGTCAATTTCTTATGACTTTCAATGATGAGATTGAGTAGAATTTTATGAGTGATTATCTTCTTAAATATCTTCTCATCATAATCTCTTATTAGCTTCTCTTTTGTCAGTGATATAGATTGAATTTTCAGTTTCTTGCATACTTTATTGACTAGATTGAAATGTATGATCATGTAGATGACTGAATCACTGTCTATTAGAAGATAAAGATTGAAAGATCGTTTCTGAGAAATAAGATGAGCATCAATTAGAAACAACTTTTCAAAGTAATTTTCTTTCAATAGAATTTCGTTTAATTTACACAAAGATATAATCTTTATCTCTTTGATGACTTTTGAAGAGATGATTAGTTTTTTGAATCGAAATTCAAATTGAAATCAAAGCAATCATATTCTTTGTTCACTGCATTAATTCTAGTAGGTTGATCAAGACATTTCTTAAAGCTATAATCTGATTTATGACATTAAAAACAACTTTTGACTAGAATGTCTGCTTCTTTGACGTTAGTTAAAATCGCGTCATGCAACTTTATATGATCAAACTTCGAATGATCAAATGACTGCTGAGTGATAACAGTTGCTTTATGAAAGATAGTCTTTGAAACATCATTGACATGTTTGATTTTGTTCTTGATCTCTTGAATGACTTGCTGATTATTATTTAAATGAATCAGATAGAAACGAATTTCTTTTAGAAAATCAGATTGAACTAGTTGATCTACTTAAATGAATCAAAGACGAGAGTGTATTTTATCTTTCAGATCAGCGATCAGTTGTTTCTCATGATAGTCTAGATAGAAAGATAGTCGTTGAAACTGAGTATAAAACTCACTGAATTTCTTTGATTCTTGAATCAAGTTGTAGTATTTTCTACGAAAGTTGACTTTCTTATTTGAATCATTGAACAACTGAGTTAGTTCTTTCAAAAGATCTTCGACAATTCTATAGAAATTGACACAATCACGTTTATGTTTAGCCTGAGTGACATTTGCTGCGTCATCGAATAATCTAGAATGTACATAGCTCAATTTGACTCGTTTATTAGAAAAGAGATCGACGTTAATCTCTAGTTTATTCTGAATTTTTTCGTATCAATTCTTTCAAGTAAAGTTTTTTTCATCAGTAAACAGCGAAGAATCAGGTATTTTTTGAGATCTAGAACGCTCAGAGTAGATGAAATCAGAAAAAGTGTTTTCTTTAGCTTGAAGTCTAGTCTTCAACTTTTTGATTTCATCTTCTTGTTGTTTATCTAACTCATAGAGTCAATCTGTTTCTTTATCAAGAGCTAGACTTCAAGCCTTTCAGATTTCGTAGAACACAAGAGATATTATTATTTCAATGAATGATTTGTCATCTTCATGAATGAATGACGCAGCACTTGATGATTTCGATGAATCAGCATCAAAGATTTAAGAGAAATGATTTCGAAATTCTTCAGAACACTCTTCAGTAAATGAACAGCTAAACATGATGAGATTTATTCGAAACAGAATTAAACAAATGATGATGCTTGATGATTGAAGAAGAAAGACGTATGAAATGAGATTCAATCTTCAACAAAGAAGATGAGATTTGTTTGTTGATTGATTTGATTGATTCTCTAGCAAACAACGAAGATTCTTTATTGTTGAATCTATCAATTGATTTGATTCTTGACCAATTCATGAAGATTCTTTATCGTGATTCTTATAATCGAGTGAACTTTGCGTACTTAATGAGCAATAAGTAGTCTAGCAATTCAAACAGTCTTGTCGTTGATTCTATTCAATTCTTTAATGTTGTTCTATCTTTCAATTATCATCAATCATCAGATAAATGAATTTCTTTAAACTCATTCTGTTTAGACGAGTATGTTGAATGAGTAATGAGATCAGTATCATGTGATTAACGATTTCTTAATATAATGTCAGAATCATGTCTAAATGATACAATCAATGAAGATCAGAGTTGATAGTGCTTGATCTTTAGAAATAGCTATAACTGAATATTAAGAATACAGAAGAAGATTGATACAAAAGCTTCTATTTATGTAATGTTCAGAGACTGTGATAGACTTGAAAGAAATGTGTTTGTGACATGAAAAGAAGATGATGTAGATGAACAAGATGTTGATGAAAGAAAAAAGTGTTAAAAAAGAAAAAAAGTGTTGAGTTATATCTGAGTTAAATCTGAGTCAGATCTAGATCAGATCTCGACTAAATCATTGACTAGTTCTTGTTAGAGGTCTGCCTAGAGCGAGTCGGATAGGGGTGTCATTTAACTAGAAGATAAATGCTAAGGAAGAAAGGTAGCTACAGGAAAGAAGCTGGCTACATATGTGTGTTCCTCAGTCGACGCTAGGCCCAATAGGGACTAGTCAAGGTGACGGAGCGAGAATAGGCCTGGCAAGGCTAGAAGGCTGAGCCTGGCAAGGCTAGGATCGTGACATTACCCCCTCCCTTCGACGATTCATGTCCGCATGAATGTATTTCCTGCCCGGTTCGGTTGATTGCCCAATCATGATTTCACAGGCCCAGGCCCATTAAATCCTGATTGGCTGAATAGTCGAAAGCGCTCCTAGCGCGGTTTGTTCGAATATCGAATATGGAAATCGTCAACTACCTCCTGAGCGTTCATAAATTCGTCGCCATCAGCGTTGTACCAATTGAGATCATTGTCATAGCCATTTCATTTGACCCTATACTGAAGCCGTCTCCGGTATCGGCGGGAATTCAATATATCGTCGATTTCTCATTCGTCTTCGTCGTTTACCACTATTGGACCTGAGGGTTCGTTCTTTTGACCAGGCAAGGGGTCGTCGGCGGCAGGGCGAAGCAGATCAGGATGAAATACATCATGAACACGCATAGACTCTGGTAATTCCAGTTTATATGAAGAGCCGACGGGACCTAGATTGGTGAAAGGACCGAGCATTTTGTCATCTAGCTTCTTGGAAGGTCTCGCTGTAACGATGTTCCTTCCATTCAGAAACATCTTTGATTCGGCCTCGTAATCAACTTCTTTTCTATGCTTATTGACTTGTTCCATCATTTGTTCCCGTGTTTTGGCTAGCGACTCGCGGGCAAACTTCAGTGTTTTGTTCATATGTTCAGATATATTCTCGGCTTTAGCCGTCTGCAAGCGTTCACGAGAACTTCCATATTCGCTGACATCGGGTTCAAAGCTCATACGAGGATGAAAGCCTTTGTTTAGGAAGAAAGGGATCGAGGAGGTGGCTGAGGACAGAGCATTATTGTCGGCGAACTCGACCATGGGTAGTAGCTTAGCCCAGTCATCCTGCATGTACGAACAGAAGGACCGAAGGTATCTTTCGACGTTCTGATTGACTCGTTCACTTTGACCGTCGGTTTGGGGGTGGTAGGCAGTGAATAATCGAAGGTTAATGCTCAGCCTTTTGCAAAGGGACTTTCATAGGATGGAGGTAAATTGGGGGCCTCGATCCGAAACAATGGAATCGGGTAAACCGTGTATCCGATATATCCACTGAAGCATTAGCTCTGCTGTTTTTTCTGCTGTGATTCCTTCGTCATCAGTAGAACAAGAAATATAGTGTCGTTCCTTTGTCAGTCTACATATCACTGTTAGTATGACGTTTTTGCCTTCCGAAAGAGGTAAGCCGATGATGAAATCCATGACTATGTCCTTCCATCGCTGTTCGGGTATGGGTAGAGGATGTAGTAGTTCATTGGATTTATCCCGAGAAGCCTTTGATCGCTGGCAAATGTAGCAGTTCCGAATATATCGACCTATTGTCTTCCGCATTGAAGGTCAATAGTAGTATCTTCTTATGACCTTCATCGTTCTGAGAATTTCGGAATGACCAATAGAAGGTTGATCATGAACTTCCCGAATTAGCTTCATTTGAAGGTGCTCCTCGGAGGAAACCCATAGAAGGTCACCCCGGTATAGTATTCCGTTCTGAACTCGACAATCCCTTAATTTAGTACCTTCGTATTGAGCTTCATCTTTTAATACGGCTTCACGAAGTAGAATACAATCCTCGTTGGTTCTGTTAGCTTCTAGAATCAATCGATAAATTGGTTCATCGTTCTCTTTCTCTTCTAGATCAGCGATTTTCATTCGATCCGACGTGAGAATTGTAGTTCGCTGATAGCGACATCGTTCATCCTCGAAGCTTCTAGGAACTGAATCGGCTCGGCGAGTCAATGCATCGGCTTTGATGTTTTGTTTGCCTGAGCGATACATGATTTTGAAGTTGAAGTCGGCGAGCTTTTGTACTCAGCGCATTTGACGTCTACTTAGCTCTTTATCTTCCATTAATGGCGTTAAAGCTTGGTGATCAGTGAACATCTTGATGGGTAGCTCAGTCAATTCCAGCTCAGGTCGCCAATGCTCGAAGGCACGAATGATTGCTAGTAGTTCCTTGTCATAGATCTCGTAATTGCACTCAGCGGGGCTCAGGTTCTTGCTATAGTAGATCATCGGGTGCAATGTTCCTTCGTCGTCATACTGAGAAAGTATGTCACCGTTGACGTAGTCGGATGAGTCTGTTTCAAGGATAGCCTCCCTATTCTGATCAAAATGGCGAAGAATAGGGGCTTCAGTCATTCGTTTCTTCATATGGTCAAAGGCCGTTTGACAAGCTTGATCTCATTCAAATATCACCTCTTTTTGGGTTAGTCGAACCAGGAGACGAACAATCTTCGAAAAGTCCTTTATAAAACGTCGATAGAAATTGCAGAAGCCGACGAAGGACTGCACCTGAGTGAGGTTTGTAGAAGTAGGCCATTCGACTACTGCTTGTACTTTTCTGAGATCCATCTTTAGTCCTTCGGTAGATAGCAATAGTCCCAGGAAGAAGATCTCCTGAACATGAAACTCGCATTTGTTTATATCCACCTGAAGGCCGGCCTCTCGTAGTCTATGTAAAACTAGTCGTACGTGTTTCTTATGTTCCTTCAGTGTTTTGCTGTAGATGATAATGTCATCTAGGTAGGCCTGGCAAAACTGATGGAGGTAGTCAAATAGCACGTCGTTCATATAGTGTTGGTAGGAAGTCGGGCCGTTGGTTAATCCGAAAGGCATCACGTGATATTTGTAGGAATCAAAAGAGGTAATAAAGGTAGTCAAATCTTCGCTCTCCGAATGCATGCGTAGTTTGTTGAAGGCGGCTATTATATTCAATCGGGTCAGGTACTTGCTACCTTGAATACGAGCGAGAGTTTCGTCTATTAAGGGTAGGGGGTAGCGGTCCCGTTTGGTCAAAGCATTGAGCTTTCTATAATCGACGCAGAAACGCAGGCTACCGTCTTTCTTTTCGGCGAATAGTATGAGCGAAGCGTATGGGGCCGAGCTAGAAGATATAAAGCCCTTATTCAGATGTTCGATCAGGTAATCCTTCACCTTTTGAAGCTTGTAACCAGACATATGGTAGAGGCGGCTTCGAGGAGGCGTTCCCTCGCCGGTCAACTCAATTTTATGATCGTAGGGGCGATGAGGGGGTAGTTGATCAGCCATCGCTCGGTCAAACACGTCTAGATAGTCATGATATTTCGAAGGAAGCTTAGCTTTGACTTCTTTCAAGGCCACTTCGTGTGAAAGCTCTTGTAGATTTACATCTTCGAGTTTATTCCTAGCTGTTTTTAGAAGCCGATCGATTTCCGTGACGATGATCGCGAAAGTAGTCACATCCGACCGTTTGGCTAGTGATCTATATGCTGCAGCCCCTATCATTGCTATGTTCATTGAACCGGAAGGCGAAGCGAAGTTGACTGAACTAGGTGGTTTCACGATTCTACTGAATGAAGATGACTTCTCGCTGAGTCGGGTGACGACAGAAGGGATAGACCTCTTTAGTATTTGAGTAGGGGCCGAACTCTTCTGTTCTATCGCGATTTTCTTGCTCGGAAGGACAGCCGAATGAGCTTTGGTAGAAGCTTTGATATGAGCTTCGGAACTAGGAAATTGAAGGCGATCGTTCCTCATATCAATAGTCACCCCGGTCTTGTTCATTCATGTTTTTCCGAGAATCATCTGATGTTGGCCTAATCGAGTGATTAGCATAGGGGCGAAACGTTTCATATGACCTTGAACAGTTAGATTCGAATAAATCGCATGAGTAATGGGCTTTTTTGCATAATGGCCATCGAATCCCCTTATTGGTTTGAGCTTGGTTAAAGGTAAAGATTCGATTTGCAAATGATCACAAACATTCTGCGCGGTTAATTCATCAATGAACGAATAGCCAGCTGCTTCAGTGTCAACCAATGACTTTAATGAGTAACTAATTCCATTGCTAGATAGTACACATTCAGTAGTCAAAGGTTCCGAAGCAAAGAGGTCATTTGGGCTGCTCGTTGTTGAAGAAATTAACACATCTTCCATCGCGTCTTTGATGGAAGTCACTAGTTTTTTGCCTCATTCTTCGATTCCTCTGTAAATAATTCCTCCTCTTCTTCCGGCATGACGACCTCATTGAGGCGAGGGGTGAATGCACGAGGTGCCAGAGTACTAGCCTTCAGCTGAGGGCAGTCCTTTGAAAGGTGACCCGGTACTTTGCAGTTGAAGCAGGTGATTGGCATTCTTGGTCGTTCAGGTTCGGGGGTGGAAAAAGTAGCGGGCCGAACATAGCTAGTAGCCGGGGCTGGTGTCGACGAAGGAACAAAACGTTTTTCCGGAGCTGCTACCGGTTTGACTGTTCGTTGCTCGCCACGTAGCTGATAATTGGCTCGTTGTTTGTTATCCACACCTTGAAGGAAGGTCTTGAGCTTATCCAGCGAGCTAAACTCTATGGGGCAAACTGACAACGCGTCCTGGAGGCGATTGTTGATTTTATCCTGGATGTCGTCCATCAGGGTGGTATCGTCGTAGTTCAGGAAGCTGGATATTCTAGTGAATTCTGAATAGAAAGAGCTGAAGGGCTTGTTGAGCTGCTTCAGAGCGACGTATTCGCGGCGACACTTCCGAATCAGGTCCTGGTCTCCGTAAATTCCTTCCAGATGTTTCAGTAGCTCTGATAGTGACTGGTAGGGTGAGGGAGCGCCAACACGACGCTTTGCATAGGTTTGCTGGTCAGCATCGCCTCCTAGCCTGGAAACCACATAGGCAATACGGATCTTTTCAGTAGGGTAATGGTCCGCGTTGACATCGAGCTTGTCAGCTATTTTGGTGTTTCATGTCTCTCAGGTAGGGTCACCTGTTTCGGTGAAGATGGGTGGATCCGGAAGCTTGACGGACTTGTGATGACCGTTCCCGTTACCAGATAGAGTAGAAGATTCTCGTTGGGAGCGAGCTTCGGAAGTCGAGCTTCGTTCAACTTCAGGGCGGCGAACCGGAACTGGGGTCGTAGAAGCTTCTTTCTGGTTGACTCGTTGTTCAGCTGGCTGAGTATCTTGACGGGGCATAGGCCGATCGGCTTGACGTTGTTCCGCTCTGGAGTTCAATCGCTCGCCTTGTAGCTGGCTGATCTTTTCCTCTAGCTCATCGTTTTTATCAAAAGCGACTTCTAGTTGTTCCGCTCTCTTTTTGTGATCATCTTGTACGAGGAGTCAGTGTTCATTGAGTTGTAGAGTCAAGTCTCGCTGGCTTCGGAGCTCGTTCAGCATATTGATGACTTCGTTGGGTTGGTTGCTGGCTCAATGAAGCAGTTGTTCTTCGGTGTTTATGTTTCATGGGGTGGCAGCTTTCTCAGCTCCGACTGAAGCATCGATGGGTAGAAGTGAAACTCTTCTACTGGCAGTGCTTCTGAGCAGGCGAGTTGTTCTGGGCCCAACTGGCTCGGCGTCGCGTGCCATGATGAGAGAAGGTAGAAGTTGTTGAGGTAAGGATAGGTGAGAGGTTGATGCTTTGAATTGATGTTTTTTGGTGAGTGGAAATTCAAAGAATCCCTTGTGAATTTCAGATAATAATTGAGTGCTTTATCCGAAGAATCTCTTGCGGATAGAATGATGAAAATGGGTGTAGAATCGAAGAATCCCTTGCGGCCTAAAATGGTGGTGCAAATTTGAAGAATCCCTTGCAAATTTTCCTTACTGAATAGGTTGTTTCGTATCGTCTATTCGTCGATAGCAGGGTAGTAGATGGTGAGCATTTATCTAATGTTAGGGGCCTGCCTAGAGCGAGTCGGATAGGGGTGTCATTTAACTAGAAGATAAATGCTAAGGAAGAAAGGTAGCTACAGGAAAGAAGCTGGCTACATATGTGTGTTCCTCAGTCGACGCTAGGCCCAATAGGAACTAGTCAAGGTGACGGAGCGAGAATAGGCCTGACAAGGCTAGAAGGCTGAGCCTGGCAAGGCTAGGATCGTGACAGTTCTAATCAGTCTTGATACGCTCATAATATTGATTAAAGTCAATCATTAAATGATTGCAATTGCATATTTATACTAACAAATCATTCAATGTTTACATGATATAAATTAAATCAAGAGAAGAAAAGAATTATTCAGTACAATCATACTTTATCTTCTCATCATGCACATCTTTCTTTCATCATGTATTTCTCTGCTTAATGAATGATAATCATTGAGCAAAAGAACGCAGTTTTTGACACTATAATCATGAGCATCATGAATGCAATGAAATCAACTTCATGATCAAAGATCAAAGATTAAAGCATCATTGTATAAAATATTATCAATGAAGAGCAAAGCAAGAATGATATGTCATAATTAAGTAATATAAACACTCATTAAGAGTTTACTTGAACATCATATGTTGAATGAAAGCTATAAAGACAAACTTAATACATAGTTTTATGATCATTGTTTCAACAATGTGAAATCATTATATAAATGATGAGTGATTTTCTTTCTCAGAAAGTTTTGTTCACTCAATATAAATAACATAAAGTTCTTCATGAGTTGAGTCTAAATTGATATCACAAGAGTGTATGAATTCAAATCAAATCAACTGTTATGACTTTCATTTATACATGAACTTTGAAGTTAAGCTTTCAATTTAGTCAGACTTTTAATTATTATATGTATATTTTTAATTTTATGATCATGTTATTAAATAAAATAATCATTTGATTGAATGTTGTTTTATAACTTTCAAAATGTATTAATTCAAATTTTGAATTATTGAATTGCATTGCATTATTCTTAGTTCATGTAAAAGTAATTTTTGCTGCATTTTTCAACATTTTCACATTCTTATTAATATTTCTTTTCTCAATGTAAAGCATCACATCATCAATATAGTTAAATGACTGTAAATTTTCAAATTTTGCATAAATCTTTAAAAATAAGTATCTGTCAGAATCATGTCTAAATGATACAATCAATGAAGATCAGAGTTGACAGTGCTTGATCTTTAGAAATAACTATAACTGAATATTAAGAATACAGAAGAAGATTGATACAAAAGCTTCTATTTATGTAATGTTCAGAGACTGCGCTAGACTCAAAAAAGATGTGTTTGTAACATGAAAAGAAAATGATGTAAATGAACAAGATGTTGATGAAAGAAAAGAATGTTAAGAAAGTAAAAGAGTGTTGAAAAAGTAAAAGAGTGTTGAGTCATATCTGAGTCAAATCTGAGTCAGATCTAGATCAGATCTCGACTAAATCATTGACTAGCTCTAATCAGTCTTGATACACTCGTAACATTACTTCTTTCTTCAAAAATTCATGTTTGCATGAATGTAGTTTCTTTGCTCACTTTTGTTAATAATTATTTCGATATTTAGCGCGATTTGCTTGAATATAGCTTATGAAATTCGTTCAAAACTTTCTCTGAGTCATTGAATTTTTCTTTATTGACATAGTATCATTCATCATCTTTATCTAGATCTTTTCATTTGACTTTGTACTGTATTTGATCTTGATAGCGTCTGAAATTCAATATATCATCTATTTTTCAATGTTCATCATCTTCAATAGTGATTAATCTGAGTGATTCTGAATGTTGTTCTGATAGAGAATCTTTTGAATATGATTGTAGTAGCTTCGAGCTGAATATTGAATGCAGATGCTTCATGCTGACTGATAAATGAAGATGATAGAAAATATCTATTTTAGCAGTGATTTGATAAAGATCTAGCTGTTTATCTTTCAAATCTTTGCAGAGTCTCGTTGTCTTGATGTTTCTGAAAGATAATCAAACTCAGTCATTTACTTTATATGTGACGTCTCATCTATGTTTATTGATCTGAACTTCAATGATCAGCTTCGTCTTTTTCAATTGTTGATGATCGAAGCTCAGTAGCTCTTTCATTCAAATGACAATATTGTCTGTCTTTCTAGCTTCAAGTCATTCACGAGTTGTTTCGTAGTCAGTCATATTTGAATCGAAACTCATTCGAGAATGAAATTCTTTATTGAAGTAGAAGAGAATCATTGAAGTGATCAAGAAGATATTGAAATTATCGCTGAATTTCATCATAGATATTCATTTGACTCAGTCATTCTGCATGTAATTGCAGTAAATTCTAAGTTTGCGTTCAACGTCTTGATTGACTTGTTTCGATTGATCATTGATCTCAGAATAATAGACTGTGAATAGACTAGCTGTGATTCTCAGTTACTTGCAAAAACTTTTTCACATAATTGATATGAATTGAGAGTCTCTGTTTGAAACAATAGAACTGAGTAGATCATGCAGTTGATAGACGTTTCATAGCATAATTCAAATCATTTCTTCGACTGAGATGTCATCATCTCTTCAATGACAGAAAACATAGTGATGTTCTTTGATGAAATGACATATGACTGTGCAAATGACGTTATAGTCTTCTGACAGAAGTAGTTCAGTGATGAAGTTCATAGCTATATCTTTTCAGCGTTTCTGTGAAATCGAAAGAGAATGATGAAGTTCATTGATGCTATTTCTAGAAACTTTGCTTCGCTGACAAGCATGATAGTTTCAAATGTATCATTAAATAGTAGCTCGATAATCTAATCAATAGTAGAAACGCTGAACTAGATTGATGATTCATTTATTTTCGAAGTAAAAGATTGAAGATTGATCATGCACTTCTTGTAGTAATTTCGTGTGCATGTTCTCAGAGACTCATAGTAAATCTTTTTTAAATAGAATGTTGTCAATGATTTTGCAGTTCTTCAGTTTAGTGATATGAAATTTGAGCTTATTGTCATTCATAGCTTATTTATATTCGCTGCAGAGCTTATCTGTTTGATTGATCATACATACTCATTGATAGAGATTTGCTTTCAATTCAACAGATAGAACATCGACTTTATCAGAGATTAGAATAGTTTGAAAACAATCTTCAAGACGCTGAGCTGATTCAAAAACGTTCGCTAGAAACATTCTGATTAAAGCATCAACTTTAGTGTTTATTTTGCCTGATTTAAAAATGATCTGAAAGTTGAACTTTGATAAAATGTTCAGATAGTTGACTTGTCATCGACTCAACTGTTTATTTTTCATGAAGATCTTTAAAGTCTGATGATCAATGAACATCTGAATGAATAGTTCAATGCATTTTAGCTCAAATCATCAGTGTTTGAAACATTGAATAATGACTAGCAATTTCTTGTCATAGATGTGATAATTAATTTCAGCAAGAATCATGCTTTTGCTGTAGAAAGTCATCGAGTGAAGAACTTTCTCGTCATCATACTGAGATAGTATTTCATCTTTTACATAGTTCAAAGCATCAATCTTCAGAATAGCTTGTCGTTTGAGATCGAAGTGACGAAGTATTGAGACTGAGCTGACTTGTTTCTTGAGATTGTCAAAAGCTTGAACACAGATTTCATTTTAAACAAAAGACGTGTTTTTTCTAGTCAGCTGAGTAAATAATTTGACTAGCTTCAAGAAGTTCTTAATGAAACAATGATAGAAGTTAACAAATCTCATGAAGCTCTGAATTTCTTTTAGATTGATCAAAGTGATTCAGCTGATTATGACTGTCATCTTGCTGAGATTCATACGAAGATCTAGTTCTGATACGATGACTTCTAGAAAGACAGTCTCTTCTACATTGAATTCGCACTTTTGAATATTCATCTGCAGTTCAGCTTCGCGTAGTTGACTCAATACTAGTTTGATGTGATTTTTATGTTTCTTTCTCATTTTGCTATAGATGAGAATGTCATCTAGATAGACTTGACAAAAGTCGTTCAGAAAGTTTCATAGAATGTCATTCATATATTGCTGAAAGAAGATCAATTCATTAGTCAGTTTGAATGATAGCATCTTGTATTTATACACTTCTAAAACAGTGATAAAGATGATGTAATTCTCGCTATCAAGATGCATTCAAAGTTTGTTGAATGCTGATATGATGTTCAATCTAGTCAGATGCTTGCAACTTACTATTTTATCAATGATCTCATTTATCAGCAATAGAGAATATCTATTTCTTTTGAAAATGATATTTAGCTTTCAATAATTTACACAGAATTGAAGATCTTTATTTGCTTTAAGAATGAATAAAATCGACGAGAAATAGAGAGTCTGACTGAAAGTGATGAATTTCTTTGACAGATTCTCGTTCAGATACTTTTTTACTTTCAGAAGTTTGACAGAAAACATTTGATATGCTCAACAGCAAGAAAGCATTGAATCACTAGTGAGCTCGATTTTATGATCATAGAAGCAATGAGAGAGTAGTTTATTCAATTGAGCTCGATCAAAAACATTTAAAAACTCGTGATATTTTGAGAGCAGCTTCGCTTTAATATCTTTTAAATTCTGAGTCATTTCATTGATTAAAAAGATGTTTAAAACGTTCAAATTGCACTGAGTATTGTACGCAATTTTTCTATTAATGTTCATCATGAATAGAGCAAAGACTTTGATCTTGTTCTTCTTTGAATGATTCAACAGTGTTTTGAACAAAGCGACGTTTATGCTTTGAATCAAGAATGACTCTTTCTGAGCAGTGATTGAAACAAGTTGTTTGAGCATTGTAGAGATTTTAGTCTGAGTGATTGAAGAGAGCGAAGATGATCGTGATCAACTTAAATACTTTGAATTGAGAGAGATCAAAAAATCGAAATAGAAGTATTCAATTGATTCAAAAAAACAATGACGTTGTTTTGCATATTCAGTAATATTTCGTTTTTATTCATTCAGAGCTTACTCAATATGACTTCATGATGATTGATATCAACTATTAACATTGATACAGTCAATTTCTTATGACTTTCAATGATGAGATTGAGTGAAATTTTATGAGTGATTGTCTTCTTAAATATCTTTTCATCATAATCTCTTATTAGCTTCTCTTTTGTCAGTGATATAGATTGAATTTTCAGTTTCTTGCATACTTTATCAACTAGACTGAAATGTATAATCATGTAAACAACTGAATCACTGTTTATTAAAGAACAAAGATTGAAAGATCAATTCTGAGAGATGAGATGAGTGTCAATTAGAAACGACTTTTCAAAGTAATTCTCTTTCAATAGAATTTCGTCTAGTTTATACAAAGATATAATCTCTATTTCTTTGATGACTTTTGAAGAGATGACTAGTTTTTTGAATCGAAATCGAAATTAAAATCGAATCGATCATATTCTTTGTTCACTGCATTGATTCTAGTAGGTCGATTCAAGCACTCTTTAGAGCTATGATCTGATTTATGACATATGAAACAGATTTCGACTAGAACGTCTGCTTTCTTGACGCTAGTTAAAATCGCGTCGCGCAACTTTGACTGATCAGACTTTGAATGATCAACTGACTGAGTGACAACAGTCGCTTTATGAAAGATAGTCTTTGAAACGTTGTTAACATGTTTGAGCTTGTTCTTGATCTCTTGAATGACTCGCTGATCATTATTTAAATGAATCAGATAGAAACGAATTTCTTTTAAAGAATCAGATTGAACTAGTTGATTTATTCAAACGAATCAAAGATGAGAATGTATTTTATCTTTCAGATCGACGATCAGTTGCTTTTCATGATAGTTTAGATAGAAAGATAGTCGTTGAAACTGAGTATAAAACTCGCTGAATTTCTTTGATTCTTGAATTAAGTTGTAGTATTCTCTACGAAAGTTGACTTTCTTATTCAAGTCATTGAACAACTGAGCTAGCTCTTTCAAAAGATCTTCGACAATTCTATAAAGATTGACACAATCACGTTCACATTTAGTCTGAGTAATTTTTGCTGCGTCATCGAATAATCTAGAATGTACATAGTTCAATTTAACTCGTTCATTAGAAAAGAGATCAACGTTGATCTCTAGTTTATTCTGAATTTTTCTGTATTAGTTCTCTTAAGTAGAGTTCTTTTCATCAGTAAACAGCGAAAAATCAGGTATTTTTTGAGATCTAGAACGCTCAGAGTAAGTGAAATCAGAAGAAGTATTTTCTTTAGTTTGAAGTCTTGTCTTCAACTCTTTGATTTCATCTTCTTGTTGTTTATTTAACTTGTAGAGTCAATCTGTTTCTTTATCAAGAACTAGACTTCGAGCTTTTCAGATTTCGTAGAACACGAAAGATATTATCATTTCAACGAATAATTCATCATCTTCATGAATGAATGACGCAGCACTTGATGATTTTGTTCGTGATTTCAATGAATCAGCATTAGAGATTTGAGAGAAATGATTTTGAAATTTCTCAGAATGCTCTTCAGTAAATGAATGACTAGACATGATGAGATTTGTTTGAAAGAAGAATCAAATGAATGATGATGCTTGACGATTGAAGAAGAAAGACGTATAAAGTGATGTTTAATCTTCAACAAAGAAGATGAGATTTATTTGTTGATTGATTTGATTCTTGAGCAATTCACGAAGATTTTTTATCGTTGATTCTCTTAATCGAGTTGAACAGTTTATTTTCACTCGTTTGTTTCATGAAAATGAGTTGATTCTCTTGATCGATTTGAACTGTGCATACTTAGTGAGCGATAAGTTGTTTAGCAATTCAAACAGTCTTGTCGTTGATTTTATCAAACTCTTTAGTGTTGTTCAGTCTTTCGATTGCGTCAATCATCAGATAAATGAATTTCTTTAAACTCGTTCTGTCTGTATGAGTATGTTGAATAAGTAATGAGATCAGTATCATGTGATTAATGAATTCTTAATATAATGTCAAAATCATGTCTAGATGATACAATCAATGAAGATCAGAGTTGATAGTGCTTGATCTTTAGAAATAGCTATAACTGAATATTAAGAATACAGAAGAAGATTGATACAAGAGCTTCTATTTATGTAATGTTCAGAGACTGCGCTAGACTCAAAAGAGTGTTGAGATCATGTTTAGATCATTCAATCAAAGAGACTCGAGACTGATATGTATGTATTGTTCTTTAGAAATAGTTATAACAAGACATTAAGAATACAGAAAAGAAAGAGTGCAAGCTCTTCTATAAATAATGACTTGAGACTGCGCTAGACTTGATACAGATGTGATGTAATATGTCAGATGTGTTTGTCTAAAAGAATGATGAAAGAGATGAATTAAGAAAGTGCTGAACAACAAGAAGAAGTGCTGAGAATGACTTGAAGAGATGCGCTAGATTCAAACTAAACATAGCATCATGACTTGCTTTAATCAAATTGATTAGAATTAAATCTGAACTCTGATCGATTCAGATATGTTTGTAACATTATCTCTTTCTTTGAACATTCATGTTCACATGAATAGAAAAGAAATAAAAGCAAAAAATTCATCGTGTTTTCAATTTAGTGCAACTTATTTGAATATAGCTTGTGAAATTCGTTCAGAACTTTCTTTGAGTCATCGAATTTCTCTTTATCAACATAGTATCATTTTTCATCATAATTTATCTTGATATATTTGACCTTGTATTGTAGTCTTTCTTTATATTGTCTGAAGTTCAATATATTGTCTACTTCTCAATGCTCTTCATTCTCTTCAATGATCATTGATCTAGAAGATTCAGAATGTTGTTTCAATAAAAAGTCATTTGATGAAGATTGTAGACACTTTGAGCTGAACACTGAATGTATATGCTTCATGCTTCTAGATAGCTGAAGACGATAGAAGATTTCAACTTTGACTGTGATTGAATAGAAGTTGAGCTGCTTGTCTTTCAAATCTTTGCATGATCTAGTAATTTTGATGTTTTTGAAGACTAATCAAACTTGATCATCTACTTCATAAATGATGTCTCGTTTATGCTTGTTCATCTGAGCTTCAGTGATCTGCTTGATCTTTTTCAATTGTTGATGATCAAAGATAAGAAGTTCGCTCATTCAAATGACAATGTCATCGATCTTTCTAGCTTCAATACGTTGATGAGTCATTTCATAATCAGTCGTATCTGAATCGAAACTCATTCAAGGGTGAAAATCTTTATTGAAGTAGAAAGAAGTCATTGAGATAGTCAAGAATGTATTGAAATTGTCACTGAATTTCATCATTGAAAGTCATTTAGCTCAGTCATTCTGCATGTAATTGCAGTAGATTCAAAGTTCGCGTTCAACATCTTGATTAGCTCGTTTCGACTGATCATCAATCTCTGAATGATAGACTGTTGATAGATTGACTTTGATCTTCAGTTGTTTACAAAGACTTTGTCACATTATCAATATGAACTGAAAGTCTCTATTTGAAACGATAGAACTGAGTAGATCATGAAGTTGATAGACGTTTCATAACATGATTCATACTGTTTCTTTGATTGAGATGTCATCGTCTTTTCAATGACAGAAAACAAAGTGATGTTCTTTGAAGAGACAACATATGATCATGCAAATGACGTTATAGTTTTTCGATAGAAAAAGCTCAGTGATGAAGTTCATAGCTATATCTTGTCAATGCTGCTGAGAAATCAATAAAGACTGAAGCAAATCATTTGTATCATCTCAAGATGCTTTGCTTCGCTGACAGATATGACAGTTTCGAATGTATTGTTGAATAGTTGCTTGATGATCTAATCAATAGTAGAAGCATTAAACTAGATCAATCATTCATTTAATGTCAGAATGCAAGATTGATGATTGATCGTGAATCTTTCGAAGCAATTTCGTATGCATTTGTTTCAACACTCATAGTAGACTCTTTTTAAATAAAACGTTGTCAATGATTTGACAGTTCTTTAGCTTCATGTCATGAAGCTTCAGTTCATCTTTGTTTATAGCTTGTCAATACTCATTGCATAGTTCATTCTTCTGATTGACTGAATGTACATGATGATAGAGATTAATCTTGTATTCAGATTCGATTTCGAACTCAATCAATAAAACGTCTATTTGATTCAAGATCAGTATAGTCTGAAAATGATCATCTATGTCTTTAGCTGATTCAGAACTATCGATCATCGACATTCTAGTTAAAGCATTGACTTTGATGTTTGTTTTGCCTGATCGAAAGATAATCTGAAAGTTAAATTTCAATAGAATATTTAGATAGTTCGCTTGTTATCAAGTCAGCTGTTTGTTTTTCATAAAGATCTTCAAAGTCTGATGATCAGTAAACATCTGAATAGATAGCTCAGTATTGTTAGAGATTAGCATAGAGCGAGTCATATGAATGTAATGTAACGAGTATATAAATGCTAAGAAAGAAAAGTATCTAGAAGAAAAGAATCGACTATTTATATGACTCAGAAAAACATAAGCTAACTCTGAATAGAGTTGACTTTGAAACAATTCGATAGTCTAGTGACGAGCGATCGACGATAGTCATAAACATAGTCATTGACATAGTCATCAACATAGCTATCAACATAGATGCGTAGCTAGAATCGTAATAAGTATCTTCTAGTTCAAGTCATCAGTGTTTGAAGCATCAAATGATAGTTAGCAATTTCTTGTCATAGATGTGATAATTGCATTCAGCTGAAACCATGCTCTTGCTATAGAAGACTATCGAGTGAAGCACATTCTCATCATCATACTGAGATAGTATGTCGTCTTTTACATAGTTGAATGCATCGATTTTCAAAATAGCTTGATGTTTGACATCAAAATGACGTAGAACTGAGATCGAGCTGATCTGCTTCTTTAAATTGTCAAAGACTTCGATGCAGACTTTGTTTCAAACAAAAGACGTGTCTTTTTGAATCAGCTGAGTGAACAACTTGACTAGTTTTGAAAAGTTCTTGATGAAGCGTCGATAGAAATTGACGAAGTCAACGAAGTCTTGTATCTTTTTTAGATTAGTAAATGTAGCTCAATTGACTATAGCTTTCACTTTGATAAAGTTTATGCAAAGATCTTGTTCTGATACTATGACTTCTAAGAAGACTGTTTCTTCTACGTTGAATTCGCACTTTCAAATATCTATCTGCAGATCAGCGTCTTGTAGATGATTTAGTATCATCTTAATATGTTGTTTATGCTTTTTTTTGAATCTTGCTGTATATGAGAATGTCGTCTAAATAAGCTTGGCAGAAGTCATTTAGAAAGTCTCATAAAACATCATTCATATATTGCTGAAATGAGATCAAATCATTTGTTAATTTTAATGATAAAATCTTTGATTTGTACGCTTCTAAAGCGATAATGAAGATCGTATAATTCTCACTATTGAGATGCATACGAAGTTTGTTGAAAGTGAAAATTATATTCAGTCGAGTCAAATGCTTGCAGTCAACGATTTTGTCAATCATCTCATTTATGAGCAGTAGAGAGTAGTGATTTCTTTTGATAATGACGTTGAGCTTTTGATAGTCAACGCAGAAGCGAAGATTATCATTGATCTTCAGAGCGAATAAAACGAGTGAGAAATATGAGATCTTGCTAGAAGTAATAAAATTCTTTGACAGATTTTCGTTCAGATATTCTTTGATCTTCTGAAGCTTGTAGAGTGACATTTGATAAGCTCAACATCTAGAAGAAGTGACATCATTAGTGAGCTCTATCTTATGATCATATGAATGATGAGATGATAGCTTATCGACTTGAGCTCGATCAAACACGTCAAGAAAATTCTGATATTTCAAAGATAGCTTGACTTTGATGTCTTCTAGATTTTGAGCTGATGCATCAATGAAAGCGACGTCTAGAACGTTTAGTTCGCATTGAGTGTTGTAGACTATTTTTCTATCAATATCTTCAATCGACATAGCGAAAATCTCGATGCAATTCTTCTTTGATCATTTAATCAATGTATGAAAAGATGCAGTTCTCACATTGAACATAGAAAAGTTCTTTTTCGAAGCAGTAGAAGCTGATCATTAAAGCACTTTGAAAGCTGAACTGATAGAAGAATTTGATGATCGTGATCATTTTGAGTGTGAAGCTCTGACTGACATTGAAAAAACAGAAATGAAAGCTTCTAATTGATTTGAAAAAACAATGACATCGTTTTGCATATCTAGTAGTATTTTATTTTTGTTCATTCAGAACTTTTCTAATATGATATCATGATGATTTATATCAGCTTTTAACATTGAAACAGTCAATTTCTTATGACTTTCGACTGTGAGATTGAGTAGAATTTTATGAATAATGATTTTCTTTGTCAGCTTTTCGTCATATTCTCTTATTAACTTCTCTTTAGCTAGTCATATGAGTTGAATTTCGAGCTTCTGACATATTTGATTGACTAGCTTTGTATGAATCAAGATGTAGATCATCAAGTCACTATTTATCAGAGATCGTAGCTTGAAGAATTCGTCTTGCAAGAATAAAGTGACATCGACTAGAAATGACTTTTCGAAGTAGTTCTCTTCGATAGATGAAATTTCGTCGATTAAATTGCACAAAAAAATGATCTTTATCTCTTCAATGATTCTAAAAGAGATGATTAGTTTTTTGAATCAGACTCTGAATTGAAGTTCAAAGAATGATCAAACTCGTCATCTAATGTGTTAATTCTGAAAGATCTATTTGAGCACTCTTTAGAAGTATGATCAGACTTATGACATAGAAAGCAGTTTTCGATTAGTAAGTCATTTTCTTTGACGTTAGTCAAAACAGCATCACGTGATTTTGACTGATCAGTCATCTTCATTTCTATGATTCTACGAATAGCTTTGACTGATTCTTCAGCGAAGATGATCTGTTTAGTTGTTTAAGGTTTGATCATTGCTTCTCTATTCTTGATCTCTCGAATAGCTCGTTGATCGTTATTCAATCAAATGAGGTAGAAATGAATTTCTTTCAGAGTACTGAGTTGAATCAATTGAGTTATTCAAGCAAATTGAAGTCGAGAATTTATTTTATTCTTTAAATCAACGATCAGCTGTTTTTCTTGATAGTCTAGATAGAAGAATAGTCGTTAAAATTGAGTATAAAACTCGCTGAATTTCTTCTGTTCTTGAATCAAGTTGTAGTAATCTCTATGAAAGTTGACTTCTTTATTTGAATCATCAAACAACTGAGCTAGCTCTTTCAAAAGCTCATCAACGATCTTGTATGAGTTGATACAGTCACGTTCACATCTTGACTGAGTGATCTCAGCGACATCATCGAATAATCTGAAATGTACGTAGCTCAGCTTGACTCGTTCACTTGAAAAGAGATCAACGTTGATTTTCAGCTTGTTCTGAACTGTTTCATATCAGTTCTCTCAGATAGAGTTCTTTTCATCAGTGAACAACGAAGAATCGAGTATTTTCTGAAATCTAGAACGCTCAAAGTAGATTGATGATGACGAGATAATCTCTCTAGCTTGTAGCATAGCTTTCAGCTCTTTGCATCGTTTCTTCAAAGCTTTCATAGTCATAGAAGATGTTATGATTTCAGCGAATGAGTCGTTATCTTTGACAATGAAGAATGAAGCTTCGAAACGCTCTTTGAAGAGACGAAACATGATGAAGAAGAAAGAGAAGATTGAATTGAACGAGTGTTTTAAAAGAAAGAAATTGAGCGAACGATGCTTGACAATAGAAGATGAAGTCATTTTTGTTGTTTGATTTGAGAATTGATTAATTCTCTTGATCGATTTGATTCTCTAGCAATCAATGAAGATTCTTTATCGCTGATTCTATTAATCGAGATAAACAATGTGTACTTAATGAGCTGTAAGTCGTTTAACAATTCAATCAGTCTCGCTGTTGATTCTATAGATTTTCTAGTGTTGTTCTGTCTTTCAATTGCGTTGATCATCAGATAAACGAATTTCTTTAGACTCGATCTGTCTGAACAAGTATATTGAATGAGTAATGAGTATCTATATCATATGATAAATGAGATTCTTAATGTAATGTTGAGATTGTGCCTAGATCATTCAATCAAAGAAGCTCAAGACTGATATGTATGTATTGTTCTTTAGAGATAGCTATAACAAGACATTAAGAATACAGAAGAGAAAGAATACGAGCTCTTTTATAAATAATGACTTGAGACTGCGCTAGGCTCGATACAGATGTGATGTAATATGTCAGATGTGTTTGTCTAAGAAAATGATGAAAGAGATGAATTAAGAAAGTGCTGAACAACGAGAAGAAGTGCTGAGAATGACTTGAAGAGATGCGCTAGATTCAAACTAAGCATAGCGTCATGACTTGCTTTAATCAAATTGATTAGAGTTAGATCTGAACTTTGATTGATTCAAATATGTTCATAACAAAGAGATGTGTTTGTAACATGAAAAGAAAATGATGTAAATGAACAAGATGTTGATGAAAGAAAAGAATGTTGAAAAAGTAAAAGAATGTTGAGTCATATTTAAGTCAAATCTGAATCAGATCTAGATCAGATCTCGACTAGATCATTGACTAGCTCTAATCAGTCTTGATATGCTTGTAACAGTATCAAATATAAATTAAAAATAAATTGAGTAAAAAAAATGAGTCTTATGATATTTCTGTGCTTGTTTTCTTTGATTTTTGATGTTTATCATCAAATGCTAAAAGCTGATAACAAGATTCATCTGTACATGATGTTAACTACAAATCTTTTAATTTTATTCTGTATTCAAATAAAAGTCAGAAGAATCAAGAAATTTCAATTCAACGTAATTTGAATAATGTTAAAATGTTGTGTAAGCAAAAAAGTTAATCATGCAGAGTTTTCATTTATGCAACAACATTCTTTCTAACAGTCACAATCAATTTACAAAGAAGATTAATGACATGTCAATGTCAGTAAAAGATGAAAAGATATTTAGTGAAAAAGTTGATCTCAGTATGAGAATCATGACTATAAGTGATTGAAGAATTTGCAACTCATTGATCACATCAATATACTGAAATGTCTTCATCACATTAACAATGTTGTCAAGTAATTAATGAAAAAATATCAAATAAAATAGTTAATCTCAGTCTGAAAATTATGATTATAATGCTTGAAGAAGTAATGATTCATTGATCATGCTGATATATTGAAAGAGCTTAAACTCATCTTTTTTACTTGACATCAAGTCATACATTTATGTTGCGATCGTGCACTTCGAATTAGCCTAACATAGATCGTGTCAGACTATCATAGACTAGTATAGAGCTGATGTTGACACGCTAGCGACCTAGCGTGCCTTCGTGAGTAAAACTCACGACGTGTTGCATCTTCTTTCTTCTTCGACTTTGAACTTCTAGTTAGAATACATTCATATGATTCGCTCTATGCAGATTCATAACATTAGTTCAAAGCTCACTAATCTTGCTATCGACGTGTAGACGATATAAAAACAAGCTACACAATTCAAATCAGAAGTCGAACTCAGAAATTTCGACAGCAGAATCAGAACTCGAGCTCAGAAAGCTCAATAGAAACCAGAAATTTCTAAAGAAGAATCTTGATTCGAAATCAGAAATTTCGATAGAATCAGAATCAAAGAACATGAACACGTTGCTCTTGACTAACTCTTTATTGAGCTCGTCATCAGAAATCAGAAATTTCAGCAGTACTTGAACTCAGAAAGTTCGATAGAGTACTAGTTGTTGCTCGGATTCAGAAAGTTCGATAGAGTAACATCAGAATTTCGATCAGCAATTTTCTACTCATATCATGACTAGAAGCTCAGAATCAGCGAGCATTGCTCGCTACGAACTTCGAAATGCTAGAAGAGAATCACTTCTATCACAGAATCGAACAGTCTCAGAAGAAGAAGGCACGAATGCGTCGTCGAATACAGAAGAAGAGAACATGAACGCGTTGCTCTTTGATCACGAAATGATCAAGATCAGCATCAACACTAAACTGAATGCTTGAATAAGCGCTCATGAAGCAGGCGACATCGTTGCCTTTATCAAGTACATGTGTCAACAGCACGACATCGAAATCGAGACTCACAATGACATGATTCAGATGTTAGAAGATGTCAACGAGGCAAACATCACGTTGAAGATTACGCAGACGCGTCTGCAGAAAGAGAATAGAAACAAGAACGTGATTATACATCATCTAGAAGCTGCATCAAGTCGACAAAGCACTTCGATTTCTGAAGGTTGATTCTCGAAGTCGATCAAGTTACTTGACTCACTTCTGTTTGAAGATTCAACGCAGAATGTAGACAATTGACTGTCTCGAATGCGAAATAAGCTGAAGACAAATAAGAATCATTTTCCTATCAAAGAGTTGAAGATTGCATACATCGAAAGTTGAGTCAGTGAAGCTGCGATCAAGCACATAGCTTCTCGCATGCGAAATATCTTCTTGAACTCGTTTCTAGAAGTCGAAGAAGTGCTATCGATTATCAATAAGATGTACGACGATCTCAATCGTCGTCACACGACTCAACGACAGTATTTGAGACTGTATCAGAACAAGATCTTCTTTCATGAATTTTGAATGAAATTTCAGAGATTTAGTGCAGAACTAGAGTACAATAACGAGACTCTACTGAATGATCTTCAGCACAAGATCAGCTCAGACCTTCAACGAGTAACGCTCAATGAACGAATCACGAATTTGAATGAGTTTGTCGACATCTGCATGCGAGTCGATGTTAGATTAACTGAATTGAACGCGCGATCAGTCGTCAAAGCATCAGCGACTCAAGCTGCTCGCTCTGTCTTTAACACATCAACTGCTCGACTCACGTCATCAGTTTCTTCGTGAAAGAAACTCAGAAAATCGAATCTCGACTCTATTCAGAAAGAGTTGTTTAAGAAAGAACTCTGCTTCAAATGCAAGAAGTCAGAACATAGAGCATATGACTGTCTTGAGACGACTCAAGTGCACGAGATTGCTGCGAATTCGAAAAACGACCTGCTCTCGTCAAAGTAGTGACTGAGAGCGATATACTCATATTCTGTTTCATCAGCATGTCTGACGATTCATTTGATTTCAAGTCGTTCACTGTTGACGTCATCTTGAGTAGTCTAGAAAAGATATTCAGATCTCTCGTTCTGATAGATACTGAAGTCACTGACATGATTTTCATCGATGAATCTTTGATGTCAGAGCTATGTGAACGCTTTGATATTCAGTCAATATCGCTGTCAAAACCAAAGTCGATTCGATCGTATGATGAAATCTCTGATCGAAAGTCGATTACACACGCTCTGTATACATCGATCATGATACAAGAACACAAGAATGAAATGATGCTTCTATTGATAACTCGTCTAGATCAGCACAAGATAATCATTGAAAATCTCTGGTTGAAAAGAAATCAAATTTTGGTAGATTCTGCAAACGATCGATTAATATCATCGTTGAAGATTCGAACATCGAAATCTGTTGTTTCGAAAGCAAGCAGTCAATCAGCATTTCACAGATCTGAGTCAAGCGAGATCTGCAAAATGAAACGAAAGAACTTGAACTCGATGATTACGTCGACAATCATCTTGAAGCGACTCACGAATCAGAAACTAGTGAATCAGTTCATTGAATCTGTTCTCATACAAAAGCAAAGCACTCAAGTTGACTTCGATCAACTTCGTCTCTTTCAGCCAACTGAGAAAAAGAGACTCGTCAATATTGTCATGATCGAAGTCGCTGCGTATCGAACTCTAGTCAAGAATAAGAAGATCAAGATCTTCTTCTTGATCATTAGTGAAATCAACAAAGCGCTTAGCTCAGTCGAAGGTTTCGCGAAACTGAATGAAATGATCTCTGTCATGTCATTAGATGAACTGAAGAAGAAGCTTTTGATAGTCTATCACGACTTTCTGAATGTTTTTGATAGAGAAAAGACAATGCAGTTGCCTTCACATCAATCATACGATCATAAGATTGAATTAGAAAGTGAGAGTCAATTCTCTAGAAGTCGATTGTATCTCATGTCGAGCTACAAGTTGCAGAAGGTCAAAGAGTATCTAGAAGAGAATTTGAAGAAGAAGTTCATCACATTCAGTAAAGCTTCTTTCGCTTCGTCAATACTATTTGTCGAAAAGAAAGATGATAGTCTTCGCTTTTGCGTGAATTATCGAAAACTGAATGCTCTGATCAAAAGAAATCGTTATTCAATACTCTTGATAGACGAAGTACTCGCTCGAATTCAAGACAGTAAGTATTTAATTCGACTCAACATTATCGTCACGTTCAATAAGCTTCGCATGAGTACTGAAAGCGAGAATCTAACCACATTCGTTACTTTCTTTGATGTCTATAAGTATAGAGTAATGTTCTTTGAATTAATCAATGAATTCGCGTTCTTTCAGCACTATATCAACAATGTGTTGTTCAACTGTCTACATAAATTCTGTCAGACATATTTGAATGATATTCTTATCTACAGTAAGATCTTGAAGAAACATAGAATTCATGTGAAAGAAGTGCTAGGCAAGCTTCGCGAAGTCAACTTGCAGATAGACATTGACAAGTGCAAATTCAAGATTCAGAAAACCTCGTTTCTTGAACTACTGATATTCATCAATGATCTACGAATGAATTCTCGAAAAGTAGATGTGATTCGAAACTGAGAAGTGTCTCGATCGTTGACTCATGTGCAGATCTTCATTGACTTCTGCAATTTCTATCGACGATTCATAAAGAACTTCTCAAAGATCGCTCAATTTATGATAAAGCTGATTCAAAAAGATCATCTCTTTGAATGAACAGAGATCTGTCAGACGATCTTTGAAGAACTAAAGCAACAGATGACGACAGTCTTCGTTCTGAAGCATTTCGACTCGATCAGAGAAGCTATTCTGAAAACGAACTTCTTGAACTATGTAAACGACGAAGTATTGTCTCAATATAATGATGAAGACATTCTACATTCAGTGACTTTCTATAGCAAGAACATGATTTTCGCAGAATGCAACTACGAGATCTATGACAAAAAACTGCTGACTATTATTCGCTGCTTGAAGCACTGACGCTCTGAATTGAAAGATACAGATATTTCGATCAAGATCTTCATCGATCATCTGAATTTGAAGTACTTCATGATCATCAAAGAACTGACTCGACGACAGGCTAGATGAGCTGAGAAGTTATCTGAATATAACTTCAAGATCATATATCAGTCAGAAAAACAGAATCTGAAAGTCGACGCGCTGATCAGAATGTCAGACGTCAAGTTGATTGAGACAAACGATGATCGAAAGCTATATCAGCATCAGCTGCTATTGTCAGAAAGCAAGTTTGAATTGCAGTCAATAGAAGCTGATCAAGAAGATGATCAGAAATCTGACTCAGATCTTGCTCAGATCTTGCTCAGATCTGACTCAGAGTCGAAACAAGAATCGAAAGCTAACGAAGATTCGATCGAAGAAGTGATTTCTATTCAGAATCAGATTATAGTCGAAAATCGAACGAATCAACTATGTATCGATATTCGAGCATTCATGAAACAGAACAGAAGAACTTGTCAAGATATTGATCTGAACAACTGCAGAGTACTTGATGAAGTACTCTGAAAAGATGATAGACTATGAGTTTTTCAGTCAATGATCATTTGATTGATAAGAGAAGCACATGATCTTTCGATCAGTGATCATTCTGACATGAATTGAACGTTGAACTTGCTGAGACGATCATATTGCTGACCGAAGATGAGAATGATGATCAAGCGCTACATTCGAAACTGTTACGTTTGCCGTAGATCAAAAGCATTGAGAGATCGAATCAATGAATTACTGAAGTCATTGCTCATATTCGAGCAGCGATGACAGAACATATCATTAGACTTCATTATCAATCTATCAGAAAGTGATGAAAACAACGCGATTCTGACAGTCATAGATCGATTGTCTAAGAAACGACATTATATATCGTGTTAATCAGATGACGAAGAAACCTTCGCAGAACAAACAGTCAAGCTACTGTTGACATGAGTCTTCAGAACTCATGAACTATCAAGGTCAATAGTGTTCGATCGTGATTCACAATTCATATCGATTGTCTGAAAGTCTCTATGTCTGAGACTCGACATCAAGATGAAACTATTCACAGACTATCATTTGCAGACAGATGATCAAACAGAAAGAGCGAATCAGAATGTAAAATGATATCTACGAAGCTATTGCTTGTATATGCAAGATGATTGGTTCGCCTGATTATCTATGACTGAATTCGTCGATAACAATGCTATTTCGTCATCAATTGAACAGTCGACGTTCTTTCTGAATAAGAACTTTCACCCTCATATGAGCTTCGATTCAAACTCAATCGAATATGAGATCACTTGAGCTAGAATCGAAGCAGGCAAAGCAAAGAATATATTCGAACACATGAAATGATCACTAGCATTGATCAAGCAAGTCTTAACAAGAGTCAGAGTCACAATGAAGAAACAGGCTGACAAGCATCGAAAGAAAATGATCTACAAGGTAAATGACATGATGTTTCTGAATTCTAGAAACATAACGATCTCACGATCGTCAAAGAAGCTAGACAATAAGATGCTAGAATTCTTCAAGATTCTGATCAAGATCAAACATGCTTATCGACTGAAACTATCATCGACTATGAAGATACATTCGAAGTTCGCACCAAATCTGCTGCGACTAGATTCAAAGAACTCTCTGAATGAACAACGAAATGAATCGCCTGACTCTATAGTGATCGACGACGAAGATGAATGAGAGATGAAGAACATACTGAACTTCAGGCACTACGAAAGAGGTAAACGACTACAATATCGTGTCAATTAAAAAGAATACGACGTCGATCTACATTGATACAACGTCGATGAAAGTGAATTCGAAGAATGCTCGAAGATCGTAAATGACTTTCATGAACGATATTCGAACAAGTCAAGATAGAAATCGACTTAAGAAAGATCGATCGAACTGCAGCAATGAGAACATTGCTAGATGAAGAAGAAAAGTAATGTTGCGATCGTGCACTTTGAATTAGTCTAACATAGATCGTGTCAGACTATCATAGACTAGTATAGAGCTGATGTTGACACGCTAGCGGCCTAGCGTGCCTTCGTGAGTAAAATTCACGACGTGTTGCATCTTCTTTCTTCTTCGACTTTGAACTTCTAGTTAGAATACATTCATATGATTCGCTCTATGCAGACTCATAACAATTTATTTATGTGAAAAATCAAAAGTGCAGAAGAATGATGTTACAAGTGTATCAAGATTGATAAGACTGAACAAGACTGAAGTTTTAATCAATTTGCAATGCATGCTAGCGAGTACTTTGCATAATGATTAGAGCTAGTCAATAATCTAGTCAAGATCTGACCTAGATCTGACTCAAATATGACTAAACACTTTTTTCTTTCTCAACACTCTTTTCTTTCACCAACATCTTATTCATCTACATCATCTTCTTTTCATGTCACAAACACATTTCTTTCAAGTCTAGCACAGTCTCTGAACATTACATAAATAAAAGCTTTTGTATCAATCTTCTTTTATATTCTTAATATTCAGTTATAGCTATTTCTAAAGATCAAGCACTATCAATTCTGATCTTCATTAATTGTATCATTTAGACATGATTCTGACATTATATTAAGAATTCATTAATCACATGATACTGATCTCATTACTCATTCAATCAACTCGTACAGACGAATTGAGTCTAAAGAAATTTGTTTATCTGATGATTTGATCTTGAAAGACAAGAACAACATCAGAGAATTCATAGAATCAACGAGAACATATGATCATTGAATTGCTAGAAGATTTATCGCTCATTCAGTATACATTTATTCAAAATCGATTAATAAAATCTATGATAAAGAATTTTCGTGAATTGCTAGAGAATCAAATCGATCAAGAGAATTATGATAAAGAATCTTCGTGAATTGCTTCAAGATCAATCACTTTCACAAACATCTTTTTTGTTGAACAAACATTCGTCTTTCTTCATAAAACTACTGAGCTTCGTTCTTTGTTCAGTTTCAATCAATTCTCATCTTCTTCACTATGACATTTAAGAACACATCTGATAAAGATAAAGCTTTTGTTGACTTCTTGCAACAAACATGTTTACAAGCTTTCTTTTCTATTGTTGACTCACAACACACTTCTTCATTCATTGCTTTCAACAAATTAAACGCTGAAATCATCATACTTGATGATATGAAAGTATGAAAGAAACGTATTTATGCTCTTAATAAAGAAACAGATCATCTCGTTGAGATGAAACAATGAGACAAGAGCGAAATTCAACAGTTGAAAGCAAAACTACAAGCTTTCACTGCTATCACAGTCAATGTAATCATCACTGCTTTCTTGATTGTCATCTACTTTGAACAATCTAGATATCATAAAATACTCAACTCTTCAATGTTTACTGATGAAAAGAACTCTACTTGAAAGAACTGATCTCTTGACATATGAGAGAAGTTAGCAATGAACGTCGACATCTTTTCAAATGAACTCTACAAGCTGAGCTACATTCACTTTCAACTAGCAGATGACATCATCGAAGTCACTCAAGTCAGATGTGATCTCAACTATGATAATTTCTATCTGACTGTCAATGCACTTCTAAAGAAACTAGCTCAATCGTTTCATGATTCTGATAAGAAAAACAACTATCGTAGAAAATATATTAATTTGATTCAAGAATCAAAGAAATTCAGCGATTTCTTTAATCAGTTTCAATGACTATACATCTATCTGAAGTATCAGAAGAACGTACTAGTCATTGATTTAAAGAATAAAATAAACTCTTGTCTTTGAATCTTTTAAACAGCTCAGATGAAATCACTCATTAAGCTATCAGATATTCGAAACTATCTGATTCGCTTGAACAATGAACATAAAGCAGTTCAAGAGATCAAGAACAAACTACTCAAACATGATGATTCAAAGATCATTGTCACGATTCTAGTCTTGTCAGACTCAATCTTTTAGTCTTGTCAGATTTATTCTTGCTTCGTCATCTTGACTAGTTTCTATTGAGTCTAGCGTTGACTGAGAAACACACATATATAGTCAGCTTCTTTTCTGTAGCTATCTTTCTTTCTTAGCATTTATCTTCTAGTTAAATGACATTCATATTGACTCGCTCTATGCTGATTTCTAACATTAGATAAATGCTCATTAACTACTCTGCTATCAACGTGTAGATGATACGAAATAATCTACTTCGTTTATTCAGAAAATTCGCAAGAAATTCTTTGAATTTGCATCATCATTTTAGATCGCAAGAGATTCTTCAATTCTACATTCATTTTCATCATTCTATTTGCAAGAAATTCTTCGAATATTACAATCAGCTATTATCAGAAAATTCACAAGAGCTTCTTTGAATTTGCATCAAATCAAAACATCAATCTCTCATCTATCTTTATCTCAACAACTTCTATCTACTATCATCATGACACACGACGTCGAGTCAGTTGAGTCTTGAACAGCTCGTCTGCTTAGAAGCACTGTCAATAGAAGAGTCTCACTTCTACTCATCAATGCTTCAGTCGAGATTGAAGAAGCTACAACATCATGAGACATAAAGAACAAGAAACAATTGTGTCAATGAATCGCAAATCAGCTCGATCAGATTATCGATATGCTGAACGAGCTTCGAAGTCAGCGAGATCTGACTCTACAGCTTAACGAGCACTGACTTCTCGTACAAGACAATCACAAAAAGAAAGCGAAACAACTAGAAGTCGCTTTTGATAAGAATGATGAGCTAGAGAAAAAGATCAGTCAGCTACAAGACGAGCGATTGAACTTCAGAGCGAAACAACGTCAAGTCGATCGATCTATGTCTCGTCAAGAGACTCAGTCAGTCGAGCATCGAGTCAATCAGAAAGAGATCTCATCGATTTCTGAAGTCGATCAATGCTCTCGAAGCTCATGAGAATCATTCACTCTATTTGATAACGAGAATGATCATCACAAGTTCATCAAGCTTTCGAATTCACTCATCTTCATCGAAACAGATGATTCTATCTGAGAGACATGAAACATCAAAATAGCTGACAAGCTCGATGTCAACGCGAATCATTATTCTACTGAAAAGATTCGTATTGTCTATGTGATTTTCAGACTAGAAGACGATGCTGATCAGCAAATCTATGCAAAGCATCGTGTTGATGCTCTCATTCTATCAGTCACTATCAAAGCTACTGAAACATCTGAAAGAAATTTACGAAGATCAGAATTTGATTTGAAAGTGTCGTTGCAAATACGTCGCTCTGAAGCAGCTCAACAAGTTCTTCAGCTCTTTCTATTCAGAATTCACTAGAATATTCAACTTTCTGAACTACGACAATATCATTCTGATGAACAACATTCAGAATAAAATCAACAATCATCTTCAGAACGCGTTGTCAGTTTGCCTCATAGAGTTTAGCTCACTTGATAAGCTCAAGATCTTTCTTCAAGATATGAATAACAAACAACGAGTCAATTATCAGCTACGTGACGAGCAATGAACAGTCAAATCGATAGCAGCTTCGAAAAAACGTTTTATTTCTTCGTTGACATCAGCTTCAGCCTCAACTACTAGCTTTGTTCAACTTGCTACTTTTTTCGTTCTTGAATCTGAATGATCAAGAATGTCAATCATCTGCTTCAACTGCAAAGTATCGAATCATCTTTCAAAGAACTGCTCTCAGCTGAAGACTAGTACTTCAACATCTTGTGCATTCACTTCTTGTCTCAATGAGATCATCATGTCAAAAGAAGAGAAGAAATTATTTACAGAGAAATTAAAGAATGAGGCAAAAAACTAGTGACTTTCATCAAAGACGAATGTGTTAATTTCTTCAACAATGAGCAGCTTAAATGATCTCTTTGCTTCGAAATCTTTGACTACTGAATGTGTACTATCTAGCAATGAAATTAGTTACTCATTAAAGTCATTGATTGACACTGAAGCAGCTGACTATTCGTTCATTGATGAATTAATCGCGCAGAATGTTTGTGATCATTTGCAAATTGAATTGTTATCTTTAATCAAGCTCAAGTCAATAAGAGAATTCGATGATCATTATGCAAAAAAGCTCATTACTCATGCAATTTATTCAAATCTGACTGTTCAAGATCATATGAAACATTTTGTTTCTATGCTGATTACTTGATTGAGTCAGCATCAGATAATTCTTGAAAAAACATGAATGAATAAGATCGAGATAACAATTGATATGAGAAACAATTATCTTCAATTTTCTGATTCAAAGACTCATATCAATGCTAGCTTAACTTTTCTTTCTGTCATCAAGAAAATTGCGATAGAACAGAAGAGTTTGATTTCTATTCAAATACTAAAGAGATTTACTTCTTCTATCATCATTCAACTAAGCGAGAAGTCATCTTCATTCAGTAAAATCATGAAATCATCTAATTCAGTCAACTTCGCTTCGTCTTTTGATTCAATGAACATAGCAATAATAAAGACTGCAGCATATAAATCACTAGTCAAATGATCGAATGTGACTACTTTTGCAATCATCATCACGAAAATCGATCGACTTCTAAAAACAGCTAGAAATAAACTCGAAGATGTAGATTTACAAAAGCTTTCACATGAAGAGATCTTGAAAGAAGTCAAAGCTAAGCTTTCTTCAAAATATCATGACTATCTAAACGTGTTTGATCGAGCTATGACTGATCAACTACTCTCTCATCGCTTCTACAATCACAAAATCGAGTTAACAGACGAGAAAACATCTTCTTGAAGTTGTCTCTATCATATGTTTGACTACAAGCTTCAAAAGATGAAGAATTATCTGATTAAATCTCTGAATAAGAACTTTATATCTTTCAGCTCGATCTCATATGCTTCGCTCATACTATTCATTGAAAAGAAAGATGATAGTTTGCGTTTCTGCATTGATTATAAAAAGCTCAATGCTTTGATCAAACGAAATCGCTATTTTCTACTCTTAATAGACGAAACTCTTGCTTGTATTCAAGATAGCAAGTATCTGACTTGATTGAATATAATAGTCATCTTCAACAAATCACACATACATTCAAAGAGCGAATATTTGACTATCTTTATTATCTTTTTTGACTTCTACAAATATCACGTGATGTTTTTTGAATTAATCAACGACTCGACTTTCTATCAACATTATATGAACGACGTGCTGTTTGATTATTTACATCAGTTTTGTCAAATTTATCTAAATGACATTATCATTTACAGCAAAACATTGAAGAAACATAAGAAACATGTATGACTAGTTTTACATAGACTACGAGAGATTGATCTACAGATGAATATAAACAAATACAAGTTTCACGTTCAAGAGATTAGCTTTTTAAAACTATTGCTATTCATTGAGAGATTGAAGATGAATTCTTGAAAGATACAAGCAGTTGTTGAATGATCTACTTTTACAAATCTCACTTCGATGCAGTTCTTTATTAACTTCTGCAATTTCTATCGTCGCTTTATAAAGAACTTCTCGAAGATTGTTTGATCAATGATTCAACTTACTCAGAAAAAGATGATATTTGAATGAAATCACGCTTGTCAAACAATCTTTGATCATATGAAGAAACAAATAACTGAAGCATTTATTCTTCGTCATTTTGATCAGAATAAAAAGACTATTCTTGAAACAGACTCATTCAACTACGTCAATAATGACATACTTTCTCAGTTTGATGACAAAGAAACATTGCATTCAATGATCTACTACAGCAAGAATCTGAGTCTCGCTGAGTGCAATTACGAGATTTATGACAAGAAGCTACTAACAATCATTCAAGCATTCAAGCATTGATGATCTGAGCTGAAATTGACTGAGCTATCAATCAAGATGTTCATCAATCATCAAGCTCTGACGTCATTAATGAAGAATAAAGAGCTGAGTAAACGTCAGATGCGCTGAATTCAAAAGCTCGTCGACTTCAACTTCAAAATCATGTATTGTTCAGGCAAACAAAACATCAAAGTCAATGCATTAACTCGTCAAGTCAATTCAGTTTCTAGAAGCTTTGAGAATGAACAATATTGCTATCAGCGAACTATGATTCTGACATCAAATTGAATAAAAATTGCTGATCTGAAGAAGAAAGAGAATGATGAATCAATTTATTGATTGATTCTAAAAGTTAATAAAATCAACGAGAATTGTGTTCTACTTCGTGAAGTCATATCAAAAGATGAAGCTCAATACGAAGATATTAAATTAAGAGATTGTTGAGTTCAGAACGAAATACTATATCAAAGTGATCTTCTATGAATTTTCTTCAATGAGCATCTTCAAATGAAGCTGATTCAAGAAGTTCATAATCAATCTTTTATTGATCATCTTGAAATTCTTAGAACGATGAAAGCAATAAGAAGATACTACTATTGATTCTCAATGCGAAAGACAATAAATAGATATATTCAAAACTGCTACATTTGTCAGCGATCAAAAGCTTTTCAAGATAAATTCAATGAATTACTACATTCTTTACTCATACTCAAACAGTAATGAAAGAACATAGTCATGAATTTCATCATCGATCTACTTTTTTCTGAAGGCAAAAACATCATATTAACAGTGATATGTAAACTGTCAAAGAAACGACACTATATTTCTTGTTTTACTGATGATGAAGAAATCACAGCAGAAAAAACAGCTGAGCTAATGCTTCAGTGAATATATTGAATACATGATTTACTCAATTTCATTGTTTTGAATCAAAACTCTCAATTTATCTTCATTCTATGAAAGTCTCTTTGCAAAAGACTGAGCATTAATCTTTAACTATTCACTGTCTATCATTCTCAAATCAATGATCAAAGTGAATGAGTCAATCAGAACGTTGAAAGATATCTTCAATTCTTCTGTTTATACATGCAGAATGACTGAGCTAAGCTACTACTCATAATCAAGTTTGTCAACAATAATGCTCTGTTCTCAGTCATTTTCTCGATCTCTTTCTTTCTAAACAAAGACTTTCATTCTCATATGAGCTTTGAACTCGATACAATCGAATATGAAAGCTTTCGTGAATGCTTGCAAGCAATTAAAGTTGAGAATATATCTGAACATATGAACAAGATCTTGATGTTTGCTCGCGAATTTCTAGTCAAAACAAGAAAACAAATGATTTAACAAGTTAATAAGCATAGAAAAGAAGTTGATTATGAGATTGAATCAAAGATGTTTCTGAATGAATGAAACATCATTACAGCGAGATCTTTCAAGAAGCTAAATGATAAAATGCTTGATCTCTTCATCAATCTAGATTTCATTGACTCGTCATATAAGTTGAAATTATCAGAAACTATGCATGTTCATGATGTATTTCACTCTGATCTGCTTCGTCTTGTCGTTGATGATCTCTTGCCTAATCAAAAGAACGAGCTCTTTGAGTCAATAGTGATAAATGACGAAGATGAATGAAAAATCGACGATATATTGAATTTTCGTCGTTATCGAAGATGACTTCAGTATAGAGTCAAATGAAATGACTATGACAATGATCTCAATTGATACAACGCTGATGATGATGAATTTATGAACACTCAGAAGATAGTTGATGATTTTCATATTTGATATTCAAACAAATCGCGCTAGAAGCGCTTTTGACTATTCAGTCAATTAGAATTTAATGAGTCTGAGTCTGTGAAATCATGATTGAGCAATCAATTGAATCAAGCAGAAAATACATTCATGCAAACATGAATCGTCGAAGAAGAGAGAGTAATGTCATGATTCTAGCCTTGTCAGACTCAGTCTTCTAGTCTTGTCAGATTTATTCTCGCTTCGTCATCTTGACTAGTCTCTATTGAGTCTAGCGTCGACTGAGAAACACACATATGTAGTCAGCTTCTTTTCTGTAGCTATCTTTCTTTCTTAGCATTTATCTTCTAGTTAAATGACACTCATATTGACTCGCTCTATGCTGATCTCTAACAATCATCATTTCTAAAGCAATTATTGCTGTTCAGTCTTTGACTTCAAAGTCTGACTGATCAAAGTCGCGCAGCGCAGTTTTGACTAACATCAAGAATGCAGATGTTCTAGTTGAAATCTGTTTCATATGTCACAAATCAGATCATAGTTTCAAAGAATGCTCAAATCAATCTATCAAAGTTAATGTAGTTGACGAGAATTATGATCGTTTCAAACTCAATACTGAATCAGAGTTCAAGTTAAAAAACTAGTCATTTCTTCAACAGTTATTGAAGTGAAGATTATATCTTTGTGCAATCTAGACGAAATTCTATCGAAAGAGAATTACTATTAATATATGAGAGTCAGAATGAATATATGCATGTAGATATATTGACTATGTAGTAGAGATATATATCTAGTTTATTGATAGATAGATTATGAAGAAAGAAAGAAGTAGAAGATGAGCTATATATCTCTAGAGTCAAGTCGACTAAAGTCAACTAAAGTCGAAGCAAAGATATTTAAACATTGAGATTTATATGTATGCATTACGTACGTGTTACATATGAACATATCTCATTTTCAACACTCTTTCTTAGAAATTGAAGCTTCATATGAGATTATTCAGATCTTCTACTGATTGTATATTCATGCTCTTTTACTTGTTGATGTCATGCTCAACTAGTTTCATGACTGATCTGAAACTCAGAAATTTGCCTGACTTCAGAAACTAAGTGAGATCATCAATCATCATTTGATCAATGAGTATGTATTTCAATCTAATTGCTTTCTCTTCTACCTTGTTTTGAACATAGTGATAGAACGTATCAATGTGCTTAACTCAAGAATGATTGACGAAATTGCTATTCATTTTTATAGTCGCTTGATTATCAGCTAGAATGATAGTTGAATTTGTATTCAAATCATCATATCTCATCTCTTTCAATGCTTGAATCAGAAAGATCAATTTCTTGACTGCATTACATTCGTTGACGTATTCAGCTTCAGCAGATGACGTGCTAATGCATTGTTGATGTTTGAAGCTTCAGCTATTTGATTCATTTCATAGAAAGAACATATAGTTGAAGATGAATCTTCGAAAATTCAAGCAATTTGCATGAGCTGAATCGATATATTCAAAGAATTCAGCTTTCTCAACTTCTTTCTCTTTGAAAGATTCATATTGAAGTCTCAGCTCAGCAGTATTGATCAGATATCAAATGATTTGTTTGACAGTTAAATCATGGTCGAAAATAGAATTTGTCGAATATCTGCTGCATTTGCTCACTGCATAAACTATGTCTGATTGTGTTTGACAAACTATTTACATCAGTGTTTTGATGATTGATTGATAACTCTTTATTTCTTCAGAGATAGCTTGATACTCGACTCATTGTTCAGACTTTCAATAAACGTTCTTCTTGAGCTGACATCTGTGATGCATCAATGTTTTCGTTGAACTGCAATTGCTCATGCTCAGAAGCTCAATGACTTGCTTGATATAAATGCTTTGATTGATTCAAAGAGTTCGCTCAATTCTATCACGAGTTATCTGCATTTCTAGATATCACTCGATTGAGTCAAGATCTTTCATTTGAAAGCGCTTTGCAAATTGCAGCTTCAGAGCTTTTATATTGAATATATTTGATTCTAGAATGAGTAAATCATTCACATAAATAGCGATAATAATGTCATTCTGATGAGTGAACATTGAATGATCAATTTCTACTCTTTGATAGTCAATGAAGATGAGATAAACTTTCAGAATTGCATATCATTTTCAAGATGTCTGTTTCAGTTCATATAAAGTCTTGTTTAGATGACAGATCAAAAAGATTTTATTTGATTCTTTTTGCTCAAATCTTGATGATTATTGCATTCAGATCTCTTCTTTTAGATGTGCTTCTAGAAAGACGATGATGACGTTTATTTATTCAACTTCGTAGTCATATTTGATTGTCAGTGCTAGAAGCATTTTGATGATGATGACTCTGATCATCAAGACAAAGATCTCGTCATAATTAATCTCTTGCTTCTGATGAAATCTCTTACACACTCATTTAGCTTTGTATTTGATCATCTTTTCTTTGAGTTCTTGCTTAATGATAGTTATTCAGCGCGTTGACAGTATTCATCAACTTGACGAAGATATCTTCAGAATAAAGATGTTGTTTTTGATGTGAATGTTCAGTTCACTTCTAAAAGCAAGCTTTCATTGTTTTCAATCAAGACTGACTCTAGCTTGTTTCACTGTTTGTGATGTATTCAATTCAATTTGAATTCAATTTGCTCAATTGACAAAGTCTCGATTGTTTTTAATTCAGAGATCATTGAGAGTCTTGTAATCAATCAATTCAGCAATGACTCGTTTGAAGCATTCGCTTGAAGCATCAAGAATATCAGTATCGCTTGAGCTGTCTGACTTAATTAATTCTGATTCTAGTTCTAGTGATCTGCTTCTAATTTTCTGTGAAGCGACTGATGTTCTTGTTTGATAATCATTGATTTGATCATCAAAGCTTAGTATTGAAACATTTTCATCATACTCTTCGACTTTGATGACTATCTCGTCTCATTGAACGTGACTAGATATTAGTACCTTCTTCTCGTTTCACAAGCAATACTGATTGACTCTCTTGTAGTCTAAGAACTGACATTTTAAGCTCTTGTCATCGAGCTTTCAATGAGCTTTCTTCACATGATGATAGACTACGCATTTAAACGTATGCAGATAGCTAAGATCAGACTTCTTGTCATGTCATGCCTCATAAAGAGTTATTTTGTTCAACGCAATGATAAAACTTCTGTTCTTCAGATAAATGACAGTCATTATTGCCTTCTTTCATAGTTTTATTGACAAATTGACGCTAGATAGTATAGCGCGAGTTCGTTCAAAAAGAATGCAAAAACATTGTTCTGCAACTTCATTTTGACTCGAGTTATATGAAGTCATTGACTTTCATTTGATCTCATGCTCTTTGAGCAAATCAATAATGTGATGATTAACATACTTCTCTTCATTGTCTGAATGAAGTCAATGAATCAAAGTGTCTTGATTCTTCATTAAATTCAGATAGTCTTGAAGTACGTTTTTTAGATCGAATTTTCAATCTATTAGATAAATGATCGTATATTGACTGTAATCATCAATCATAATGACAACATATCTGAATTCTTCATCGATCATGAGTATTTTACCATCGTCAACAAGATTCAAATGTATCAGCTCATTAATTCTGATGACTGTTGTGTGAAATCTTCGACTTGAAGCTCAATGTTGCTTGTTTAAGACACAAGTCTCACATATTGATTCTGAGAATTCTTCTTCTTCTAGACTATTGATCAAATTCACATCAATGTCAATGTTCATGTTGACTAGACGTTTTACGTCTGTCATATTCAGATGAGCTAGTTGTTTATGTCATTGACATCATGATGCTCTGATCGATTTGTGTGTTCTGCTTGTCAGTGTTTGAAAATTTGAGAAGTTAGTCGATGCATTCACGAAGTAGAATTTCTCATCGCTTCTCGAATCAATGAGAATGATGATTCTCATTGAGTCAATGAATAGAAATTTACCTTTCTGTATACTACACGTATATTCTTTGACTTTCACTTGTTCAACTGACATCAGATTATAATGCAGTTTCAAACAGTGATAAACATTGTTTAGCTGAATTTTGATTGATTAACTCTTCAGCAAAATATCGATTATAATCATATCTTTCTTGATAATGACTATTGCTTCATTATTTGCAGTAACAATGCTGTTTTTGATCACTTTTCTATATGTTTATTCATTGAACAAGTTCTTGTCATAGCAAACATGATTCTCAGCTTTGATGTTTATTCATCAGATGTTGATGCAACTACTTGCTCAATTGACGAAGAAAATTTTCATTGATCTGACTATTCTGATTTCGAAGTTTGTTTCAAAGTCAACGACTAGATTCTTGTTTCTCTCGCTGAGTTTTTAATCATCTAAACGAAGGTTAGAATATAGATATCAGCACTTCTGTTGATCGTGACTCATTTGCTCGCAATGAGAGCAGATTTTATTTGACTCTTTTCGAAATTTGTTGCTTTCGAATTTTCTCTTCTTTTCATCAAACTGAGCTATCATGCTCTTGAAGCTGAAGTTCTTCTCTTCATTCGCTCTTTTGTCATGATCGACTAAAGCAATAGTCATCTCATTGATTAGTAGCTTGAATTTGTTGATCTTGACGCTCTGTATCAGGTCAAAGATGTATGATTCTAGACTTTCGTTAAGATCTAGAAGAAAGAGATTGCTCAGCAGTCATGATTCTATCATTTTTTCAACGTTTGAACATCTGATAATGATTCATTTGAGTGAGTCGACATAGTTCTGAATGAATTTAAAATTCAATTGTTTTGAACGATTGAGTTCTTTGATGATCAGATATAAAGTAGTTAAGTTCGATTGCTCATATTATGTCTCTAGAATGAATCACATCTTGATGACTTCGATTACTTTGAATATATGTACTTGAAATTCTTTTTCGCAGTTATAAATGATCATATTGCAGACTCTATCATTTTTATTCGCTCAATAGTGAGCAGCGATGACATACTCTTTTATGACTGCTGTCAAGATGACGAATGCGACTGCTGTTGAGATGAATGCAGTCAATGTTGTAGAGAGTGTATCTGCTGTTAATGCGTTGAATTTCGAAGCTTTCGATTTCTTCAGTCATTTCAAGATGATCATTCAGAGATCTTTGACTTTCAAGACATTGATTATGTTCTTCTTTCATGACTTATAGTTCTCACTTCTCTTTAGCTTCAAGACATGATAGTTCTTTGAACTCTTCATTGTGAAAGTGATGATAACAAGATCAATGCTTCAAGTTCTGCTCTTAAATATGTTTGTGATAGCGAAATAGAGTTAACTTGAGCTCATAATTTATTGATATATGAGAGTCAGAATGAATATGTGCATGTAGATATATTGACTATGTAGTAGAGACATATATCTAGTTTATTGATAAATAGATTACGAAGAAAGAAAGAAGTAGAAGATGAGCTATATATCTCTAGAGTCAACTAAAGTCGAAGCAAAGATATTTAAACATTGAGATTTATATGTATGCATTACGTACGTGTTACGTACGAACATACTTCATTTTCAACAATTACTTTGATAAGTCATTTCTAGTCGATGCTCTTCTCATCTTGCAGAATGAATCATTCAGTCTTCGCTCTTTGATAGACAGTGATTCAGTCATTTATACAATCATACATATCAATCTAGTTGATAGAGTATGTAAAGAGCTGAGAATTCAATCTATATCACTGACAAAAGAGAAGTTAATAAAAGAATATGATGAAAAGATATCTAAGAAGACTATCACTCATAAAATTCTATTGAATCTCATCATTGAAAGTCATAAGAAATTGACTGTTTCTATGTTAATAGCTGACATCAATCATCACAAAGTCATATTAGAAAAATCATAAATGAACAAAAATGAAATATTATTGAATATGCAAATCAACGTTATCGTTTTTTTGAATCAATTAGATACTCTCATTTCAATTTTTTCAATTTCTCTCAATTCAAAGCACTCAAATTGATCGCGATCAACTTTGTTTACTTTTATCTCTCAGTCAAAGATTTCTAGAATGCTCAAATGATCTGTTTCAACTATGATTCAGAAAGAGTCATTCTCAATTCAAAGCATAAACATCGCTTCGTTTAAAACATTGTTGAATCACTTAAAGAAGAATCAGACTGAAGTATTCACTCTATTCATGAAGAATATCGATAGAGAAATTGCATACAACACTCAGTGCAATTTGAATGCTCTGAATGTCTCTTTCATTAAGAAAACTACTCAGAATTTGAAAGCTATTAAAGTCAAGCTGTCTTCAAAATATCATGATTTTTTAAATGTTTTTGATCGAGCTCAATTGAATAAACTACTTTCTTATCGCTTCTATGATCATAAAATTGAACTCATCAATGATTCAACGTCTTCTTGATGTTGAGTCTATCAAATGTTCTCTGTCAAACTTCTGAAAGTAAAGAAGTACTTAAACGAGAATCTGTCAAAGAAATTCATCATTTTCAGTCAGACTCTCTATTTCTTCTCTGTTCTATTCGCTCTTAAAGCAAATGAAGATCTTCAATTCTGCGTGAACTATCGAAAGCTAAATGTCATTTTCAAAAGAAATAAATATTTTCTATCATTGATAGACGAGATCATTGATAAAATAGTGAATTGCAAGCATCTGACTAGATTGAACATCATATCATATTCGCAATTTGTAAAGAATGACAGTGACAGATTTTAGCGCTTTTAGTAATCAATATTTCAAATATTCATTTAATCTCATGTTTCAGATTTGCGTCACTTTTAGCTGAGATATATTCATAAAAGCATCAATATTCATAAAAACATCAACATTTTTAAAACTTCTATGAGCGCAGTATGTGTCTTTATCATTTGATTCAACAAATATGATCTTGACATTTGTAGCAATTAGAATTGCAATGTCGAATAATATCATTGAAGCTTGTAATTCACTGTTATCTTTGTATGATCTTTCTTTGTTAGAATCATCATCAATGATCAAGCTGTCAACTGCGTGATTATCATACATTGTAAACATAGCTTTAATATCACACAGACTGCTCAAAGTGTTCAGTGTATCTTTTGTTCTTTAGTAATAAATGTCATCATAAACGTCTTGATCATTCTTCTCAATATTATCACTCTTTTCTTATTGTGCATTTGCATCACTTTTAGCACTATGTTCTCTCATGACAGCATTTGCAACATAAGTGCTTGCACATTCTTGAGCAAGATGTTTGAAGTGTTTAATCAGTGCGCTTGCATTACTATCAGTATCATGTTTTCTCATGTAAACACATGTGACAGAAGTGCTTTTGCAGTATGAAGCAAAATATTCGCTTTGTTCAAATCATTTGATTATAGTGATTACTGTGCTTGAGTTCTATTCTTCTCTAATTTCTCTCTTTTCGCAAGTTATGTTCACGATGCTTTTCTTTCTTATCTTGCACATGAAGCTTTCATATTTCTTCTCATTGCTTAAAATTTTGTCTGTCTTGTCTGCTTTATATTACAAACGTTCATTCTTCTTCATGTTTAAAGCATTTCACAAGTTATTAAACTTTCATTCTCAGCTGATCTTAATTATTATTGACTTAACATCATTCTGTTGCATTATCACAAGCTCATATTCATTACTTTGCAATATGATATGTGATTGATCTTTAGTTTGTGATGTAAAGTGAAATCTCTTGCTAAGAGTTTGCTTTTTGCTGACTTAAGCATCATCAATCGATGATTCATTCTCTGTGTTCAATTCAATCAATCTTTTCTACACAGCATTAGTGATTAAAGATTTAGTTATGAGTTGCAATATTTATAGCTTTATTTGATAATACTACGTCAAAGACAAGTGACGTTAGTTTTGAAGATTGAAAGACAAAAATGCTTTCTGAACTCAAGAATGTTTTCTTATGATTTGCATTTAAATTGAGTTGCATGTCGTTTTCTAACTCATATAATGAAAGATCATCAAGATAATCAACGTATACATTGAGTACAGCTTGAGTGTTCATAATCACTTTGATATCGTCATTATTGATTTGTTGCTTGATACAACATAGCAGAATCTTCAATATTAATTGTTGATGCTTGCAAACTTGTTGATTTTATGTTGCATTGATGTGCATTCATGTCACTGCGTGTTATCAAGTTCAGCTTCGCTTCAATCACTTTAATCACTGATATATGCAAATGTTCACTTATTCTTCACATTTGATCTTTCAAACTTGTTTAATCTATGCTCTTCTGATTCATATTCTTGTATACAATGAGCAATCATTGTCACTGTAATGAGAATGACATTAGTAGAAAGTGAATTAAAGAATATCTTCAAGTATTCTTGATATGTTATCTCATCTCTGACTTTGCAGTAAATCTTCTGAATCAATATGTTTACTATGATTTTTGCGCAGAATCTGTCTTGAAGAGTCTTTTCACATTAAATGATGTTGCAATCTTTGATTAATACATATTTTTTCACACGCAAAGTCATCATTATTTAACAGACTTTTTATCAAATTCTTTTACTTTTTTCTTGTGAATTGCTTCTGTCAATCATATTCACTTTCAACTATGATTCATACTTGACTCAATACACTAAATCATCACGTCTCAAAGATGTCATACATCTATTTATTATGAATTTTATTTGCAACGAAAGATCTGAGCATATTATCTTTTGAGTCTCTTTCATCGTTGAAATGTTCTCTACTTCAGAACGTTTGTGATCTGACTTTTTGTTTAGATGATTTGCAATATTCTTTCATGCTTCTTTCATTTTCTCATTAAGTTATCTCTTTTTGAAGTCTGATCATGAACTGCTATTGCTATTAACATGATCGCTCAATATTCACGCAAGTAAATAACGAGTGCAAACTTCAACAATTGACTCATGATTAACAATAAAGTTGCATTTAGTTCAACGTGATATTTTTTCTCATAAATATAATGTTATTGATTCTCAGTCTGCATCATTGATATCATCATCATCAAAATCAATTCTAGTATGTCTATTATTGATTGATTGAAAAGAATTGAGCTGTTTAATGTTACATACATTGAGTTTTTGAAATGTTGTGATGACTTCATGAAGATACTTTCACTGAATGCTCTGACAGCATTTGATTCTGCCTTTTTTCAAATTAATCATCTATTCTTTTGAATTCTTAATTGAGTTATTACTTCAAGAGTGACACGTCTGTCTTTGTTGAAGACTTCTTTCACAGAATCACTATTGCTTGAGTCTGTTGCAATCTCGTTGTCGTTGTAAGTCTCTATGTGTTCAACTACGCTGTGCTTTAATGATGATGATGTCTTGAAATTGCTCATGTGATGACGTTTTTTCTGTAATGTCACTTAGTATCTTGATAAACTCATCATCATAAAGATAAATGTACTCTCATGTTGCATTCAAGATGAAAATCATTTAATGTGACTCAACAATGTATGATCATCAAGAAAATTTATGCAACAAATGATTGAGAAGAAGAATAAAAGAGAATATCAGATTGCAAACAATTTTTTCTCATGATAAGAAGAAAATTTACCTTATTTTGAACATTAAGAATAGTTCATTTAATTTTAATAAGAATTCATTGAATCTTTGTCAATGTTGAATGAATTATAAGTCTTGTCATTGATTCTTGAGATTCTTCAATTATGACATGATCTCGCTATGTTATTTTATACTGAGAGTCTTGAGCATAAACATGTTCTCTACAAGCATTCTACATAATTTCTTCAGTGATCAGCTGCTTGAATCGAGTATCACAAGAGATCTGAAATCTACAATCATTGTTTGCAGCAGACTGAATTGTAAAAAGAAAGTGAATAAACTCTTCTGCATGCATTTCTTTCAGTGCTGTTTTTCATTCACGCTCGTTGCTGATATATATTCTCGCGAATTCAGCTTGATTATATATCATCGTATCTGTGACACAATCGTAATTCAGCTCATTTTCAATCAGCTTTATAAATCTGTTGTATTTCATGTCATCAATGCAAATCAAATTCTTCACTGATTCATGTTTAAGAAGATCTTGTGATCTGCAACATATGCTATGATTGAGATTGCAACTGATTTGTATTATAAAAATTTTGACTGATCTGACTGATACTGATTGAGATCTTTTGAGATCTTGTTCGTTGCAAATGACATAACTTAAAAGATGTGAGTGTGTTTTCAGTTGAGAAAATGATGAAGAATTATACTTGAGATTGTCTCGTCATGTCTCTCTAACTCTGAATCATCTTCTTACATTGTAATTTGATCGTTGTATCATGAACATTAACATAAAATCACTTCTTGATCTCGCGACATTGTTGAATATAATATGAAACTCATGATATATGACTTCAAATGTTGATCTGATGATCTCTTTTGACTTGTTTATATTTAGCTTTCATTTTATAAGTTAAAGAAATTTTATCTGATCTTGTATTTGCATCTTCAATTGCGTGTATTCAGACTCATCAATGCTGAGTTCTTTTTTCACTCTGTTTATTAATCATTTGTAATGTATATACTTTTTACATGACATCTTCGACAATGCATTCATTATACTAAAGAGAAGACTTGATGTTTGTTAAATATTTTCATGTCTGTGATTAATGACTGTGCTTATCATAAAAAACTTTAGCATCAGCAATTCATAACTTCAGAATTTGATTGATGTCACACTTGCTGCATCTTGTTCATGTGATAACTGACATCAGCTTTCAATGATCTACTTACTGCTTAAGTTCTTAACTAAATCTATGAAATACATATCAATTATCTAGAGTCTACTACTGAGTCACTCACACTCTTTTGTAATACAATCGCTCGCAATTATTAAATCAATTTTCTTTCAAATCAATTCATTAATACAGTTAATTTTGATTGATTAACTTCATGATATCAAATTTGTAGTTGATGATACTCTTGCAATGAGCAAAGCTTTGTTTGCTACATATATTTCATAAGAACAAAGCTCTTGTGAGATTAAACTCTGACTTTAGTTCTTATTGATTCATAGCTGAGACTTCTGTTTATCAAGAAGAATTTGATTGAGCAAAGTTAAAAGATGATTATATTTCTTAATTGCTTAGTCGTGTAACATCATTGACTTCAATGATTCTGTATATGCTTTGAGACATAAACATAATACATATACATTGTTTGATTTTTGTTTGCAATGAGATTGAGTCAGTTTCAAATATCTTCAGCTTTTGCATTTGAAGTAGTATTTTGCTATTCTTGTTTCTTTATACAAGAAATTCTTCTCGTATATCAAATTGTATGAATTTCAGTCGCTGAAGTTGTTAATGTAGAAGAACTTGTTTTTGTTTGACTCGTTAGAAATATCATTTGCTGATACAACATGCTGCATGTACACTTCTCAGAATTGTATGCAAATGAAAAAATCGACTAGCTTCAAGCAAACGAGAATTTTTGACATTATCTTTAGATTAATGCTTTATCTCAATCATTTCATGCACAGCATGTTGAGTTTTCTCATTGCAAGATTTGAGTAGTTCAATGAGAATATCATTGTGTTATAGCTCATTACTCTTGTTGTCTTGATGCAATGAATCTATAATGAAAAGAATAAGTTGTAGCTGATCAGACAGTCGATCGTTTAGCAGAGTTGAGACTTCAGTCGCTTCTTTCAATCTCTTTTGAATCAGAACATAGTCACGTCTTCAAACTTTCTTCTTTTTCTGTCAGTTCAATGAGCAGTATACTCTATCACTGACAAGATTCTCTAAGTCATCAACGTCTTTTTCGTCTCATTTTCAGCATTGAAGTGATTCATGAACGCTTACGTAGTATGATTTCACTCAGATCAAGTCTTTTTTCTTTTTATCTAACTCTTTATCTGATACAACTTTCTTGTCAACTATGTTGTGATACTTGCACATGAAGACTGTCAACGTGTCAAGAAGCTTCTTTATGTTCAGAATTTCAACTAAGATTGATGCATGACATCATAACTTTGAATTGAGTTCTGTCTCTTGTATTTGATTGCATTGTTCACGAATGAGTGCATCTTGAATTTTACGAAGACTAAAGATACAACTGAATCGTATTATCATAGCAGTCAATGCATGCTTATTGATCTTGTTCTATTTTATATCTCTGTAAAGAAGAATATTTTTCATTGCAAGAAGATTTAGATGTTTAGTATTATGATGCAATAACTGTCTTTGAAACATTTCTCATTTGTTGATGCAATCGAAAAAGATCTTTATTAAATGCTTGTATGCAATCTCATTGTGCTTTGTATTGAAATTATCAACATCATCATATCTTCGAATCTGACTTGCATAATGTGTCATTGCATGTAGTTTTGAAATGTTGAAACGATCAATGTCTGTATCTGAATGCTCAGATTGCAAATGACAAAAAACATTCTTTAGCTTGTTCAATTGAAAAAGTGCATGTTCAAGATATCAAAGAATTTCTTTGTCATGTAAATGATATTGAGCAAGTATCACGAAGTTTATTACTGCTTGAGCAAAGTGAATCGTTGCAGATGCTCTCGTGATCAGAAGTGATGCAATGATTGATATAAGCTGACATATAATCGACTTTCAATCTGCATCAGTTCATTACTTAATCATACTGTATTTAACAAATCTCTTTATGTCTTTAAATAATGAAATGACGTAAAATCTTTAATTCAGCTGAGCTGTTTCTGATGCATCATTTAAAGCTAATCTGATTTCTTTTCTTCTTTAACTTGTATAAACACTTTCGTTGATGATCTGACTGAGTCATAACATCAGATACAAGACAATTCTCTTAAGTAGTTGATGTAGCATGTTTATCATCATTGTCTCATGAATATTGATAAACATATGTGATCATGCAAAGTTTTTCACTGAATGTATTCAAGCAAAGTCATTCTCAATCATATTGTTCTTTCTTTGTTGTTTCTGTTGATTTCTAGTGAATGCATGCGTTCAAATTGATCATGTCTTGTCTAAATTTTCATGCTCATGAAATAACACTTGATAGATAAAACATTGTTGATTCATCTTGATGTTTGTGATTAATACTTGTTTCTTGTAGTTCATCATGAACCTGATGATTATCAAATAACATTGTCTTATTTTATTGTTCACGCAAAGAATAGAAATGTCGTTTCTGAACATAGCTTCAATGACTGTTACATGTGAGATCATGTATTAATGCATGATGATACATGTTTAATGTACGCTTGAGTATAATTGATAACATCATGTGTCAAATCTTTGACTTGATATCATTGTTGTCATTATCAACTATGAAAAGAAATTTCAAAAGAATCAATTTCAATCGTTTTTGAGCATATCTTGTGCATTGATTTAGATTCTCTATCATTAGATATATAAATCATGTAGATAGATCATCTTAATGCTCAGTTAAGACTATCTTATCAATGAAAATTAACAGTGATATCACGATAGCATCATCAGAAAGCTTCTTTTGCGTTTTTTCATCATCAATCAGCAGTATGCATCTCATCATAAACTTAAGAGTTGTCAACATTATAATGTTGAATGAGTGTGTAGATTAACTTATGTTGAAATGATGAGTGATTCAACAAGAATTGAAGTATCTTGATGATGTCATAATACAAAATGCAGTGCTGCTCTTCTTGAACTTCTTCATAACTGAATTCAACTGTGAATGTTTAAGAATGTCACTTGTCGTTTTCAACATCATATGAAATCTGATGTAGAAGTATTAATCACTTGTTTATGTTGTAAAAGCTGACATGTTAATGTAAGACTTGCAAGCATAAGTCTTGAAAGAATTGATTAACACTGTCTTTGATAATCTTTATTTAATGAAGTCAGTGAGTGAATGCATAATCTGCTTTGCATTGAAATGAATAGTATTGATTGTTGTTTATGTTCTTGATCATTTGAGAATTCAAGCTCAACAACTCTGATATTTTCTTTGACATGTTAACTGTTGTTTTGACATCATGATCAGTTGTCTTGACGAAGATTTCAACTTGCAGCATTGATGATGTGAAGAGAAGTTCAGTCTGAAGTTGTATCATTTTGATTCTTGATGATATATGTTTCATATTCTGATTCAAATCAGCGTTATTCATCTCAATGTTCATGTGCTCTTCTGCAAAATCATTTATTAACATATATTCTTGATTCTCGTCTTCGATGTTCATCTGAACATTCTCATTGTAAGAATCATTCAAGTTTGAATTTCATTTTGCAATCTCATGATCGCATCAGATGAGTTGCATCAAATCGCATGATAATGATTCTGATGATGATGATAACTTTCGTCAGAGAATCTTTTGCAGTTGATCATGCAAGCGAACATGATAGTGATGAAAATGATGTTCAAGCTCGCTGATGTTGTTTATCTTCATTTCACATGAAGAGCATACGCGTTGCATTATCTGTAAATCTTCGATTAGTGTTTTTATATAACTTGTATGAAGCAATAATGAATTGTAATAATTCTTTACGCTCGACTGTTTATCTGTGCATGAAATGTCAGTAATGAGATGAATCGAAAAATGTCAATTGCAAAGTCAATGAATCACGTTTGCTCAGAAGTTATCAACTTCAATTTGAACTCAATAATTAAAATATGTAAACTATATTTAGCTAAATCATAAAGAAAACAAAATCAATCACTTAGATTGAATAAATATTATCGCTATTCTCATAATCTAGCTATTGTCGCTCAAGATGCAATCATTTAAATTTTTTATTAAATGAGAGTAATAATTGCTAAAGTGTTATATATCTCAAGTCGAAGCAATTTTCAGAATTTACAAACTTTATCTTGTTATCATCATTTATCTCGTTCTTGTCATGACTTGATGAGCAATTCAAGAGATATATGACTATGCATTTATCTTCTTCATCTTCATTTGAAACTTTCTGATAGCATGTCAATTGCACTTAAACTCATCGTTGCTTCTTCTGAGCTTATCATAAGTGCAAGACTGCTTAGATTTTATAGTTGTTGCTATTTGATGTACAATGAAGATTGAGAAGATTCAAGTATTGAAGATCAAAGACTTGAACTTAAATGAAGAAATCAGCTGATTGATAAATATAAAGATGAACTCATCAGTCAAATAAGTGACAGTAACGAGTGAAAATGATTGTTGATGATGAGATGACATTGAAGATGATGTAGTTTTGTTTTGAAGAACTTCTCGTCTGATGATTCTTCATGTGATGTTGACTGCTTGTTTGAGTGATGACAAGAATTTTGACACATCTGATGACACATCTTGATTGAACTCATCTATTACTACTGTCAATAGTTAAATCATGAGTTCAATTACAATGTACATATTAATGAATCAGATGTTGCTGCATACATCGACTTCAATGAGAGCATACTTAATGATGTTGCACTATAAACAGTGTTTGCAATGAACTGACTGCTTGATGAAGACTTCAATTTCATCAATGAATTTTCATTTCTTGAGAATGAATGAAGTCATTCAATGACTAGACTGAATGAAGAATTGTTGCAGTCAATTTCTTTGTCATCTTTTGCAATTACTGTTGTTCAATATTGTATTGTCTTTGATTCTATCACTTCATGAGAATGATTTATATTTCAATGATAACAAATGCAAGTGAAGTTTTTACACTGCTTGTGATAACATCATCAACGAGTAAGAAGATTGAGTATGTATGATTCATCTCTTTGCAAATGCTTCTTACGTTTGTTCTTTAAACACTTTGCACGAGTGATGTTGCTGATCTGAATGAAAGCAATCAGTTAGCTGATACACAGAAGAAGCAACTTAAAATGATAATTAAGATTTCATCTTTTGACACTTGTATCTTTCTGTCTTTTCTTCATACTTTGAACTCAAAAGAAGTTTCATCATTTGTGATATAATTGCTGAGATCTTTGCAAATTCATGAACTGATCAATTTGATGATGAATTCTCTCTTATTACTATTCTGCAAATGAAACAGTATATTCTTTAGATCTCTTCAATCGTTGTGTTTCTTCAACGTTTTTATCATCTCAATTAATTGATTGAAGCAATGAACAATAGTCTGATTGCAAAGCGAAAAATGCGTGTAGTTTCAGTTGATACATCAGTCGAAAATCAAACGAGATTGATCGTTACATCAAAGCTCAAAGTCAAACTCGTTTGCATGATTGAATACTCTTGTATCTGAGTCGTGTGAAATCTTTCTATCATCAAGTACGATTGTTTAGTTCACAACGTAAGACAGATCATATACATCTGAATTATCATTGTAAAAGTCTACAGACTTCTTGATCATGTTCTCATTTGTCTTTTCATTATATATTTCAGAATCAACTCTGTTCTTTTGACTGTTATCATTGATACTCAAGATTTGCTTGAATTGATGCTGTGTATCATGTCTGAGTCGTAAGTTCAGATCAGTAAATAAGACAATATCTTTAAGAAAATACTTGATGTCTTTCAAATTAAACTGTTTGTTTCACAACTCTGTTCTATTTGTTTACTTCAAAACTAGACTGATCATCAAGTCAAGTTTTGAGTTGACATTTTGAACTCAAATCAATGTCGAGTCGAGTTGCTTACATTTTTAACTCGATTCAAGTTGAGTTGCTCATATTTTCAACTTGACGCGACTTGACTCAACTGAGAATTGAGTCAACTTGACTCGACTCATCAAGAACTCAAGCTTGACGTCAAGAGAGCTAAATATAGAAATTTTTCCGACTTTTGCATTATCTTTTTGATAGAAAGTCATGAAGGGAAAACATGAAAATCGTTTGATAGAAGATTATGACGAGAAACATAAAGAGAAACATGAAGATTGTTTGATAAAGAGTCATGACGAGAAACATAAAGAGAAACATGAAGATCATTTGATAGAAAGTCATGACGAGAAACATGAACAGAGTGATGACGAGAAACATGAAGAGAAACATGACGAGAAACATAGAGAGAAACATGACGAGAAACATAGAGAGAAACATGACGAAGAACATGACGAGAAACATGAAGAGAAACATGAAGGAAAAACATAAAGATCGTTTGACTTTGATAGAAAGTCATGACGGAAAAACATGATAGAAAGTCATGAAGAGAATCATGAAGACTATTTAATCAAGCTATTTACATCTATATAATATCTTGTTGAGTTGAGTTGAGTTTTCGAGTCGAGTTATTGAATCAAGCTTCTCAACCCGACTTGAGTTCTTGAGTTCAACTTCTCAACTCAACTCGACACTTTTTCAAAAAAAATTCAATTCAACTCAACACTTTTCGAGTCAAGTACTCGACTTGACGCGATCAATCTGTTCAAAACATTCAATATTCTTTCTATGACTGCTTTTTTAACAGGTTCAAAAGATGAATGAAGTTCAAAAGTAGTATTTCTTCATCTTTTAACATGTTGAGTAGTGAAAGCTTGTTTAGCACTAGTCGTGATGTTTCATATGCGTTCAGTCAACACTATCTTCATGATAATGTTATTCAATGTTTATTAAATCACAAGTAACACAAAGAGTGATTGAGAAGAAAGTGAAATTATGCAATACATTTGAAAAATTGAAGTGCGTGAGATTTAATGAACTTGAATAATGATTCTTTGAATTTGCTTTAATTTGAGAATGTTGTTCTTTAACATCTTGACTTGAAGAAAATTTCTTGACTTTCTCTGCTGTCAAATCAACAACGACATCACATTTCAATGATTCTATGATGATCATCATCTCATTTTTCAATCATGTGAACTATGATTTACATCATCAAACGCTTGAATGTAATCTTCACAACAAAATGTTAAAGCTGTGCTACTCATAAGAGACTTCAAACAAAGTGTTTATCTTTACAACTGTATTCAAGAAGTGATTGATAGTAATGTGAAAATTATGCAATCATCAAATGAATAGATGCAACATGTCTTGATTGAACTACATAACTGATCTGCTCACTGACAATAAATGAATCGTTGTAATTCGTGATGCTCTTATGAAAGCGCTTGCTATCACATTCTCATGAATTGCAACAGTAAAAGTGACAGACAGATTTGTTTGAAAGCATTATGACTTGCAATGCAATACTGATTTTGTTAACAGACATCATGATGTTAAAAGATGATCAATTATGCTTTCTAAGCAAAGAAAATCTTGATTTGATATAAATAATTAACTATCTTGACAGATTCTGATTGAATTACGAAGATACATATCATATTTTCACTATGAATTGATTTATTCATCTTGAAGAACGTTTTCAGTATAGTCACGAAAGTCGACAAATGATCATTGCAGAAAGACTCAACATGAAGAATATGCAGATCAATGAAGATGTGACTGAAATGTTTATGATGCAGCTTGTTTGCTCATGTTTCAAAGTGAAACATGATAAGCGATAAAAATGCAAACAATATTCACTGTATCATTTCTTTTATATTGTTAGCTTAAATATAATGAAGAATACAGTGTAAATAAGCATGATTCAATAAAAGATGAATAACAGCTTTATTGTTTTATGAATGAAAGATAATCATCATATCAAAATTGAGATCAACACTTTTAATATTTTAGTTATATTTAATAGAAAAATACAATTCATCAATGATATCTTGCTCACTTTATTCAAGTATGTGCTTTTTAAAGAAACTCAACTTTCGAAACATCATAACAGTTAATTGCTTCAATCTTTTGAATCAGAATCATTCTCATTTTAAAGACTTTTTATCTTTCATCACAATCAGATAACAATCTTAATTCAAGCTGTGATCATTAAGATCAATCATTCAGCTTCAACTCACATCAGTTTAGAATTTTACATTCTGCAACTTTATTTCACTTTTTATCTCTCATCACAATCAGATAATAATCTCAATTCAAGCTGCAACTGTTAAGATCAATTATTCACTTTAGACTTACATCAGTATAGAATTCAACATTCTGCAATCTTATCTCACTTTCTATCTCTCATCATAATCAGATAACAATCTCAATTTGAGCTGCAACTGTTAAGATCAATCATTCACTTTAGATTTACATCAGTATAGAATTCAACATTCTGCAATCTCATTTCATCTTATCATTGTACATTCTACAATCTTATTGCTTCTTATTGCTTCTTCATCTTTAACAGCTTAACATCATCTCACATCATTACTTTACATCTTTCAACAAACATCTCATCATGATGTTCAAAGAAAAGTTCAAAGCGACATTGATAGATAAAGATGCAGTGACTGACATCATGTATCACACATCTCAAGCAATGAAGCTTGAGAATGACAATTTCACTATTTTCATCTTGAATGATGAGAAAATGATGCAGAAAGCAAATTTAGCTGAGCATTAAAACATCAGATCTGTCATCTTTTGAGCTAAAATTATTTTTGAAATCAATGAAGTAATTGAATCAGCAATTGATGCATTCAATTCTTTAAATGAAAGTCTTTATGTTACTTGTAAGATTGTGATGAAGATCTTCATGAACTGAACATTCAGCATTCACTTCGACATTAAATTACATCAAGTCACATCATTGTTATTCAAGAACTGTCTTTTTGTTCACGACATTTTACATAATTGAATCTTTTGCTTACATTCAAATTCTGACATTCGCGAAGTTATCATTGCAAACTATTTAAACATGTCTCTGTCACACACTTTTTATTTTGAATTCATGTTTTTCACATACAACATTGATGATTCAAAGATCAAGAATCTGCATCAAGATGAATGAATGATCTTTCTTGAATTTATCTTCAGATCAATCTCAACTTATACTTAGTCAATTCTGCTTGAGAATCATGAAAATTCATCAGTTCTTCAGAATATAAAGAACATACTTAAAAAAGTCTTCGATTTGTCAGAAGATCACACAGTTAAGCTGAAGATCTTTATCTCAATGATTGAACAAGATACGTTCATGAATCAGTATTGAAAATTCAACAGTAGTATCAAAATAAAGCGAGACTTTTCAGCATTTAACATGTGATTCAGTCAGTCTAAAAATCACAAGCATATCATTCAAGTAGAACAAGTGACTTCAAAGAAGAATCATTTAACTATTTATTTATCATATTAATGCACTTATTGCAATGATAAGAAATGCTGACTTATTGAAGATTTTTCTAAACTACAGTCGATGAAGACACAGCGAGCACTGATTGCGAAGACTCAGACATTGCTCTGCGAGTTGCATGCATTTATCACATTCATGAAAACAGACAAGAAGTATGTTGATTTGCTGCGTTTTTTCAATCATTTCAACTATTGATTTGACTTGAAGAATCACTTTGAAGTGCAGATCAATGATGACAAGTGAACTGCTATCATTCTTGTTAAATCATTTATTTTCTTCAATATGACAGATGTAAGCGTAACTCTTCATTGCTTTCTCATCAAAATAGATTAAAGCTTGATCAAGTTGAAGTTGACATTTAATCTTCGTGAGCATGAGCAACAGAATAATGATAAACAAGTACTTCAGTATTGATTTTCAACGCATCAAACATAATTTCAGTTTGTTCAATCATGTCTGACAAGCTTGACAGAATCAAAATAGCGACAATCAAAATTCTCAATTCTGTTCATATTGATGAGAAATATTATGAATACAATGATTGCTTTCGCGATATTATACTGAGTCAGAATCTTCGTATCAAATTCATATCAGTTCTCTTCAAAGACTTAAATCTTTCAATTGTCAGAATCGTGTTTAAATGATACAATCAATGAAGATCAGAATTGATAGTGCTTGATCTTTAGAAATAGTTATAACTGAATATTAAGAATACAGAAGAAGATTGATACAAAAGCTTCTATTTATGTAATGTTCAGAGACTGCGCTAGACTTGAAAGAAATGTGTTTGTAACATGAAAAGAAGATGATGTAGATGAACAAGATGTTGATGAAGAAAAAGAATATTGAGAAAGAATAGAAGTGTTGAGTCATATTTGAGTCAAATCTGAGTCAGATCTAGGTCAGATCTCGACTAGATCATTGATTAGTTCTAATCATTACGCAGAATACTCGCTAGCGTGCATTGCAAATTGATTAAAGCTTTAATCTTGTTCAGTCTTATTAGTCTTGATACGCTCGTAACATTACCTCTCTCTTTGAAAATTCATGTTTGCATGAATGTAGCTTCTTTGCTTGCTTTTGTTGATAGTTATTTCGATATTTAGCGCGATTTGCTTGAATATAGCTTATGAAATTCGTTCAAAACTTTCTCTGAGTCATTGAATTTTTCTTTATCAACATAGTATCATTCGTCATCTTTATCTAGATTTTTTCATTTGACTTTGTACTGTATTTGATCTCAATAGCATCTGAAGTTCAATATATCATCTATCTCTCAATGTTCATTGACTTTAATAGTGATTGATCTGAGTGATTCTGAATGTTGTTCTGATAGAAAATCTTCTGAATACAATCGTAGTAGCTTCAAGCTGAACATCGAATGCAAATGCTTTATGCTGACTGATAGATGAAAATGATAGAAGATACTCACTTTAGCAGTAATTTAATAGAAGTTTAGCTGTTTATCTTTCAAATCTTTGCAAAGTCTCATTGTCTTGACATTTTTGAAAGACAGTCAAATTCAGTCAAATTCAGTCATCTACTTCATATGTGATATCTCATTTATGTTTATTGATCTGAACTTTAATAGTCAGCTTCATCTTTTTCAATTGTTGATGATCGAATTTCAATAACTCTTTCATTCAAATGATAATATCATTTGCTTTTCTAGCTTCAAGTCGTTCATAAGTTGTTTTGTAGTCAGTCATATCTGAATCGAAACTCATTCGAGAATGAAATTCTTTATTGAAGTAGAAGAGAATCATTGAAGTGATTGAGAAGATATTGAAATTGTCGCTGAATTTCATCATAGATATTCATTTAACTCAATCATTCTGTATGTAATTGCAGTAGATTCTAAGTTCGCATTCAACGTCTTGATTGACTTGTTTTAATTGATCATTGATTTCAGAATGATAAACTGTGAATAGACTAGCTGTGATTCTTAGTTACTTGCAAAAACTTTTTCACATAATTGATATGAATTGAGAGTCTCTGTTTGAAACAATAGAACTGAGTAAATCATGCAGTTGATAGACATTTCATAGCATGATTCAAACCGTTTCTTCAACTGAGATGTCATCATTTTTTCAATGACAGAAAACATAATGACATTCTTTGATGAGATAACATATGATTATGCAAATGATGTTATACTCTTCTGACAGAAATAGTTCAGTGATGAAGTTCATAGCTATATCTTTTCAGCGTTTCTGTAAAATCAAGAGAGAATGATGAAGTTCATTAATGCTATTTTTAGAGACTTTGCTTTGCTGACAAGCATGACAGTTTCAAATGTATCATCAAATAGTAACTCAATGATCTGATCAATAGTAGAAACGCTGAACTAGATTAATGATTCATTTATTGTCGAAATGAAAGATTGAAGATTGATCATGCACTTCTTGTAGTAATTTCGTGTGCATGTTCTCAGAAATTCACAGTAGATCTTTTCTAAATAGAACGTCGTCAATGATTTTGCAGTTCTTCAGTTTAGTGATATGAAATTTGAGCTTGTTCTCATTCATAGCTTGTCTATATTCACTGCAGAACTCATTTATTTGATTAACTAATCATACTCTCTGATAAAGATTAACTTTCGATTCAACAGATAAAACATTAACTCTATCAGAGATCAGAATAGTTTGAAAATGATCTTCAAGACGTTGAGCTGATTCAGAGACGTTCACTAAAGACATTCTGATTAGAGCATCGACTTTAGTGTTCATTTTGCCTGATTTAAAAATGATCTGAAAATTGAACTTTGATAGAATGTTCAGATAGTTGACTTGACATCAACTCAGCTGTTTGTTTTTCATGAAGATCTTCAGAACTTAATGATTGATGAATATCTGAATGAGTAATTCAGTACATTTCAGCTCAAGTCATTAATGTTTGAAACAGCGAATAATGATCAGCAATTTCTTGTCATAGATATGATAGTTGATTTCAGCAAGAATCATGCTTTTGCTGTAGAAGATTATCGAGTGAAGTACATCATCATCATTGTACTGAGACAGTATTTCATCTTTTACATAGTTCGAAGCGTCAATCTTCAGAATAGCTTGTCATTTGAGATCGAAGTGACGAAGTACTGAAGTCGAGCTGACTTGTTTCTTTAGATTGTCAAAGACTTGAACACAGATCTCATTTCATACAAAAGACGTATTCTTTCTAGTCAACTGAGTGAATGGTTTGACTAGCTTCGAGAAGTTCTTAATGAAACAACGATAGAAGTTAACAAATCTCACGAAGCTCTGAATTTCTTTTAGATTGATCAAAGTGATTCAGCTGACTATGACTGTCATCTTGCTGAGATTCATATGAAGATTTAGTTCTGATATAATGACTTCTAGAAAGACAGTCTCTTCTACATTGAATTTGCACTTTTGAATATTCATCTGCAGTTCAGCTTCGTGTAGTCATCTCAATACTAGTTTGACGTGATCTTTATGTTTCTTTCTTGTTGTTAGAAATCAGCATAAAGTGAGTCAATATGAATGTCATTTAACTAGAAGATAAATGCTAAGAAAGAAAGATAGCTACAGAAAAGAAGCTGACTACATATGTGTGTTTCTCAGTCGACGTTAGACTTAATAGAAACTAGTCAAGATGACGAAGCAAGAATAAATCTGACAAGACTAGAAGACTGAGTCTGACAAGGCTAGAATCGTGACATTACTTCTTTCTCTTGACTATTTATGTTTGCATGAATGTTGTTTCTTAGTGCGCTTTTCTTGAATATTTGATATGAAAGTTATCAATCATCTCTTGAGTATTCATAAATTCGTCGTCGTCAGCGTTATATCAGTTGAGATTGTTGTCATAGTCTTTTCATTTGACTCGATATTGAAGTCGTCTTCTATAGCATCAAAAGTTCAGTATATCATCGATTTTTCATTCGTCTTCATCGTTTATCACTATTGATCTCGAAGATTCATTCTTTTGATCAGGCAGAGAATCATCGACGACAGAACGAAGAAGCTTTGAATGAAATACATCATGTATATGCATAGTTTCTGATAGTTTCAACTTATAGAATGAGTCAACAGACTCAATGATCTGAAATGAGTCGAGCATCTTGTCATTCAATTTTTTGAAAGATCTCGCTGTAATGATGTTTCGTTCATTCAGAAACATCTTTGATTCAATCTTGTAATTGATCTTCTTTCTATGCTTGTTAGTCTGATTCATCATTTGCTCTCATGTTTTGATCAGAGCTTCGCGAGCGAAGATCAGTGTTTTATTTATGTGATTGAATATATCTTCAACTCAAGCGACTTGCAGACGTTCGCGAATGCTTTCATACTCGATGATGTCAGAGTTGAAGCTCATACGAAAGTGAAAGCTCTTGTTCATGAAGAAGAGAATCAAGAAGATGACTGAAGACAAGACATTATTGTCAACAAACTCAATCATGAATAGTCACTTGAATCAGTTGTTTTGCATGTATGAACAGAAGAAACAAAGATATCGCTCGATATTCTGATTGACTCGTTCGCTTTGATCATTGATCTGAGAATGATAAACGATGAACAATCGAAGAGAAATGCTCAGTCGTTTGCAAAGAGATTTTCAAAGAATGAAGATGAACTGAGAATCTCGATTGAATACAATGAAGCTTGATAAATCGTGAGTTTAATATACTCATTGAAGCAATATTTCAGCTGTCTTTTCGACTGTGATATCTTCATCATCAGTGATGCAAGAAATATAATGTCTTTCTTTCAACAATTTGCAGATGACAGTCAGAATAGCGTTGTAGTCGTACGAATCAGATAGATCAATAATGAAGTTCATGACTATGTTCTGTCATCGCTGTTCAGATATTGATAGAGATTGAAGCAAGTCATTTGATTTATTTCTAGATGTCTTTGATCGTTGATAAACATAGCAGTTTCAAATATATCGATCTACTGTCTTTTGCATGAACGATCAATAGTAGTTTCGTTTGATGATCTTCATCGTTCTAAGAATATCAAGATGATCTATTGAGAATTGATTGTGCATCTCACGAATCAGATTCATTTGCAGAAGTTCATTGAACGAGACTCATAGCTGACTGTCTTTGTATAAGATTTCATTCTGAACTCGACAATTCTTCAGCTTGATGTCTTTGCATTGTGCTTCGTTTCTAATCTTTGCTTCACGAAGTAAAGTACAATTCTCGTCAATTTCATTTGCGTCAAAAACTTGTTTATAGATTGACTTGCTGACGTTCTTCTTTAGATCAGCAATCTTCATTCGATTCGACGTCAGAATAGTGATTCATTGATAGTGAATGCATTCATCATCGAAATCTCTGAGCACGAAGTCAGCTCAACGAGTTAATGCATTGATTTTAATGTTCTGTTTGTCAGATCGATACATTATCTTGAAGTTGAAGTCAGCTAGCTTCTGAACTCAGCGCATCTGACGTCTACTCAGCTCTTTATTCTTCATTAATGACGTCAGAGCTTGATGATTGATGAACATCTTGATTGATAGCTCAGTCAATTTCAGTTCAGATCATTAATGCTTGAATGCTTGAATGATTGCTAGTAACTTCTTGTCATAAATCTCGTAATTGCACTCAGCGAGACTCAGATTCTTGCTGTAGTAGATCATTGAATGCAATGTTTCTTTGTCATCATACTGAGAAAGTATGTCATCATTGACGTAGTTGAATGAGTCTGTTTCAAGAATAGTCTTTCTATTCTGATCAAAATGACGAAGAATAGATGCTTCAGTCATTCATTTCTTCATATGATCAAAGATCATTTGACAAGCGTGATCTCATTCAAATATCACCTCTTTTTGAGTGAGTTGAATCATTGATTAAACAATCTTCGAGAAGTTCTTTATAAAGCGACGATAGAAATTGCAGAAGTCGATAAAGAACTGCATCTGAGTAAGATTTGTAGAAGTAGATCATTCGACAACTGCTTGTATCTTTCGAAAATTCATCTTCAGTCTCTCAATGAATAGCAATAGTTTTAAAAAGCTGATCTCTTGAACATGAAACTTGCATTTGTTTATATTCATCTGTAGATCGATCTCTCGTAGTCTATGTAGAACTAGTCGTACATGTTTCTTATGTTTCTTCAGTGTTTTGCTGTAAATGATAATGTCATCTAGATAGATCTGACAAAACTGATGTAGATAATCAAACAGCACGTCGTTCATATAATGTTAATAGAAAGTTAAGTCGTTGATTAATTCAAAAGACATCACGTGATATTTGTAGAAGTCAAAAAAGATAATAAAGATAGTCAAATCTTCGCTCTTTGAATGCATGTGTGATTTGTTGAAGATGACTATTATATTCAATCAAGTCAGATACTTGCTATCTTGAATACAAGCAAGAGTTTCGTCTATTAAGAGTAGAGAATAGCGATTTCGTTTGATCAAAGCATTGAGCTTTTTATAATCAATGCAGAAACGCAAACTATCATCTTTCTTTTCAATGAATAGTATGAGCGAAGCATATGAGATCAAGCTGAAAGATATAAAGTTCTTATTCAGATGTTTAATCAGATAATTCTTCATCTTTTGAAGCTTGTAGTCAGACATATGATAGAGATGACTTCGAGAAGACATTTTCTCGTCTGTCAACTCAATTTTGTGATCATAGAGACGATGAGAGAGTAGTTGATCAGTCATAGCTCGATCAAACACGTTTAGATAGTCATGATATTTCGAAGAAAGCTTAGCTTTGACTTCTTTCAAGATCTTTTCATGTGAAAGCTCTTGTAGATTTACATCTTCGAGTTTATTTCTAGCTGTTTTTAGAAGTCAATCGATTTTCGTGACGATGATCGCGAAAGTAGTCACATTCAATCGTTTAACTAGTGATCTATATGCTGCAGTCTCTATCATTGCTATGTTCATTGAATTGAAAGACGAAGCGAAGTTGACTGAATTAGATGATTTCACGATTTTATTGAATGAAGATGACTTCTCGCTGAGTTGAATGACAACAGAAGAGATAGATCTCTTTAGTATTTGAGTAGAGATTGAACTCTTCTGTTCTATCGCGATTTTCTTGCTTGAAAGAACAGTTGAATGAGCTTTGATAGAAGCTTTGATATGAGCTTCGAAACTAGAAAATTGAAGATGATCATTTCTCATATCAATAGTCATCTCAATCTTGTTCATTCATGTTTTTTCAAGAATCATTCGATGTTGATTCAATCAAGTAATCAGCATAGAAGTGAAACGTTTCATATGATCTTGAACAGTCAGATTCAAATAAATTGCATGAGTAATGAGGTTTTTTGCATAATGATCATCGAATCTTCTTATTGACTTGAGCTTGATTAAAGATAATGATTCAATTTGCAAATAATCACAAACATTCTGCGCGATTAATTCATCAATAAACGAATAGTCAGCTGCTTCAGTGTCAATCAATAACTTTAATGAGTAACTAATTTCATTGCTAGATAGTACACATTCAGTAGTCAAAGATTTCGAAGCAAAGAAATCATTTGAGCTGCTCGTTGTTGAAGAAATTAACACATCTTTTATCACGTCTTTGATGAAAGTCACTAGTTTTTTGTCTCATTCTTCGATTTCTCTGTAAATAATTTCTTCTCTTCTTTTGACATAATGATCTCATTAAGACGAGAAATGAATGCACAAGATGTTGAAGTACTAGTTTTCAGCTGAGAGCAGTTCTTTGAAAGATGATTCGATACTTTGCAGTTGAAGCAGATGATTGATATTCTTGATCATTCAGATTCGAGAATGAAAAAAGTAACGAGTCGAACATAGCTAGTAGTTGAGGCTGAAGCTGATGTTGACGAAGAAACAAAACGTTTTTTCGAAGTTGCTATTGATTTGACTGTTTGTTGCTCGTCACGTAGCTAATAATTGACTTGTTGTTTGTTATTCACATCTTGAAGAAAGATCTTGAGCTTATCAAGCGAGCTAAACTCTATGAGGCAAACTGACAACGCGTTCTGAAGACGATTGTTGATTTTATTCTGAATGTCGTTCATCAGAGTGATATCATCGTAGTTCAGAAAGCTGAATATTCTAGTGAATTCTGAATAGAAAGAGCTGAAGAGCTTGTTGAGCTGCTTTAGAGCGACGTATTCATGATGACACTTTCAAATCAGATTCTGATCTTCGTAAATTTCTTTCAGATGCTTCAATAGCTCTGATAGTGACTGATAGAATGAGAAAGCTTCAACACAATGCTTTGCATAGATTTGCTGATTAGCATCGTCTTTTAGCCTGAAAATCACATAGACAATATGAATCTTTTCAGTAGAATAATGATTCGCGTTGACATCGAGCTTGTCAGCTATTTTGATGCTTCATGTCTCTCAGATAGAATCATCTGTTTCGATGAAGATGAGTGAATTTGAAAGCTTGATGAACTTGTGATGATCGTTCTCGTTATCAGATAGAGTAGAAGATTCTCGTTGAAAGTGAGCTTCGAAAGTCAAGCTTTGTTCAACTTCAGAGCAACGAATCGAAACTGAGATTGTAGAAGCTTCTTTCTGATTGACTCATTGTTCAGCTGACTGAGTATTCTGACAAGACATAGATTGATTGACTTGACGTTGTTTCGCTCTGAAGTTCAATTGCTCGCCTTGTAACTGACTGATCTTTTTCTCTAGCTCATCGTTCTTATCAAAAGCGACTTCTAGTTGTTTCGCTCTCTTTTTGTGATCTTCTTGTACAAGAAGTCAGTGTTCATTGAGTTGTAAAGTCAGATCTCGCTGACTTTGAAGCTCGTTCAGCATATTGATGACTTCATCGAGTTGATTGCTGACTCAATGAAGCAGTTGTTTCTCGATATTTATGTTTTATGCAATGACAGCTTTCTCAACTTCGACTGAAGCATTGATGAGTAGAAGTGAAACTCTTCTACTGACAGTGCTTTTAAGCAGATGAGTTGTTCAAGACTCGACTGACTCAATGTTGCATGTCATGATGAGAGAAGAAAGAAGTAAATGAGAGATTGATGTTTTGAATTGATGTTTTTTGATGAGTGAAAATTCAAAGAATTTCTTGTGAATTTCAGATAATAATTGAGTGCTTTATTCAAAGAATCTCTTGCAAATAGAATGATGAAAATGAGTGTAGAATCGAAGAATCTCTTGCAATCTAAAATGATGATGCAAATTTGAAAAATTTCTTACAAATTTTTCTTACTGAATAGATTGTTTCATATCGTTTATTCATCGATAGCAGAGTAAATGATGAGCATTTATCTAATGTTAGAAATCATCATAGAGCGAGTCAATATGAGTGTCATTTAACTAGAAGATAAATGCTAAGAAAGAAAGATAGCTACAGAAAAGAAGCTGACTACATATGTATGTTTCTCAGTCGACGCTAGACTCAATAAGAACTAGTCAAGATGACGAAGCAAGAATAAATCTGACAAGACTAGAAGACTGAGTCTGACAAGACTAGAATTATGACACTTGTTTTGTTATAAATGAGAATGTCATCTAGATAGACTTGACAAAAGTCGTTCAGAAAGTCTCATAGAACATCATTCATATATTGCTGAAAGAAGATCGATTCATTAGTCAGTTTAAATGATAGCATCTTGTATTTATATGCTTTTAAAGCAGTGATAAAAGTGATGTAATTCTTGCTATTGAGATGCATTTGAAGTTTGTTGAATGCTGATATGATGTTCAATCTAGTCAGATGCTTGCAACTCACTATTTTATCAATGATCTCATCTATCAACAATAAAGAATATCTATTTCTTTTGAAAATGACATTTAGCTTTCAATAGTTCACGCAGAATCGAAGATTTTCATTTGCTTTGAGAGCGAATAGAATCAACGAGAAATAGAGAGTCTGACTGAAAGTGATGAATTTCTTTAACAGATTCTCGTTCAGATACTTCTTTACTTTCAGAAGTTTGACAGAGAACATTTAATATGCTCAACAGCAAGAAAGCGTTGAATCACTAGTGAGCTTGATTTTATAATTATAGAAGCGATGAAAAAGTAGTTTATTCAATTGAGCTCAATCAAAAACATCTAGAAACTCGTGATATTTTGAGAGCAGCTTCGCTTTAATGTCTTCTAAATTCTGAGTCATTTCATTGATTGAAGAGATGTTTAGAACGTTCAAATTGCACTGAGTATTGTACGCGATTTCTTTATTGATGTTTATCATGAATAAAGCAAAGACTTTGATCTTGTTCTTCTTTGAATGATTCAACAATGTTTTGAATGAAGCAATGTTTATGCTTCAAATTGAGAATGATTCTTTCTGAATCATAGTTGAAACAGATCATTTGAGCATTCTAGAAATCTTTGACTGAGAAGTAAAAGTAAACGAAGTTGATTGTGATTAACTTGAGTGCTTTGAATTGAAAGAGATTGAAAAAATCGAAATGAAAGTATTTAATTGATTTGAAAAAATGATGATGTCGATTTGCATATTCAATAATATTTCATTTTTGTTCATTCATAATTTTTCTAATATGACTTCGTGATGATTAATGTCAGCTATCAACATAGAAACAGTTAATTTCTTATGACTTTCAATGATGAGATTTGATAGAATTTTATGAGTAATAGTCTTTTTAAATATCTTTTCATCATATTCTTTTATTAACTTCTCTTTTGTCAGTGATATAAATTGAATTTTCAGCTCTTTACATACTTTATTAACTAGATTGATATGTATAATCATATAAATGATTGAATCATTGTCTATCAAAGAGCGAAGACTGAATGATTCGTTCTGTGAGATGAGAAGAGCATTGACTAGAAATAACTTATCAAAGTAATTCTCTTTTGATAAAATTTCATCTAGATTGCATAAAGATATAATCTTCACTTCAGTGATTGTTGAAAAGATGACTAGTTTTTTAACTTAAACTCTGATTCAGTATTGAGTTCAAAATGATCATAGTTCTCATCAACTGCATTAACTTTGATAGATTGATTTAAGCATTCTTTGAAACTATGATCTGATTTGTAATATACAAAACAGATTTCAACTAGAACATTTACATTCTTGATGCTAGTTAAAACTGCGCTGCGCAACTTTGATCAGTCAGACTTCAAAGTTAAAGACTGAACAGTAATAGTTGCTCTAGAAATGATGATCTTTGAATCATCATGTTTAAGTAGTTTGTTCTTGATCTTTTGAACTGCTCTATGTTTATTGTTCAAGTGAATCAGATAGTTTCAAATATCTGATAGCTTGATGAGTGACTTCATCTGAGCTGTTCAAAAAATTTGAAAACAAGAGTTTATTTTATTCTTTAGATTAATGATTAGTACGTTTTTCTGATACTTTAAATAAATGTATAGTTGTTGAAATTGATTAAAGAAATCGCTGAATTTCTTTGATTCTTGAATCAGATTAATATATTTTCTACAATAGTTGTCTTTCTTATGTTATGAGCGTATCAAGATTAATAAGACTGAACAAGATTGAATCTTTAATCAATTTGCAATGCACGCTAGCAAGTACTTTGTATAATGATTAGAACTAGTCAATGATCTAGTCGAAATCTGATCTAAATCTGACTCAGATTTGACTCAGATATGACTCAACATTCTTTTTCTTTCTCAACACTTTTTTTCTTTTTCAACATTCTTTTTCTTCATCAACATCTTGTTCATTTACATCATTTTCTTTTCATGTTACAAACACATTTCTTTCAAGTCTAGCGCAGTCTCTGAACATTACATAAATAGAAGCTTT
>JAABUT010000211.1_pt1 | contig 109594 bp, 104 predicted proteins | sample 5559281 | NCBI WGS metagenome assembly JAABUT01 (sample SAMN10711880, study PRJNA513359) | rock metagenome | isolation source: Antarctica rocks | place: Antarctica: Victoria Land, Ricker Hills nord | collected 2016-01-04 | reverse complement strand
TAGATGATACAATCAATGAAGATCAGAGTTGATAGTGCTTGATCTTTAGAGATAGCTATAACTGAATATTAAGAATACAGAAGAAGATTGATACAAAAGCTTCTATTTATGTAATGTTCAGAGACTGTGCTAGACTTGAAAGAGATGTGTTTGTAACATAAAAAGAAGATGATGTAAATAAAAAAGATGTTGATGAAAGAAAAGAGTGTTGAGAAAGAAAAAGAGTGTTGAGTCATATCTGAGTCAAACCTGAGTCAGATTTAGATCAGATTTCAGCTAAATCATTAACTAGTTTTAATCAGTCTTGATACACTCGTAACATTACTCTTCTCTTTGAAAATTTCTGTTTGCATGAATGTAGTTTCTTTGCTCACTTTTGTTGATAGTTATTTCGATATTTAGCGCGATTTGCTTGAATATAGCTTATGAAATTCATTCAAAACTTTCTCTGAGTCATCAAATTTCTCTTTATCAACATAGTATCATTCGTTGTTTCTATCTAGATCTTTTCATTTGACTTTGTACTGTATTCGTTCTCGATAGTGTCTGAAGTTCAATATATTGTTTATCTTTCAGTGTTCATCATCTTCAATAATGATTGATCTGAGTGATTCTGAATATTGTTCTGATAGAAAGTCTTCTGAATATGATTATAGTAGCTTTGAACTGAATATTGAATGCAGATGCTTCATGCTGACTGATAAATGAAGATGATAGAAGATATTTATTTTAGCAGTGATTTGATAAAGATCTAGCTGTTTATCTTTCAAATCTTTGCAGAGTTTCGTTGTCTTGACGTTTCTGAAAGATAGTCAAACTCAGTTATCTACTTTATATGTGACGTTTCGTTTATGTTTATTGATCTGAACTTCAATGATTAACTTCATCTTTTTCAATTGTTGATGATTGAAGCTCAGTAACTTTTTCATTCAAATGACAATATCATTTGTCTTTCTAGCTTCAAGTCGTTCATGAGTCGTTTTGTAGTCAGTCATATCTGAATCAAAACTCATTCAAGAATGAAATTCTTTATTGAAGTAAAAGAAGATCATTGAAGTGATCAAGAAAATATTGAAATTGTCGTTGAATTTCATCATAGATATTCATTTGACTCAGTCATTCTGCATGTAGTTGCAGTAGATTCTAAGTTTGCATTCAATGTCTTGATTGACTCATTTCGATTGATCATTGATCTCAGAATGATAAACTGTGAATAGACTAACTATGATTCTCAGTCATTTGCAAAGACTCTTTCACATAGTTGATATGAATTGAAAGTCTCTGTTCAAAACAATAGAACTGAGTAGATCATGCAGTCGATAGACGTTTCATAGCATGATTCAAATCACTTCTTCGACTGAAATGTCATCATCTTCTCAATGACAGAAAACATAGTGACATTCTTTGATGAGATGACATATGATTGTGCAAATGATGTTATAGTCTTTTGACAGAGATAGTTCAATGATGAAGTTCATAACTATATCTTTTCAGCGTTTCTGTGAGATTGAAAGAGAATGATGAAGTTCATTGATGCTATCTCTAGAAATTTTGCTTCGCTGATAAGCATGACAGTTTCAAATGTATTATCAAATAGTAGTTTGATGATTTGATCAATAGTAAAAACGCTGAACTAAATCAATGATTCATTTATTGTCAAGATGAAAGATTGAAGATTGATCATGCACTTCTTGTAGTAATTTCATGTGCATGTTCTCAGAAACTCACAGTAGATCTTTTCTAAATAGAATGTCATCAATGATTTCACAGTTCTTCAGTTTAGTGATATGAAATTTGAGTTTATTCTCGTTCATAGCTTGTTTATATTCACTGCAAAGCTCATCTGTTTAATTGATCATACATACTCATTGATAGAGATTTGCTTTCAATTCAACAGATAGAACATCAACTCTATCAAGAGTCAGAATAGTCTGAAAATGATCTTCAAGATGCTGAACTGATTCAGAGATATTTGCTAAAGACATTCTGATTAAAGCATTGACTTTAGTGTTTATTTTGCCTGATCTAAAGATGATCTGAAAGTTGAACTTCAATAGAATGTTCAGATAGTTGACTTGTTATTGACTTAACTGTTTATTTTTCATGAAGATCTTCAAAGTCTGATGATTGATGAACATCTGAATGAGTAGTTCAATGCATTTCAGCTTGAGTCATCAGTGTTCGAAGCATCGAATAATGACTAGCAGTTTCTTATCATAGATGTGATAATTGATTTCAGCAAGAATCATGCTTTTGCTGTAGAAAGTCATCGAATGAAGAACTTTCTTGTCATCATACTGAGATAGTATTTCATCTTTTACATAGTTCAAAGCATCGATCTTCAGAATAGCTTGTTGTTTGAGATCAAAGTGACGAAGTACTGAGACTGAGCTGACTTGTTTCTTTAGATTGTCAAAAGCTTGAACACAGATCTCATTTCAAACAAAAGACGTGTTCTTTCTAGTCAGTTGAGTGAATGATTTAACTAGCTTCAAGAAGTTCTTAATGAAACAACGATAGAAGTTAACAAATTTCACGAAGCTCTGAATTTCTTTTAGATTGATTGAAGTGATTCAGCTGACTATGACTGTCATTTTGCTGAAATTCATACGAAGATCTAGTTCAGATACAATGACTTCTAGAAAGACAATCTCTTCTACATTGAATTCGCACTTTTGAATATTCATTTGCAATTCAGCTTCGCGTAGTCATCTCAATACTAGTTTAACGTGATCTCTATGTTTCTTTCTCGTTTTGCTATAGATGAGAATGTCATTTAGATAAACTTGACAAAAGTCGTTCAGAAAGTCTCATAAAACGTCATTCATATATTGCTGAAAGAAAATCAATTCATTAGTTAGTTTGAATGATAGCATCTTATATTTATATGCTTCTAAAGCAGTGATAAAAGTGATGTAATTCTCGTTATTGAAGTGCATTTGAAGTTTGTTGAATATTGATATGATGTTCAATCTAGTCAAATGCTTGCAACTCACTATTTTATCAATGATCTCGTTTATCAGCAATAGAGAATATTTATTTCTTTTGAAAATGACATTTAGCTTTCAATAGTTCACGCAGAATCGAAGATCTTCATTTGCTTTAAGAATGAATAGAATTGAAGAGAAATAAAGAGTCTGACTGAAAGTGATGAATCTCTTTGACAGATTCTCATTCAGATACTTCTTTACTTTTAGAAGTTTGACAGAGAACATTTAATATGCTCAACAGCGAGAAAACGTTGAATCACTAGTGAGCTCAATTTTATGATTGTAGAAGCAATGAGAAAGTAGTTTATTCAATTGAACTCGATCAAAAACATCTAGAAACTCATGATATTTCAAGAGCAGCTTCGCTTTAATGTCTTTTAAATTCTGAGTCGTTTCATCAATTGAAGAGACGTTTAAAGCGTTCAAATTGCACTGAGTATTGTACGTGATTTTTCTATTGATGTTCATCATGAATAGAGCAAAGACTTCGATCTTGTTCTTCTTTAAACAATTCAACAATGTTTTGAATGAAGCAACGTTTATGCTTTGAATCGAGAATGACTCTTTCTGAGCAGTGATTGAAATGAGTCATTTGAGCATCGTAGAGATCTTAGTCTGAGTGATTGAAGAAAGCGAAGTTGATCGCGATCAACTTGAATGCTTTGAATTGAGCGAGATCGAAAAAATCAAAATAAAAGTATTCAATTGATTCGAAAAAACAATGACGTCGTTTTGCATATTCAGTAATATTTCGTTTTTGTTCATTCAGAGCTTACTCAATATGACTTCATGATGATCAATATCAACTATCAACATTGATACAGTCAATTTCTTATAACTTTTGATGATGAGATTGAGTAGAATTTTATGAGTGATTGTCTTCTTAGATATCTTTTCATCATAATCTCTTATTAGCTTCTCTTTTGTCAATGATATAGATTGAATTTTCAGTTTCTTGCATACTTTATTGACTAGGTTGAAATGTATGATCATGTAAACGACTGAATCACTGTCTATTAGAAAACAAAGACTGAAAGATCGTTTCTGAAAGATGAGATGAACATCAATTAGAAACAACTTTTCAAAGTAATTCTCTTTCGATAGAATTTCGTCTAGTTTGCACAAAGATATAATCTTTATCTCTTTGATGACTTTTGAAGAGATAACTAGTTTTTTGAATTGAAATCAAAATTGAAATTGAAATCAAAGCAATCATATTCTTTGTTCACTGCATTGATTCTAGTAGATTGATTCAAGCACTCTTTAGAGCTATGATCTGATTTATGACATATGAAACAGGTTTCGACTAGAACGTCTACTTCTTTGACGCTAGTTAAAATCGCGTCGCGCGACTTTAGCTGATCAGACTTCGAATGATTGACTGACTGAGTGACAACAGTCGCTTTATGAAAGATAGTCTTTGAAAGATCATTGATGCATTTGAGCTTGTTCTTGATCTCTTGAATGACTTGCTGATCATTATTCAAATGAATCAGATAGAAACGAATTTCTTTTAGAGAATCAGATTGAACTAGTTGATTTACTCAAATGAATCAAAGACGAAGATTGATTTTATCTTTCAAATCAATGATCAGTTGCTTTTCGTGATAGTCTAGATAAAAAGATAAACGTTGAAACTGAGTATAAAATTCATTGAATTTCTTGAATTCTTGAATTAAGTTGTAGTATTCTCTACGAAAGTTGACTTTCTTATTCAAATCATTGAACAACTGAGCTAGCTCTTTCAAAAGATCTTCGATAATTCTATAAAGATGAGCACAATCACGTTTGCATCTAGCTTGAATGATCTTTGCTGCGTCATTGAATAATCTAGAATGTACATAGCTCAATTTGACTCATTTATTAGAAAAGAGATCGACGTTGATCTCTAGTTTATTCTGAATTTTTCCGTATCAGTTCTCTTAAGTAGAGTTCTTTTCATCAGTAAACAGCGAAGAATCAGGTATTTTTTGATATCTAGAATGCTCAGAGTAAATGAAATCAGAAGAAGTGTTTTCTTTAGTTTGAAGTCTTATCTTCAACTCTTTGATTTCGTCTTCTTGTTGTTTATCTAACTTGTAGAGTCGATCTGTTTCTTTATCAAGAGCTAGACTTTGAGCCTTTCAGATTTCGTAGAACACGAGAGATATTATTGTTTCAGCGAATGATTCATCATCTTCATGAATGAATGACGCAGCACTTGATGATTTCGTTAAATCAGCATCAGAGATTTGAGAGAAATGAGTTCGAAATTTCTCAGAACGCTCTTCAGTAGACGAATGACTAGACATGATGAGATTTGTTTGAAAAGAAGAGTTGAACGAATGACGATGCTCGACAGTATTAATGAAGATGTATGATCAAGTGTTTAATCTTCAAAAAAGAATGTTGTTGATTAAAGAGATATTTTTGATTTGTGAGTTTTTGAATGATTTTCAAGCAATTCACGAAGATTCTTTATCATCGATTCTCTTAATCGAGTTGAACAGCTTATTTTCACTCGTCTGTTTCATGAGAATGAATTGATTCTCTTGATCGAGTGAACTTTGCATACTTAGTGAGTGATAAGTTGTCTAGCGATTCAAACAGTCTTGTCGTTGATTCTATCAAACTTTCTAGTGTTGTTCAGTCTTTTGATTGCGTCAATCATCAGGTAAATAAATTTCTTTAGACTCGTTCTATCTGTATGAGTATGTTGAATGAGTAATGAGATCAGTATCGTGTGATTAACGAATTCTTAATATAATGTCAGAATCATGTCTAGATGATACAATCAATGAAGATCAGAATTGATAGTGCTTAATCTTTAAGAATAGCTATAACTGAATATTAAGAATACAGAAGAAGATTGATACAAAAGCTTTTATTTATGTAATGTTCAGAGACTGCGCTAGACTTGAAAGAAATGTGTTTGTAACACAAAAAGAAAATGATGTAAATGAACAAGATGTTGATGAAAGAAAAGAATGTTGGGAAAGAAAAAGAGTGTTAAGAAAGAAAAAGAGTGTTAAGTCATATCTGAGTCAAATCTGAGTCAGATCTAGATCAGATCTCAACTAGATCATTGACTAGTTTTAATCAGTCTTGATATGCTCGTAACAACTAGTGACTTTCATCAAAGATGTAATGAAAGATGTGTTAATTTCTTCAACAATGAGCAGCTCAGATGATCTTTTTGCTTCGAAATCTTTGACTACTGAATGTGTACTATCTAGCAATGAAATTAGTTACTCATTAAAGTCATTGATTGACACTGAAGCAGCTGACTATTCGTTCATTGATGAACTAATCGCGCAGAATGTTTGTGATCATTTGCAAATTGAATCTTTATCTTTAATCAAGCTCAAATCAATAAGAAAATTCGATGATCATTATGCAAAAAAGCTCATTACTCATGCAATTTATTTGAACCTGACTGTTTAAGATCATACAATTGACACAGCTTTTATGTTGATCACTCAATTAGATTAACATCAAATGATTCTTGAAAAAACATGAATGAACAAAATCAATCTAGTGATTGATATGCAAATCGATTTTCTTCGATTTTCGAATTTCACTTCTAGTCAGAAATCGATTGTTCTACTCTCAAGCAATAAAACAATCACGAAACAGAAGAGCTTGACTTTTACTCAAATACTAAAGAAGTCTATTTTTTCTGTCGTTGTTCAACTCAGCGAGAAGTCATCTTCATTCAGTAAAATCGTGAAATCATTTAATTCAGTCAACTTCGCTTCGCTCTTTAATTTAATGAACATAGCAATGATAGAGACTGCAACATATAAATCACTAGTCAAATGATTGAATGTGACTACTTTCGCGATCATTGTCACGAAAATCGATCGACTTCTAAAAACAGCTAGAAATAAATCAGAAGACGTAAATCTACAAGAGCTTTCATATGAAGAGATCTTGAAAGAAGTCAAAGCTAAGCTTTCTTCGAAATATCATGACTATCTAGATGTGTTTGATCGAGCGATGACTGATCAACTATCTTCTCATCGTCTCTATGATCATAAAATTGAGTTGATCGACGAGAAAACATCTTCTCAAAGTCATCTTTATCATATGTCTGATCACAAGCTTCAAAAGATGAAGAATTACCTGATCAAGCATCTGAATAAAGACTTCATATCTTCTAGCTCAGCTTCATATGCTTCGCTCATACTATTCATCGAAAAGAAAGACGATAGCTTGCGTTTCTGCGTTGATTACAGAAAGCTCAATGCTTTGATCAAACGAGATCACTATTCTTTGTCATTAATAGACGAGACTCTCGCTCGTATACAAGAAAGCAAGTATCTGACTCAATTGAACATCATTGTCACGTTCAACAAGTTACGCATGCACTCAGATAGCGAAGATTTGACTATCTTTATCACCTCTTTTGATTTCTACAAATATCACGTGATGTCTTTCAAATTAATCAACGGCTCAACTTTCTATCAACACTATATAAACGACGTGCTATTTGACTATCTTCATCAGTTTTGTCAGATTTATCTAGATGACATTATCATCTACAGCAAAACACTGAAGAAACATAAGCAACATGTATGATTAGTTCTACATAGATTACAAGAGACTGATCTTCAGATGAATATAAACAAATGTAAGTTTCATGTTCAGAAGATTTTCTTTCTGAAACTATTGCTATTCATTGAAGAACTAAAGATGAATCTCAGAAAAGTACAAGCAGTAGTTGAATAATTTATTTCTACAAATCTCACTCAGATGCAGTTCTTCGTCAACTTCTGCAATTTCTATCGACGTTTTATAAAGAACTTTTTGAAGATTGTTCATTCTCTGATTCAACTAACTCAAAAAAAGATGATATTTGAATGAGATCAAGCTTGTCAAATGATCTTTGATCATATGAAGAAATGAATGACTGAAGTCTCTATTCTTCGTCATTTTGATCAGAATAGAAAGACTATTCTTGAAACAGACTCATTCAACTATGTCAATGATGATATACTTTCTCAGTATGATGACGAAGAAATATTGCATTCGATGATCTACTACAGCAAGAATCTGAGCTTTGCTGAGTGCAATTACAAGATTTATGACAAGAAGCTATTAGCGATCATTCAAGCATTCAAGCATTAACGATCTGAGCTAAAATTGACTGAGCTATCAATCAAGATGTTCATCGATCATCAAGCTTTAACGTCATTAATGAAGAATAAAGAGCTGAGTAGACGTCAGATGCGCTGAGTTCAAAAGCTTGTTGACTTCAACTTTAAAATCATGTATCGTTCAGGCAAACAAAACATCAAAGTCGATGCATTGACTCGTTGAGTCAATTCAGTTTCTAGAGATCTTGAGAATGAATGATATCACTATCAGCGAACTACGATTCTGACGTTGAATCGAATAAAAATCGCTGATCTGAAAAAGAAAAAGAATGATGAATCAATTTATTGATTGATTCTAGAAGTTAATAGAATCAACGAGAATTGTGTTCTACTTCGTGAAGTCATATCAAAAGATGAAGCTCAATATGAAGATATTAAATTAAGAGATTGTCGAGTTCAGAACGAAATACTATATCGAGATGATCTTCTATGAATTTTCTTCAATGAGCATCTTCAAATGAAGCTGATTCAAGAAGTTCATGATTAATCTTCTATTGATCATTCAGAAATTCTTAGAACGATGAAAGCAATAAGAAGATACTACTATTGATTCTCAATGTGAAAGACAATAGATAAATATATTCAAATCTGCTACATTTGTCAGCAATCAAAAGCTCTTTGAAATAAATTCAATGAGTTACTACATTCTCTATTCATACTTGAACAGTAATGAAAGAACATAGTCATGAATTTCATCATCAATCTACTTTTTTCTGAAGGCAAAAACGTCATACTAACAGTGATATGTAAATTGTCAAAGAAACGACACTATATCTCTTGTTCTACTGATGATGAAGAAATCACAGCAGAAAAAACAGCTGAGCTAATGCTTCAGTGAATATATCAAATACATGATTTACTCAATTTTATTGTTTTGAATTGAAACTCTCAATTTATCTTTATTCTATGAAAGTTTCTTTGCAAAAGACTGAGCATTAATCTTCAACTATTCACTGTTTATCACTCTCAAATCGATGATCAAAGTGAATGAGTCAATCAGAACGTTGAAAGATATCTTTGATTCTTCTGTTTGTACATGCAGAATGACTGAGCTAAGCTACTACTCATGATCGAGTTTGTTGACAATAATGCTCTGTTCTCAGTTATCTTCTCGATCTCTTTCTTTCTAAACAAAGACTTTCATTCTTGTATGAGCTTCAAACTCAATACAATCAAATATGAAAGCTTTCATGAACGCTTGCAAGCGATTAAAGTCGAGAATATATCTGAACATATAAACAAAATCTTGACGTTTGCTCGCGAATTTCTAGTCAAAACAAGAAAACAAATGATTCAACAAGCTAATAAGCATAGAAAAGAAGTTGATTATGAAATTGAATCAAAGATGTTTCTGAACGAATGAAATATCATTACAGCGAGATCTTTCAAGAAGCTAGACGATAAAATGCTCGATTTCTTCATCAATCTAGATCTTGTTGACTCGTCATATAAGTTGAAATTATCAGAGACTATGCATGTTCATGATGTATTTCACTCTGATCTGCTTCATCTCATCATCAACGATTTCTTGCCTGATCAAAAGAATGAGTCTTTCAAGTCAATAGTGATAAACGACGAAGACGAATGAAAAATCGACGATATATTGAATTCTCGTTGATATCGAAGACGACTTCAGTATAAAGTCAAATGAAATGACTATGACAATGATCTCAATTGATACAACGCTGATGATGATGAATTTATGAATGCTCAAAAGATAGTTGATGATTTTCATATTTGATATTCAAACAAATCGCGCTAGAAGCGCTTTCAACTATTCAGTCAATCAGAATTTAATGAGTCTGAGTCTGTGAAATCATGATTGAGCAATTAATTGAATCAAGCAGAAAATACATTCATGCGAACATGAATCGTCGAAGAAGAGAGAGTAATGTCATGATTCTAGCCTTGTCAGACTCAGTCTTCTAGTCTTGTCAGATTTATTCTCGCTTCGTCATCTTGACTAGTCTTTATTGAGTCTAGCGTCAACTGAGAAACACACATATGTAGTCAGCTTCTTTTCTGTAGCTATCTTTCTTTCTTAGCATTTATCTTCTAGTTAAATGACATTTCTATTCAACTCGCTTTAGACAGATCTTTAACACAGAGCTTCATGAAATTTGTGAACTTTTACCGTCGTTTCATTAGAAACTTCTTCAAACTAGTTAAATTGTTCACTCAATTGACTAGAAAAGACACGTCTTTTGTTTGAAACAAAGTTTGCGTTCAAGCTTTCAGAAATCTGAAGAAACAGATCAGTTTCGCTTCAGTTCTTCGTCATTTTGATCTCAAACGTCAGACTATTTTGAAAATCAATGCATCAAACTATGTAAAAGATGAAATACTGTCTTAGTATGATGATGAAAGTATACTTCACTCGATGATCTTTAACAGCAAAAGCATGATTCTCGCTGAAATCAACTATCATATCTATGACAAGAAATTGCTGATCATTATTCGCTGTTTCAAACATTGACAATTTGAGCTGAAATGTACTGAATTACTCATTCAGATATTCATTGATCATCAAGCTCTGAAGATCTTCATGAAAAACAAACAGCTGAGTCAACATTAAGTCAACTATCTGAACATTCTATCAAAGTTCAATTTTCAGATCATCTTTAAATCAGACAAAATGAATACTAAAGTTGATGTGTTAACTCAAATGTCTTTAGCAAACGTCTTTGAATCAGCTAAATGATTTAAAGATTGCTTTCAAACTATTTTTATCTTTGATAGAGTTGATATTCTATCTATTGACTTGAAATTGAGCGCAAATTTGAAATCAGAAGTCAATCTCTATCAGAGAGTATGATTAGTCAATCAAATGAATGAGTTCTGCAGCAAATATAAACAAGCTAAAAACAATAATAAGCTCAAACTTCATAGCATTAAGATGAAGAACTGCAAAATTATTAACGACATTTTATTTAGAAAAGATTTATTGTGAATCTCTGAGAACATGCATACGAAATTACTACAAGAAGTGCATGATCAATCTTCAATCTTTCATCTCAACAATAAATGAATCATTGATCTAGTTCAGCATTTCTACTATTGATCAGATCATCAAGCTACTATTCAATGATACATTTGAAACTATCATGCTTGTCAGCGAAGCAAAGTCTTTAGAAATAGCATCAATGAACTTCATCATTCTCTTTCGATTTTACAGAAACGCTGAAAAGATATAACTATGAACTTCATCACTGAGCTATCTCTGTCAGAAGACTATAACATCATTTGCACAATCATATGTCATTTTATTAAAGAACATCACTATGTTTTCTGTCATTGAGAAGATGATGACATTTCAGTTGAAGAAACAGTCTGAATTATGCTATGAAACGTTTATTGACTGCATAATCTACTCAGTTCTATTGTTTCAAATAGAGACTCTCAATTCATATTCATCATGTGAAAGAGTCTTTGTAAGCGACTACAAATTATCACTAGTTTATTCACTGCTTATTATTCTGAGATTGATGATCAAACAGAGTGAGTTAATCAAGACGTTGAACATGAACTCAGAATCTACTGTAATTACATGCAGAATGATTGAGCTAAATGAATATTTATGATTGAGTTCAATGACAATGTCAATACATTCTCAATCATCTCAATGATTTCTTTCTACTTCAATAAAGAATTTCACTTTCGAATTAGTTTTATTTCAGATACAACTGACTACAAAATCACTCATGAATGAATTAAAGCTAGAAAAGCAAATGATATTGTCATTCAAATGAAAGAGCTACTAAACTTCAATCATCAACAATTGAAAAAGACTAAGCTGATCATTGAAGCTCAGATTAATAAACATAGATGAGATGTCATTTACAAGATAAATGATCAGATCTGACTATCTTTCAGAAACATTAAAATCACAAGATCATGCAAGAATTTAAAAGATAAACAGCTAGATTTCTACTTAATCATTGTCAAAGTCAAGACTTTTTATCATTTTTATCTATTTACAAGCATGAAGCATATACACTCGATGTTCAGCTTAAAGTTACTACAATCATATTCAGAAGATCTTCTATCAGAACAACATTCAAAATCACTCAGATCAATCACTATTGAAGATGATGAATACTGAAAAATATATGATATATTGAACTTCAGATGCTATCAAGATTGAATATAGTACAAAGTCAAATGAAAAGATCTAGATAGAAATGATGAATGATACTATGTCAATAAAGAAAGATTCAATGACTCAGAGAAAGTTTTAAATGAATTTCATAAGCTATATTTAAGCAAATCGCGCTAAATATCGAAATAATTATCAACAAAAGCAAGCAAAGAAACTACATTCATGCAAACATGAATTTTCAAAAAAGAGAGTAATGTTATGAATGTATCAAGATCGATAAGACTGAACAAGACTGAAGCTTTAATCAATTTGCAATGCACGCTAGCGAGTACTTTGTGTAATAATTAGAACTAGTCAATGATTTAGTCAAGATCTGATTTAGATCTGACTCAGATATGACTCAACACTTTTTTTCTTTTTCAACATTCTTTTCTTTCATCAACATCTTATTCATTTACATCATCTTCTTTTCATGTTACAAACACATTTCTTTTGAGTCTAGCACAGTCTCTGAACATTACATAAATAAAAGCTTTTGTATCAATCTTCTTCTGTATTCTTAATATTCAATTATAGCTATTTCTAAAGATCAAGCACTATTAATTCTGATCTTCATTGATTGTATCATTTAGACATGATTCTGACAAATGATCAAAATGTATTCTCTTTTATTAATTAAAGTCAATCATTAAATGATTGCAATTACATATTTATATTAACAATTCATTCAATGTTTACATGACATAAGTCAAATTAAAAGAAGAAAAAAGTTATTTAATACAATTACACTTTATTTCTTCATCATGTACATTTTTCTTTCATCAAGTATTTCTCTGCTCAATGAATGATAATTATTGAGCAAGAGAATGCAGTTTTCAACACTATAATCATGAGCATCATGAATGCAATGAAATTAACTTCATGATTGAAAATCAAAGATTAAAGCATCATTGTATAAAATATCATCAATGAAGAGCAAAGTAAGAATAATGTGTCATAATTAAGTAATACAGATACTCATCAAGAATTTACTTAAACATCATATGTTAAATAAAATTTATAAATGCAAACTTAATACATAATTTTATGATCATTGTTTCAATGATGTGAAATTATCATATAAATAACAAGTGATTTTCTCTTTCAAAGAGTTTTGTTCACTCAATATAAATAATATAAAGTTTCTCATAAGTTGAGTTTAAATCAATGTCATAAAAATGTATGAATTCAAATCAAATCAAATTAAATGCTAAGTTAATAATTTAATTTTGTAAAAAACATTTTACTTAATTGATTAAATTGATTAATATTTTCAATTTAATCAATATTTTAATTAACTATTTTAATGTAACATGATTTTAATTTGAATTCATACACTCTTGTGACATCAATTTAAACTTAACTCATGAGAAACTTTATGCTATTTATATCAAGTGAACAAAACTTTCTGAAAAAGAAAATCACTTGTCATTTATATGATGATTTCACGTTGTTGAAACAATGATCATAAAACTATGTATCAAGTTTACATTTATAGCTTTTATTCAACATGTGATGCTCAAGTAAATTCTTGATGAATATTTGTATTATCTAATTATTATACATCGTTCTTGCTTTGCTTTTCATTGATGATATTTTATACAATGATGCTTTAATCTTCAATCTTTGATCATGAAATTAATTTTGTTACACTTGTGATGCTCATGATTATAGTGTCAAAAACTGCGTTCTCTTGCTTAATGATTATCATTCATTGAGCAGAGAAATACATGATGAAAGAAAGATGTACATGATGAGAAGATAAAGTATAATTATATTAAATAACTCTTTTCTTTTTTTGATTTAACTTATATCATATAAATGTTAAATAAATTGTTAGTATAAATGTGCAATTGCAATCATTTGATAATTGACTTTGATCAATAGAAAAGAATGTGTTCTGATCATTCTTTTGCACTTTCAATTTTTCATGTAGATAAATGTATGACTTGATATTAAGTAAAAAAGATGAGTTCAAGTTTTCTCAATATATCAGTATGATCAATGAATCACTACTTTTTCAAGCATTGTAATCACAACTTTCAAACTGAGATTAACTATTTTATTTGATATCTTTTCATCAATTACTCAATGATATTGTTAATGTGATGAAAATATTTCAGTATATCAATGCAATTGATGAATTGCAAATTCTTTAATCACTTGTAATCACGACTTTTATACTGAAATCAATCTTTTCACTAAATATCTTTTCATTTTTTTAACATTGATATATCATTAATCTTCTTCATAAATTGATTATGACTGTTAGAGAAAGTATTATTACATGAGTGAAAACTTTGCATAATGACTTTTCTGATCATACAACATTTTAACATTGTTTAAACTGTGTTGAATTGAGATCTTTTAATTCTTCTGACTTTTATTTAAACATAGAATAGAATCAAAAGATTCATAGTTGATATCATGTACAAATGAATCTTGTTGTTAATCTTAATGTAACATGATCAAAAACTTCTTTGACTTTTAAAAGTAAATATATGATGTTGATTACAAATCTTTTGATTTTATTCTGTGTTCAAATAAAAGTTAAAAAAGTTAAGAAATTTCAATTCAACATAATTTAAATGATGTTAAAACATTATGTAAGCAGAAAAGTTAATCATGCAGAGTTTTCATCTACATGACAACATTTTTTCTAATAATTACAATTAATTTATAAAGATGATTAATGACATGTTAATGTTAGTAAAAGATGAAAAAATATTTAGTGAAAAAGTTGATCTCAGTATGAAAATCATGATTACAAGTGATTGAAGAATTTGCAATTTATTGATTATATCAATATATTGAAATGTCTTCATCACATTAATAATATCATCAAGTAATTGATGAAAAAATATCAGATAAAATAGTTAATTTCAGTCTGAAAGTCGTGACTACAATGTTTAAAAAAGTAGTAACTCGTTGATCATGTTGATATATTGAAGAAACTTGAACTCATCTTCTTTACTTGATGTCAAGTCATATATTTATCTATGTGAAAAACTGAGAGTGCAGAAGAATGATCAGAATACATTCTTTTTTATTGATTAAAGTCAAATCATTTAATGATTGTGATTGCACATTTATACTAACAATTCATTCAACGTTTATGTGACATAAGTTAAATCAAAAGAAGAAAAGAATTATTTAATACAATCATACTTTATCTTCTCATCATGTACATCTTTCTTTCATCATATATTTCTCTGCTCAATGAATGATAATCATTGAGCGAGAGAACACAGCTATCGACTACAATCATAAGCATCATGAATGCAAAGAAAACATCTTCATCTTTGAATTAAGAATTGAATCAAAACATCATTTGTAAAAAATACTATTTATGAAGAACAAAGTAAGAATAATGCAATATAATTAAACAGCATAAACACTTTCATCAAGAGTTTACTAAAGCATCACATGCTGAATAGAAGTTATAGATTCAAACATGATACATAGTTTTAAAACTTACTGTCTTGACAACGTTGAAGTTATTGTATAGTCAATGAGTGATTTTATTTCTCAAAGAATTTTGTTCATTCATATAAATAGCATAGTTTCTCTCATGATTTAAATCTAAATTGATGTCACAAGAGTGTATGAATTTAAATCATAAATCATTTAAAAGTAAATAAATAAGTGTGTTTTCTCAACTTTTCGTCATTTGTGCATCATGTACTAGATTTAGTACTGCATCTATAGCTGATCTTTGTTTTCTGTCTCTCATTTGATCAAAATTCAGCAGCTTATCGTTAATTTCAGCTGTGTAAGACAGTTGCACTGCTATTATTTTTTCTGCTACTTTGTTTAAACAGTTTAATAGTGTAATAATTTTGTATGTTTTTAAAATTGAATAATTCAACTTGTTTAATTTTTTTTAGAATAATTTTCGTGTTTTCATGTCATATTTTCAGAAGAAGTACAATTTTGTGACTTGACAACAGTGATTTATTGAAGCATATGATATATCAAATCGATCGACAAGTTATAGAGTACAATCGTACAATTAAAACAAGTTCTTATTTAACTCAATAACTTCACAAATGACTGTGTTGCAAGTCAAAAATCGAAAATCGAAATTTTTCACACTCACGCAAATCATAATCAACGACGAAAGAAGAGTTCATTAATGCAGAAGAAAAAATCATCAATTCAGACAGTAATTTGATTGATAAATTGAAGAGCAAACTCACATGAAAAGAACAAGTCATCAATCGACTTTAGAACAGCACAGAAGACTGCATACTGATGCAAAAATCGAAATTAAACTCTTTTGTACTTGAAGATTGCACAGAAAACAATGTTGTTTCAAAGAAGTACAATGTTTCTTATCAAATCACTATCTGTTTTATCTTTTCTTAATGTGCAAGACAATAAGTCGAGATCAGTCATTATTATTCTGAGCGAGATAACATGATTACTTTGATACATGAAATATAAAGCAATTGTGTCAAGCATTTTCTATCAAAAAGAATAATTTAGACTTTTGCAGACTAAATTTATATCATTTTTGTTTAACATAAGTTGATAATAGAAGACGATTTATTGCAAATTTCAAGATAGAAATTAAGAAATCTTTACACTAAAGTTACTGTTTACATGAAACACTTTGAATAAAAGATTAAAGAAATATTTAAGTGATATTAAGTGAATTTTCTAGAAGTTCAAAGCTTAAAACTTGAAAAAACTCTTTATGAAAAGAAATATAAAGAGTCGCTTTATACACTTTTTCTCATTTCATTTTGCAAATAGTAACGTGAAACTCAGCAGAAGCAATAGCTCAGAGTCAGAATTCAAAACATCAATGATAGAAATTAAAAAGTCAACGTTAAAGATTGAAATAAATTTATGAAACAAACTTAGCATGAGTTTGTCAACAAGCAAACAACTGCAAAATGATATTATTGATCTATTTTGCAGTCAACAAAAATCGCTCACATCAGCATATAAAAAAACGCAATACATGTTTAGTTCACTTGATGCATTAATGCTAAATTCACATGCAAATGTGCATAATGACAAGAATACAATTAATTTGCAAAATGCAAATTTGCAGCAAAAAGAGCAAACACAAGCGATTGTAAAAGTCAAAGAAATGAAAAAGCGAAAAGCGATGAAAAGTTTGCAAAAAGAAGCTAGCATCGAAGTTAGTACTAGCAAGTGCTACAATGTCATCTCTAAAGAGATGCAGATAAAGAGACTGCGCAAAAGAATTGAATTTGCAGTCAATCAGTTAAAACAAGCAATATCAGAACAGAAAGAAACTATAAATTATAGCTTAATCTACATTCGAAGAGCATGCAACAAAAGCATAGAAAACTCGATTCAGAAGCAAATAGATTGACTTCAAAGTCAAACAAACAACAAACTGAAGATCATTCTACAATTGATTCAACAAAATGCTGAAGATATCAAAAAGAAAATCAATGCAAAGCAAATGACAGAGAATTCGCAAATCATGCAGAAGATGCAGATTTCGCAAACGTTGCAAGTCATGCAAAATTCGCAAAAATCAACGCAGAAGCTCACATATATGCAAAAAGCAGCTCATGTCACAAGTGCAAATACAAATGCAAATACAAATGCAAATGTGAATGCAAATGCAGATGAATGAAATCTGATGATCAAAAAATTCTCGTCAAAGTTACAAGAAATATCATATTGTAAAAGAAGATTGATAGTCACTTTGAAAAATGAGAACTGAATCTTACAAGCGATGAAGATGTGCAATGCAGTGAACAACGCATTGAAGAAGACAAAGTCTGACATAATAGTTACTACAGTGACTAAAACACAAAGAGATAACAACATTGCTTTAATAATTTTAAAGAAATACATCACGAAAGCTCTATTGAAGCAAAGAGATATATGAAAGCATATATTCGAAGTTAGAAGTATTAAGAAGAATGAAAAATGATACAAGATAGTAATACATAGTCTGAAAATTAATATCTTCAACATGAAGATCAAGATGAAATATCTGAGAATCAAGCTAAAGAAGTACAATTCTGAATTGAAGCTGATAATCAATTTGATATGATTATCAAAAGATGAAAATAAAGCAAAAAAGAATCATGCTTCAATGATACTGACATTCAAAATCAAAGTCAAAGCATAAAAGCATTTGAAAAATGAGTTTTAGCAGTGAAATCAACATATTAAACAATTGAATATTGAGAGTATTGATCAAGCAATCAGTGTCAGAAATGTCAAACATTCAAACATTTGCAGAACAAGTGCAATAAATCATCAAGATGCTTGTTTTGTGAACGAAATCATCTGACATGAAAGCATAAATGTCAATTATCTACGTGCGAAGATAAACAATCATGCAATCACATGATTTCTAAATGCTGCAACTGTCAAAATGCGCACTTTGCAAATAGTGCAATGTGCAAAACATATCAGACAGCTCAGTCTATTAGTTCACAAAAAGATCATTTAGTCACGAAATTATAATGAGTATTGCATTTGAAGAATCACAAAACAACGCAAATGACAAAAGCTTTGCAAACACGTTGAATATTTGAATTCTACAACACAATTGCGCAAGATCAATGCAAATCATGCATGCATGCATGAAATTTGCAAAAAACAAGACAGACATTGTTATACTACAAGAATCATGAATGAGAGACGAAAATATAACAATTTCACATTCATCATTTATCTGCATCAAATCAAATGTTCAGAATACTCGTGTCAGAGTACTGATATTTGTTGCAAAAAATTTAAAGAAATTTACATGCACATCAAGATTAGACATAATCAATAGCGAAGATATGCAAGCAATATCAATAATGAACAATAAAATTCAGAAGAAAATTTTATTGTTCAATATCTACAATAAAAAATCACAAAATGCAGATGATGAGCAATTATACATGATTGAGAGAGAATTAGCAAAAGTTATGCTAAATTTTGAGCAAAAAGTTATTATTGTTGAAGACTTTAATGCACATCATAGTTGATGAAACGCAAAAATTTCAAACTCTATTAGAACAAAAGCATTAATAAAGTGAGTAAATTTACATAAGTGCAATCTGATTAACACTTTTGATATAAACACACATTACAGCTATTCAAATCAGTCAAGCTCAGTACTTGATTTAGCATTTGCAATAAAAAATATGCACAATCACATCAAGAATTAACATATAAATGAGAATGCAAACACAGAATTCAATCATAAAGTAATTCTATTTATAATAGTTACGAAAAAAGTGAAGTTGATTGAAAATTTATTGAATGCATCATACAATTTGCAAAAAGTTAACTGAAAAGACTTTGATGAACATTTGCAAAAGATGAAAGACAAAATGATAGTCAAGATGCAAAGAATCACAAGTTTAGAAGCAAAAGTCATTTATTTAACTGAATGCATTAAGAATACAGTGAAATTATTTGTATTTAAACAACAAATATATGCAAAATCAAAACTCTGATCAAACAATGAACTCATTGAAATATGAAAGACGATGTTGTCAAAAAAGCGAATCTGAAAAAGATGCAGAAATGATGATACATGAGCAAAGATAGTGCAAATGTGAAACTTATATCATAATGCAATAAAGTTGATTAAAAATCAATTCTGAATCAATTTTTTGAACAACATCAAAGAGAAAGAAGTGTTTCAGACATATAAGTTCACTAAATCACATTTAATCGAAAAGCTATTTTTAATACAAAACTTGCAAAAAGAATTAAAGATTGAATTCAATAAAAAATGCAAGACATTTCTGAAAGCAATGTATTCATCATCTTTGAAAATTCAAATCAATGAAGAAGTACTATCAAATAAAAGTATACAGTGATCAAGAGTTATTGAAGAGAAAATCAAGCACGCTATTAACTTCTCAACATTCAGAAAAGCACTTGAATCAGATAATATATCATTTGCAATCATACAGCGAGCATATAAAACTATATTGAAAATCTTTAATTTAGTGTATTCAGATTTGATTAAAAATGACTATCATTTGAAAATATGACGCGAAGACATGAAAATTATTCTAAAAAAATCAAACAAATCGAATTATTCAATTTCAAAGACATACAGAATTATTACGCTGCTAAACTGTTTAAACAAAGTAGCAGAAAAAATAATAGCAGTGCAACTGTCTTACACAGCTGAAATTAACGATAAGCTGCTGAATTTTGATCAAATGAGAGACAGAAAACAAAGATCAGCTATAGATGCAGTACTAAATCTAGTACATGATGCACAAATGACGAAAAGTTGAGAAAACATGCTTATCTGTCTACTTCTAGATGTCAAAGAAGTCTTTGATCATGTTGCGTTGAAACAGCTGATCAAAATATTGATTAAATTGAAAATATCAGTTAATTTAATTAATTGAGTAAAATGTTTCTTATAAAATCGAATTATTGACTTAGCATTTGATGACGAACGTCAGAAATCAAAGAAAATAAGCACAGAAATATCACAAGACTCATTTATCTCACTCATTTTATTTCTAATTTATATTCAATATTTATTTTCAAAGATTTGCGCAAACTTCAGAAATTTACAGTCACTCAGCTATATTGACGACATGATGCTATACATTGAGAAAAGAAATATTGACAAGAATGTGAAAATACTGAAAAACGCAGCAAAAATCACTTTCACATAAGCTGAGAACAATGCAATGCAATTCAATAACTCAAAATCTGAATTGATACATTTTGAAAGTTACAAGATGACACTCAATCAAATGATTATTCTACTCAATAACATGATCATAAAATCAAAAACATGCATACAATGATTAAAAGTCTGACTGAATTGAAAGCTCAACTTCAAAGTTCATATGCAAATGAAAATTGCAACAGTCACAAGAATGTTACACTCATTGTTTAAATTAATGAATAATGAGTGAGAATTAATTTTCAAATCAGAAAAGCAGTTATATTTGACATATGTCACATTTATTAGCAATTATGACGTTGAAATATGATGAAATAATTAAAAAAGCTACTTAGTCAAATTTCGCAAACTGCAAAACACTGCATTATAAAAAATTCTAAGTATGTTTCAAACATCATCAATAGATGCTATACAAATAAAAGTTGAAATCTTGTTGATGAAAATGTAATTAGATCAAAAGTGCAAGAACTATGCAATTTAAATAGTTAAATTATTGAAAAAACGTTTTATCAGAAAAAGAACATTTATTTTATACTCATTTTAATACTTTATTGAATTAAATCTGAATTTGAATGCATTGAAATATCTGAACTAAAATGAAACAAAGATGAATTTATCTTGAAAAGTCAAGAAGTGCAAAGATAAACTTATGCAAATATATTAAATATTGAACAAAGTGCAAAAAACATTGAATTTAATAAAAGAAATTGAAATTTCTCACTTCAAGAAATCATGAGATCAGAAAATTGAATATTTGACAAAGATGCAAATCAAATTCGCAAGAGATGAAACATATGAAATGATAAATATATATTATAAAGAACTGAAAACAATAGTCAAAAAGATGAAAAACATAATGATGTACATTAATGCATCGCAAACTTGAAAAAAAATAACAAAGCTCAAAACAGAAATTGAAATTGCAATGATATTTACACATGAGTCTGTTAAATGCAGCAAGATGACAAACGTGATTAATGAAATAATCATAACAAAAGTGAAATTGCAAGCTATCAATGATGCAATTGCAATATGCAGCGAAGAAGCATCTGAAGATAGCGAAATTTGAGTGTACACAGACAGTTAAATGATGCTGCAAAGATTAAAAGCAAAAAGCAATATTAACTTAAAGTTATTTAATAACATATGATAAAATCTGATTAATCTACAACAAAATCAATGTCATATGTGCATACAGTGAGTATTGAGTTGCAAAAACATCATCAAAAATGAAGCAGTGAATCAATTGATCAAAGATGCAACATGAAAAAGATCTTTTTTCAAGTTTGCGATGCATCAATGTACATCACTATGTTTTTCGTCTTTTTGACTATTGTTTTCAGTTCTCTATAGTATGTATTTATCATTTTGCACATTTCATCTTTTGCGAATTTGATTTGCATCTTTGTCAGATATTCAATTTTCTGATCTCATGATTTCTTGAAGTGAGAAATTTCAATTTCTTTTATTGAATTCAGTGTTTTTTGCACTTTGTTTAATATTCAATATATTTGCGTAAGTCTGTCTTTGCATTTCTTGACTTTTTGAGATAAATTCGTCTTTATTTCATTTCAGTTCAGATATTTCGATGCATTCAGATTTAAATTCAATTCAATAGAGTATTGAGATGAGTGTGAAATAAATGTTCTTTTTCTGATAGAATGTTTTTTCAATAACTCAATTATTTGAATTGCATAGTTCTTGCACTTTTGATTTAATTGCATCTTCACTGATAAAATTTTAACTTCTATTTGCATAGCATCTATCGATGATGTTCAAAATGCACTCAGAATTTTTCGTAATGCAGCATTTTGCAGTTTGCAAAATTTGACTAAGTAGCTTTTTTGATTATTTCATCATATTTCGACGTCATAATCACTAATAGACGTGATGCATGTCAGATATAACTGCTTTTCTGATTTGACATTTAGTTCTCACTCGCTATTCATTAATTTAAATAATGAGTGTAGTGTTCTTGTGACTGTTGCGATTTTCATTTGCACATGAACTTTGAAGTTGAGCTTTCAATTCAGTCAAACTTCTAATCATCATATACATGTCTTTGATTTTATGATTATGTTGTTGAATAAAGTAATCATTTGATTAAGTGTTGTCTTGTGACTTTCAAAGTGTATCAATTCAGATTTCGAGTCATCAAATTGCATTGCATTGTTCTCAGCTCATGTGAAAGCGATTTTTGCTGCGTTTTTCAGTATTTTCACATTCTTGTCAATATTTCTTCTCTCAATGTATAACATCACGTCGTCAATATAGCTGAGTGACTGTAAATTTTCAAACTTTGCGCGAATCTTTGAAAATAAATATTGAATATAAATTAGAAATAAAATGAGCGAGATAGATGAGTTTTGTGATATTTCTGTGCTTATTTTCTTTGATTTCTGACATTCATCATCAAATGCTAAGTCAATAATTCGAATTTGTAAAAAACATTTTACTCAATTGATTAAATTGACTGATATTTTCAATCTAATCAATATTTTGATCAGTTGTTTCAACGCAACATGATCAAAGACTTCTTTGACATCTAAAAGTAAATAGATAAGCGTGTTTTCTTGACTTTTTGTCATTTGCGCATCATGTACTAGATTTAGTACTGCGTTTATAGCTGATCTTTGTTTTCTGTCTTTCATTTGATCAAAATTCAGCAGCTTATCATTAATTTCAGCTGTGTGTTAGAGATCAGCATAGAGCGAGTCATATGAGTGTAATGTAACGAGTATATAAATGCTAAGAAAGAAAAGTATTTAGAAGAAAAGAATCGACTATCTATATGACTCAGAAGAACATAAGCTAACTCTGAATAAAGTTGACTTTGAAACAAGTCTATGCTCTAGCGACGAGCGATTGACGATAACTCTCAGAATAGTCATCAACATAGTTATCAACATAGCTATCAACGAAGATGCGTAGCTAGAATCGTAACAGTACTTTCTTTCTTCAATGATTCATGTTTGCATGAATGTATTTTCTTAGCCTTGTGTAGAATCGAAATGCCTATTGTACCAGACTCACTATGTAGAGAAGAATCAACTTGCTCAATGAAGAGATCAATTATTGACTGATGTCATTGAAGCAGACTCACTAGAAGAGAATCGACTAGCTCAGCGAAGAGATCAACTATTGACTGATGTCATTGAAGCAGACTCACTGATCGACTTGCTCATTGAAGAGATCTACTTTGAGCTCGTCATTGTAGCAGACTCACTAGTTGCATGTGAATGTATGATCAGATTCACTGATGAGTAGAGCGATGAGAGCAAGTAGATCATTGCATTGAGAATAGATGTCATTGAAGCAGACTCACTAGTTGCACGTGAACTGATAGACAAATTGATTTACTGATAGATAGAGTGATGTGAATAGATAGATCATTGCATTGACGAAAAATGTCATTGTAGCAGACTCACTAGTTGCACGTGAACGTATGATCAGATTTACTGATGAGTAGAATGATGAGAGCGAATAGATCATTGCTTTGACGATATCATTGAAGCAGACTCACTGAGAAATTTGCTCATCGAGATAGAGACTTCACGCAGTTCTAGACTGATCTCTTTGATTGCTCTTTGAGATAGAGACTTCACGCAGTCATAGACTGACCTCGTTTAATTGTTCAACAAATTCGAAGAATCTCTTGCAAATCTAAATAAACGATTAATTCGCTGATCTTTGATCTAGTCGAATGATTTCAATCGTTTGTTTATACTCGCTGATCAGCGCACGAGTTCGAATCTTTTGTTTATTCTCGCTGAGTCAGCTCACGAGAAAGAAGAATGAGTGTCTGCACGATCGCGAGTTGACTAGATCAAAGTCAATAGTCGTGTGAATCGAGCAGAGTAAGTCAATGCAGATTATTTCACTTCGTCTGTAACGAAGAAGCATTTATATAATGTTAGAGATCAGCATAGAGCGAGTCATATGAGTGTAATGTAACGAGTATATAAATGCTAAGAAAGAAAAGTATCTAGAAGGAAAGAATCGACTATCTATATGACTCAGAAGAACATAAGCTAACTCTGAATAAAGTTGACTTCGAAACAACTCGATAGTCTAGTGATGAGCGATCGACGATAGTCAGGAACATAGTCATCAACATAGTCATCAACATAGCTATCAACATAGATGCGTAGCTAGAATCGTAACACTGTGTAAGACAGTTGCACTGCTATTATTTTTTCTGCTATTTTGCCTAAACAGTTTAGCAGCGTAATAATTCTGTATGTCTTTGAAATTGAATAATTCAACTTGTCTGATTTTTTTAGAATAATTCTCGTGTCTTCGCGTCATATCTTCGAATGATAGTCATTTTCAATCAACTCTGAGTACACTAAATTGAAGATTTTCAATATAGTTTTGTACGCTCGCTGTATGATTGTGAATGACATATCGTCTGATTCAAATGCTTTTCTGAGTGCTGAGAAGTTAATCGCGTGCTTGATTTTTTCTTCAATAACTCTTGATCACTGTATACTTTCGTTCAATAGTAATTCTTCATTGATTTGAATTTTCGAAGATGATGAGTACATTGCTTTCAGAAATGTCTTGCACTTTTCATTGAATTCAATCTTCAATTCTTTTTGCAAGTTTTGTATCAAGAATAACTTTTTGATTAAATGTGATTTAGTGAACTTGTATGTTTGAAACACTTTTTTTTCTTCAACGTTGTTCAAAAAATTGTTTCAGAATTGGTTTTTAATCAGCTTTATTGCATCATGATACAAATTTCGCGTTTGCACTATCTCTGCTCATGCATCATCACTTCTGCATCTTTTTCAGATTCGTTTTTTTGACAACAGCATCTTTCGTCTTTCGATGAACTCATTGTTTTATCAGAATTTTGATTTTGCACATATTCGTTGTTTAAATACGAATAATTTCACTGTATTCTTGATGCATTCAGTCAAATAAATGACTTTTGCTTTTAAACTTGTGATTCTTTGCATCTTGACTATCATTTTGTCTTTCGCCTTTTGCAAATGCTCATCAAAGTCTTTTCAGTTGACTTTTTGCAGATTGTATGACGCGTTCAGCGAATTTTCAATCAACTTCACTTTTTTCATAACTATTGTAAATAAAATTACTTCATGATCAAAATCTGTGTTTACATTCTCGTCTATATGTCAATTCTTGATATGATTATGCATATTCTTTGATGTGAATGCTAAATCAAGTACTGAGCTTAATTGATCTGAATAGCTGTGATATGTGTTTATATCAGAAATGTTAATCAGATTGCATTTATGTAAATTTACTCACTTTATTAATGCTTTCGTTCTAATAGAGTTTGAAATTTTTGCGTTTCATCAGCTATGATGTGCATTAAAGTCTTCAATGATAATAACTTTTTGCTCAGAATTTAGCATAACTTTTGCTAATTCTCGCTCAATCATGTATAATTGCTCATCATTTGCGTTTTGTGACTTTTCGTTATAAATATTGAACAGTAAAATTTCTCTCTGAATTTTATTGTTTGCTATTGATATCGCTTGCATATCTTTGCTATTGACTATGTCTGATCTTGATGTGCATGTAAATTTCTTTGCATTTTTTGCAACAAATATCAATACTCTGACACAAGTATTCTGAACATTTGATTTGATGCAGATAAACGACGAATGTGAAATTGTTATATTTTCGTCTTTCATTCATGATTCTTGTAGTATAACAATGTCTGTCTTGTTTTTCGTAAATTTCATGCATGCATGCATAATTTGCGTTGATCTTGCGCAATTGTGCTGTAGAATTCAAATATTCAACGTGTTTGCAAAGCTTTTGTCATTTGCATTGTTTTGTGACATTTCGAATGCAATACTCATTACAATTTCGTGACTAAATGATCTTTTTATGAGCTAATAGACTGAGCTGTCTGATATGTTTTGCACATTGCACTATTTGCGAAGTATGCATTTTGACAGTTGCAACATCTAGAAATCATGTGATTGCATGATTGCTCATTTTTGCACGTAGGTAATTGACATTTATGATTTCAGCTCTGATGATTTCGCTTGCAGTACAAGCATCTTGATGATCTGTTGCATTTGTTTTGCAAATGCTTGAATGTTTGACATTTTTGACATTGATCATTTGATCAATAGTCTTGATATTCAACTGTTTGATATGTCGATCTTGCAGCTAAGAGTCATTTTTTCAGATGTCTTTGCACTTCTGCTTCGATTTTGAACGTCAATATTATCAAAGCATGATTCTTTCTTGCTTTATTTTCATCTTTTGATAATCATATTAAATTGATTATCAGCTTCAATTCAGAGTTGTACTTCTTTAGCTCAATTCTCAGATATTTCATTTTGATCTTCATGTTGAAGATTTCGATTTTCAGACTGTGTATGACTATTTTGTGTCATTTCTCATCTTTCTTAATGCTTTTAACATCAAAAACATGCTTTCATATTGCTCTTTACGCTAGTAAGACATCTGCGATGTATTTTTTCAAGATCGTCAAAGCAATGTTGTTTTTCTTTAACGTTTTGACTATCGTGATGACTTTTAGATCGATTTTCGCCTTTTTCAATGCGTTATTCATCGAATCTCGCATTTTCATCGTCTTCAACGTTCAGTTCTCATTTTTGAGATTGACAATGAGTCTTCTTTCGCGATACGATATTTCTTGTGATTTTGGCGAGAATTTCTTGATAATAAGATTTCATTCGTCTGCATTTGCATTCACATTTGCATTTGCATTTGTGTTTGCATTTGCATTTGCATCTGTGACTTGAGCTGCTTTTTGCACATATGTAAGCTTCTGCGTTGATTTTTGCGAATTTTGCATGACTTGCGACGTTTGCAAAACCTGCGTCTTCTGCAAGATTTGTGAATTCTCTGTCATTTGCTTTGCATTGATTTTCTTTTTGATGTCTTCAGCATTCTGTTGAATCAATTGTAGAATAATCTTCAGTTTGTTGTTTGTTTGACTTTGAAGTCGATCTATTTGCTTCTGAATCGAGTTTTCTATGCTTTCATTGCATGCTCTTCGAATGTAGATTAAGCTATGACTTATAGTCTCTTTCTGTTCTGATATTGCTTATCTTAGCTGATTGACTGCAAATTCAATTCTTTCGCGCAGTCTCTTTATCTGCATCTTTTTAGAAATGACATCGTAGCACTTGCTTGTACTAACTTCGATGCTAGCTTCTTTTTGCGAACTTTTCATTGCTTTTCGCTTTTTCATTTCTTTGAATTTCACAATCACTCATGTTTGCTCTTTTTGCTGCGAATTTGCATTTCGCAGATTGATTGTATTCTTGTCATTATGCGCGTTTGCATGTGAATTTAGCATTAATGCATCAAGTGAACTAAACATGTATTGCGTTTTTCTATTTACTGATGTGAGTGATTTTTGTTGATTGCAAAATAAATCAACAATGTCGTTCTGCAGTTGTTTGCTTGTTGACAAACTCATGCTAAGTTCATTTCATAAATCTGTTTCAATCTTTAATGTTAACTTTTTGATTTCTATCGTCGACGTTTTGAGTTCTGACGCTGAGCTATTGCTTCTACTGAGTTTCGCGTTACTATTCGCGAAACGAGACGAGAAAAAGTGCATAAAGCGACTCTTTATATTTCTTTTCATAGAGGGTTTTTTCAAGTTTCAAGCTTCGAACTTCTAGAAAATTCACTTGACATCACTTAAATATTTCTTTAATCTTTTACTCAGAGCGTTTCATGTAGACAATAACTTTAGTGTAGAGATTTCTCAATTTCTATTTCGAAATCTGCAATAAATCGTCTTCTATTATCAACTTATGTCAGACGAAAATGATATAAATCTAGTCTGCAAAAATCTAGATTACTCTTTTTGATAGAAAATGCTTGACACAATTGCTTTATATTTCAGATATCAAAGTAGTCACGTTATCTCGCTCAGAATAGTAACGACTGATCTCAACTTATTGTCTTGTGCATCAAGAAAAGGTAAAACAGATAGTAATTTGATAAGAAACGCTGTACTTCTCTGAAACAACGTTGTTCTCTGTGCAATCTTCAAGCACAAAAGAATTTGATTTCGATTTTTGCATCAGTACGCAGTCTTTTGTGCTGTTCTAAAGTCAATTGACGACTTGTTCTTTTCATGTGAGTTTGCTCTTCGATTTATCAATCAAATTACTGTCTGAATTGATGATTCTTTCTTCTGCGTTGATGAAGTCTCGTTTCGTCGTCGATTTTGACCTGCGTGAGCACAAAAAATTTCGATTTTCGATTTTCGACTTGCGACGCAGTCATCTGTGAAGCTATTGAGTCGAATGAAAGCTTGTTTTGATCATACGATTGTGCTTTATAACTTGTCGATCGATTTGATATATCATATGCTTCAATAGATTGCTGTCGTCGAATGTTTGCTTGTTTGCTTGTCTTAGCTGATTAACTTGCAAGTTTTGTATTAAGAGTAGCTTTTCAATTAAATGTGATTTAGTGAACTTGTATGTTTAAAACACTTTTTTTTCTTTGATGTTATTTAAAAAATTAATTCAGAATTAATTTTTAATCAACTTTATTGCATCATGATATGAATTTTGCATTTGTACTATCTTTGCTTATGCATCATCATTTCTGCATCTTTTTCAGATTCGCTTTTTTAATGACAGCATTTTTTGCATTTCAATGAGTTCATTGTTTCATCAAAGTTTTGATTTTACGCATATTTGCTGTTTAAATATGAATAATTTCATTGTATTCTTGATGCATTTAATCAAATAAATGAGATCAATAATGAGATTCATCTGTACATGATGTTGACTATGAATCTTTTGATTCTATTCTGTGTTTGAATAGAAGTCAAAAGAGTCAAAAGATCTCAATTCAACGCAGTTTGAATGATGTTAAAACATTGCATGATCAGAAAAGTTATCATGCAGAGTTTTCACTTACATGACAACACTTCTTCTAACAGTCACAATCAATCTATGAAGAAGATTAATGACATGTCAATGTCAAAAAGATGAAAAGATATTTAGTGAAAAAGTTGATTTCAGTATGAAAGTCATGATTACAAGTGATTGAAGAATTTGTAATTCATCAATTGCATTAATATACTGAAATGTCTTTATCACATTAACAGTGTCATTGAGTAATTGATGAAAAGATATCAGATAGAATAGTTGATCTCAATCTGAAAGTCGTGATTGCAATGCTTGAAGAAGTAGTGACTCATTGATCACACTGATATATTGAAGAGACTTAAACTCATCTTTTTTACTTGACATCAAGTCATACATTTATCTACATGAAAAATTAAGAGCGCAGAAGAACAATCAGAATGCATTTTCTTTTATTGATCAAAATCAATCATTAAATGATTGCAATTGCACATTTATACTAACAATTCATTCAACGTTTACATGACATAAGTTAAATTAAAAGAAGAAAAGAGTTATTCAGTACAATCACACTTTATCTTCTCATCATGTGCATCTCTCTTTCATTATGTATTTCTCTGCTCAATAAATGACAATCATTGAGCAAGAGAATGCAGTTTTTAACACTACAATCATAAGCATCATGAATGCAATGAAATTGACTTCATGATCAAAGATCAAAGATCAAAGCATCATTGTATAAAATATCATTAATGAAGAGCAGAATAAGAATGATGCATCATAATCAAGCAATACAGACACTCATCAAGAGTTTACTTGAGCATTGCATGCTGAATGAAAGCTATAGATGCAAACTTGATACATAGTTTCATGATCATTGTTTCAACGATGTGAAGTCATTGTATAAATGATGAGTGATTTTCTCTTTCAGAGAGTTTTGTTCACTCAATATAAATAGCATAAAGTCTCTCATGAGTTGAGTTTAAATCAATGTTACAAGAGTGTATGAATTCAAATCAAATCAAATCAAATAAATGACTTTTGCTTTTAAACTTGTGATTCTTTGCATTTTGACAATCATTTTGTCTTTCATCTTTTGCAAATGCTCATTAAAGTCTTTTCAGTCAACTTTTTGCAAATTGTATGATGTGTTCAATGAATTTTCAATCAACTTCACTTTTTTCATAACTATTATAAATAGAATTACTTCATGATCAAATTCTGTGTTTACATTCTCATTTATATGTTAATTCTTGATGTTTTTTTATTTTTTTATTTCTTTATTAAATGCATGCAGTCTATGATTATGACATTGTTTAGACGTTGTATATATGCTAAGTTACATGTAATCTGATCAAAGTTGCTGCTTTATATCTTCTCATTGATTAATCACATCAATAGTTTGCATATACAAGCACTTTCACTCAATTCTCATCATCATATTTTCGTTTTTCTTTGTCTCTTCACACTTTTCGCGTTCTACTCTTTCATTTCTAATAGTCATTTTCTCGTCATAATTCAAGTATTTTTCAAATACTTTAATGTTGCAATTTTTTCAATCTTGATGATGAACAATGTCAATATAATGTCTATGTTTTTGAGCTGAGCTTTTTTCTTAAGCTTTATCTGCTCTGCTCTATAATGCTTGCAGTTCAGTAATAAATGCTTCGACGTTTATCTTGCATTGCATATTTCATAGCATTTGTTTGAATTATTCTCTGATAATCGATGCAAATAGCTCTTGAAATAATCATGTCTCATTTTCAGCTGAATAAAGATTGAAAACGTTAGTTTATTGATTTTTCTCATATCTTTTAGTGATTTATGACTTAAATTCACATTCAATATGTGCTTTTAATACTGATTTTTCTTCTTGATGCTGCTTTTTCAGACATTTAATCATTGTACTTTCATCTTTTTGCAAATTTGCTTTTTAATGAAACTTATGATGATTGTTTTCATGTTGTTAATAATTGATACTTCTTGAGCAACGCTTTTGATCAATTGATCTGCTTTTTCATTCTCAATAATGCTTTTGCAACTTGATATTCACTGTATGCAAATTTGACACTGATTCTGACGTAAATTGATCAAGTTTTGTCGTATGTCATCAAATAACTTTGCATTGACGTTGCTCTTTGCATTTAGTCTTTGCAAAGTCATTTGACTGTTCATGTACATTCAGATTTCGCTGTTTTTGAGTGCTTTTTCACTGCATATTGCGATTGCATCGCTAATAGCTTGTAGTTTCGCTTTCGTTGTGATTATTTTGTCAGAAACACTTGTCACTTTGCTGTATCTGATGAGTTCATGCGTGAATATCACTGTTGTTTTCATTTCTGTTTCAATCTCTGCTATCTTTTTTCAAATTTGTGATGTGTTGTTATACATCACTATGTTTTTCGCCTTTTTAATAATTCTTTCTAATTCTCTGTAATGCAAATTGATCATTTTGCAAGTTTCGCTTTTTGCAAATTCGGTTTGAATTCTTGCTAAATGCTTGATTTCTTGATCTCACGATTTCTTAAAGTGAGAAATTTCAATTTCTTTTATTGAATTCAATGTTTTTTGCACTTTGTTCAATATTTGATATATTTGCGTAAGTTTATCTTTGCACTTCTTGACTTTTCAAGATAAGTTCATCTTCATCTTTTTTTTATTTCTTCATTAAGTGCATGCAGTCTATGACTATGACACTGTCTAAACGCTGTGCATATGTTAGATTACATGTATTTTAATCAAAGTCGCTGCTTTATATCTTTTCATTGATCAATCACATCGATAGTTTGTGCAAACAGATACTTTCAATCAAACAACTTCTTTCTCTCATATTCTCATTTTCTCGTTTCTTCATGTTCTTCTCACTTTACTCTTTCGTTCTCAATAATCATTTTCTTGTTGCAATTCAAGTACTTTTCAAGTACTTTAGCATTGCAATTCTTTCAATCTTGATGATAAACAACATCAATATAGTGTTCATGTTTTTGAACTGTGCTTTTGCTTTAAGCTGTAACTGTTCTGCTTTATAATGTTTGCAGTTCAGTAGTAAGTGCTTCAACGTTTGTTTCATCTTGCATATTTCATAACATTTGTTCAAATTATTCTTTAATAATTGATGCAAATAACTTTTAAAATAATCATGTCTCATTTTTAGCTGTATAAACGTTGAAAACGTCAATCTGTTTATTTTTTGAAGCTTTTTTAGTGATCTGTAACTCAGATTCATTCTCGCTGTGTGCTTCTGATACTGATTTTCTTTTTTGATGCTGTCATTTCATGCAATTAGTCATTGCTTTTTTATCTCTTTGCCTATTTGCTTTTTGATGAAGCTCATGATTGTTCTTTTTCTGATGTCGATTGTCAATCTTTTTCATGTCGCGCCTTTGATCAATTGATTCGCTGCTTCGTTTTCAATGATGTCTTTGCAACTCAATACTCACTGTATGCACATATGACATTGATTTTGTTGCAAATTGATCAGATTTTGTCGTATGTTATTGAATAACTTTGAGTTGACATTGCTCTTTGCTTTTAGTCTTTGCAGCATCATTTGACTGTCTGTGTACACTCAAATTTCGCTGTCTTCAGATGCTTCTTCGTTGCATATCACGATTGCATCATCGATAGCTTGCAATTTCGCTTTCGTTATGATTATTTCATCGATCACGCTTGTCGCTTTGCTGCATCTAACAGACTCATGCGTGAATATCACTGCGATTTCGATTTCTGTTTTGAGCTCTGCTATCTTTTTTCAAGTTTGCAATGCGTCAACTCTTTCTGTTCTGATATTGCTTGTCTTAACTGATTGACTGCGAATTCAATTCTTTTGCGCAGTCTCTTTATTTGCATCTTTTTAGAGATGACATCGTAGCACTTGCTAGTACTAACTTCGATGCTAGCTTCTTTTTGCGAACTTTTCATCACTTTTCGCTTTTTCATTTCTTTGAATTTCACAATCGCTCATGTTTGCTCTTTTTGCTGCGAATTCACATTTTGCAAATTGATTGTATTCTTGTTGTTATGCACATTTGCATGTGAATTTAGCATTAATGCATCAAGTGAACTAAACATGTATTGTGTTTTTCTATTTACTGATGTGAGTGATTTTTGTTGACTGCAAAATAAATCAACAATGTCGTTCTGCAGTTGTTTGCTTGTTGATGAACTCATGCTAAGTTCATCTCATAGATTTATTTCAATCTTTAACGTTGACTTTTTGATTTCTATCGTTAATGTTTTAAGTTCTGACGCTGAGCTATTGCTTCTACTGAGTTTCGCGTTACTATTCGCGAAACGAGGCAAGAAAGAGTGCATAAAGCGATTCTTTATATTTCTTTTCATAGAGAGTTTTTTCGAGTTTTAAGCTTTAAGCTTCTAGAAAATTCACTTAACATCACTTAAATATTTCTTTGATCTTTTATTCAGAGTGTTTCATGTAAACAGTAACTTTAGTGTAAAGATTTCTTAATTTCTATCTTGAAATTTGCAATAAATCATCTTTTATTATCAACTTATGTCAGATGAAAATGATATAAATTTAGTCTGCAAAAGTCTAGATTACTCTTTTTGATAGAAAATGCTTGATGCAATTGCTTTATATCTTGTGTATCAAAGTAGTCATGTTATTTCGCTCAGAATAGTAACAACTAATCTTAACTTATTGTCTTGCACATCAAGAAAAGATAAAACAGATAGTGATTTAATAAGAAACACTGTACTTTTCTGAAACAATGTTGTTTTCTGTGTGATCTTCAAATGCAAAAGAATTTGATTTCAATTTTTGCATTAGTACGCAGTCTTCTGTGCTATTTTAAAGTCAATTGATGACTTGTTCTTTTCATGTGAGTTTGCTCTTCAATTTATCAATCAAATTACTATCTGAATTGATGATTCTTTCTTCTGCATTGATGAACTTTCGTTTCGTTGTCAATTTTTGACTTGTGACATAATCATTTGTGAAGTTATTAAGTTGAATGAAAACTTGTTTTGATCATACAATTGTGCTCTATAACTTGTTAATTGATTTAATATATCATATGCTTTGATAAATCGCTATTGTCATATTCAGTTTGATGCATTCTTTGATTCGTAATGTGAATGTGCTTGATAGAATGCTTGGTAGAAAAACATGAAGAATGCTTGATAGAGTGCTTGATAGAAAAACATGAAGAATGCTTGATAGAGTGCTTGATAGAAAAACATGAAGAATGCTTGATAGAGTGCTTAGTAGAGAAACATGAAGAATGCTTGATAGAGTGCTTAGTAGAGAAACATGAAGAATGCTTGATAGAGTGCTTAGTAGAGAAACATGAAGAATGCTTGATAGAGAAACATGAAGAATGCTTGATAGAGAAATATGAAGAGCGCTTGATAGAAAAACATGAAGAATGCTTGATAGAATGCTTGATAGAAAAACATAAAGAGAGCTTGATAGAAAAACATGAAGAGCGCTTGATAGAATGCTTGATAGAAAAACATAAAGAGAGCTTGATAGAAAAACATGAAGAGCGCTTGATAGAAAAACATAAAGAGAGCTTGATAGAAAAACATGAAGAGCGCTTGATAGAAAAACATGAAGAGTGCTTGATAAAATGCTTGATAGAAAAACATAAAGAGCGCTTGATAAAGTGCTTGGTAGAAAAACATGAAGAGTGCTTGATAGAAAAACATGAAGAATGCTTGATAAAGTGCTTGGTAGAAAAACATGAAGAGTGCTTGATAGAGTGCTTGATAGAGAAACATAAAGAATGCTTGGTAGAAAAACATGAAGAGTGCTTGATAAAGTGCTTGATAGAGAGTCATGTAAAGAGTCATGTAGAAAATATTGTTTGACTCATGTTATGCGCTTGATCAACACGTATTTTGAAGCATGTAGAATGTTTGATAGAGTGTTTGATAAAAAGCTCAGTCAATAGCTCAATATATAGCTCAGTAGAAAGATCAATAGAAAGATTGATAGAAAGATCAGTAGAAAAATCGATTGAAAGATCAGTAGAAAGCTCACTAGATGACTCGATTGAAAGATCAGTAGAAAGCTTATCAGTAGAAAGATCAATAGAAAGATCGATTAAAAGATCAGTAAAAAGCTCACTAAATGACTCAATTGAAAGATTAGTAGAAAGCATTGTTTGAAACATTGTTTGACTTATGTTATGCACTTGATTGACGCGTCTTTTGAAGCATGTTTTAAAGTAAGTAGACTGACTAGTAAATGAACGAGTAAATAGTTGAGTTGATAGTTGAACATGTTGATATTTTGATTGTTGTTGTTCTAGAGAGTAGAAACTATGAAGAAAAAACGAAAATGAAAACTTCAAACTTTCTAGTGTCAGCTTTATAAAGCTTGAAGCGAAGATTATCAAGTAGATAGTTGAGCATGTAGAATGACAAGTAGATAGAAAGTCATGTAGAAAGCATTGTTTAAAGCATTGTTTAACATGTTTTATGCACTTAATTGACGCGTTTAATAAAGAGTAGAATGAAGAGTAAATAAATGAGTAAAGTGAAGAGTAAATGAGCGAGAAAAGTAGATGAGTGAGTAGATAGATGAGTAGAATGAAGAGTAAATGAGCGAGTAAATAGATGAGTAGAGTGAAGAGTAAATGAGCAAGTAGATAAATGAGTAGAATGAAGAGTAGGTAAACGATTAGAGTGAAAAGTAGATGAGCGAGAAGAGTAAATGAGTGAGTAGATAGACGAGTAGAATGAAGAGTAAATGAGCGAGTAAATAAATGAGTAGAATGAAGAGTAAATGAGTGAGTAGAATGAAGAGTAAATGAGTGAGTAAAATGAAGAGTAAATGAGTGAGTAGATAAATGAGTAAAATGAAGAATAAATAAGCAAGTAGAATGAAGAGTAAATGAGCGAGTAAATAAATGAGTAGAATGAAGAGTAGTGCTAAATCAGCTAAATCAGCTTGTAGCTGATTTATGTAGCATGTAAGCTAATCAACGATGCAAACTCAGTTGACAGCTAGCTTGTAGCAAACGTCTCATCTAGTAGCTAGCATATGCATCTTGAGCACATTAGTATTGAATGAACTCTGCTCACTAGCTCACAAGCTATCTAAGCTCTTTGTTGAAACGTCAATGATGTTTTTCTATTTATTAATGTGAATGATTTTTGTTAACTGCAAAATAAATTAATAATGTCGTTTTGCAGTTGTTTGCTTGTTGATGAACTCATACTAAGTTCATTTCATAAATCTGTTTCAATCTTTAATGTTGACTTTTTAATTTCTATTGTCAACATTTTGAATTCTGACTTTGAGCTATTGCTTCTGCTGAGTTTCGCGTTACTATTCGCGAAACAAGACGAGAAAAAGCGCATAAAGCGACTCTTTATATTTCTTTTCATAAAGAGTTTTTTTTTGAGTTTTAAGCTTCAAACTTCTAGAAAATTCACTTGACATCACTTAAATATTTCTTTAATCTTTTATTCAGAGCATTTCACGTAGACAGTAACTTTAATAAAGAGAAGCATGACTCAGCTTTTGCGCACATACACATTTGTGCAACGCAGTAAATTGATTGATTTTTCGCTTTATCAGATCAATTTACATGCATCACAATCACATATACTGCAAAGACATGACATAGTCTTTGCTCATATACACAGAACAACAGCAACGTCTTTGCGCACATGCTGCAACTCATATACATCACACACATATACATTGCGAAGGCACGACTCAGCTTTTGCGCATATACAATAACATAATTTCGAATGTAATACTCAGTACTCTAGCAACTGACGACAGCGACCTATTGTGTTACGAAGCGTGTCGACATTGAATAGAGTCTAGTCAATAGACTCTAGAGATTTCGATATGTGAACAAGAAACAACGATGTTTCGAATCGAAATATGCTGAAACATTTCATCTATTCGAGCTCTAGCAAATTGACTACTTCGCTTCTTTGTTCGCTCTACTATAGATACAGCTTGAAACTGTCTTCTTTCTTCTGTATTCTTAGTTTTCTAGTTATAGCTACCTCTATTGATCAAACATTCTATTCAGCTACGCACTATCTCGCTGCAGTGTGATTAGATTCTAGACACGATTTCAACATTAAACTAAGAATTCGTTTACCACATGATATCAATTTCATTACTCATTCAAGCTACTTGACGAACAACGAAACGAGTATAAAGAAATTTGTTTATCTGATGATCAACGACATCAAAAGACAGAACAACATCAGAGAGTCAATAGAATCAACGAGAACATATGATCGTTGAATTGCTAGAGAACCTATCGCTCATTCAGTAGCATCGATTCACTCGATCAATAGAATTAACGAGAACATATGATTGTTGATTGCTAGAGAATCACAAACTTCTTTCTCTCAAAAAGCTCATGAATCAGTTGAGTCAAAATAATTTGTGTTATCAAATTCAATTTAACTCGATTCGAATCAAGGTCAATTTAGTGAGTCTGCTACAAAGACGTCATCAATGCAATGATCTAGTCACATCGCTCTATCTATCAATGAATCGATCTACCTCGTGTTTCTGTGTCAACTAGTGAGTCTGCTTCAATGACACGATCAGAATTGATCTCTTCGATGAGCAAGTTAATCTCTACATAGTGAGTCTGCTACAAAGACGCTGTCAATGCGATGATCTATCTACTCACATCGCTCTACCTATCAGTGAATCGATCTATCTCGTGTTTCTACGTCAAATAGTGAGTCTGCTACAATGATCGTCCTTTTTCTCTCATAGTGAGTCTGCTACAATGATTGTTCTTTCTCTCTCATAGTGAGTCTGCTACAATAGACATTTCGATGATCTGAAAGATCAATAGAAAGATCAATAGAAAGATTGATAGAAAGGCGAGCGTCGAGCTCTACGTCAGTGCTATGAACTATACTACAAGTCATAGAGACATGACTTTTAAAGAGAAGAAAGTAATGTTACGAAGCGTGTCAACATTGAATAGAGTCTAGTCAATAGATTCTAGAAATTTCGATATGTGAACAAGAAACAACGATGTTTCGAATCGAAATATGCTGAAACATTTCATCTATTCGAGCTCTAGCAAATCGACTACTTCGTCTCTTTGTTCGCTCTACTATAGATACAGCTCGAAACTGTCTTCTTTCTTCTGTATTCTTAGTTTTCTAGTTATAGCTATCTCTATTGATCAAACATTCTATTCAGCTACGCACTATCTCGCTGCAGTGTGATTAGATTCTAGGCATGATCTCAACATATCGAAGCATATGATATATCAAATCGATCGACAAGTTACAGAGCACAATCGTACGATTAAAACAAGCTCTCATTCGACTTAATAGCTTCACAAATGACTGCGTCGCAAGTCAAAAATCGAAAATTAAAATTTTTTGCGCTCATGCAGATCAAAATCGACGGCGAAACGAGAGTTCATCAACGCAGAAGAAAGAATCATCAATTCAAACAGTAATTTGATTGATAAATTAAAGAGCAAACTCACATGAAAAGAACAAGTCATCAATTGACTTTAAAATAGCACAGAAGACTGCATACTGATGCAAAAATTGAAATCAAATTCTTTTGCATTTGAAAATCACACAGAAAACAACATTGTTTCAGAAAAGTACAGTGTTTCTTATTAAATCACTATCTGTTTTATCTTTTCTTGATGTGCAAGACAATAAGTTAAGATTAGTTGTTACTATTCTGAGCGAAATAACATGACTACTTTGATACACAAGATATAAAGCAATTGCATCAAGCATTTTCTATCAAAAAGAGTAATCTAGACTTTTGCAGACTAAATTTATATCATTTTCATCTGACATAAGTTGATAATAAAAGATGATTTATTGCAAATTTCAAGATAGAAATTAAGAAATCTTTACACTAAAGTTACTGTTTACATAAAACACTCTGAATAAAAGATTAAAGAAATATTTAAGTGATGTTAAGTGAATTTTCTAGAAGTTCAAAGCTTAAAACTTGAAAAAACTCTTTATGAAAAGAAATATAAAGAGTCGCTTTATATGCTTTTTCTCATTTCATTTTGCAAATAGTAATGTGAAACTCAGCAGAAGCAATAGCTGTTGAGATCGTGTCTAGATCATTCAATCAAAGAGACTCAAGACTGATATGTATGTATTGCTTTTTAAAGATAGCTATAACAAGACATTAAGAATACAGAAGAGAAAGAGTGCAAGCTCTTCTATAAATAATGGCTTGAGACTGCGCTAGACTCGATACAGATGTGATGTAATATGTCAGATGTGTTTGTCTAAAAGAATGATGAAAGAAATGAATGAAGAAAGTGCTGAACAACAAGAAGAAGTGCTGAAAATGACTCGAAGAAGTGCGCTAGGTTCAAACTAGACATAGCATCATGACTTGCTTTAATCAAATTAATTAAAGTTAAATCTGAACTCTGATCAATTCAAGCATGTTTGTAACATTATCTTTCTCTTCGAACATTCATGTTCGCATGAATAGAAAAGAAATAAAAGTCAAAAAAAATTCATCATGTTTTCAATTTAGTGCAACTTATTCGAGTATAGCTTGTGAAATTCGTTCAGAACTTTCTTCGAGTCATTGAATTCTTCTTTATTGACATAGTATCATTCATCATTATGATCTATCTTGATTCATTTGACTTTGTATTGTAATCTTTCTTTATATCATCTGAAGTTCAATATATTATCTACTTTTCAGTGCTCTTCATTCTCTTCAATGATCATTAATCTAGAAAGCTCAGAATGTTATTCTGATAGAAGATCATTTGATGAAGATTGTAGATACTTTGAGCTGAACACTGAATGTATATGCTTCATGCTTCTAAGTAGCTGAAAACGATAGAAGATCTTAACTTTAACTGTGATTGAATAGAGATTGAGCTGCTTGTCTTTCAAATCTTTGCATGATCTAGTGATTTTGATGTTTTCGAAGACTAATCAAACTTGATCATCTACTTCATAGATGACGTCTCATTTATGCTTGTTCATCTGAGCTTCAGTGATCTGCTTGATGTTTTTCAATTGTTGATGATTGAAGATAAGAAGTTCGCTCATTCAAGTGACAATGTCATCAATCTTTCTAGTCTCAATACGTTGACGAGTCATTTTGTAATCAGTCGTATCTGAATCAAAACTCATTCGAAGATGAAAGTCTTTATTGAAGTAGAAAGAAATCATCAAGATAGTTGAGAATGTATTGAAATTATCACTGAATTTCATCATTGAAAGTCATTTAGCTCAGTCATTCTGCATGTAATTGCAGTAGATTTGAAGTTCGCATTCAACATCTTGATTAACTCGTTTCGACTGATCATCGATCTTTGAATGATAGACTGTTGATAGATTGACTTTGATCTTCAGTCGTTTACAAAGACTTTGTCACATGATTGATATGAACTGAAAGTCTCTATTTGAAACGATAGAACTGAGTAGATCATAAAGTCGATAGACGTTTCATAGCATGATTCATACTGTTTCTTCGATTAAGATGTCATTGTCTTCTCAATGATAGAAAACATAGTGATGTTCTTTGAAGAAATGACATATAATCATGCAAATGACATTATAGTTTTTCGATAGAGATAGCTCAGTGATGAAGTTCATAGCTATATCTTGTCAACGCTGCTGAGAAATCAATAGAGACTGAAGCAAATCATTTGTATTATCTCAAGATGCTTTGCTTCGCTGATAAACATGACAGTTTTGAATGTATTGTTGAATAGTTGCTCGATGATCTGATCAATAGTAGAAGCGTTGAACTAGATCAATCATTCATCTAATGTCAGAATGCAAGATTGATGATTGATCGTGAATCTTTCGAAGCAATTTTGTATGCATTTGTTTCAATACTCATAGTAGACTTTTTTTGAATAGAATGTTGTCAATGATTTAACAGTTTTTTAACTTTATGTCATGAAGCTTCAGTTCATCTTTGTTCATAACTTGTCGATACTCATTGCATAGTTCATTCTTCTGATTGACTAGATGTACATGTTGATAAAGATTAGTCTCGTATTCAGATTCAATTTCGAACTCAATCAATAAAATGTCTATTCAATTCAAGATCAGTATAGTCTGAAAATGATCATTCATGTCTTTAACTGATTCAGAACTATTGATCATCGACATTTTAGTTAAAGCATCGACTTTGATGTTTATTTTGCCTGATGAAAAAATAATCTGAAAGTTAAACTTTGATAGAATATTCAGATAGTTCGCTTGTTGTTGAGTCAGCTGTTTGTTTTTCATAAAGATCTTCAAAGTCTGATGATCAGTAAACATCTGAACAGATAGCTCAGTATCTTCTAGTTTGAGTCGTCAATGTTCGAAGCATCAAATGATAGCTAGCAATTTCTTGTCATAGATGTGATAATTGCATTCAGCTGAAATCATGCTCTTGTTATAGAAGACTATCGAGTGAAGCACACTCTCGTCATCATACTGAGATAGTATGTCATCTTTTACATAGTTGAATGCATCAATTTTCAAAATAGCTTGACGTTTGACATCGAAATGACGTAGAACTGAGATCGAGCTGATCTGCTTTTTTAGATTGTCAAAGACTTCGATGCAGACTTTGTTTCAAACAAAAGATGTGTCTTTTCAAGTCAGCTAAGTGAATGACTTGACTAGTTTTGAAAAGTTCTTGATGAAGCATCGATAGAAATTGACGAAGTCAACAAAGTCTTGTATCTCTTTTAGATTAGTAAATGTAGCTCAATTGACTATAGCTTTCACTTTGATAGAATTCATGTGAAGATCTTGTTCTGATACTATGACTTTTAAGAAGACTGTTTCTTCTACGTTGAATTCGCACTTTCAAATATCTATCTGCAGATCAGCGTCTTGTAGACAATCTAGTATCATCTTGACATGTTGTCTATGCTTCTTTTGAGTCTTGCTGTATATGAGAATGTCGTCTAAATAAGCTTGGCAGAAGTCATTTAGAAAGTCTCATAGAACATCGTTCATATATCGCTGAAACGAGATCGAATCATTTGTTAATTCAAATGATAAAACCTTTGATTTGTACGCTTCTAGAGCGATAATGAAGATTGTATAGTTCTCACTATCGAAGTGCATATGAAGTTTGTTGAAAGTGAAAATTATATTCAGTCGAATCAGATGCTTGCAGTCAACGATTTTGTCAATCATCTCATCTATGAGCAATAGAGAGTAGCGATTTCTTTTGATAATGACATTGAGCTTTTGATAGTTAACGCAGAAGCGAAGATCATCATTGATTTTCAGAGCGAATAAAACGAGTGAGAAATATGAGATCTTGCTAGAAGTAATAAAACTCTTTGACAAATTTTCGTTCAGATATTTCTTGATCTTCTGAAGCTTGTAGAGTGACATTCAATAAGCTCAACATCTAGAAGAAGTGACATCATTAGTGAGCTTTATCTTATGATCATATGAACGATGAGATGATAGCTTATCGACTTGAGCTCAATCAAACACATCGAGAAAATTCTGATATTTCGAAGATAGCTTGACTTTGATGTCTTCTAGATTTTGAGCTGATGCATCGATGAAAGCAACGTCTAGAACGTTCAGTTCGCATTGAGTGTTGTAAACTATTTCCCTATCAATATCTTTGATCGACATAGCAAAAATCTTGATGCAATGCTTCTTTGATCATTTAATCAGTGCATGAAAAGATGCAGCTCTCACACTGAACATAAAAAAGTTCTTTTTCGAAGCAGTAGAAGTGAGTCGTTGAAGCACTTTGAGAGCTGAACTGATAGAAGAATTTGATGATCATGATCATTTTGAGTGTGAAGCTTTGACTGACATTGAAAAAACAGAAATGAAAGCTTCTAATTGATTTGAAAAAACAATGACATCATTTTGCATATCTAGTAGTATTTCATTTTTGTTCATTCAGAACTTTTCTAATATGACGTCATGATGATTTATATCAGCTATTAACATTAAAACAGTCAATTTCTTATGACTTTCGACTGTGAGATTGAGTAGAATTTTATGAGTAATGATCTTCTTTGTCAGCTTTTCGTCATATTCTCTTATTAACTTCTCTTTAGCTAGTTGTATGAGTTGAATTTCGAGCTTCTGACATATTTGATTGACTAGCTTTGTATGAATCAAGATGTAGATCGTCAAGTCACTATCTATCAGAGATCATAGCTTGAAGAATTCGTTTTGCGAGAATAGAGTGACATTGACTAGAAATGACTTTTCGAAGTAGTTCTCTTTGATAGATGAAATTTCGTCGATTAGATTGTACAAAGAAATGATCTCTATCTCTTCAATGACTCTGAAAGAGATGACTAGTTTTTTGAATCAGACTCTGAATCAAAGTTCAAAGAATGATCAAACTCGTCATCTAATGCGTTAATTCTGAAAGATCTATTCAAGCACTCTTTAGAAGTATGATCAGACTTATGACAAAGAAAGCAGTTTTCGATTAGTAAGTCATTTTCTTTGACGTTAGTCAAAACAGCGTCGCGTGATTTTGACTGATCAGTCATCTTCATTTCTATGATTCTACGAGTAGCTTTGACTGATTCTTCAACGAAGATGATCTGTTTAGTTGTTCAAGCTTTGATCATTGCTTCTCTATTCTTGATCTCTCAAATAGCTCGTTGATCGTTATTCAATTGAATGAGGTAGAAACGAATTTCTTTCAGAGTACTGAGTTGAATCAATTGAGTTACTCAAGCGAATCGAAGTCGAAAATTTATTTTATTCTTTAGATCGATGATCAGCTGTTTTTCTTGATAGTCTAGATAGAAGAATAGTCGTTGAAATTGAGTATAAAACTCGCTGAATTTCTTCTGTTCTTGAATCAAGTTGTAGTAGTTTCTACGAAAGTTGACTTCTTTATCTGAATCATCGAACAACTGAGCTAGCTCTTTCAAAAGCTCATCGACGATCTTGTATGAGTTGAAACAGTCACGTTCGCGTCTTGACTGAGTGATCTCAGCTGCATCATCGAATAATCTGAAATGTACGTAGCTCAGCTTGACTCGTTTACTTGAAAAGAGATCGACGTTGATTTTCAGCTTGTTCTGAACTTTTTCATATCAGTTCTTTCAGATAGAGTTCTTTTCATCAGTGAACAACGAAGAATCGAGTATTTTCTGAAACCTAGAACGCTCAGAGTAGATTGATGATGACGAGGTAATCTCTCTAGCTTGTAGCCTAGCTTTCAGCTCTTCGCATCGTTTCTTCAAAGCTTTCATAGTCATAGAAGATGTTATGATTTCAGCGAATGAGTCATTATCTTTGACAATGAAGAATGAAGCTTCGAAACGTTCTTTGAAGAGACGAGACATGATGAAGAAGAAAGAAGAGATTGAATTGAACGAGTGTTTTAAAAGAAAGAAATCGAGCGAAGAGCGATGCTCGACAATAAAAGATGAAGTCATTTCTGTTGTTTGATTTGAGAATTAATTAATTCTCTTGATCGATTTGATTCTCTAGCAATCAACGAAGATTCTTTATCGCTGATTCTATTAATCGAAATGAACGATGTGTACTTAATAAGCTGTAAGTCGTCTAGCAATTCAATCAGCCTCGCTGTTGATTCTATAAACTCTCTAGTGTTGTTCTGTCTTTCGATTGCGTCAATCATCAGGTAAACGAATTTCTTTAGACTCGATCTGTCTGAACGAGTATATTGAACGAGTAATGAATATCTGTATCGTATGATAAACGGAATTCTTAATGTAATGTTGAAACCGTGTCTAGATCATTCAATCAAAGAGACTCGAGACTGATATGTATGTATTGCTCTTTAGAGATAGCTATAACAAGACATTAAGAATACAGAAGAGAAAGAGTGCAAGCTCTTTTATAAATAATGGCTTGAGGCTGCGCTAGGCTCGATACAGATGTGATGTAATATGTCAGATGTGTTTGCCTAAAAGAATGATGAAAGAGATGAATGAAGAAAGTGCTGAACAACGAGAAGAAGTGCTGAGAATGACTCGAAGGAATGCGCTAGGTTCAAACTAGGCATAGCGTCATGACTTGCTTTAATCAAATTGATTAGAATTAAATCTGAACTCTGACCGATTCAGGCATGTTCGTAACAATAGCTCAGAGTCAGAATTCAAAACATCAATGATAGAAATCAAAAAGTCAACATTAAAGATTAAAACAAATTTATGAAATGAACTTAGCATGAGTTCATCAATAAGCAAACAACTGCAAAATGACATTATCAATCTATTTTGCAGTCAACAAAAATCACTCACATCAGCATATAGAAAAACGTAATACATGTTCAGTTCACTTGATGCATTAATGCTAAATTCACATGCAAATGCGCACAACGACAAGAATACAATCAATTTGCGAAATGCGAATTTGCAGCAAAAAGAGCAAACATAAGCGATTGTGAAAGTCAAAGGAATGAAAAAGCGAAAAGCAATGAAAAGTTCGCAAAAAGAAGCTAGCATTGAAGTTAGTACAAGCAAGTGCTACAATGTCATCTTTAAAAAGATGTAGATAAAGAGACTGCGCGAAAGAATTGAATTCGCAGTCAATCAACTAAGACAAGCAATATCAGAACAGAAAGAGACTATAAGTCACAGCTTAATCTACATTCAAAGAGCATGCAACGAAAGCATAGAAAATTCAATTCAGAAGCAAATTGATCGACTTCAAAGTCAAACAAACAACAAACTGAAGATCATTCTACAATTAATTCAACAAAATGCTGAAAACATCAAAAAGAGAATCAACGCAAAGCAAAGAACAGAGAACTTGCAAATCTGACAGAAGACGCAAGTTTTGCAAACGTTGCAGATCATGCAAAGTTCGCAAAAATCAACGCAGAAGCTCACATATGTGCAAAAAGCAGCTCAAGTCAGAAGCGCAAATGCAAATGCGAATGCAAATGCAGATGAATGAAACCTGATTATCAAAAAATTCTCGTCAAAGTTACAAGAGATATCATATCACGAAAGAAGATTGATAATCACTTTGAAAAATGAGAACTGAATCTTACAAGCGATGAAAATGCGCAATGCAATGAACAACGCACTGAAGAAGGCAAAGTTTGACATAAAAGTCGCTACAGTGACTAAAACACAAAGAGATAACAATATTGTTTTAACGATTTCAGAGAAATATATCGCGAAAGCTCTACTGAAGCAAAGAGATATATGAAAGCATATATTCGAAGTTAAAAGTATCAAGAAGAATGAAAAATGATACAAGATAGTGATACACAGTCTGAAAATCAATATCTTCAACATGAAGATCAAAATAAAATATCTGAGAATTGAGCTAAAGAAGTACAATTCTGAATTGAAGCTGATAATCAACTCAATATGATTATCAAAAGATGAAAATAAAGCAAGAAAGAATCATGCTTCGACGATACTGACGTTCAAAATCGAAGCAGAAGCGCAAAGATATCTGAAAAAATGATTCTTAGCTGCGAGATCAACATATTGAACAGTCGAATATTGAGACTATCGATCAAATGATCAATGTCAAAAATGTCAAACATTCGAGCATTTGCAGAACAAATGCAACAGATCATCAAGATGCTTGTACTGCGAGCGAAATCATCAGATCTGAAATCATAAATGTCAATTATTTATGTGCAAAGATGAGCAATCGTGCAATCACATGATTTCTAGATTTTTTATTTTTTATTTCTTCATTAAGTGCATGCAGTCTATGACTATGACACTGTCTAAACGCTGTGCATATGTTAGATTACATGTATCTTGATCAAAGTCGCTGCTTTATATTTTCTCATTGATCAATCACATCGATAGTTTGCGCAAACAAGCGCTTTCAATCAAACAACTTCTCTCTCTCGTGCTCTCATTTTCTCATCTCTTCATGTTCTTTTCTCTTTACTCTTTCGTTCTCAATAGTCATTTTCTTGTCGCAATTCAAGTACTTTTCAAGTATTTTAGCATTGCGATTCTTTCAATCTTGATGATAAACAACATCAATATAGTGTTCATGTTTTTGAACTGTGCTTTTGCTTTAAGCTGTAACTGTTCTGCTCTATAATGTTTGCAGTTCAGTAGTAAGTGCTTCAACGTTTGTCTCGCCTTGCATATTTCATAGTATTTGTTCGACTTATTCTCTGATAATCGATGCAAATAGCTTTTAAAATAGTCATGTTTTATTTTTAGCTGTATAAACGTTGAAAACATCAGTTTGTTTATTTTTCGAAGCTTCTTTAGTGATCTGTAACTCAGATTCACTCTCGCTGTGTGCTTCTGATACTGATTTCCTTTTTTGATGCTATTGTTTCATGCAATTAGTCATTGCATGATTTCTAGATGTTGCAACTGTCAAAATGCGCACTTCGCAAATAGCGTAATGTGCAAAACATATCAGACAGCTCAGTCTATTAGCTCACAAAAAGATCATTTAGTCACGAAATTGTAATGAGTATTGCATTCGAAATGTCACAAAACAATGCAAATGACGAAAGCTTTGCAAACACGTTGAATATTCAAATTCTACAGCACAATTGCGCAAGATCAACGCAAATTATGCATGCATGCAAGAAATTTGCAAAAAACAAGACAGACATTGTTATACTACAAGAATCGTGAATGAAAGACGAAAATATAACAATTTCGCATTCGTCGTTTATCTGCATCAAATCAAATGTTCAGAATACTTGTGTCAAAGTATTGATATTTGTTGCGAAAAACGCAAAGAAATTTACATGCACATCAAGATCAGACATAGTCAACAGCGAAGATATGCAAGCGATATCAATAGCAAACAATAAAATTCAGAAAGAAATTTTATTGTTCAATATTTACAACGAAAAGTCACAAAATGCAGATGATGAGCAATTATACATGATTGAGCGAGAATTAGCAAAAGTTATGCTAAATTCTGAGCAAAAAGTTATTATCGTCGAAGACTTTAATGCACATCATAGCTGATAAAACGCAAAAATTTCAAACTCTATTAGAACGAAAGCGTTAATAAAGTGAGTAAATTTATATAAATGCAACCTGATTAACACTTCTGATATAAACACATATCACAGCTATTCAGATCAGTTAAGCTCAGTACTTGATTTAGCATTTGCATCAAAGAATATGCGCAATCATATCAAGAATTGACATATAGATGAGAATGCAGACACAGAATTCAATCATGAAGTAATTCTATTTACAATAGTTACAAAAAAAGTGAAGTTGATCGAAAATTCGCTGAACGCGTCATACAATCTGCAAAAAGCTGACTGAAAAGACTTTGATGAGCATTTGCAAAAGACGAAAGACAAAATGATAGTCAAGATGTAAAGAATCACGAGTTTAGAAGCAAAAGTCATTTATTTGACTGAATGCATCAAGAATACAGTGAAATTATTCGTATTTAAACAGCGAATATGCGCAAAATCAAAACTCTGATGAAACAATGAGCTCATCGAAATACGAAAGACGCTGTTGTCAAAAAAGCGAATCTGAAAAAGATGCAGAAATGACGATGCATGAGCAGAGATAGTGCAAATGCGAAATTCGTATCATGATGCAATAAAGCTGATCAAAAATCAATTCTGAACCAATTTTTTGAACAACGTTGAAGAGAAAGAAGTGTTTCAGATCTACAAGTTCACTAAATCATGTTTAATCGAGAAGCTATTCTTGATACAAAACTTGCAAAAAGAATTGAAGATTGAATTCAATGAAAAGTGCAAGACATTTCTGAAAGCAACGTACTCATCATCATTGAAAATTCAAATCAATGAAGAATTACTATCAAACGAAAGTATACAGTGATCAAGAGTTATCAAAGAAGAAATCAAGCACGCTATTAACTTCTCAGCATTCAGAAAAGCACTCAAATCAAACGATATGTCATTTGCAATCATACAGCAAGTGTACAAAACTATATTGAAAATCTTCAATTTAGTGTACTCAGATTTGATCGAAAATGACTATCATTCGAAGATATGACGCGAAGGCACGAAAATTATTCTGAAAAAATCAGACAAATCGAATTATTCAATTTCGAAGACATACAGAATTATTACGCTGCTAAACTGTTTAGACAAAGTAGCAGAAAAAATAATAGCAGTGCAACTGTCTTACACAGCTGAAATTAACGATAAGCTGCTGAATTTTGATCAAATGAGAGACAGAAAACAAAGATCAGCTATAGATGCAGTACTAAATCTAGTACATGATGCACAAATGACGAAAAGTCGAGAAAACATGCTTATCTGCCTACTTCTAAATGTCAAAGAAGTCTTTGATCATGTTGCGTTGAAACAGCTGATCAAAATATTGATTAAATTGAAAATATCAGTCAATTTAATCAATTGAGTAAAATGTTTCTTACAAAATCGAATTATTGACTTAGCATTTGACGACAAACGTCAGAAATCAAAGAAAATAAGCACAGAAATATCACAAGAATCATTTATCTCGTTCATTTTATTTCTAATTTATATTCAATATCTGTTTTCAAAGATTCACGCAAAGTTCAAAAATTTACAGTCACTCAGCTATATTGACGACGTGATGTTATACATTGAGAGAAGAAATATTGACAAGAATGTGAAAATACTGAAAAACGCAGCAAAAATCGCTTTCACATGAGCTGAGAACAATGCAATGCAATTTGATGACTCGAAATCTGAATTGATACATTTTGAAAGTTACAAGATGACACTCAATCAAATGATTATTCTACTCAATAACATGATCATAAAATCAAAAACATGCGTACGATGACTAGAAGTCTGACTGAATCAAAAGCTCAACTTCAAAGTTCATGTGCAAATGAAAATCGCAACAGTCACAAGAACGCTACACTCGTTATTTAAATTAATGAATAGCGAGTGAGAACTAAATGTCAAATCAGAAAAGCAGTTATATTTGACATGCATCACGTCTATTAGCAATTATGACGTCGAAATATGATGAAATAATCAAAAAAGCTACTTAGTCAAATTTCGCAAACTGCAAAATGCTGCATTACGAAAAATTCTGAGTGCATTTTGAACATCATCGATAGATGCTATGCAAATAGAAGTTGAAATTTTATCAGTGAAGATGCAATTAGATTAAAAGTGCAAGAACTATGCAATTCAAATAGTTGAGTTATTGAAAAAACATTCTATCAGAAAAAGAACATTTATTTCATACTCATCTTAATACTTTATCGAATTGAATCTAGATCTGAACGCATCGAAATATCTGAACTGAAACGAAATGAAGACGAATTTATCTTGAAAAGTCAAGAAATGCAAAGACAGACTCATGCAGATATATCAAATATTGAACAAAGTGTAAAAAACACTGAATTCAATAAAAGAAATTGAAATTTCTCACTTTAAGAAATCATGAGGTCAGAAAATTGAATATCTGACAAAGATGCAAATCGAATTCGCAAGAGATGAAACGTGCAAAACGATAAATACATACTATAGAAAACTGAAAACAATAGTCAAAAAGACGAAAAACATAGTGATGTAGAAGTATGCTCGACTCGATGCACGTTTCGATTTCGTGCACACTCTAAACTCAATTAGTCACTCATATCATTTTTATCATTATTCAACCATCATTCATAGAATCAGATTGCAATTGATATAGAGAGTTGTCGATATATATATGAAGCTTTCTAGCTATAAAAATCAATCATCAAATCACTTAGAAGCTTTGATTTGTCTTTCAGCTCGCGTAGACCTGATTTGACTAGATCTTCTTTTCATCTTCTCAATAGCAACAAAATCAGTGAATTGCTTCACTTTCACCTCTTTAAACTTCTTCTTTTGCTCTTTCTGAAGCTTTTTAGCCTTCAGCTTTTGCTTCGAAACTAGACGTCGTTGCTTCAATTTCTTCGCTCGTAGCTTCTTTTTTCGCTTCACTTTCTTCTTTCGCTTCGTCTTCTTTTTTTCCCGTTTCACCTTTCTTTCAGCTATTAAACGCTGTTTCTCTAGCTTTCTAAGCTTTCTTTGTTTCTTTTCATTCGCCTTTTGAATAGCAGCTTGCTGTTTCTCTTCAATTCTTTGAATTTGATGATCATGAGTCGTCTGAATCTTATTAGAACTAAAAAACATTCTCTTTGCCTCATCATTTACTTCTAGATCGTCAAATAAAGACTTGTCACGTCGTCTGCAACTTCTTTCTATACATACTGTTCATCGAAGATCTTCGTTTTCTGCTTTCAGAAGAGCAACATCTGTAGTAAGCTTTTTCATCGTATTGTTCAACTTTCGAGCTTTCGAACCAATTACTTTCTCTACAACTGACTTCATTAATCGTTGAATCATTCTTCAATCAGCTTCAAACAATGTTGAAGAAGAAGAATGACTTGAATCAGATTTAGCGTTCGATTTGATCTGCTTTATGATCTGTGACGAATCGAAAGACAGCAATTCTGTCTTTTCTCATTCACTTTTTATGTTGACAGACGTGAAAGTAGCTTGATATGCAGATCAAAATAGATCAAAGAAGTCTCTTTTCAATATTTGAGAAAGTTCTTGACTTTTAAAGATTCAGTTGTTCAGGTTTTGAGAGTAGTAATTGGTCAAAGAATTGAATAAGCTGACATTCAGAGATTGAAGACAATGAGTAGAATGAGAAGAATATAGAGTCACGAGCATCTTGTTCTGCTCACATCAGTCAAGAAACTTCATGTTGATATGACTGTCATGCTCGTCAACGAATAGAAGATGATAATCGCGTGAATTTCTGGCTTTTGACCTTGTATTTCGGTCAAATACGATAGTGAGTCAAGAATAGATCAATTCATCGTTAGTTCAGTCAGTAGCGAAGAAAGCAAAGAAGCAGAATTGCTCTTTGAAATTATATTCAGTAAGTCAGCTATTCTGAATATTGCCTGATATCATCTGATAAATGATTGAAGAGAGTATATCGATCATATTCATGCAAATGATTGCAATCAAGATAATTCATTCTCTATTGTCATCTTGATCAGCACTCAGCAATTTATCACTGTCTAGATGCTTTAAACTAAAGACTCTTCGAGTCTTTTGAAGCAGTTCAAGTAGAAAGCTCTTTTCGTTCATATTGTATGTGTTTGAAGAAAGAATCTTATATTCTTCGATTTTTTGCTTTATCTACCCTCATATTAGTATGAATTTAAACGTAATGAAGACACTTACTAGGTCAAAATAAAGCTGATATTGATATGCATTATCGACTTTTTTTCGCTCTAGATCAGCTTCTTGTAGAAATTTTGACTGCAATATATCTGAATGACATCAAATGAACTCATAAGATCAGTTTTTGCCTGACTGTTTTCCAGATATATTATACGCAAAAACACGAATCATCGCATTGAGAGAAGATATATCACGTTCAATAAGCTTGTTTATATAGCGAATAAGCTCTTTTTCTTGTTGGTTTGAAAGAATTGACGTCGTTTGCTTACTTTTCTTGACGAAGGCCGTTTTACCTCTATGTCGTCACGACAGCGTGCTTCAATTGACATTGAATTTCTTTGCAGTTGCAGTGTAGTTAAATGACTCTTGCAAAGCTAGATCTGCAAGAGCTGCTTCAATTGAAGTCATATTGAATTTGTAGTTGATTTTTGAAGAAAGATGAAAGTAGTAAAGTGAGATGTGCATGAGATCAAAACATGCATCGAGCCGAGCATACTTCTACATCGACGCATCGCAAACTCAAGAAAAGATAGCAGAGCTCAAAACAGAAATCGAAATTGCAGTGATATTCATGCACGAGTCTGTTAGATGCAGCAAAGCGACAAGCGTGATCGATGAAATAATCATAACAAAAGCGAAATTGCAAGCTATCGATGATGCAATCGTGATATGCAACGAAGAAGCATCTGAAGACAGCGAAATTTGAGTGTACACAGACAGTCAAATGATGCTGCAAAGACTAAAAGCAAAGAGCAATGTCAACTCAAAGTTATTCAATAACATACGACAAAATCTGATCAATCTGCAACAAAATCAATGTCATATGTGCATACAGTGAGTATCAAGTTGCAAAGACATCATCGAAAACGAAGCAGTGAATCAATTGATCAAAGATGCAACATGAAAAAGATCAACAATCGACATCAGAAAAATAACAATCATGAACTTCATCAAAAAGCAAATAGACAAAAAGATAAAAGAGCAATGATTAATTGCATGAAACAACAGCATCAAAAAAGAAAATCAGTATCAAAAGCACACAGCAAGAGTGAATCTGAGTTACAGATCACTAAAGAAGCTTTGAAAAATAAACAAACTAACGTTTTCAACGTTTATACAGCTAAAAATGAGACATGATTATTTTAAAAGCTATTTGCATCGATTATCAGAGAATAAGTTGAACAAATGCTATGAAATATGCAAGATGAGACAAACGTTGAAGCACTTACTACTGAACTGCAAACATTATAAAATAGAACAGTTACAGCTTAAAGCAAAAGCACAGTTCAAAAACATGAACATTATATTAACGTTGTTTATCATCAAGATTGAAAGAATTGCAATGTTAAAGTACTTGAAAAGTACTTGAATTGCAACAAGAAAATGACTATTAAGAACGAAAGAGTAAAGAGAGAAGAACACGAAGAGACGAGAAAATGAAAGCATGAGAGAGAGAAGTTGTTTGATTGAAAGTGCTTGTTTGCACAAACTATCAATGTGATTAATCAATGAGAAGATATAAAGCAGTGACTTTGATCAAGATACATGTAATCTAACATATGCACAGCGTCTAAATAGTGTCATAGTCATAGACTGCATGCACTTAATGAAGAAGAAGAAAAAGCATGTATCTGTATATGCATCTTTCGTCAAATTGTTCTTTGAACAGCAAGATGATGATGAATAAAAGAGTATGCAAAGTTATCAAGATGTTACAGAAGATCATTGAGAAATTTATTCTTTTGACAAAGTCATCAAATTGAACAAAGAACTTCTGAAATTCAAACTGCTTAAAGATAGTAATGAAATCAAGATGATTGTGAATTATATGAAAAATACAGAGTACATTAGATGCGTGAAATGAATATCTGAAACATAATGATCATAAAAACAAAATCATTCAACAAGCAAAGCATGCACATTTCAGATCACAAATGCATGAGTTGAATGATGCACTTAAGTTGATATGATGCTTCGCAAAATGAATCAGAATTGAAAGTCAATTATCTAAAAAACTTTCTTAGTTTTTATCATTAAAGCAAAGTGATACTGATCAAATGATAACAACGTTCAAGAAAAAAATCAAGATATTGCAAGAAAAATTCTTTTTCTCACTTTTTCAGACAAACATTAACAACATCACAAATTCATTTAAAAATACGTGATCTTGTTTTGCAGCATGTTCAAATGAACATGCAACAAACTTATATACATTTTTGCTTTCAAAGTCTTGATGCTTATTCTTTTAAATGTTTCTGCAATGTGATGCAAAGTCTGATTCTATAATGTTTTAAGTCTGCATTCTTTATTTGACAGTTCTTTCTCTTTTTCTCACTGATGTCAGACTGATGCTTTAAATTCAATTTCTGATTTTACTACTGCTGAGTATATTTATCTTACTTTTGTGAAGACTGCTTCTCATATGAAAATGTTAGAGATTGATCTAGAGCGAGTCATAGAGATGTCATTTAACTAATAGATAAATGCTAAGAAAGAAAAGTATCTACAGAAAAGAACTCAATTCTTATATGTGTGTTTCTCAGCTCTGTGCTAGACTCGATTGAGTTGATGTCTTACACATATGATGCAGAGTTTCAATGATATCACTTCTAGATCAGATTCTCGCTAGACTCGATTAGAATGAAATCAGGCGAAGACTAGATGAAGAATAAATGAAGACTAGAATCGTAACATTACTTTCTTTTCTTGACTATTCATGTTCACATAAATGTTGTTTCTTAGTGCGCTTTTCTTGAATATTTGATATGAAAGTCATCAATCATCTCTTGAGTGTTTATAAATTCATCGTTGTCAGCGTTATATCAGTTGAGATCATTGTCATAGCTTTTTCATTTGACTTGATATTGAAGTTGTTTTCAATATCATCAAGAGTTCAATATATCATCGATTTTTCATTCGTCTTCATCGTTTATCACTATTGATTTCGAAGATTCATTCTTTTGATCAGACAGAGAATCATCAACAACAGAATGAAGAAGTTCTGAATGAAATACATCATGTATATGCATAGTCTCTGATAGTTTCAACTTATAGAATGAGTCAACAGACTCAGTGATCTGAAATGAGTCGAGCATCTTGTCATTCAATTTTTTGAAAGATCTCGCTGTAATGATGTTTCATTCGTTCAGAAACATCTTTAATTCAATCTTGTAATTGACTTTCTTTCTATGCTTATTAGCTTGATTCATCATTTGTTTTCGTGTTTTGATCAGAGCTTCACGAGCGAAGATCAATATCTTGTTCATTTGTTCAGATATATTCTTAACTCAATTGATCTGCAGACGTTCGCGAGTGCTTTCATACTTGATGATGTCAGAGTCGAAGCTCATATGAGAATGAAAGTCTTTGTTCATGAAGAAGAGAATCAAGAAGATGACTGAAGACAAGATGTTATTGTCAACAAACTTGATCATGAGTAGTCACTTGAATCAGTTGTTCTGCATATATGAACAGAAGAATCAAAGATATTGCTTGATGTTCTGATTGACTCGTTTGCTTTGATTATCGATCTGAAGATGATAGATGATGAACAATTGAAGGAAAATGCTCAGTCATTTGCAAAGAAACTTTCATAGTATAGAGATGAATTGCAAATCTCGATCAGATACTATGAAGCTTGATAGATCATGAGTTCAATATACTCATTGAATCAGCATTTCAGCTGTCTTTTCGACAGTGATATCTTCATCATCAGTGATGCAAGAGATATAATGCCTTTTCTTTGACAATCTGCAGATGATCGTCAGAATAGCATTGTACTCGCTTGAATCAAATAGATCAATAATGAAGTTCATGACTATGTTCTGTCATCGCTGTTCAGATATAGATAAAGATTGAAGCAAGTCATTTGATTTATTTCTTGATGTCTTTGAACGTTGACATACGTAGCAGTTTTGAATATATCGATCTATCGTTTTTCGCATAGAAGATCAATAGTAATTTCGCTTTATGATCTTCACTGTTCTAAGAATTTCAGAATGATCAATCGACGATTGATCATGTATCTCATGAATCAGATTCATTTGTAGAAGCTCGTTGAACGAAATTCATAACTGACTATCATGATACAATATTTCATTCTGAGTTCAACAATTCTTCAATTTGATATCTTCATATTGTGTCTCGTCTTTTGCTATTGCTTCGCGAAATAGCGTACAATTCTCATCGATCTCATTAATCTCAAGAACCTGTTTATAGATTGATTGATCATTATTCTTCTTTAGATCAGCAATCTTCATTCAATTCAATGTCAAAATAGTAGTTTTTTGATATCAAACGCGTTCATCGTCGAAATTTCTAGACATAAAGTCAGCTCAACGAGTTAATGCATTGATTTTAATGTTCTGTTTGTCAGATTGATACATTATCTTGAAGTTGAAGTCAGCTAGCTTCTGAACTCAACGCATCTGATGTTTGCTCAGCTCTTTGTCTTTCATCAATGAGATGAGTGCTTGATGATCAATGAACATCTTGATAGAAATGTTGATCAGCTTCAGTTTGAATCATCAATGTTCAAAAGCTCAAATTATGATCAGCAGTTTCTTATCATATATCTCGTAGTTGCACTCAGCAGAAGATATGTTCTTGCTATAGAAAGCAATCGAATGTAGTACTTCTTCGTCATCATATTGAGAGAGAACTTCGTCGTTTACGTAGTCAAATGAGTCAGTTTTCAAAATAGTTTTACAAGTCTGATCAAAGTGACAAAGTATAAAAGTCTCAGTCATACATCTCTTTATGTGATCAAATGCAGTCTGACAAGTCTCATTTCATTCAAATATGATCTTCTTTTGAGTGAGTTGAATCATTGAATAAACAATCTTCGAAAAGTTCTTGATAAAGCGTTGATAGAAGTTGCAGAAGTCAATGAATGACTGAATCTGAGTGAGATTATTGAAAATAAATCATTTCACTACTGCTTGTATCTTTCGTGAATTTATCTTTAATTCTTCAATGAATATCAATAGTTCTAGAAAGATGATCTCTTGAACATAAAACTTGCATTTGTTTATGTTCATCTGTAGATCAGCTTCTCATAGTCTATTCAAGATCAATCATACATGTCACTTGTGTTTCTTCAAGATTTTGCTGTAGATGATAATGTCATCTAGATAGATTTGACAAAACTGATGAAGATATTTGAACAGCACATCGTTCATATAGTGTTGATAGAATGTCGATTCATTAATTAATTCAAAGAACATTACATGATATTTGTATGAATCAAAAAAAGTGATAAAGATAGTCAAATCTTTGCTATCTGAGTGCATTCGCAGTTTATTGAATGCAACAATGATGTTCAATCAAGTCAAATATTTGCTTTCTTGTATTCAAGCGAGAATCTCGTCGATCAATGACAAAGAATAGCGATTTCATTTAATCAAAGCATTGAGCTTTCTATAATCAACGCAGAAACGCAGACTATCGTCTTTCTTTTTGATAAACAAGATGAGCAAGATGTATGAAGCGAAGCTAGAGAAAATGAATTCTTTGTTCAGATGTTTGATCAGATACTTCTTTATCTTCTGAAGTTTGTGATCAAACATTTGATACAGTCTGCTTCGAGAAAACGTTTTCTCATCAATCAACTCAATCTTGTGATCATAGAAACAATGAGATGATAGCTGATCAATCATTGTTTGATCGAACACGTCTAGATAGTCATGATATTCAGAGAAGAGCTTGATCTTGACTTGCTTGAGAATCTCGACATGTGAAAGCTTATGTAGATTCACTTCTTCGAGCTTATTCTCAGCTGTAGTTATGAGTCAATCAATTCTCAAGATGATAACAGCAAAGATCTTGATATCTGATTATTTGACTAACATTCTATAAACTGCTGTCTCTATCATTGATATGTTCATTGAACTGAAAGCTGGTTTCAGACTGAACGTTGATTTAAAATTGATGCTAAACAAAACTGCGTCGCGCGATTTTGACTGTTCAATTAGTTTAACTGACTTCTCATTGAACTGACTGAAAGAGAATGATTTCAGACTGAGTTGAGAAGTAGTGAAAGATCTCTTTAATATATGAGTAGAAGTCAAACTTTTTTGCTTCGTGATTATCTTGTTGCTTGTGAGTAGAACAATTGATTTCAAATTGAGAATGAAATTAGAAAATCAAAGAAAATCAATTTGCATGTCAATTACTAGATCAATTTTGTTCATTCATGTTTTTTCAAGAATCATTTGATGTTGATTTAATTGAGTGATCAACATAGAAGCTGTGTCAATCATATGATCTTGAACAGTCAGGTTTGAATAGATAATATGAATAATGAGTTTTTTAGCATAATGATTGTCAAATTCTTGAATTGACTTCGCTTTGATCAAAGTCAGAGACTTGATTTGCAACTGATCACAAACAATCTGCACAATCACTTCATCAATGAACGAATAGTCAGCAGCTTCGATGTCAATCAATAACTTCAATGAGTAACTAATTTTATTGCTAGAAAGTACACATTCAATAGTCAAAGATTCAGAAGCAAAAGAATCATCTGACATACTCATCATTGAAGAAATTAACATCTCTTTCATCACGTCTTTGATGAAAGTCTCTAGTTTTTTGCCTCACTATTCTTGAAAGACATTTTCTTATTCTCTTTATTCTTCAAAATGACGATTTCATGTAGACGAGAGATGAATGCATGAAATGTCAAAGTGTTAATCTTGTTTTGAGAGCAGTTCTTAAATAAGTGATCTAAGATCTTGCAGATATAGCAGATGATAAATGATCTGACTGACTTAGAAGTAGAAAAGATAGTTGACTTGACATATTTGACTATCAAAGTCATCATTGCTGACAATGAAGTAGCAGCGCATTTATCAGATACGACAGTGACTTTGACAATGATCATGCAACGTTCGCTTCAAAGCTGATAATTGACTCGCTGTCTATTATTCACATTCTGAAGAAAGCTTTTGAGACAATGTAGAGTGATAAAATCTTTCAAGCAAATTGATAAAGCATTCTGCAAGCGATTGTTGATTTTATTCTGAAGATCATTCATCAGAATGCAATCATCGTATTCTAGATAGCTGAATAGCTTCATAAAGTTGAAGTAGAAGATGTTGAAGAGCTTGTCTGCTTGTCTCAGAGCGTTGTACTCACGACGACACTTTCAATTCTTATTCTGATTATCATATATTTCTTCTAGATGCTCGAGTAGCTTGTAGATCGAGATGTAGAAATGCAAAGCATCATGACAACATCAAGCGAAGATATGCTCAGCAGCGTCATCTTCTAGTCTAGATATCACATAGACAATGCAGATAGTCTCATCAACGAAGTGATCAACATTTGTCTGAAGCTTGTCGTTTATCTTGATTCTTCAGCTATCTCATGTTGATTCATCTTCGTCGATGAATATAAATGAGTTCAAAAACTTGAAAGACTTGTGATGATCATTATCAAATAAAGTGAATGATTCATGTCAAGTATGATTCTCGATAGATTGACGAGATAGAGATTTCGTAGAAACTTGAGATTCAGTAGACTGATGAGATCGAGACTGATTCGTTGAATGCAATACTTCTTTGAGTTTATTCTTGAGATTCAACATCTTCTCTTGATAGCGTTTGTTTGTCTCTTCTAGAGCATCTATGATCATCTGTTTGATCTCTAGTTGATTCAATCTCTTGTCATGTTCGACTTGAACAATGATTCACTGCTCGTTCAGTTTCAAAGTCATGTTTCATTGATCTCTTAGCTCGATTAACATCTTGATGATCTCGTTCAACTGATCATGAACTCATTGACGAAGTTGTTGACTCATGTTGATGTCTCATGAAGTAGTGACATTCTGAGATTCAGCTGAGACATCAAAAGAAATAATGAAAACGCGTCTGCTAGCAGTGCTTCTAAGCAGATGAGCTGTTCATGACTTGACTGATTCAAAGTCGCGTGTCATTGTGAGAAAGATAGATAGATAGATTTGATAAATTTGAAGATGTGTTTTGATGAAAGTAATTTGAAGAATCTCTTGCGAATTTTCTGAATAAATGAAGTAGATTATTTTGTATCATCTACACATCGATAGCAGAATAGTTGCTTAGCATTTATTTAATGTTAAAGATCGATCTAGAGCGAGTCATAAAAGTATCATTTAACTAATAAATAAATGCTAAGAAAGAAAAGTATTTACAGAAAAGAACTCGATTCTTATATGTGTGTTTCTCAGCTCTGTGCTAGACTCGATTGAGTTGACGTCTTACACATATGATGCAGAGTCTCAATGATATCATCTCTAGATCAGATTCTCGCTAGACTTGATTAGAATGAAATCAGACGAAGACTAGACGAAGAATAGATGAAGACTAGAATCGTAACAGAAAACTTCAAGTCAACTAAGTGCTAGCATTCATGTGACGTGATTTGCTTTGATTTGACGAAGATGCATGTCTCATTGCAATTTCATGTTCAGTTGTACTTTCAGAACTTACACATCTGATTTTAACTTAATAACTGAACTTTCTATTTATATGCTAATCATCATGTTAAATCTTTTTGATTTTCTGATAAAGTGTGTAAATTCATACTTTTTTGATGCAAATATTACATCATGAGTGTGAACTTATTTTGCACAGATGTTATGTACTTTGCTCAGTGTTCTGCAGATTTCTTCAATGAATCTATTGTATATTAGAATGTTAATGTCATTTACAAAGTTAAGCACTTTGATCTTAATTCTTAATACTTTGCACTTCTCAATCAGATTTATGTTAAAGAATAGAAAGAGAATCAATGAAATGAGAAATCTTTGCAATATGTTTGCATTTATTTTGTGCATGTCACTTGTTTGCTTGTTGAATCTTAGCAATGTTTCTTAATTTTCAAGAAAGCTGCATGCTCATTTAACTATATAGTCTGAAATTCTTTTCATTTTCAAAGTATGCAGAAGTCTGATGTGTAAGACTTGATTAAATACTTCAACAACATTTAAACTTAGCATGAACATTATGTATTTGATTTTGCAATCTTATACTGTGTGAATCTGATCTACTAGTAGATTTAATGTCGAGATCATGAATTGTTTATGTTTCACTCTCATTTAAGCATCAAATAGCATGTGATGAATTTCAACTATATCACTCAGTCTTTTAATCATGATTGACTTCAGAACTTTGCTCATGATATCAAGTAAAGCAATGAGTCAATATGTCTTTAAATCAGTATAATTGCTCTTTTTTGATTTACATAGTACTATCATTTAAGCTTTTTTGAACTGCTTTGAATGATGTTTGTATGTTACATATGCATTGAATAAACTCATCAATATTGAGATCAGTTCTGCAAAATCTGTCTGCAGCGCTTTGTTTAAAATGTCTAAGATGTCTGATGCTTTGTTTGCTTTTATTCTTTTAATTGTCTGTCTCACTTCATCTTCTGAAATGTGTAAGTCAGATGACATTGTTGGTCAATGAATGAATTGACAGTGAATAGTATATTCTTATTCCTACCAACTATCATCAAAGAGCTAGGCTATACTGCCTTCACCGCTCAGCTCCTTACTATTCCCATCTATATCACGGCTGCTGCGTTAGCAGTAGCGGTGGCCTGGTTTTCTGATCGCCAAGGCGAGCGTTCTCCATTTATCCTTGTATGCATGAGTGCCATCGGGATCGGTTTCGTGATTTGCATCGCTGCTTCGGGAAGAGGCCTGCCATGGTTGGTCTATGCAGGTGTCTTTATCGCCGTTTGTGGCATTTATCCCGCATTCCCGGGAAATGTTACCTGGTTGTCGAACAGTCTGGCCGGCAGCTACAAACGGTCTGCTGGCATGGCAATACAAATTGGCGTTGGGAACCTTGGGGGAGGCAAGTTTCGTTCCCGTCGAGTTATAGACAGCGTCTGTGCTAAATGGGAACCCAGCAATGGCGTCGAATTTCTATCGGAAGAATGACCCCCCTAAATACCTCCTTGGTCACGGACTGGAACTCGCGTTCGTGGTAGTTGGTATGGTCGCAGTGCTGGGCATGAGGTTCAATTACAAGCGTATCAACAAGAAGAGAGACGCGCTGCCTCTTGAGCATCAGGCAGACGTCGATATGAGTCGCCTAGGCGACAGAGCACCGACTTTTAGATACGTACTATAAACCCAGGTAGATAACTGGCCGTCTGAGTAGGCTATTCATAAGAGAACCAAAGCAGAGGAGATCAAACCATTCTGCTCCTGTTTTGCCTGAGCCGTGCCCTTGTACAAACTACCAACAAGGGATGACTGCGAAGTAAGTTGGAATAGAGTGATATTGATGCATCATGAAATCCAAGATCTGAGATGGACTGTAGTTTGACTGGAAGAGTAAGAAATGTGAGCCGAATAACTCAATTCGCAGAAGTCAGAGATATATTTTATGACTCAGCCATTCACCTGCCATCGTTGATTCGTGCTCATTCCAAAGCATCTTCTGGCTTAAGAAGGAACATATAGACCTGATTAACGTTACCCTTATCATCTCAAAGTTGAAGTGTAACTTACTTTGATCTGATATTTAGTATGACCATCGATTGATGCTCCCATTTTCTCTTTTACCTTTTTGACCAAGCTGACGATTTACAGTGTCAAAGAACGCAAAAAGCTAGTATGGTGGACTATAATTCATATCGGCAAATATATCCAAGTGAATAAATACAATCGTCTTCTATTGGAATAGTATAATCTGATTCGACCTCAAAGCCTGCGCTGAGATGCCCTGTTTCATGGACTGGGTCGAACTGTGACCAGGAATGGTACTTTATTGAGAAACTTGTAGTATTTGATTCGATTGAACGGCGACAAGAAGGATCGAGCAAAGGAACACATGGAATGATTCAAACTTGGCTTTCCATACTATCTACCCAAGAAGCCACGTATTTTGACTACCGATCTGGCGTGTCTGGCTACCGGCTATTGTTTACAGACTTTCTACATCTCCTGGTGGTTACTTTTCGTTGTTTAGGATCAACTAGTACGCATAAGAATACTTATGATAGAGCGTATCGTTGAGCCCTGGAAGCCCACATTTGAAGGACTCGGTGGTGCTTCTCAATCCATACGCCCATTTTTCTAGGTAGGTGATACGGTGCAAAATCGGGAATCGAAATGGACAGAGCTATTATTGATAGCCGGCTCGCGGTATGGAGAATGAACGGTTTGTCTGTTTTCGGTGCAAAGATTGGGGGATGGTCAGCCTGTTCACCATGTTTAGGCAGGGGAAATATGGGGATGGCGGCTCTCTTTGTTAAGTACATACTCATCGACACGTGTATCAGTGGAACAGGTTCCATCCTGAGAAGGGATACGTCGTCCAGTGAGCGCCATTATCCACCCTCCAGGATCGATACTCCTTGAGAGAATGACCAAGTCCATAATGACCTCCAAGTTATAAGCGTTACCACATGGTCCATCCGCTGGGCTTGTAGTCCATTGTGTAGCAAAGAAAGTGCAAATAAACTAGCTACTGGAAACAACAGCGTTCAAGCTGTTGCCCCTTCGTAGGCAACAGAGGCTCAGTAGACCATGAACACGATCCAGAGCTCCATGTCAACTTTGTGCGTTTTCCGTATGTATCGCTACGCGCTAGGAAGAACGAGTCGCGACCTATGAAGAAGTGAGTTTATGAATAAAAGATAGAACATCAGACTACTATGGGATTATAAGAGCGGGCAAGCAGCGGGATCAGTGATTAAGACTAGTCGGGTTCCTGATGCAAGCCTTGGCCACACAAGACTTTATCAGCGGGTCCGAACGGACGATATTTGGGCGTCATGACGGAGCTTAAGTTTTCATGGGTTTATCAAGCGGCCAAAGAAGATAATTGTCAACCGTCCAATCGCTGCTGCCAAGGGGAGCTGTCATACTCTTGCGACGGCAGATGATCTATAATATTAGTCACTACTACATTGCTGTTGTGGTCGTGGGCGGATCACGAACCTCTCAGCCTCTCATTAGTCTTTCACTCTGTCCAGAGGTATTGCATCCATCTTAATATTAGCTGCGGCGATCAATGCAGGCAGACTGAGGCTTCTCTGCAGACGTGACGGGTAGCCTGCCTGGGCGATAAAACCGAGTATTAGTTATGAGGCCGAGGAAGGCTTCATATATAGAGCGAACTTATTCCGGGGGATATCCCTCTATTGACACAGAATCTAGCAGTTAGTGAAAAGTTAGAATAGCTTGGGAGAGATCAACGGCCTCCCTCTGAGCTACTTTCACATCACTTCAACATGCGCTACTTCATTTCGTCGCCATCGTGGTTGTCCCCCAAAAAGCTTGCAAAATCTAGTGGTCATGGTCGTAAATGGTTGTTGACGTCTCGGTCTACTCACTATAGCATACGCTTCTCTAATTGTTTTGTCGGAAAGTTCATGCTCAGAAAATTCTTCGCAACTTTGAAACCTTCTTTACCACAACCAGAGGACGCTAAAGGTCGGACTGTATATTTGCGGTTAACAAAGACAAACATTCTCAATCCTCACAGCAGCGCTTGGGCCTCATTGGGCTCTACCCCGAGAACATCTCGAAGGTAGGCAATCCTAGGAGCAATAACGCTATATCAGCGGTCACCGGCTTCAGTACTTGAATGGTGAGAACATACTTAGCTTCGGAAAAGAGCTTCTGCTTGATTTCTTCGAATCGGCGAACGGAGTCTTTCCATGCAGCTGAACGATTCTCAGGTTGGATGGATTTTAAGCGCATCTTGAATGTGCCGCTGACAGGACGATGGTCAGAGACCCTTGTTTCGTGCCTTCGGTATTGAATCTGCTTGATCTTACTGGCACCACGATACAGTATTCGATCGCACCAGGCCGGTGCCCTATGTTTCTCGCTGGTGTCATACTTATCGGAGCCGACATCGTATTTGTACGTTGGTGCAAAAGTTATCATAGACTCCGTAAACGCTCTTAATCGGAAGCCTGGATTCCTCCTTCGCGATACCAGCAGCTGGTCTCTATCAAGTAGCTTTTCGAAGTTGTTGTTGCTGATTGCTTTGATGACCGTATCACGGCCCATGGTATCGATTCGGTAGTTTAAGTCCCCTTTCAGTACGCATATTTCGTGGTCCAGGATCATTGACCCGTCACCACCTCCAATGTACGTATCACAACGAGTAACAGGGTGACATTCGCCAGGGAGCATTGTTGATTCGAGGATAGCTGCGGCATCGTTGTTGCGGTTCAGTGTCTGCGACTGCCCAGCCGCCAAATGGCAATTAACTAAGCATAGCGAAGTATCGTCATAGATAAAACGTAGTATGAGGGCACCCTTATTCTCGCGGATTAATGCCAGCAATAAAGTCCTGAAGCTGCGTACTAACCTTATTGCCATGCAAGCCGCCCATCCCACGTTTGACCTCTGCACTATCGAGCCTGCGGATACGGTTGTGCTGAGAAGCCTTAACGAATACGCAGCTGAAGAGTCCAACCATGCTTGCTGTGTGGAGTATATAATATGGTTCATTGGACGGCATGTTATCCTCAATACATCTCACGAGAAAGTCGCGCCATTCTCGGTATTGGCGGCTCATGTGTTCGTGCTCTGAGGGGTCTTTCTTTTTATTGCCTTTGAAAAGACTCTCTATTGATTGTCAGCTAGATTTCAAGCGATTGACATGGAAAACGGACTGGCTGTGAGTCTCTTGTCTTCCAAATCGACAAGTTCCTGAAAACTAAATACTAGCAGATCTGGTGGCTCATGGGTTTGCAGGACTTCGTGAAAGAAACTGCTGTCCTTTTCTTCATGGCGAACGTTCGCAGGGGTCGCTGCTCCTACATTCCATGTCACTACAACAACCTTAACCTCCCTGAAGCTACAGTAGTCAATGTCATGGTTCTGTACGTCGTTCTCTGGAAGCACGTTAGCAAGCTTTTTGAATGCTGCAAATTATTCGGGTGCTCATACCAAGCCAATCGTCCTCCAGCAATCCATCCCACAATCGAATCGCATTATCTTGACCAATTGAAGCAACACGCATAAGACCAGATCTCCACACGCTACTTCTATCAACCAGAATGTTTGCGACGGGATTGTCATGGGCGAACCAATCCTTCTTCGTTGTCCACGGCTGCGTCCGTGTGTCATACACGTATATCATTCCGGTGTTGTAACCAGCCCATAGATAGGAGCCAGCTCCGGTCAGCGAGCTGATCTTGTAGACGCTAACGTTAATGACACCGAGGCAGGAGTAGTCTACTGTTGAGTAGATAGTGACTTTGCCATCAGCGTGACCAAAGTAAACACGATCCAATTGTCCACTAATAGTGGCGCCAGAGGTGACTTCGCCTAATCCTGACTGTCCAAGCGGGTGATCCAAGATCGTAAAAGTTTCATTCACCTGTGGATTTGGACGGAAGATTCTGATGTCTTTGCCAGTTGCAATCCAAAGACTGTTCTTGATAGTCAGTGAGAAAGAATGCCCCTTAGGCACTCTGTAAGATGATGGCATGCTTCGGAGGTTTGGTAAGCCATCCTCGTCTGGCGGCCATACGTAAAGTTTTCCGTCCTCATCCAACGTCCACATTGAATTTTGATGTCGGTATATCTTGATAATCTCACGTCGACCATGTGCGCTGGATTTCCTACGCACTACACTTTGAGTAGTAATATCTACCTCTTCTAAGTCTCCATAATTGTTGCCAAGCCAAAGACGCAAGCCTTCTTCGTCGGCCGTAGCTCCAGGCTTGAATGCCATTGCCGTGACTCGTGTTTCCTTTTCATGATGACCAACGCTCATGACCAATTCTCCAGACATCAAATCCCACGCTCTTGTCAAGTATCCAGTTGTGCAGACGTATGTTCCACATAGATCAAGGAGTCTAGTGTCGTAATGTGTCTCAATTTCCCAAGCTCCCGTTTTAGGGAATGGTGGTCGCCTATTGCTACTCGAGGCATCTGGAAAATCCGCCACATTGACAGCAGAGCTTCCTGCTTCGTATGCACGCGGCTCCGGTTTTCTGACATCAATTTTGTGTCTTGTCGTCGGTGGAGGACGTGTCGATTCTACTACCGCATTGCTCCCGGCCTTTAGCGAAGTGGAAGGGCTGAAGATTGCACTTCTTCTTGGAGGAGGCGGAAACTCTGGTGTGAGTTTAGTCTGATCTTTTGGGGCGTTTGGAGCCAGTGTTTTCGATGTAGGGGTCCGTGTTGCCGCAAGATCTTTATCTTCTTTTCTGTCTTCCATCGACGTAGTAGCCATCGGTACCACCGACCGTTGTGCCACCCTCTCGATATTTCGGCGTGGAGGAAGTCCAGGTCGGACTTCTAGGTAATTGCTCGGCGGTAAGGCTGTTGGAGGAGAGCCGTTTGCGCCAGAACCAAGAGCTTTGCTTGTCCGAGCTGAGACGCTGCTTTTGTCGCATAGTTTAGATTGCATAGCGTAGTGTTTGGAAGACTCTTGGAAGTAACTTTGTTTTTCGCCTTTCACCGTAACCTTTTGTGGCTGCTTGCTTTGCGGTTCTCTATCCTTAGATGGTACACGTCCAGGGCTTTCGTCACTGCTTGGAGGGGTGCTGAAAGGAGACAATCTGTCATCGACAAGAACGGCTTCAAGCTCGAGATTTGAGCTTCGAACGCCTGGTAATGGCTTAATTGGGATCTTCGGTTTCTCTGCACGATTAACAGGCGGTGGAGTGGTCTTCGCGAGAGTGTCACGAGGAGCTTGAACAAGATTCTGCTTCGAAGGCAAGTTTTCTAAGTCATTTATGATGCCGGTCTCTGAGTGTTTCCCCAACCGTTCAAAGGGTGGGTGGCTTGATGGTAGTGGTGAGTGACCAGATATTGCATTGTAAGATCGTGGGCGTGCTGGCGCCGTATTGCTCGGAAATGCAGGCTGTGGAGCCAAATGCATCTTGGGAAGGATGAGAGATTTTGGAGGAGATCTAGGAGGATCGACTGTCACTGTGGGAAGAGATCTGGACGGAGAGAGTGAGACCATAGATGTGGGCCGCTGGCGCAAAGGAGAAGGGGATAGTTGACTACGCGATACAGGTGTACTGGGTGTCCTCGGTGTTCTAAACTTTGGTTGCGGATCTGGAACATTTGAAGCTTCTAACGAAGGCCATGGTGATGGTCTCCGTGGGATATCCAAAGAGGCTCGATCAGTCGTCTGCGTTTCTTCTAAAGGCTGGCCGTAATGTGAACATGACCTCGGCATCGTCAAAGACGAAGTCGGGCGTGCAACTGGCCTTTTATTTCCCATTCCCTCGAAGTGCGATCTCAGCGACGAGACAGGTCTCTGAGAAGTGCAACAGTCAGAACTCTAATTCTGCATTGAATTGGCAAGAAGCTCACTATCGACGTTCCGTCCGTGCTATTCTCGCTAGCATCCACCATCTTGATAAGGGTCTGGTAGGCTAAGACTGTAGCGATGGTAGATTGAAATGTTCGGGTGGTCGACTTAGGTCTTGAGCTCTGATTGGTCTCGAAACAATATAATATTCATGATTGTGGGATCGAACAACGAAACGAGACATTCGAGCAGGTGTTCGTACCGGAGAAACATTGGCAACTCTCGACGGAAGGTAAACTGTGAAATGAAAGACACAGATCAATTGCCGGCTCTTGTGAATCAAGCAGATGTTGATGAACGTGCAGGGTGCCCTTGACGAACGAGATTCACGGCACCTGCCAGCAGGGATGACTGTGAACTTGATCCCATCAGCCAGCGAAGATCATAGTATGATAGTAGTGGCCGAGTATGTGCCGTCTGGCTCGAAGTCTGATCAATATCAGAGTATTCTGATTAACGTTCCATACTAAGTAAAATACATGAAACGCTAGCGTATTGCATCGCAGAACACCTAAAAAATGCCTTATCTTATCTTAGTCTTATCATTAGCCTATCTTTAGAGATACTCGCTCCCTAGGTACTCACCTTTCAAGCACATTTCCCTTTCTAAGTCTTGCCCTCACTCACCTCGATAAACCTAGTCCCGCGCTACGATGATTTCTACCATGTATGACGACCGACATTGTGTTGGAATACGAGGTCATATGGGGCATTTAGTAGATGGGGTTGAAGCTGTATAGGAGTCTATCTAGGAGCGAGCAGGTGAAAACTCTACTAGCGGGCCCCAGCCCTATCAGCCCTATGAGGCGGAGGTTACCAACTCCCCTATTTCCAACACATTGCGCGAAGGTGATTGATTAGTATCTTCGCAATGGTAATACAATGTCGCGAGCTCGCTCAAGACGATGCCTCTTACCCACACGACGAACATTGAGCCCGGAAAACACCCTTGGGAAGCCAATCCTCTCTCCCTAACAACATCGCCCTCAATGGACAGCCTTCCAAGCGTCAAGAGTTCGTACAATAACCCGGAGTGATGGCTTCCTCAACCCCATCCCCCCCACCCCCACCAGCGATTAAGAAATCGTCCCAATACCCCTCTCCCCTCATCATCCCACCCCTCACCACACACGCGCAGACCTTCATAATTCTCCACGGCCGCGGCTCCTTTGGCGGCTCCTTCGGCCCCGCGCTCCTCGCCCATCCTATTCCAGAATATGGCACCCTTCGCCTTGTCTTCTCCACCGCGAAATTCATCTTCCCCACCGTCTCGAAGCGCCGCGCCGCTTGCTTTAATCGCTCACGCATCACTCAGTGGTCCGACAATTGGTACCTCGATGGGACGCCGTTGAAGAGGGAGGAATTGCAGATTGAGGGACTGAGGGAGACGAGTGCGTATATTCATGAGTTGATGAGGGATGCGATTGAGGAGGTTGAAGCGGGGAATGTGGTGCTCGGGGGGTTGAGTCAGGGGTGTGCGGCTGCGTTCGTTGCGCTGTTGACGTGTGATAGGGAGGGGATGTTTGGGACGTTTGGGACGTTTGGGACGTTTGGGATGTGTGAATGATTGCCGTTTGGGAGGGGGATTGAGGAGTTTGTGACGGCCAGGGAGGCCATGAATTGTGGGCTTGAGGATGAGCATGATCCTTTTGCTGGGAGTTGTGATGAAGGTAGGTCCAGAGGAAGTTGACGCTGCTGTCGTGTATGCTGACTCAAGCTGAATAGATGATTCACCACTTCCGCTGAATATATACAAGCTCTTGAATATCTTCGTGAGAAGCTCGATCTTCCTTCTGCGAATTGATTTCTATCTTGTCTCAGAATTCCGATACTCATTGGCCATGGCGATCTCGATGAGAAGGTCGGTGTCAAGCTTGGGCTTCAGGCAGCGAGCTGTTTATCTGCGCTTGGCGTGAATCCGATGTATAAGAAGTACGAGAACTTGGGGCATTGGTACTCTGGCGACATGCTAGCCGACATTGTGACTTTTCTAAGAAAACATAGTACTACCATAGAAGAAGTGTAGATCAATGAGAATTCATGCCTGTGGCTCTGAATCTCTATCTCATCAGCACGGCAGCCTTTCACTGCTATCGCTTCCCACATGAATCTTCAAGCCCAAGACCGATTTCGCACATAAAGAATCAGTGATCACAAGATCATTTCATAATGCTTCGACCACTGAATCTATTCGCAAATAACGATAGAATATCTCAAGAGAGCAGACCGTGTGACTCAACGGTAAGGCGCTTGAAGACCCTCAGCAAGGCGCTGTAACACAATGTCGGAATAGACAACTCGACTTCATTGAGAATGTGAATGATTGAATCTAATTTCTGGTGTTTTAAGCACCTTTGAGGTACTTGAAGTTGAGACATCTCTGATATGAGCTTGCTTCTTGAATCGAATGAACTGAACTGGTATGATTAACACTTATGGCATCTTGTGGGAGATTCGCTGACCATACTTACTTTCAGGGTAGGCGTGAAAGTTTGGTGATACTTCGCAGCGCAGAGCGTTATCAGAAAGAAGCACAGAGAATGTGTATGATGCAGTGCTCATTATATATTGCATCGACTGTTTAGCCAACGACACTAAAAATCATCACAGCACGAACCTCATCAAATCGAATCGCTAGAATTCGCCTTATTGATCAATACAGAAAGGATTCAACCAACTTTGAGCTCAACACCTTTCTCTAGAAGCATCGAAAACAATTGAGATATTCCTCAAGGCCCTGTGCAAGCGTCGAAGAAGATTCGTGTTCAACGTAGCTGTAAACCATGTCTTGATTCGACGAATCTGACTCTTCTCTCTGAACTGACCAAGAGTTCTTTACTTGTGCAAATAAGAATGAGATGCCTGGCTTTTGAGTCTATTGCGCTCGGTAGTTGGCACAGTCATCGTCCGAATCCACGAGTTCAAAGGAAACGGCGGAAGGAAAGACTTTTGCTTGGCGAAGCTCAGTGAGCAAAGCCGTCGTGAATTCATAGTCTCGCTTTTCATGCAATTGCTGTGGCAAAATCAGCTCAACAACTCTTCAATGTTCAAGCGTTTCAAACCTTCGCGAGATTGCTTATGAATTCGCCCATGTCGCTGTCGACAATAGCACATGCTCTAGCATTCTCGCTGGGGATTTTCCATCGTACACCTAAGCCGCTGAGATAACTATTCTCATCGTTGTCACGGTCGAAAGCACGAAAGTCGGCAGCATTCTTCTCCTTGATTGCAATGACCAACGCTTCTAGATTCTTGTAGCTGATCTGATGAAGAAGAGCTAAACTAGATAAGAGGTTCTTGTTTCAGTCAATGCTTGTGACGCAGATTTTTGCTGAAAGCGTTCGACTAGAACAGCAAGTTGACTCAGCACATAATAATTCTCTCCTGTCTTGCGGAGAGAGTATGAAAACAGCGAAATGACGAGCGAAGAGCCTCGCTCGAATGAGCCATACGAGCCGAGACAGTTCAATGTGTCAATGAGTTTCGCGAGCGTATTTTCTTACGGTAATATCAGCATCTCCATCACAGAAAGCAGCATAAGGCTACTCACCTCTTCTATCGGTTCACAAGTGTTCATTGGGAGTGTTTATTGTTCATACCACTGGTAGGGAGCCGAGCGAGTATCCAGCCACTCTCTGAGCAGGCTCGTAATGCAGTCGTGTGGTACCCCAGTGCTGCCCTTGTTCTTTCTCTCGAGCAGACGTGAAGAAACAAGAAGCAAAAATGGTCGTCAAGGCTCCCCGCGATCTGCTCTGCACTCACGGGCAAATTTGGGCTTGGTGGAGGTCATGTCACCGTCTCCCCCAATTCATGTCGGTCTAAACAGACAAGTCATTGAGTACCCAAGGGTCCACAACCAGTCTAAAGGGCAAATGTTGCTCTACAACGTTACGGCCTTGGGAAGACTATCCAACCCTACGGCAATGCGCATTCGACGAAGTCTACGATACCCTTCATCCGCCCAATAATAAAAGCTCTCGATTATTGAGCCCCTTGCTACACATTGAAGAGCTGGGTCGTACAATACGGGTGGCCAGGGTGGCAGGAACTGGAGGGTTGTTGTGGGCGAGAAGAGAGTTTGCGGCGTTTGTCACAAGAGGTTGGGCAATGCGTCGTTGCTGTGTTGCCTGATAATGCCGTCGTGCATTATCATGTCTGGGAAGGAGTCGGGGTGGGGGTGCGTATGCCGCAAAGGAAGTTGCTGGGTCTTGGGGGAGGAACTCGTAGGGGTGTTGTAGGCGCGAAGTTCTCTGGGCGGGAAGATAGTTGAGGACTACGGGATAGTCGTGTGGGTCGTGAGACTGAAGATTTAAAGCTTGGAGGTATGCAGCGTACAGCATACTTCGTATACCAGGGTGATAAGGCTTCCATGACTGAGATGTCTAGATTATTGCTGCTGCTCTTTGTTGAGACCGGGGAGGAGTCGGGGCCGATAGGGGTGAACGCGCTGAAGGGGGCGTTGAATGAGGAGGTGTAGGATAGATGCAGGGTTGATGGTGACGACGGCATCTTGAGGTTCGTCGAGCGTCATTGAGGCTCGTCGTGTTCATGATGAGGGTGAAGTTTGTGAATGATGATGCAAAATTTGGGATTGAGTCGATGATAGGGTAACTTCTGAGTTGTGACTTCATTCGAATGCCGGTAGAATAATGTTGTGAGGTTTCAGCCACTCTCATCGATTGATTGTGAATTATTCACTTCAGAACCACGAAGCAGCAACAGCTAGTGCTCAGTCTCTATTCTTTCACGCCATTCGTCGTTGTACGGGAATCCTACTGTAAAGATGTATTTAGAATGTGTTCAGCATGCCGGACTTTACGTTCAATGAGCTCTCATACCGTAGCTTGCGCAATACGCCCTGCTAACAACCAAAGGGGCTCGGGCTAAACTCATAGGTAGCAGCACTGCGTGCCAACAAACCTGGCTCGCCAATAGCGCGTTACTCCTTCCACTCGTCTCTGCCAAACTTAATGATATCAGCCTGTTCCACAACCCAATATTTCGACGACGCTTTTCCCTCGACCATACGAGCAGCTGCTACAGCTGCTCTACCAATGATGGTTTGATCTGCACCTGCACGTTACGATTTAGTACCCAGGATCTCAAAACATTCAAGTATTGATCAGGTTGGTCATACCAGCCTTGTCCTGGACGCCCTGTCCAAGCTTGTTTAGATTTGCGAAGATGTTCTCCAAGAACGCATTTTTTGGCTTCTCCCTTCCGAGGATCATACCCGGCCTCAGGATAATAGCATGCTCGAAATCGAGCTCCTTAATGGTATCCTCCACGCCAACCTTCATCTTCGAGTAGGGTACGTAGATAGAGAGAAAACCTCTGGTCCCTCCACTGGAGATGAACACGTACGTCTTCACTCCCGCCTCCTTGGCTGCTTTGGCGTTCTCTATGCACAAGTCATGGTCTATCTTCCACTGATTCTGGATTCCGCCGGCTGTCGCTTTTGTGGTGCCGACTGCGTTGAAGACCACTGATGGCTTGGGAGACAGGGAGGATATCATGCCGCCCCATTTTGAGACGTCGCCTTCCTCGAGGGCTTGGAGCTTGGGGGACTGAGCATTTGGGAGTCTCCTTGAGACAGTCTTGACGGATGAGAATGCGTCTATGGCGAGGAGTGTAGCGAGGATCTGGGAGCCCACTGCTCCTGTACAGCCGAACACCGCTGCCGTCGTCATGGTGAAAGATCCCTATCTGTTGACACTGTCTATCTCAAACGGGACGCCTACCAGCAAGAAGAGAAGTGAGACGATGGAAATGTGAGGAAGTGGCTTTTGAGACAAACGAGGACATATCGTTGATTGCGAAACCTGTGTCGTTTTTTTTGAATTTGCCGAGAGCCTCACCAAATTTAGTGACAAGTGCAAAATAAGAACCAGATTTGTAGAATCAACCCCACTGCCCCCCCGATGCTTCATATGTAGTATATTGAGTGCTTCATACGTGGCCTATCCGGTGCTCCATATGCGACCTATCCAGTGCTCCATATGTGACCTACTCAGTGCTCCATATGTAGTATATCCAGTGCCCCATATGTGACCTACTCAGTGCTTCATATGTAGTATATCCAGTGCCCCATATGTGACCTACCTAGTGCTTCATATATAGTATATCCAATGCTTCATATGTAGTATATTCAATGCTTCATACGTGATCTATTCAATGCTTCATATGTGACCTATCTAGTGTCTCTTATGCGACTTACTGAATAGATCGTATATACTACATATGAGGCACTCGATAGGTCACATACATATGAAGCACTGAATAGGCCGCATAAGAGGCACTGAATATACTACATATGAGGCATCGAATATAATACATATGAAGCATTGAATAGGCCACATATGAAGCACTGGGTAGGTCACATATGAAGCACTGGATAGGTCACATATGAAGCACTGAGTAGACCACATATGAAGCATCGGATATACTACATATGAAGCACTGAGTAAGTCACATATGGGGCACTGAATATACTACATATGAAGCATTGAATATACTACATATGAAGCACTGGGTAGGTCGCATATGGAGCATCGGATATACTACATATGAAGCACTGGGTAAGTCACATATGAGGCACTGAAATATACTACATAGAACTATGACTCGCTGCCTAGCATGCCGTCAACGAAGGCAAGTGAAGTCGGGCTCAGGCACGGCTCAAGTACGGCTCACCTTAAAGCAGCCGCTGCTCACCTGCGAGGCTAGAAGTGGAAGGGGGGAAATTTCTCATGATCATGTCTAGTAGGGTATTCTGATAAGCGTTCCTTACTGAGTAAAATACATGAACGCTAGCGTATTGCAACCCAGGTGCCAGAACACCTAACAAAAGGCTTGCCTTATCTTAGCCTTATCATTAGCCTATCCTTCGGGATACTTTTAACACGTAACCGCGGGGCCGTTTAGCAGAGTCGTCAAGCCATTTTGTACATGATTCATTTTGAAGAAAACATGTGGTAAGACGTCTAGAATAATAAAACGACTAATCCAGCTCAGGAGCTAATTTTCAATGTAGCAAGCACATTCTTAACGCTCAGGTTTCCGTCAGATCTCCGTGTTGTAAGTCCATACTGAGATTAACAGGCACCTCGTGGGGCTTTCCATTGATGTTTCCCAGGTCGAAAGTGGTTTGATTGTGCCGAATGCCATGCAGAGCAAGCAGACCATGCGTTACTGCAGACGTTCGAAATGGTACATGTCCAGGCCATCTTGATTATCTATGCTAGCTAAAATAAGATGGTAGACTTTTGCCTGCAAGAAATGCAAGAAATGTTTCCGGAAAGACACTCAAGAGTTCGAAGACAGGTGACCAATAAGAAAACCATTAATCTTTGCGTATGAGAGGAATGCTGTGCTAACCTCTGGCCGCCAGCGACGAATATTGCCCTCATTGTGACAACCATTATGTCCTTGAAGCCATGACGCCAAAACCAGTCTTAAAGATTCAAGGCGAGGATACACGTATTGATGCTCGTATGCTCAAGGATGAAAGAGTGAACGGTCAGCAGCAGCGTTCAACCTCCGATGTAGAAGACACTGCAGATAGGCTTGGATGATGGCTCGTTCTTATCATTGTGGAATTCTAAGAGGTGTACTGCTAAGCCTCCGACTGAAAGGTATGAGTTGGTGGTTCCAAAGCTTAGAAGCATTAGCGTTGATTTACGTATTCAAGAGCACATTGCACAATTAGCTGCCGCCAGTATGAACGCATTATGGGACAGTCTGCCTGAGAGATCAGACAGTTTGACCGCTAAAGACTAAACTCATGAAGTAACGGCCAGCCTGAAGCTTAAGTATCCGATGATTCGCCGCCTGCCCGTGTCAGTATCGCTGCAGTGCCAGTGCCTGGTGTTCGGCCTGTCTTCTTCTTCGCCGCTTCTTCTTGCTTTTCGGCTTCTATGCTCTTCACATAAGACTCAATATCCTCGACCGGTAACATCTCGATCGCGTTGTTTGGCGCCATGATGGCTATTTCAATATTCTTTGCTCCAGTCTGGACGACTTCCAATAGTGACTTGACTGTGAGCTTGATAGTCTCTTCCCGACCCATATCATCCTTATGGTTTCGTTCTAGAAACTCACGTACTGTCTTACTGGATCGCCCGATGGCGTTGGCTTTCCTGCGGAGGAGATCAGCTCTTCGGCATCAAATTATAGTGACTCAGCCGCCCGCAGCTTACCATGCGGAATAGATACCAGAGGGTTCGGTCTGGTACAGTCTTGGTGTATTGTCCCCCTTATCAAAGCCCACTATTAGGGTACTAATACCAAATGGCCTAACCCCTCCACTCTGGGTATACCGCTGCTGAACTCCAGCAACATATTTCGTGATATACTCGATCGTCACTGGATCTTCAACAGTCAAGCGATGCGATTGAGCTTCTAACCGAGCTTTGTCGACAAGGATTCGAGCGTCGGCGTTCAGTCCGGCGAAAGCAAGACAGACGTGTGTGTCGACCAGGCCAATCTTTGATGGAGTAATCCGGGTATCTTGTAGCTTCATGGCAGACCGTTTCTCGCAACCCAGCACCACAATATCTTTCCCTTTGACACCTACGGCACAGGTACCTAGAGTTCTTGAGTACTTGTTTATATTTGCGGCGCTGTTGCAGCTGACCTCGTTTAACAGCCTCCAGGGCGTACTCGACCTGGAAGACATGTCCATCAGGACTATTGTAAACTTAGGCTTATGGCTTCTAGACCAATCGGAACAAGCTGTAACTCACCTAAATACTTTTCGACGTTAGTTGTCGAATTACAGAGTTTGTTTGGATGTACTCACCGGACAACGCTCTGTCATATCCGGATGCCATAACGTAGATAGGTTCGTGTCAGAAGCCGTAAATGATAGACTGAACAGCAGCTATTTCGTGGATCAGCAAATTGTAAGAGTTGAAAGTCGTCTTGGAACAAAACTGATGATTCGTGTTTTGACTGCCTTCAGGTGAAGTAAGGTACTTTAGAGTTGAAGCTTAAGGTCCCGAGAGCTCGCGCGTTTACTCGCTAGATAGCCGCGTGATGAGTCAACGCCGAGGCATACAGTAATACCTCTCTGGATGTTTGCGGATACTCCACTACTCAACCTTTTCAATCCAAGGTAATCCTTTGGTGGCAACTGTAATCATGCTGACTCGTACACAAATAAGAGTTGCTTCTCGGCTTCGGAAACCATGCCCTGGCTCAATTTCCTCTCCTCTATACCGAGCTGCTCAGGTTCGGTGGAGCTCAGCTACGACTGAGCCTCATCAGCCTGATGCTGATGGAAGCACTAAGGGTGCGCCAAGCTCTCAAAAACACATCAAGTTCACATCTGAATCGTAAGGCTGATGACTCGAAAGATGACCGCTATCAGCCCAGTAATATCTCTCTCTAGCTATCCAGACATAAAGCGTGATGCCAAATTTGGCGAGGTAGTGTAACGTGAGGCTATATGTTGGTGCTACTGGCTAATTGCGACCTCAGATTTCCAGCGAGCATATACAATTCTTCAGGGATCTATTAGGCACATCATCCGCTATCATTGACGGCGTTTCGAAGGATGCAGCCAGTGATCTAGAACCGTTCAACATCGACTGGATGAGAAAATATAAAGGACATACGAAACTCGTAATAAAGCCAGGATCTACCGAAGAAGTCAGTAGGGCGCTCAAGTACTGCAACGACCATATGTTGGCTGTAGTGCCGCAAGGTGGAAACACGGGACTTGTCGGCGGCTCGGTGCCAGTCTATGATGAAATCGTAATCAACACTTCTAGAATGAATAAGATCAGGTCGTTTGATGAGGTTTCAGGGACGTTGGTCGCTGACGCAGGTTGCATTTTGGAGGTAGTTGACCATTTTCTGGCGGAAAAGAATCATATATTCCCTCTGGATCTTGGTGCTAAAGGATCATGTCAAATCGGAGGTAACATAGCGACCAATGCTGGCGGACTCCGACTATTACGTTACGGCAGCCTCCATGGCAACGTTCTCGGTCTTGAAGCAGTATTACCGGATGGTACCGTGATGGACGATCTCAGCAAACTGCGCAAGAACAACACAGGGTACGATCTAAAACAGCTTTTTATTGGTGGCGAAGGTACGATAGGGATGATTACTGGCGTCTCCATCCTCTGTCCGCAAAGATCAAAAGCGGTCAACGTGGCTTTCTTTGGCCTTGAGAGCTTTGAAAAGGTACAGAAGGCGTTTCGCGAGGCTAAAGGCCAGCTCTCGGAGATTCTTTCCGCATTCGAACTGATGGACGGCCAAAGCCAAGATCTTGTGCATACAGTCACCAACAAGAAAAGGCCCTTGGAAGGCAGGCATCCTTTCTACTGCTTAATTGAGACTAGTGGCTCAAATTCAGAGCATGACAGCGAAAAATTAGAGAGATTTCTAGAATACGTAATGGGCGAAGGCATCGTAGCAGACGGTGTATTGGCTCAGGATGAGACTCAGGGTCAATCGCTATGGTCATGGCGAGAAGGAATCCCAGAATGTCTTGGACATTGGGGTGGTGTCTACAAGTATGACCTTTCGATACCGCAATCCGAGCTCTATCAGCTTGTTGAGGACACACGTGAACGTCTTACATCGGCCGGACTGGTTGGAGATGACGGAAAGCATCCGGTAGTGGGTGTTGTAGGTTACGGCCATATGGGAGACTCGAATTTACACCTCAATGTTGCAACACGGAGATTTGACAAAGAAGTGGAAAAGCAGTTGGAGCCTTTTGTGTACAAGTGGATTTCGGAACGGAATGGAAGCATAAGTGCCGAGCATGGGCTTGGAATTGCAAAGAAAGCATTTATTGGCTATAGTCGCAGCGAATCGATGATCAAACTGATGAAGCAAATCAAGGGCCTCTATGACCCGGTACGTGTATCCGGTAAACGGTATGTATACTGGAAACTGACTGCAGCTTAGAAAGGCATCATGAACCCGTACAAATATATTTAGAGCGTACCAATCTGAAATCGAGATAATACAATTGCATGTATCAGTCGTCAGCTGTTTGGCTGTGTCGAAATCTCTGCTCCAATTCCTGTAGAATAATGGGACATCAATCGACTGTTACTTTAGATCTTACCTAGATCCATTGTGAATCAGAAATACCTACTCGGGCCTTTAATGATACCAATTGCCCTTGGTTAGATAAACCTATCCGCGCTCGTATGCGCATTTTATCGGAGTGACTGCTCAATGGGAATATATAAAGCATCGATTTGGGCTAAATTGCATGTAATTTAGCATACACACAGCGCCTAGATAGTGCCATAGCCATAGGCTGCATGCACTTAATGAAGAGAAAAAAAGAAGAAAAAAAGAGATAAATCTATCCTAGATTCAAGATCCGGGGCCGCACCACTAATTTGGTGCCGGATTAAAGTATTTCACTACGGAATTAGCGGGGATTATTTCCCGTCGTTGGGTCAACACTATTTGTTTATGGGGATTTCGTAACCACAGAACCCAACGCTCGTAAACTCCACATTTTTGTGCCATAGCATCGCTCCTGCTCAAGACTCTCCGGCACTTGCTTAGCAGCCGTGGCCTGCTCTTACCTCTTAACAGATTCCCAGTCGCTTCATTTGTGCCAGTCATTTGGTCATGGACGAAGGTGCAATGGCAACCCAGTATCAAGTACTGGAAGAGCTAGGGAGTCAGTTCTGCCGTCAGAGCAGCATGTTAGGATTCAAGAACTAATAGAGATCGATAGGTGGTAGCTTTGGCGTCGTTTACAAGGCCATCGACCGCTCTACAGGAGAAGTGGTGGCCATCAAGCATGTAAGCAGACGATGCCTGAGCGGGGGTAATAGGCCTACAAGCTGAGATTACATTAGATCGATCTAGAGTCCAGCGATGATGATATACAAGATATACAACAGGAGATTTCAGTTCTTAGTACATGCGACAGCCCATTCGTTACACAATACAAAACAAGCTTCTTGCGCGGCTACAAGTTATGGATCGTAATGGAATTCCTGGGTGGAGGTTCATGCCTGGATCTGGTAATTACTAAAGCTGGCTCGTATTGGAGACGATAGACTGATTTCTGTAGCTGAAACCAGGTCCGTTCAACGAAGGCCACATCGCAATAATATGCCGCGAGCTGCTCTTAGGACTCAATTACCTCCATCAGGAGGGTAAAATACACCGAGATATCAAAGCGGCCAACGTGTTGCTTTCGCAGTCTGGAAAGGTGAAATTAGCAGACTTTGGCGTTGCAGCACAGCTTACCAATATTAAATCACTACGGAACACATTCGTTGGAACACCATTTTGGATGGCACCAGAAGTTATTCAGCAGGCTGGATATGACTTCAAAGCGGATATCTGGTCATTGGGTATCACTGCTATGGAGATGATTAATGGAGAGCCGCCAAATGCAAGCACTCATCCAATGAAAGTACTATTTTTGATTCCTAAGGCGCCGGCGCCTAGGCTCGAGGGACACAGTTATAGTCGGGATTTCAAAGATTTTGTCGCTGCTTGTTTGGTCAAGGATCCCGACCGTAGGCCCACCGCAAAGGAACTCTTACAACAACGTTTCATCCGAGGTGCAGGTCGTGTGGAGGGGTTGCAGGAGCTTGTTCAACGTCGGCAGATGTGGGATAGCACTCAAGGACGGCATACGCACCCAAAATACTACGAGGAGACAATGGCCTCAATGTCTTTGCAAGAAGAGAAGGATGACTGGGTATTTGATACAGTCAAGGCTTCGACGATTGCAATGCCAAAGGGTACGCAGAGGCGTCGGAAAGTCTCGGCTGTTCAGCATCAATTACATGAAAGCCCAGAAAGTATGATGAGCAGATTGACAATTGACGGAAGTGCCCCGAAAGCGGCTTCTCCTCCTTCAACCGTCCGCAAAGCCACGATGAAACGTCGCTCGTCACTAACGCAGGTTGCTTCCCCAGCGAAACGAAAAGCGAGCGGACAAAAGCAGCCATTAGGGCCAAGTATAAATTTTGGCAACAGCGCATCCACAATGCGGCAATTTCGCCGCGTATCAGACAGGTCTCCAGACGGATCACCCAACGGAACAGTGGCCGAGAGAGACGAAAATCATGAGATTCAGCTCGAAACAGTGACCAAGGAGGCTTTACTCGGGAGGCGAGCATATTCTAAGGCTATCGACCAAGCTTTTCAAGAGGTGTACGCACAAATCGGAAATCAGGTCAAGAGAGAAGCGATTTCCAAGGTAGCTCACGCCTGGAGCGCTTTAGACAACGATGATCCTGAGGGAGAGTACCATCTACTGAAACTCATTATGGAAAAGTTGCAAAGGTGGGTTAGATTTTTGGATTAACGTTGGATTTGAGAATACTAACACATGGTCATAGTGATCCGAAATTGTCAGCACTGCTTCCGCCATCCCAACCAACAACCCCGCAAAAACCGAAGCTCGTTCTAGCACAAAACAACCCTCACCTAAAGAGCCACCGCCGGCGTCAATCGTCTCTAATGCCCACGGACGATGGATGGGCGGAAAAGCAGTGGAATCTCCCTGGACAGCTGACTCCGGGAATGGAGCACGCAAAGCAATTGGCTGATGTGTTATACAGTAAATGGGCCGATGGTCTTAAGAACAGGTGGCCTGTGCTTGGATGAAAAATCTCGTTGAATATAGAGATGTGGATTCCTTGACTTTCCGGTCCTCTCGAAGAGGAGCCGGCATCCACTAGAGTCCCTTCTTCATTACCTTCTTGTCTATATTTGTTATACTAAAATTTTGCCCATAAGCCCACCATTGCCAGGTCTGCTTGTCGATATCTCTCTTCCTTGTCCGCATAAAGTAAATGGTCCGGATAACTCATTCAGGACAGCATTGCGTCAGGCGTAGGCGCAGATTTCTATATCATATTGCATTTTCGCATAGAGGTCCACTTCGGTTTGCATGAATGTAGAAATATGAACGCTTGTTATGTACATATCACCAACAGTGCAGGCATTCAGGCGATCTTACCATAGAACTAGCGCGTAGCCAATGTTTACACCCGAGCGTGGTCCTACTCGCCTCGCTCGTGTCCTCCCCGTTGCCTTCCACAAAGGAGACATTTAATAGGTATGACAATGGTCATTTGCTACACTCTACAGATAAGCTAGTTGAGTATTCACGTTGAGGGCGTCGTGCTTCTCCCGATTATTGCGTTCCACTGCTTACCGTCTGCCATCATGCGCTCCTACCCCTAACAATCAACATCTAATCTCTGCCAATTTTCCTTCCGTGTGGTTAATTCTCCTACACGTCCTCGAGAAGGTCCATAGCCCCCATTCTAAGCTACGATATTATCTTTCTGAAAGTATTTGGACCTTTCCCCTAGGACCGAGACCATGGCTCGACGAAGTCTAGATGATTCCCGAAGGCTATTGGCCCACAAGGGATGTCACACCCCGTCCTCTTCAGTCCCAAGTACGCCTGTTATCCCGGTTAGACCACTTTCGCCAGAGAAGAAGATACACCACACAGAAGATACCAGTGGCTTCCTCACCGCGTTAGCATCGCAAGAACGCTTAGTCCTGGAACTCCGTGAACACCTTCATAGAGCTGAGCTAGATCTTGGGAAGTTGAAAACGAAATGGGCCTTGCACGAGGCAACAAAGAGGAGGACACAGCTTCAGCCACTGAATACATCCATTAGTGCTCCGAGATCCGTTGATGGCGAAGAATTGTCGCGGAGCAGCAGAGAACAGCAAAGGCACAAGATTGTCAAAGTTGATCGAAACAACTCCCAGCGCAAGGTCTTCTCGGGTTCAAGACATATGAAGACCCTGTCCTTGCTTTCGCCAACTGCTACAATGGAGCACGGAGCCAATTCACCTAGCAGTGCTAGGCCACCCAAGTCTGGTCCAAGGGATACCGAGAGACAGTCCACCTCGAATATCGTGGTTGAAGAGAACAAGCCTGTCGCGAGTCCGATTACGCTTGCCTCCACGGCTCTAACCGAAACGCCAAATACAAACCTTCCAAGAGACGTTATATTAGACACCGGTAAGCAGTTGGTCGGCGATTTCCGCCAAGGCTTGTGGACGTTCTTTGAAGATCTCAGGCAAGTTACAGTTGGTGATGAAGCTGTCAGCGGCTCGAAAGGTGGAACGGTTTGAGATGATCCGCGGAACATTCTTCGCCCCAATCTCAAACCCATCCTCGATACCTTTCCTTCTTCCTTAGAGCGGTCCGAGGCTCTTGATTTTCTTTCAACCAACCTGGAGATTGTTTCCTACTGCTCACAGCAAGTCCATGTGTACATCCTTCATCCTGGCAGATCCAGCATTTCAGCGCATGCATCTCAGCTTTATTGATCCAGCGCAAATCTGCCACTAACGGCGCGATTAGCTGTCATTAATCAACACAGACAGAGGCCTCCTTGCGTAGCGAAATCGATGGATCCCCTGCTGAAAACAGTCCACTATCCTATACGTTTCAGAAGACGCATACTTGGACAGCCTCCAAATTACGCCAGCACTACATGTCTACGTTCAGGAATTGTGAGGAGGCTGGGCAGTGTATTCGAGAAGAGCAAAGGACGCTTCTGTCGACACCGCACACCTGGCATAAGAGGTCAACTGAATCGAGAACGAACTGGGTGGAAAGATTGCTCTCATCGCATGATCGCTTGAGTGGATTTCCTGTCTACTGTCTAGCCTTCTGATGTGGAAATCGTACTGTTGCTATTTGTTAGCTGTCACTGAACGTATGTCCTTTCAAGGTCGAGGTCCCAAACCTTATTCGGCGCAATTATTCTTAGATGCTTAGCACATACGTAGCATAGCAATGCTATGTACTTTGGTTCCCTGCTGATACCATGTGAAACAGAGCCGTATATAATCGAGTATTATATATCGTATAAAAACCAATAGCGGTAAAATTAGATCCGTAATTTCATGGTACGGTAAACACATTCGTGGTCTCCGCAGAGACCACTTCTGCATTTACATGCCACGAGCGACGCCACTATGAGCTTTCCTGGAATGCCCGGGGGGGCCTTTGGCGGCGCTGGGAGTGATACAGCAGGTATGAGCGACCAGGAGGCCATGATGGTCAGGACTGTATGTCTGCCATATATCAGACCATTCACACTCGGATCCAAGCTGACCTCTCCGCGATATTGAAGATGCAAACAGCTATGGAATCCTGCCTTGGCAAGACTGTCCTCTCTGGCGGCATGGGATTTGTGCTCGGTGGTGCCTTTGGGCTCTTCATGTCAAGTGTATGTCTTTCCCTGTCGTGTTTGTTCTTCTTACCCACCACCACAGGCAGGATCGTCTCACTAACGACGAGGATGTTTGAGAACAGATGAGCTACGATACGCCACTAAGCGGTCCGGGCCAACAAATATCTGATCTTCCGATGCGAGAGCAGCTGAGAAGGGGATTTAGAGATATGGGAACAAGAAGTTTTAGCTCTGCTAAGAATTTTGCGCTGGTTGGGGCGATTTTCGCGGGGACGGAATGTTGTATTGAAGGGGTGTGTCTACGAGATAGGATGTAATGGAAGTGGCTCTGATGGCTGACAGAAGCTACTATGACAGTATCGGGCAAAGAATGACCTCAAGAACAGTGTAGCTGCTGGATGTATCACTGGAGGCGTGCTGGGAGCAAAAGCTGGACCACAAGCGGCGGCGATAGGCTGTGGTGGCTTTGCGGCTTTTAGTGCTGCGATTGATTATTATATGAAGATGCCGGCTTCGGATTAGGGGTTTTATCGTTTGCATAGCGCAGTGTTTTTGGGTACATCTCTACTTCCTCCACTATTGGGTACTGCGCATGTAGAAGGTTGGCGATGCATTGCATTTACAGGAGTCTGGATGTAACAGCGGGCTTAGATGTCATTAGTGGAGGCGAAGTTGGTCATGGATAGGAGGAATATTGTCGTCAAAAACATCAAATTTCCAGCCTCGTTCGGAAACCTATCGCACTCTGAGATCTCTAGACTCTCCATACCCATTATAACCTACGCCTCTAAGGTTCCATAATGGGTTTGCGGGCTGCGTGTTGCCGCCTGCGTCAGTTGCTCGAGATAAGATCCTTTGCTTATCTCCTTTCTTCAGATGAACAACAAGTCTCCATAGAACCCAGCACCATTTTCCCTTTCCCTTGCAGCAGCCGTCAATCTCAGCATCTTTCCATGTCTCACCTTCGTCTGTTGAAACTTCGACTTTGACAACAGGCCCTTGATCACCTTGGGGAAGTGCGTATCCTTCAACCTCAAAGGTTCCCTTGGGAGATAGTGTGACAGTATCCCCATTTTGGGGAACAGCAATGACACAGTTGACGGGCATATCTTGTATAGCTGGAGCAATGTCCCAATATTTTTCAGCAATATGCTTATCCATAGCCTCTGGTGGCAGTATCTTATAGTCACGCTGCTGGTAGAAATTGGACGATTCCTGCGTTTGCACAGTGATCCGATCAAGCCATTTGACCGAGCGACATCCAGAAATTCCAGGAACCACGACACGGACAGGGTAACCGTGATTAGCGGACAATGGTTTTCCGTTCATCTAAGCACAATAAGCACTGGGTCTACCACCGTAACCAAATTCATTATACCTCCAACGCCAGAAGAACGTCTGCATTATCTCTTAAAGCCCTTTCGAGCTCTATGCTTCCTCCATACCAATCATCACCCTGCACCTGAGTCTTAAAGCAAGCGAACGCTACGTGGCCCTTTTCCAAATCGAAGAGATTGACGCCAGCCCTGTTCAGAATATCCCGGAGCTTCGGGCCCTTCCACATGCAGTTCATGACAGCTCCATCTCCCCAATCTATGCCGTCGACTTCCTTGAGTAGAGTACGCATGCTATGTCGACGATTGCCTGCACATTGAAGAGCGCACACCACTTCATGCTGGATATATTGACTTCTGAGGGCCTGCATTGAAAGCTCCAGCGTGTCATTGACGGCCCCATCAACATGAACAACATGGCTCTCTGCATCTATGTGCGGTATGGGACCATGGTTACGGTCGTATGCTCCGTTCTCGGTGATGAAGCTATACAGTGTGAGGTATCGTCGTTTAAGTGGGGAAAGCCCTGCCAATTCACCTTCTAATCAGATCTTCGACCGCAGGTTCCCGATTGAGAGGGTCTTCGACTGAATACTCAAGTTTCATATTGGATTCTCTGTTACAGGCATCTCCTTCGATTTTGTGATTGGTGATTCATGTGACGAATGGAGATCTTATGGGCACAATATGACAGGGGAGTCTGCCAGCAAGGCAATTCTGATTGCGGTCTTATCTCTAAGACCGCAGACTGAGGCCAACATGGCAATTGGACATGGCAACTACCCCATCGGTCATGTATCACTCTTGCTGCGGGTACGCGCTGTCAACTCCAAGCCGGCAAACACCGGTAAAGGTAAGAAATTACCTTAGAAAACAGGCTGAGATAAGGTAAGGTGGTGGTTCACCTCAGAAGAGTCTCCCCTTGATCGACGAGATTCACCCGTCTTGGCCAATCATGAACCTTGCGTTGCCGTTGACAGTCGAGATTGCATCTAGTACTCTGTAGAGTCTACTACGTCAGTACTAAATTTGCAGAGTTCCTTACCGACTTCAACACTTCTTCTCTGGACTGTTTTCTACTATGGAGTTCACATTATCGTTCGATCCTCTATATCAAACGACACGCACTGCTGGACCAAGCTCAGCAGCCTATCGCTCGGCCCATCGCAAGATCAGACGTCAGAAGTTGTTATCTTTTCACGATTGATGACTTCACCAGGCATATATATCAATCAAATAGCTTGGATGTGTTGAAATGTAGTATAGATACCCGAACAGGGCCGTACCGAGTGTGCTCACATCTTGGTAAATCGGTAACCAACCGAATGCAGCGTTCCGAAGAACACCAGGTACCATCAGGCGCCGACGCCAACTCCGCTGTGATCGCCCATAACGAAGACTCCCGCGAGCACATTCCTACGTTATCTGGCGAACAAGCAAATGCCTCGGATAACGGAACTATCAACGAGGTGGAAGGCGGAGCGAAGAGAACAAAATTACGAGCCTTTACGAGTAAGACGAAGGTGAAAACCAAGAAACTCTTGAGAATCGAGGATGGAGGATCGGCGGATGAAGGCTCCGAGAGTGAAGGTCATGGGTTTTTGCGGAACATAGAACGTGATCCAGCTTTCAGTCACGACCAACTCTACAAGCACAAGCGTTGGAAGGACAGTGGCACAACATCAAGGTCGCTTAGTGCTCTGGAGTCTATTGCAACTACTGTGCTTCACCCGAAGAGAGCAATCAAAAGCAAGGCCACTAGAACAACGGCTGGCCAGCTATCCAAAACCGAGCGCCCTTTCATTTCCCAAAAGGCTGACCTCGAGCTCTTGGAGGCACACGATAAACTCCATCATGCTGAATCTAGCAGGTCTTCAAAACAGGCAGCGTTTGGGAGTGAGGGTGACTACGTCACTAATGGCTATCGCGAAAGGATCAAAGAAATGCAAAACCAACGGGAAAGTCTTCGAGTAGCATGGACTACTAGCAAGCATGTGCGTAGAGTTCGCGTAGTTCCCAAGCGGCATATGGAATTTCCGGACAATGATCATTTTACCAGGAAGAACATGGAGGGAGAACACTTTGACTGGCTAAGTTGGTTGGGCTGGGTACAGCTTCAAGATCCCTTGAGTAAGCCGGAACCTTACTGACCCCCAAGTAGACTGTGGTTTACGCCACTCAAGACTTCTGTGCACAATACATAGATGAGTACGACAAATTTCCGTACGATATCAGCAGCCTCAGACTCTGCCTAGAACGACTAGTTATCGCGAGTGCTCCATGGCAAAGCTGGGCAATGGATGTCCGTGCAGTATATCGCTGGGAGAACCCGAAGACGACAGGGAAGTGGCTTGCTCTTTATACTGTCCTCTGGTATACAGAACATATCGTCAGCTTTGTAGTGGGTAAGCAAAGTCTTGCCTGGCGGGCTCAGCTAAAATCGCTACCAGTGGGCCTATCTCATTTACGTTGTGATCAAGAATCGCTTTTATCCTACTTCAGTCGAATCTCTGCGCAAGTCTATGCAGAAAGCACTCGATAGTAGGACCACTGCTTCCAAATTTGGAGAACTTGTCGACAAACATGGCAGCGAGCATTGGTTAGAGCCACTCATGGAAGACTTGGGCCCCTATGTCCAGCTCCAACTTGGTGACGTCGCTAATATGCTAGAGGTACTTGACAAGTGAATTACTCGTATTCCGCAATGGTGTCATTCCGCTGACGTTCGTGCAAGTTTGTACCATTGGAGGTATCCAGAAAAGACTGTTGCTTCACTATACTTTTTCGGTTCCGCCCTGATTTTTTCGCTCTTCGCAAGCGCGGCGTTTTGCATCAAACTATTATGGTTTTTGATGGGCGGGGTATTCTTCGTCTGCTGGCCGATATCTAGTTTGCATCCGAAATATCGATATCTAGTATCTCCGTTCAAATGGGTCCTGTGGGATATTCCAACAAACGGTGAGCCTCCAAGATCTTGGAGTTGTATTGGTGATCTAATCAATCTACAGCCGAGTGGTCTTTCCAATACTTGAGACGGCAAGCCCAAATTTCTCGCGAACAACTGATTAAGCAGAAAGTGGAAGCGAACCATTCGAAAGAAGCCCAGCATCCACACCTTAGCGTCTACGTTGGGAACGCAGTGCCTACGTTCACAGTGGACGATGGTGTGACGGATGGTGATGACGACGATTGGCACAGTGCGAGTTCTTCGACAAGCATTCTAGAAGATAGCGATATCATTGCCTTCCGGGCTCACTCGAAAGGCATTGTTGGTCGGCTGATTGTTTTTTCAGGAGGGATCCGGTTCGTTCGAAGTCTAGGGCAAAAGGAGATGTGGCGGCGATCATTCCTGGAGCTGGCAGAGATGAGAAAGGTCGAGGGATCTACAATGGCGAGGTTGACCATGGCATCACGTCAGCAAATCGAATTTAAATTCACCAATGGAAGCACGCTCCTGGAAGGGATGAAGGACCGAGATGAAGCGTTCAATTCAATCCTTGGGTTTTCTGGCTTGCAATGGTAGGTGCAGATGCCCGAGTGATGCACAACGATTTACTGACGTCCATGATAGGCAAGCGCTACAGGTAGACAGTAGTAAGGTTGTTGACCCTAACAAACGAATTCGATACCAAGGCCATTGTGGTTAGGGGGCTAAATGCAGCCCAAGTGTTGTTGTTGTAAGCCGCAGCAAAAATGCAGGACGAGTCCAAAACACTGAGAGATCTCATGCGAGGTAAGGGCGTAGTTCCTGACATACATAGTCTAGAGCTCACTTCCTCCCAAAGGCGAGAGTAGAGTTATGGAGCATCGAAATTTGACTCACTTACTCCTCCTGAAATACATGCTCGGCCTTTTCTGATGCCAGAAAAAGAATGCCTGCTCCCGCAGGCTCGAGCAAAGACGAACACTAATATCAAAACTTAATGAAACCGACCCACCCATGCACTTCAAAATCCTGTCATCGTTGGGTATTTGGCCGTGAACCGTTGAGCCTCCACCAAAACGCCCTAGATCAGCGCCCAGCACCTACTCCTCGTAAACTCTCCATCATATTTATCCCATCCATCCACCTCCTTTCTTCTTATTGCCCCTTCCCCCGGGGCTTCCAGGCCTCACAGCCTCCTCGCTCGGCACCGCCAGAAATCCTCCAAACCCATTCCCCACCATCACACTATCCCTCGCCTTACTCCCCCACTGCGGCCCTAGTTGCAAACTTAGTGGTCTTGTTTGGGTGGCGCTACCCCGGCGGTTGGTCGACGTCGGGGGCGTGATGAGTGTGTACTCCCATTCCAGCTCGGAGATGGATTTGGTGTAGAGGTGGAGAGGGCGAGAGACTCCCTGGGGGCTTTGGGAGCTGGCGAAAGGCGCAGATGGAAGAGGAAGAAGAAGAGAAGGTAAACTGGTGGAGAGCGCGTAAAGAGAATTCAAGGAAGAAAGGGCACCGGAAAGGATGGAGCTGGAGAGGTAGAGGTAGTAGGATTCCGTGGGGTCTTGGAGATTTCGCGGACATTGGCGATTGTGCGGGGACGCCATGGGGCTGGAGATTTCGTAGTGGAGACTCTTGAGGGAGCGGGAGGAGAGGGGCGGTATTGTGGATTGTGGAAGAGGTCGTAAGACGTTCTCACTGATGTGGACGCTGCTGAGGTAGGGGGACGTGGCGAGAATTTTGTAAAGAGTTGAGGGCAGAATGCCTGTGTTGACCAATCGAATGGAGGTGAACATCTCGCGGGTATCCTTTCGGGAAAGGTAAACTACAAGTCCATCGGCGGAAACGTTCGGCGTGTTTTCGAGGGTTAGGCTTGCCATAGGAGGGAAAGGAGCCGCTTCCGGGTTATAGTTGAACACCGTGTCATCTAGTAGTGGTAGACTGTCGAGTGTGACTTCGTGCAGAGCTGGGAATGATGCCAATACGTTCACCAGGATAGCCGGCTCGATTGCAAGATGCGACAATTCGAGGACCTCCAGATTCTGCCATTGTCGTCGTCGCTGCAGCATCGTAAAGCTTCCTTCACCACCATCGCAGTACCTCATTCTCCTGATATCTCCACATCGAGACTGCAGCTCTTGTTTCAACGTATCGCATGATGGATCATCGCTGAAGAAGCCTTCCGGGAGATCGACGTAGCGGAGGTTGGGTAGGACGGAGACAGTTCGGGCGAGGTCTGATTTGTATGACTCTCGGGTCATATAGGGCATTTTGAGGTATTGGACCTGGATGGCTATAAATTGGGTTTCCCTGACGCTTCTTGAGAACAACTGTAGCCGTTGCATTGGTGCATCCTTGGGGATTCCATTGCGATCAAAAAAGGACCGTCTCTTGCGCTTCTCCGCCAGGTCTATCTCACGTTCGCAGTAATGAACGGCGTCGATACGGATACTGTGGTACCTGAAATGCACACCATCATCAGTCAACGGCCACCAAGGAACGTTCTATTACGACCTACAAACATCTCTGCGTAGCCTCAGCCCATTGCCGGCTCACCAAGGCGCAATGCGCCAGGTCGCGCATGTCACAAAGCATACATACTCCTCCATCAAGCATTGAATCCTCGCACGTGGTATATGTATTATCTTGGCTGTGGGGACACACGTAAGATAGGATTGTCGAGAGCAGCTGGACGGGTATCTTTGCGGTTGGATTCGGACCTCCCCTTCGGTAGGTGGTCTTCGAGTCAGGGACATAGTGATGATAGACTTGAGCCTCGTCACCGTTGTGCTTCAACCTCGTCTTTGATCGCATATGACTGAGAAACTTCATGATACTGGAGAATGTCAGGCTTTGAATTGGGGACAGTGTAGTAGTACTGTAGGTAGTAAGGTCGTGAGCCTGAACCCCACAATAGGATAGGTATGTAGCTCTCCCACGTCTGGGCGTCTGACAGCCGGCAGTGATACCTCGGGCGATGTGCTTTCTTAGATACTTTGAATCGAGCTGGATTTCAAGACGGTGCCCCTGCATTTACATTCCTTTGTCTGTCGACCAATTGCGAAATCATATATCATCTCTGGACTTGCACTCGCGCTTGTTTGAACATATCATCCCCCCAGTTAACTCTCAAAGAAACCCCTAGCCATTACAGGATGAGCACGTATTGGTGCGAGTTGATGTGGCACTTGTGGCTGCTATGTTCTCAAGAAAGTAGCAGCTATGTACATTGATGCAAGAACCGCCAATCCATCAGTACCACTGCATCGCCTCTTCAGTCGATACATTCATTGATTGCATCCGTGTAACGATCCAAGTCAGACATTGGTGATGAAGCAAGTAGGCCATGCTGGGATAGGTCTAGGGCAAAGTTCGCCAGGTCACGAGCTTCCTGTCCCGAATCCAAAAGATCTCTTGCCCGTTCAGGCACTCGGTGTTGGCGTCTCAGCTTAATATCGGATAACTGCAAGACTTGAAACAGCTTCTTTGTTGTACGGAAAAGACGCAAAAGGACTGGGTGTGATGTGACCTGCGCTTGATTGCAGCAGGTTGGCGGCAGCAATGACTCAAGGAAGGTAGGCAGCTAGGTAGACACAGATCATAGGGAGTAATTTGCTGAACGGACAGTAAACCAAATGGTCTAGTGCGAGGGAACAATCATTGATGCAGCGTCACCTGCTGCTTGATGGTGGAGTGTAAGGTAAGGTAAGGTAGGTAGTAGGCAAAGTAGTCCAGGTGTGCAGTACCGTGTGTAATAAAATACTACAGTGGAGTAAAGTACAGTAGAATACGTCTGTAGTGCTCTCGTACGCCTGTACGTCCCACCATTGGTCAGTCATGTCGTGGACACCGCCCGGCACAAACAGTGCTGTTATTATCCTCCATGTGTCGAGCTGTCGTCCGAATGTCGGCTTGAGCAAGCGGACACATTGTGAGTGGTGTTTACAATCGTCGTAAGCGATCATGGATCGATGGATCAATTGAATGGAGGATGCTTCAAGTTGGTCTTACACGTTAGAGAGTACGGAGTATCTACGTAGAATACAAACCCATCATGACCCGTTGCTTTACGCGAAAAATAGACAAAGTTGAAAGGTGAAACCGTAGTCTTGGCGCGTCACTCCCCTGGCAATTATTTTCGGATTTTGGCGTGAGAAAAGTGAAAAGAACCCTAGAACTAACGATTTAATTTCCAATCCTGACCTCGACACTTCACTCCGCTTCCATCCCCCCCCCCCCCCCCCCCCATCTCCCTCCTATCTTCTACATCTCCCCCCTCCCCTCACTCGCCCCTCCGCCATATCTCAACAGGGGCTTTATCCTGATGAAAAAAGATACTGAATTTGTCTTTCGCCGCTAGCTCTTACTATCTATGTTTGTAGTTGCAGAAATCTAAGGATATCCAAGGACCAAACCTCCAGAACCATCTTCGAAGCATCTTGGGAGCCGTTTTTTAGTTCTTCAAGTGCAGGCGTAAGCTCCGCAGCACCAATCCGCTTGACGACCATCCCCATTGTTAGATCGGCATGGCAAACAATCAGGGGCAGAAACCGAGCCTCGACCGGTACATCGTCATACATGTGGCTACTAGTATGTCTCACACTGTTCATTTACATGGCGTTCACACCGCTGACGATCTCCTGGCAGCGTGCGATGAACATGGAGTATATGTGAGATACACTGTCCCAAGTGGAAGGCTGCTATTGCGTGTTGACCCATTGGAAGGTTTCAAAAGACTCGGCCGAGGTCATCGAGCTTGGCTGGGTCATGCTTGACGCCAAGAAATGTGAAGAGGTAGGTAGGATCTGCTCAGATTCACCGAAGGGAGCTCACGGTTACAATTACAGATGCACCGAGAGAGCGTCCTAGTCAAGCCAGTCAACACGCCCATAACCCCACTGTGCAGTAAGTGCTACAGGGCAACCACCTTGTGTCAGATCAGAACGCGTAGGTAGCTAAGACTCGAGGTAGCAAGCCTTACGACTTTGACCTGGGAGCACGTCCGCACCGCTGGATCTTTCCGTGACGCCATCAACCGCTTCGATAGCTTTGCTCAGGAGCACCTACTACCGAAAAACCTTGAGTTTTCCTTCGTCACCCTAGATTCGTGGGACTTGCGTGTCCAGCTTCCTCGGGAAGCACGAGACAAGGCTGTTGTGCTTCCGCCATATCTCCAGCACTCCCGTACATACGATCTACGTACAGAGTATCAGCGCTGGCAGCAACATCACCCCGAGTCCTTACCGTTTGGTCCAAGCTCTCTTGCCAACATATGTGCCGCGCTCGAGGTCGAGCCCGTCCAATCCTCGGCGCCCATAAAACACAATCTGCCATTTCATTTGCAAGCGCTGGCTCCAGCTTCACCAAGGCGGGCGATGGAAGAGGCTGTAACACTAGCACGAGTACTCCGCGGTCTCATTCACAAGTCACAGCCACCACACGAACATCCAGACGTTCTTACTAGGCCGATGGATGCTAGAGCAGACGTCCGTGCTTTCTTATCAGAGCGTAGTAAAGTACTACATATGAGTGGTCTCCCTCACGATACTACCCAATCCGAGCTTGAAAGCTGGTTCACCCAATTTGGTGGTCGGCCTATCGCATTCTGGACCCTACGTACGCCGGATCAACACAAGCCCACAGGCTCTGGCTTTGCAGTTTTCTCTTCTCACGAGGAGGTCAGTTCAATTTCCTACGTCTACTTGAAATTCAACGTCTTCATACTACCGCTTCCAGTAGTGAAGCACTTGCCCTTTTATCTCTCATGCTTTAAGCTGCGGTGAACCGTGATAACTATGCTTCATATCTTGCTTCACTGAGTATCTTTCTGACCTCTTGATAGGCAGCAGAGAGTCTTTGTATGAATGGTCGTGCTCTGAACGAGAAAGCTATAGAGGTTTCTCCATCCTCAAGTCGAGTTCTCGACCGCGCTGCAGAAATCTTAACACCTTTCCCTCCAAGCAAAAACCGCCCACGGCCTGGAGATTGGACTTGCCCGTCGTGTGGGTTTTCCAACTTCCAGCGCCGTACAGCATGTTTTCGTTGTTCTTTCCCCGCTGTTTCTGCAGCGCCAGGCGGAGATCCAATGGGTTATTCTGGCTACGGTTACGGTGCTCCGCACATGATGGCTCCTCACCACCATATGGGTCATCATGGCGGTCATGGCATGGGCCATGGGCGTGGTATGGGTGGAGGCGGTGGAATGGTGCCTTTTCGAGCTGGAGACTGGAAGTGCGGATCGGATGGATGCGGTTACCACAACTTCGCCAAGAACGTCAGCTGTCTTCGTTGTGGTGCCAGCCGTGCGGGAGCTGCTGTCGTAGCTGACTCGGCATTTCCCTCTCCCCTTGAGCCACCGTCTGGATATGGTATGGGCCCTCCATCTATGGCAGGCACTCCTGGTCCTGGTCCGTTTGCATCAGCTGCTGGCGGGTTCGGCTCTGGCGGGTTCGGAGGTCAACAGTATGGTGGTCCGCCTAGTCAATACGCTCTGCCTTCTGGACTTGGTGCTCCAACCGGTGCTTATGCCCCGGTGAACACAGGGTATAGTCAAGGCAGCAGCGGCCACTCTGGAGGACCATTTGACAGTCGAGCTGCTGAAGCCGCTTTCTCATCTGCTGGTAACGGCCCCTCTGCTGGAGTTCCAAATGGATCTTCCTACGGTCCCAATTACGGCAATATGGATGGAGGATCGTCTGATCCATTCGCCTTCCTCTCCACCGGACTTGGCGGTCTTTCAATGAGTGACGACGCGCGGAGAAACGGTGCAAATTCGAACAAGTCACCCGCATAATCAGGGCAAATCGTTCATATTTCATATGTTGGTGATGTCGGCGGGCTGGTGGGGTGTCATAGAATGCAAAAAGAAGGGGGTGGGAAAGGGGTCATCGGTATTTCTTGCGCTACAGCGGAGTTTGATCGTCGGAGCGACACCTTCATGCGGCAGCGGTTGTGTTCAGGATACGGCAGGGCTATAGATCTCCACATTGTCAGCATAGCGGGATGGACAGCCACGGTGGTGTTGGGAGGGGATATCCAAAAAGCGTCGGTGGGGTTTTTAGACTGGTGGATTGCGTTGTTCAAGCTTCTCTTGTCCGAGTCGGTTGTGTTTAGTCTTCCCTTCTGCTTTGGCCTTTTCTTCAGTGCGATGTGAGATGCCTTTATTTTCTTTGGCTAGCGTGGGTGGTAGAGAGATCTTGGGGGGTCAGGGGATATGGGTGGTTTGTAGGGCAAGGATTCAGATAAGGCGGTTTGGCTACTACAGGACATGGTATGGATCGCGCGAGAGAATGTACTTGTTCGGGGGAGTGGACGTTTGAGAGGCTGGGGGGAGGCTCAATGTAGCATAATCGGGGGGGTCGCTTTTAGATAGGTACAAACAGGGCAATATACTACGTTCTCGAGAGCAGTGCACTGCAACGCACGTGACATGAGACGATTGAGGTACAACTTGCCAGCAACACGCATTGCGTTTATTAGTAAAGGACTAGCGGGGCGATTAGGGTTAAGTATCATAACCGAGGGGCAGGGGATGGATGGCAAGGTACGGGGGCACGGTGTTCGGTTAAAAGCGGCAGACGGCACCTCAGGTCCGTATGTATCCGAGAACGGGCACGAACGGGATCATCAGTCACGGATGAATGATCTTTATGCAACCAGACGACGTCACTGTTGCCCACGGGGGATTTATGCAATTCTGTGTGTTTCTTTCAGGCTTCCCGAATTATGCCTTACATACCATACCTTAATAGATGTGAAGGCCGTTCCCCTTTTCGGTTGACCGAATCAGACTGTTATATAGAGTCCCCATGGCGTTGCCTTTCTTTTCAGTCATGTTCATCCAGTACCATATCTCTGATCTCTTGCTGTCCTTGCTTCCATCTCGCTGTTGCCCGTTGGCTTCCATACTTTCCATCTCTCATTGCTCATCATGACCGCAAGCAGCGACACCTCGTCACATACTCGTTACTGACGTTGATACCAAGTCCATCTCAAAAGAAAAAGCCCCTCCCCACTGGCATGTGGTGGCCTCACAAGCTCTTGTAACCCCTGCTGTCCTCCATTACCACTACAATGGCTCAGGAACGAAAGAGGGTCCTTATGTGTTGGGATTCATACCGAACGACCCTCGTGATCCTATGGGCTTTTCCATGGTGAAAAAATGGTCAATTACGCTCCTGGTTGCTGTTGCCACATTGGCTGTGTCGTTAGTGTCTTCCGCCTACACAGGCGGTATAAATCAAATCATCCAGCAATTTGGAGCCAGCGAAGAAGCGGTTACACTTAGGGTATTACTCTTTGTACTTGGGGTAAGCATAACCAAGTCCGGAAGTTCAGCGGTGTGCTGATTTGTCGGTCTTATAGTTTGCAATTGGTCCTCTACTGTGGGTGCCTCTGTCTGAGCTTTATGGCCGCCAGGTCCTCTTTTTTGGGACCTATGGCGCCCTTACCGCCTTCAACGCAGGGGCCGCGGGTTCGAAGAACATTCAAACGCTACTTGTCCTTCGGTTCTTTGCTGATGCATTTGGTTCGTCGCCCCTGACAAACGCAGGAGGAGTCATTGCGGACATGTTCGCGGCAAAGCAGAGAGGTCTCGCTATGTCAGTCTTTGCAGCCGCACCTTTCATGGGCCCAACTCTAGGACCGATCGTGGGGGAGTTTCTGGGAGAAGCGAAGGGCTGGAGATGGGTTGAAGGTCTCATGGCCATCTTTACAGGAGCTGTCTGGATCATTGGGGCCTTGACCATCCCGGAAACATACACGCCAGTCCTTCTCCGCAAACGAGCCGCCGAGCTCAGCAGAGCAACCGGCAAAGTCTACCTTTCTAAACACGAAGCCATTCACGGTACGCCCACCCTTGGCGCATCCTTCAAGGTCGCCCTGTCCCGCCCTGGATTCTTCTCTTCCGCGAATCGATCGTCCTCCTTCTCTCGATCTACATGGCCATCATCTATGGAACCCTTTATATGATGTTCGCTGCCTTTCCCATTGTGTTCCAGCAACAACGTGGCTGGTCCGAAGGTGTCGGTGGCCTTGCCTTCTTAGGTGTCGCAGTCGGTATGATCGCGGCTGTAATCTATACAATCCCCGACAACAAGAGATATAATCGTGCTGCGGACGCTGCAATCACAAATGGAGCCCATAGCGCCCCTCCAGAAGCTAGATTATCACCCAGCATGTTGGGCAGCGCCTTCATCCCCATTGGTCTCTTCATCTTCGCCTGGACAAACTACCCTAGTATCCACTGGATCGTCTGTATCATATTCACCGCCCCGTTCGGGTTCGGCATGGTGCTCGTCTTCCTATCCATAATGAATTACCTCATCGACGCCTACACCATCTACGCCGCTTCCGTACTCGCCGCCAACAGCGTTCTTCGAAGCTTATTCGGTGCCGTATTTCCTCTATTTACTACCTACATGTACAACAACCTGGGCATCCACTAAGCAAGCACGATCCCAGCGTTCTTGGCCCTAATATGTGTGCCGTTTCCGTTTTTGTTTTTCAGGTACGGACCCGCAATCAGGAAGAGGTGCAAATTTGCGCGGGAGACAGAGGAGCCGATGGCCAAGACGTCGGCAGCGCAGGAGGAAGAAGAGGGGGGTGTAAAGAACGAGGAGAAGAGGGGAGCGCAACCGCAGATGCCCGGGGAAGAAATTGCGGCGGATGGAGCGGATATGCACGATCAGGGGAGGGACGTCGAGAAAAGTGAAGCAGGTAGATGCTAGTCCATGTGTTTGTTTCATATCTTGATTTGTTGCTTCAACGATTGGTTAGGGGATTCTGTGCAGCATTCAGCGAAGAGCATTAGCCCGGGTGTTTGTATATGTGATGTTGATTAATATATGTATATATTTTTATACATTTACAGATAAGTGGTAAGAAAATCACCCGCAAACGGTCAACTTTCGATAATGGTGATATTAAAGTAGACTTCCACAATGTTATACGACTATCTATGTTGACTTGGATCACATCATTCCACAAGAACCTTGGCTCAAAACCAATCCAGCAAGCAGGTGAGATGGCATCCAAACACCGGTCCTTGACTACTACAAAAAGCAACCAGAACACCTCAATCCTCTGGCACAACATCTAAAATCCGCACGCAAAAACAAACGTAATAATTTCAATGGTGTGCCAAAGCGATAGCCGAGGAGTACAGCTATTTGAAGGAAAAGGGGGTTATCAAACTACCGGGGGTGAGTGATGGAACGGAAGTGTGTAGGGAGTTTGGGGTTTGGTTTGGAATACGGTGCGTGTATAGATGATTGAGAGAGAGGGATGGGCGGAGGGAAGATGGGGCTGAAGAAGAAGAAGAAGAAGAAGAAGAAGAAAGGGGTTATTGCATATTTAGGGGGTTTAAGCAAGGGATAATCGTTATAGGAAATATGAGGAAAGGATGCTAAGCAGTCTACATGGAAATCTCCAAGTGGAAAAACTCGACGACTATGATCAATGACTCCACAAGCCATGTGCGTGCGACAAGAAGAACTGGGGAAATAACACTTGGAATGACTCGGGTTTGACTTCTCGTACCCAATCTGTTAGATAGTCAGATAGTTGGTCTGGCGTACCTGGCTGTTGGTTGTTGGATAATGACGTCGCGACAAGCCTCTGATTAATGGGGGGGGGAGAGGAATTCGAGGGAGTAGAATTAAATACGGAACCATAGAAACATCCAATGGATTAACAAGCATTCGCAGTTGCCTCTCTCTGAAATAGTTGTTCATCTCCGTTCACTACCAAACCACCAATTCCAGCGCATACCACCCCTCACACCCCCTCCCCCACCAGCACATCTACCGTCCTCCTCTGCTCCCGATCAACCACCACCCCTTTCTCCCCAACCCCCATCCCCGCTAACAAACTTCCCTGCACAAACTGGCTTGGCTCCACCACATCAATCATCGGGCCCTTGGCCTACCGATCTCCAGACATGAGGCCTCGTCCCGTGCCTGTACCGCCTTGAGACTTGCCGGTTTTAGCCAAGAGGCCGGCCCCTGTGAAGGCGGGTATGTCGTCGTTGCTGTTGTAGGCTGCGCGCTCGGGGGAGGTGTGGGGGCTCTCGGGGTTGCTGAGATGAGAAGGACGGGTGCCGCGGAGGGTATGCGTTCGTTGAGTAGCGGGTGATCTTTCCCGTGGTCGTCGCCAAGAAGTAGTCGGCGGGATTGGGATAGCAGTCTCAGGGCTTGTGGCTATATCCACAAGACCCCCAGGGGGCAGTTGCTTGGGTATGATGCCTCGACCTTTTCGGGAGTGTTGAGGCGGTTCAATGTACTTTGGTGTTAGATCGATAAGCGGTCTCGGTTTTTGGCGCTGGGAGGAGCTGCGTTTGAGTTCATTGATGGCGTTGGAGCTGGTGGCCGGGGAGTTGCCGGAGTTAGGATAGTCGACTGTAATAGGGTAGTGGTTGGGCTGGGTTTGGACAGCTTTCTGGCGCTGGCTGTAGGTTCGGCCGAGAAGGCTGGAGGGCTCAAAGGGCTCAGGTTCTTGGGCTTGTTCTGCGTGGCTCTGAATCAAGGTAGGCCCGTGTTTGCGAGTGGTGGCTTCGCCAGTGAGGGCGTCTTTGGTGAGCCTCTTGGGGAACGACACTGGAGGGGTTCCTCGATCTCTGACAGCTTTGACTCGTATCTGGTTACTCTGTGCCGGACCCACAGCTCCCATAGTGGGCGCTGGAGCCAAGGGTAAACCGTGATGAGAGCCATTAGTGTGCTGCACACGGTTTACGGCTGCGGGAGCCTTAATCGAGTTTCTTCGGTGGATACTATTCGCTGTATGGACATTTGCCACTTTCTTCTGGCCTTCTCCCAACACGTTGACCAGATACCAGCTTCTCCATTCCTGGACTGCTTTGTACCAAGACGTAGCCAGCTTCCTATCACTGGTGGAGAAGAAGTGAACGAAATTGGCAGTGCTCATGAACATGCTGGACTTCTGCTGACTTTTGACAGCGAAGCAAACTTTCTTCGGCGGCTTGATTTTTTTAGCCATCTGACGCGGCGTTGGAGCATAGATATCAAAATCAGACAAGTGGCAGATATTGGTCGTTTCACCTACAAGATTCTTGGCTAAGACCACTTGCCCATCTGACCGTAGGGTGATCCATCGTTTGTCCCACTTGCCTGGCATTTGTGAATGATATAAATACACTGAAGTATCTCCGGGCTGCTCTCTTGAAACGCTCCTTAAATCTAAGTCATCGTCATTGCCTCCTGTGGGCGAAGGGACAACGATCAATACATTCTGTTCATCATTATCCCACGAGTTCAGTACATCGCGAATATGCTCGTATCTTCTCAGAGGCCGTTCTAACCCAACTTGCTTGAAAGACTCGAGTAGTACTACCGAATTTGGGTCAATTATTCCGAGCATTTTGCTTGAAGCAAAGCGAATGACATCAACCGGAGTTGTTGACGGCGTGATAGTAATCGGAATGACACTATCCTGACACTTGACCATGACTCTCCGCTCACCAGCGTTGACGGCGGATATGGGTGCATCGAAACTAGGTACAGGCGCAGGCGCTACACTCTCTGGTTCAATAGGGATAGGAAAAGAGATAGTCCGCTTCAGTTCAGCTCTGCTGTCGGATCCAGTAGCTTTACTGATACTGCCCGCCATCCGCTGAGTGAAGCTCTTTTTAGTTGATAATATCGGTCTTGAAGTAGGTTGCCTTTGCTTGTGCTCCCGGCTAAGAAACCCCAGATCTTCGGACTTTATCGCTGGCTGGTTGATCGGTTGAGCGCCCTGCCGCAGGCTTTGGCGTCTCTGTCTATGGCCATATGTTCTCTCCAGCTCTTCCCGCCGACGGTCGTCATAGCCAGCTCCCTTCATCCTTCTACCGTCGGTCTGTTCTTTACATAGTATTTGTGCCTGACAGTTATCATCGCCATTAACGGCGTACCGAGCTTCAGGCCGCGCTGCGTTTTCGGAGAAATTCCGAGGATGTACTCCTGCCGTTGGCGCACTGGTCTGCACTAGATTCGATAAGTCTCTCTGGCCTTCGGGAAGGGATCGAATGCCTCGAGATTGGGAAGACGCAGTAGTCGCTCCTGCGAGCACACGCCTCGGAGCGTCTTCCACAGTCTTCCCTTGGCTACTATCCTCACGTCGCCTCGGTATTGCTTCCAGGTCCAGATCGGGTTCGTTATATGGGCCAGAACTAGACTGTGATTCTGCATGCGGCCTCTTGTACAAGGGGTTCGTGGGCATAGGTGGAGGATCAGCTTGGTTTTTGACTCGACGGTTTCCCCGATACCTCGACATGCTTCGTGCAATTGTCTCATTTCTAGGAGGTGCAGGATTCTCCGTTTGGACTACGGCAGGCATTGTCGCTATCACAGAGGAACCAAGTGTTGATGGAGAATATCTTGGAGTATGTTGCTGCGACTGGGGATACGTCTGTACCTCAGTCGACATCTTGGGTCCGTATTGCAATGAGGTGGTCTAGTTTGAGGCATCTGCGATGTTTGTGACAAGCAGTGAATAATTTCCATAGGGGGGGCCAATTCCAAGAATTCGTTTGCGGATCCACGCGACTTGCATTAATCTATATAGGGCTGTTGAGCACGCACGAGAGTATCTACTATACTGTACCTCAGCGTCTTTCAGCGCAATTTTGACAGGCCACTGGTACCGTATCATGATGTGCCCTCATACTATCTTTGGCAGTCCCATCTGTAGGAGTACTGTACTGTACAATGTCCTTGCCCACGATCATTGGTCTTAGAAGTTCGCTCTTTCTGTTCATTCGAAGCGCTGATGGTCGGGTGTATCTATGGTCGTGCGTCCAAAGCCATCGCCGTGAACCACCATCCATACATTCGTAGCAGCGTCTCCCCATTAAGATTACCAGACAGCTTTCTCATTCTACTTGGTTCAATCTCCCATGACCTTATTTCTCTTCCTTGTTTCTACGCCTGACTGCCTTCTTCTACCCAATGATAGCATCTTGGAAAATAGTTCCCCCAAAACAACATAAGACTCTACTTCAATGAGAGATCGAAGCAGAATACGAGGTGAACTGATGGAGGATAGATGGTACTACGCCTTGAAGAGACCGCAATGGTTGATGGAACATGGGGCGGACGGCAAATGGGGCAACAAGACATGATCACCAAGGACACTTGGAAAAGTACCTTTGTGGACCATATGTCGAACGGTATGGTGATCGACGGCATAAACGGCATATCGCAGATGTAGACACAAAGACTTCCAGATCTCGAAGTAAGATACAGAGTGCAAATGTAGAAGCTTTGTTAGCTGTGGAGACATACTACGATGTCGTTTCGGTTGTGTTGTCCAATTCATCTAGCAGAGGATTATACTATCACAGTACTATGTGTGGTTGGTCTGCACGACTGCTCCAATATCACGATAATATAGGTGTAGTACAATTTTGGTGTAGAAGGGCCCCTGAGAGTCATCTAAGCACGCCTCAACAAACCGTATCTGAAGACGAATAGGGCGTAGACCACGACACTGTTTATTTTCTGAAAGCCCGTACCTCCCATTTCCTGAAATTCCGTCAGCCGGTACATGGAAGACACTTCTATCGTATCCGTGTGCATACCACCAAGCCTTGAAATTCTGCGTTTGGACATTGATCCCAAGATCTTTAAGAGTTTGACTCGACAGATGTGTATCATACGGTCTCTGCACGCTTGCTTTTGGACCATTGCCTGGTCTATCTGCTTCAATCTTGTCTTCAATTGGAAGGCCCATGATCTCCGCAAATAGCTCACATATCTCGTACTTCGTGTATCTATCCTCCGATGAAAACTGTAAGGTCCTTGGCATTTCCGACCGAGCATCGCCTGCTTCCAGGTACTTCGCAGCCACATCCTTGCAGACCCGTCCTACATCTTCAGTATTGGTGGGGTAGCGCTGAGCCCAATGATCCATACTGATCTTGGCGTTTTCCGCCTTCACCTCCTGAGCCTTCCATACCACGTCCATTAAGACGTTGATGGCACTTTCTTTAGGTTCCTCAGCTTTGCCATAGAGAACAGGCACCCTCAAAACGATGCCTAAACCTGTGCTCTTGGTCGTGTCCAGTACAACTCTTTCTCCATCTAGCTTTGTTTGCCCGTATAGATTTGGAGGGCTTGGGAATGCGTCGGCTTCATAAGGAGCTTCACCTGGCACGCCCGGAAAGACATAATCAGTAGATATGTAGATGAGGAGGATAGATTGGGAAGAAGTTGCCTGAGCAAGGTGGTGGGTGGCTTCGACATTTAATTTTTGGGCTCCCTCCGGATCAGCATCACATTTATCTGGAAAGCGGTTTGCGGCACCTGAAACGAGATCAGTCCTAATTTGAGGTTCAAAGTTATTACACTTCTCACTCACAGTGTATCACGACTTGGGGTCTGTGACCTCAGCATCGTCAGCTTTCATCCATGGCGAGGTGTGACCGCAATATTGCTGCCTACTTGACTTTATCTAGTACTGACGATATCGCCGCTTGGTCGGACACGTTTAGCTTGATGATGGAAGGCGGTTTCGCTCTCGAGAACCCGGTGCCCACAACGTCCCATCCAGCTTCTTGAAAAGCTTTCAACACCTGGCGGCCGAGTAGGCCCGTGGCACCAGTAACAAGTACTTTCCGTGCCATGTCGTGATATTCAATACCTTTAGATAATGTACGTGAGGACAAGCTCAACACGTGCAATGGGCTCAGTATCGAGAGAGATTTCACAACCCTGCTTGGCTGGGGTTGTTGTCGTTTTTGTAGGCCCTTCCCAGCATTGCACATCTACAGAATTATCCAACATCGAGCATTTCTATCATGCATGTAGCATGCATTCTTGATCGGGGAGAGTTGCGACGTATACCTATCTCATCTTCACAGCCATCCATAAAGGACAGCATGCAATGAAAAGATGCAGTTTCTTCAATGAAGAGAATTTTTCAAAAATTCCGATACGAACCGAAGTCCATAACGAGTGGTCATAAAGTAGTTTTCAACTAGCAAAAACGCGATCTCGGACGAATCCTCACTGATACGCGTAAAGCCCTTGCACTTAGATGGGGATGGAAGAGAGTCGGAGTTGGCGGACAATATGTACCAGTGGGTGAAAGCCGGGTAGCACCTGGGGGTAAGGGTCCAATACACAAGGCAAATTCCTCAACACTTCCGCCCAGTATCGTTGTATGCAAAACCTTGTACGTTTTTTAGGATTTGCCGAGAGCCCCACCAAAATTAGTGGTAAATCTCCAAAAGTGCAAAATAAGAAAACAGAAATTGTAAAATCAACCCCACTGCCCCCCCCCATGCCGTAGCATTAGGAATTGAAGTTATACCCACCTTAAGGCTAGCCCTACCACTGCTGCCACTGCTGCCAGCCCCAGTATGCCGTCGCCGCTCCCTTCAGCGATGCGGAGTCGTATTCGTGTTCATTTCGATCGTTCAGACTTCACTGCCTTCATATCTAAAGTCATCGGAGTCAGCATGACTCAGATCAGAAGAATAAGAAGAGCATACATCGCCATCGGCACGATCACTGCTTCCATAGGCGGAAGACCTTTCAAGCTGAGCGACTATCATGCAGAGCAGCTCATTGAATATCTGCATCAACGGCTCACTGTCTATCAAGACGAGATGATCTGATTTCTGTTTGACGAGTTCAGCATAGTCATCGATCAAAGCACTGTATTCAGACTGCTAGTCACATGAAAATGAAGCAAGAAACTCGTCAAACGCACGACAGCTCAGCGAAGTGAGATCTTGAGAAAGAAGTGAAAGCTTCGCCTGACTGACTGAACAGCAGATCAGCTGATGTTTCTGAATGAAAGTGCTGCATGCAAGCGAACAGATAGAGATTAAGATCAACGCTTGAAGCTTCTATGCTGATTCATTGACTAGATGATCAAAAGTATGACTGATCTTCTATCGAAGTTTCTCTACACGTCAGTCAAACACTCAAGCGATCAAAGAGATGAAGCATACTGTCGACATACACGATAGAGAAATATATGACATGAGAGATGCATCACGACTTCATAATCAAGGCTATCTTTTTGAACTTCATGAGAATCAGAGTTCTTTCTCAATGCACTTCAGATGACTTTGAATCTCGTTTCGTCGTAGTCATGAATAATGCTTGAATTCATCAATCTATCAAACTAGATCAGCTTTGTATGAAGTTTGAAGTACTGCTGATCAAGCTGTCATTGTACTCATCTGATTTCAATCTCATAGAAATCTTCTTTGCAGTGCTGAAAATCTGAATTAAGAAAAACATCGAGCTGATTCAGTACTACACAGAGCTCAGAGATGAATTTGATGAGTTTCTACGTGATGCAGTGAGATCACAGCGATCACAAATAGAAGATGATTCAGACAATCTGTTTCGACTTGCTGACATAGACTATAATTCATAGATGTAGATAAACTGCTAGAAAAACAAACATTCAAGCTCAGAAGTGATAGTCATTTTCTGAGACTTTTTCGTAAACATCATTGTCATATACTAAATCATCAGAGTACTTCTTCTGCTTCTGCTTCTGCTTCTGCTTCTGCTTCTGAGTTTGCTTCTGAGTCTGATTCTGAGTCTCTATCTGTGACTGTGATACAGACATAGTTCTAGTTGTTGATTCAACACGTAAAGATCTTTGCAGTCTTCAAATATCATATTTGCTGACATCACGAGCTAACTGTATATCAATGTCAGACTGTATATGCATGTTCTTTCAATGAGCTTCAGACTTGTTCTTTCAGAATTGCAGTGTTTGCAGATCGTAGTCTTGAGCATTCAGCTTGATGTATACAGTCATGAACGCTTTTCTTCTCTTCTTCTTCTGTAGAATATGTCATTAAACATACTTCAGTAGATCATCATCTTCGACAGAACTGCTAGATTGCATAGTCAATGATTGTTCAGATGAAGACGACTTTCTCAGCTTGTTTGATCTTTTCAGCTTGTTCAACTTTTTCAGCTTCGTTTTTTGATTGATCTTATTCATTTTCTTCTTCTTCTTCTGCTTCTTCATCTTCTGCTTTTGTTGTTGTTGCTTCTGCTGTTGTTTTAATTCTTCTAATGTCATCAAATTTATCAAATGATCAAAGTCAAAGTTGAAAGAAGCTGAAGTCTTTAAAGAAAAAGAGAGTTCAATCATTGTCTTTGCAGCAACTCTTTTACTTTTTGCAGCAGTCAATTGAGCTATTTCAATTATGTTCTTTGAAGATGTGTCAATAGTGATCATGTCATCGTTTTGATTTATGATTGCAGATCAGTCAAACATCTGAGCAGAATTTAGAGACACATGCTGATTGATAGAAGTGATTCAGCACTGATTTTTCTTGTTCTTACACGTTCTATCATGACATAAAAGCTTCTTCATAAGCATCTTGACTCAATTGTGTTCAGAATCTTGTAAGTCTTTTCTTTCAGCTCTCTTCTTCTCTAGTTTAATCGTTTGAGTCGTTGACATCTTCGTGACAGTAGAAACTGACTCTACAGAAATCTCATTGCTCTGAGTTCTTTCATATTGATATACTAAATGTACATTCAGATTCTTCTTGTCAGCATTAAATTTGACACGAACGATGAAAGCTACTTCTTGTCACGTATTCAACAGAGTGAGATAAGTCACAAATCTCTTCTTCTTCTTCATGTTGACTCAGATAACAGAGACGATGACAGAGACTCTGAAGCAAGTCAGATCTTTGTCATCTGCTCAGCTCTTTGCATGTGTCTTCTGCCTGAAGCTTAAGAGCTCAAGATCTAAATCGCTGTTGAGATCGTCGTTGACACACTGCAAGACTTCATCGTGTACGCTTGAGATCTCGTAAAGAAGCTGACAGTTCATCGAGTATGAAATCGTCTCTGAGACAGAAGACTCTGAAGCAGAAGACTCTGAGGCAAAAGACTTTGAAGCAAAAGACTCTGAAGCAGCAAGCTCTAAGACAGAAGACTCTGAGAATACTACGACGAAAACGATGACGACGGCGACGACGAGAGCGACGACAGCTTTGAAAGCTTTGCTTTCTCGTTTCTTCTTCGACTTCTGAACTGACTGAGGAACTGGTCGAGAAACTGACGAAGAAACTGATCGAGAAACTGATGAAGAAACTGACGAAGGGACTGACGAAGAGACTGACGAAGAAGCTTCGCTATCTGACCAAGTATCCGGATCAACCTCTATGACTGACGAAGTCTTTGAATGCAGCTGATATCATTGATGAACTACATCAGGAGTCTGAGTCTCGTCATGTGAAGCTCGCACACTACGGTAGAACTTCTGAGTCTCTGGACCGTCTGAACTGATCGATCGTGGGAATCGTCCAAAAGGGGGGGGCGGCGACGGCGATGACGACGGGGGCGACGGCGAGGAGATCACAATCACGGCGGCAGCAGCAGCAGCAAGGGTAGAAAGGGCACTTCTATCAGTCTCTCGAACTCCAGGTGGTTCAGGTGGTCTAAGAGTCAAACTGGGCTTGCTGAGTGGCTTGGATGCCGCTCTTTTCCTGGAACGAGTGACAGCAGGAGGAGCAGTAGCAGGAGGAGGACCAGTGGGCCTTCTGGGCCTTCTGGGGGCCATGGCAGGTGGGTATAACTTCAATTCCTAATGCTACGGCATGGGGGGGGCAGTGGGGTTGATTTTACAATTTCTGTTTTCTTATTTTGCACTTTTGGAGATTTACCACTAATTTTGGTGGGGCTCTCGGCAAATCCTAAAAAACGTACAAGGTTTTGCATACAACGATACTTACGGACAGTTACGGTAGAGGCGCAGGCAGCAAAAGAACTCGAGGACCATAGGTCTACTGTTCTGCCTATCTTCTCTTTGAAGGTTCGCTACTTGACCTGCGGTACCTTGTTCTTCTGCTCTCAGAATTACGCTGAGCGAGACTGCTGACCTCTTGGGCGTCTACAGTGGAGCTCGACATAGCCACTGGCGATAAGACAAGAATGCTAGTTGCAATCATGGTAAAATAGCAAGTACTCTTTCAATGGCGCAACTCATGATCAAATTCACCCGCTTCCATGACATTACATCCAAGAGACATTAGGCCCC